>Ga0209567_10000533_pt1 | contig 20735 bp, 15 predicted proteins | sample COG_12_FD_184756 | JGI IMG/M metagenome (GOLD analysis project Ga0209567, IMG submission 184756) | Pelagic marine sediment microbial communities from the LTER site Helgoland, North Sea, for post-phytoplankton bloom and carbon turnover... | ecosystem: Environmental > Aquatic > Marine > Neritic...
CTTCCTAAAAGACCTGTCTTTTTTAATATCCCCTTTATAACTTTTCTAATTATGGGATTGTTCATTGGGATGGTTTTATTCATGTGATCCTCCTATTTAAGTAAAAGTTTTTACTACTTGCCAAGTGCTGTTATAATAAACTTTTTCCTGATCATTTGCTGTATCTATCCAACGCATACCTTCTGCTGGAGTTACATCAGGCCAATTGGTTGCATGTCCAGGGGGATTATCCCCAGGAAATCCGAGTAATGCTGCTTCCAAACGATCCATATTATTATTTGCTTCTTCATCATATCTTATTGTACGATATGCAGGTTTTGATAAATTAAATGCCGTTGTGTAAGCCATTACTCTAATTCCCCTCCCTCAGTAGAAGCCGTTATATCTATATATTTTGCTGGAGACCAATTATCATTTATGTCAACCTGATAAACTTCAAATCGTAAGTTCGGTTCAAAAGTAGTATTGTCAGATATGTTCATTGCTGCGGTATAATTATATTGAGCCGACCCATCAGGAAATTGTTTATTAGCAATGGTAATGGTAGCGGTTCTGCGTAAAGAATCATCGGAAAGACGTATAACTTTTACTTTAAATTCTTTAAGCTCATCAATTACATCTCCATCACCGTAACTTACCACATCACCAAAAGGGGCAGTACCATAACCATAATTAGATTTTTTTGTTCTGGTTCTCCACCTTAAATTATAATCAATTTCAAAATAACCATGTCCTCCATCTCCCAATCCAAGAGTTTCATCTATCTCCACATATATGTCCATTACGTGAGATTGACTATCTCCTAAACCAAGAGACTCAAACACATTTGCAATATCATATTGAAATGCAATATCACCTAAACCCATTGTTTCAGAAACAGATACAAGTTCAGAAAGAACATCACCTAAACCTAATGTTTCAGTAATCGTTACTTCTGTTATTGGAATAAGCTGATCACCTAAACCCAAAGACTCACTTAATGATTCAAACGCAGTAAATCCTAAAGAATGAGTATCCCCCAATCCCAATGTTTCTTCTATATATTCAATTTCCGGTGGATCAGCATCACCAACAAATAGTAATACTTTCATAAATAAATCCCATTTTTATTTATTAAGCATCAGGATCATATTCATCATCACCCAAACCAAGAGACTCGATTAATTTGGTTAATGTTTCTACAATTTTTTCTTGATCACCTAAACCAAGAGATTCAAATACATTTACATAATCCGGTTGATATTGATCATCTCCCAATCCAAGTGTTTCAGTTAAATAAACGATGACTTCATTTATTTCAGCATCACCTAAACCTAAAGATTCAAGTATTCGTTCAGTCTCATCCAAACCTTGATTAAGACCAAGAGATTCAGATATAGTTTCAAACTCAACCAGTTTATTTTGAATTGATTCAGGAAAGTAAGGCAATACACCATGACCAACTATATCAATGGTTACTGTTGGAGCAATAGGAAGTTCCACCGTCAAATTATGAATAGTAAAAGCACCAACTTTAAATGTTTGAGTTGTTCCTGCCCATTCATCAGGTATATCATAAAAAACACTGGCATCATCTCTCAAGATAATATATATAGGTTCATCAGTATCAAGGGTATGCTCCACTTGATCTGTATCTTTGTATCCACGCACAACATTTGTGAATGCATAATTAGTCGTATCAATACCATGATAATACATTAATTCATTTTCTACCCAAATAACTCCTTGAGCAGGAAATGAACCAGACATAGAAGTATTATCATAATAAATTGTGGTATCATCTATTCCTACACTTTGAGCTAACTTAACAGAAGACACCGTTTCATTTACAATAGCAACAAATTCCCAATCGTTTCCAACTTTTCGATATACTCTCCCTCCTACGAAAAACCCACCATCTGCCGTAGGTTCTTTAAAAGTAAAATATAATCGATTAAATTCTGTATCCTCTTTAACTTCAAGGCGTTCAACATTATTAGGCACATAAGGTTGAGGAAATCCTCCACCTCCAGGGTTAGTAATAACAGGAATAGCATTATCATGATAACAGCCAGGATTAAATTCTTCTAATTCAAACTTAACTTCATAATCCATTAGTTCTTCCATACCTACTATTCTAAACCATTTACCACTCCATCCAGTAGTAGGATGACTGACTCCTATAATGTCTCCCATGCAAAGTGTCATTCCCAATATGTCAGTTTCAAATGCACAAGTAAATCTTTGATGATTCCATTGATCAAGAATTCTCTGAGCCATACGTCCTGCCTGTGTAGCTCTTTTAATTCCATGCATTTTATATTGATCAATTCGTTCTTCTTCACCTAATACATTTAATCGATAACCGTCTTCAGCTTCAGCAATGTCTTTGACGTAATCTAATAACCTATTTTTAAATTCAATCCTGACTTTATTAGGACGTTCCAATGATGATTTTTCTGCAAAGACAAAGCTACCTTCTCTTATATTATCTTTTTTTAAAGTAAATTGTTTTGAATTTGGAAAATAATCAACGAATGGATCTGATATCACTAAATAGGTAGGGGTCTGTTCTACAATATCAACCCACGTTCTAAAAAACTCATTAAAAAAAGCAGGATTTTCATCATCTTCCATTTCAAGTGATTCACCAAAATCAACTAAATCACCTTTCCAATAATTATCAGGATAAGCTGAAAAATTACCATAGATACGATCATATTCATCTGACAATTGAGTACTCACAAAAGCTTGTGAATCATATCCAAAATATAAAACAGGAGTTTCATTTTGATTAGGAATAATTAACTTATAAGGTACATCAACATATGAACCTCCCACTCCATTTTGCGCCCAAATGCAAGGAGATATAAATCCCTGACAAGTTGCCAAAACTTCATTGATCACATCATGCATTTTTTTTGGTTGATCATAACATTGAGAAAATTGAAATCTTCTTTCAGTAATTTCCATATCTCCTTTAGAATGATAAATGGTTGCAGGAATATTTTCATTACATATATCTAAAGCATCATCTATTTCTAAAGGTTTTATTGATGTTGGGTAATCTTTAAAGTATCTTGGATCAGAATAATAATTAATAAAATCGGAAATTATTTGAGGGGGACTTTCATCACACTGATACCATCGGCCTGTATCACCACTTGAATCCCTTCTATAAAAACCATACATCGATTGAATAAAATCCCCTTGAACTAATGGCTCACCATAACGAAAATCATCCCCTGGATCAGTACTAACTTCACAATCAGTTTTATTAATCAAATAAGCTTCACCAGACGGATTTCCCTCAGTAGGAATAACATATTTCCATAATTCACTATGCGCTGTACCAAGTCCTTCATTTCTATTTATATAAACATAAATATCTTCAGTAATATTAAATTTACCGATATTATATTCGTTTTCATTCCCATAATTATGTATACTCATATATAATGGGCCTGTTGTCATTTGTCTACGAAAGAAAATTATCTGAATTCCCCTACGATCAATATCTACACCGTGTTTTCCATATAAAAAAAGTGAATCAATCTCCTTATTTGAAAATTTGCCCTCACCTAATTTAAGAAGATAAGTTCCCCATTGAGCACCATTATCAGTACCAGTATCTTCAAAAACCCTTAAAACAGAATACCAAGTGTCTTCATATTGTAAAGTAACAAAATTCCACTCACTAACGACTACTGTTCCTGCATAAATCCACATAGGAACATGACTGGCATATCCTGCACCATATTCACGATAACGATGAATTTCTTCTTCTATTCCTGAACTAAAATCGATTATATAAGAATAAGCTGATCTACGACTACCATAATGCCCCTCTCCACCATAAACAAATATCTGTTTATCGGTAGAACAAATATTATATACAAGATATAAGTGGCCTGTTGTCCAATCTAACAAATATGATGCTTCAACAATTGGGCCACATCTTTTTGAATTATAGACATCAATTGCTCCAGTATTTTTATTTATCCTCCAGACCATTTGATATGCTATTTGTTTTTCATTGCCTTTAATTGCACTTGCCCGTTGATTAACATTAATAAAACCTAAATCTAAAAGAGTATTAAAATATTCTGTCTGAATAGGATTAACCACATCCTCATCAAAATCAGGAGAAGATGATATAGTAAAACATATTCTTTCCCCTGGAACTGGATCTCTACGCAATGGTGTATCTAAATTTACAACTGTAGATTCGATAGGAGGCACTATACCCACAGGATAAGTATTTCGATCACCAACATAAAAAACTTCTTCCCATTCAGAAACCCCTGTATGACTACCATCAATCCAATCAGATCTAAATGCAGGAGGATTACAAATTATTTTTGTAGTTGTACTACCTTCACCAACAATGGCCCACTCAGCAACCCATTGAGGATATTTGGAAACTTTTATTACTTCACCAACAGCAGGAAACGCTGCCCATTGACCGCTTATAACTATATACGTGCTTGTTTGTTCAGTAATTTCCCTCCAAATACTATTATCATTTTGTCCTAATGCTGCATAATACCCTTCCCAAAATCCATCTGGATATTGAGAAAAATCAGCATAAACTTTATTATAAAAATTATCTCCAGATCTAACTTCTCTTTGATCAGAAAGAACAATATCAATTTGATTTTTACCACCAAAAACATAAACGTAAGTATCATCCACTTCAATATGTTTAAAATATAAAGTTGGATTAAAATGTCCTTCAGGCATACTATATTGATGTCCATAAAGTACTGAATGAACATATTGTTGCTCATGTGTTCGATCATGATAATAAAGATCAAATTCAACTCCGTACTCTGCATGATGATGTTCGTACTTATCAACACCTAAAGCACCCTGGCTTTGAAAAGGATCTATCCAATTTCTAAAAGCCAAAACATATACTCTATCATCATGAATATCTGTTGCCGATAAAAATCCTTGAGATATACCAGGAAGTGCTTTTAAATGATTTATTATATTATTTCTAAACCAAGTCGGAGCAGTATCACCTGTTACTGTTCCACCATCATTAGCAGGATATCTTAATAAACGTTCATTTCCCTCAAAATAAACAGGTAATCTATAAGTATTATCTGATAATCCAACATAAAATCTATTTCTTCCATCCCGACAACCCCAATAAAGAGATGTACTCAAATTCACACTATATTGATAAGGGGAGACATCCATTGGAAGCATAGTCGATTCAGGAACAAATGATCCACCACGCATTGACTCACCACTTAATTGTACTGATGACCTATTTACTTCACAAGTAAAGGTCGGCATAGCTTTTAAAGCGGCCATTGGAAAATCTTGTGGATTTTCTTCAGCAACATTATCAACATCAACAGTATAAGTAGCACTTTCTGGATCAGTTGATAAAAGTGAAAAATCAGCAATAAATCCTCTAAAATACATTACAAGATTTCTATCCACATTTTGATTAATTTCAGATTCTATATCATAAGAATCAAAACTATGACCATGTGAGGCATCAAATAAAGTTATAGCAGGATAAGGATCTAAAGCATCATAATAATTTTCAAACATATCACTTAATATCATCCAAAACCAAAAAGGTTTTCGATTAAACTTTACTACTGCCATATGATGATCATTGGTAGGTGTATCATGATAATGACCTGCAAAATTAACTGCAAATTCAGCCCAATAAGCCATTTGTTTATCTGCCAATGCATCAATAAAATCCTTCCAAGCAACTTCAGTAGCAGGATCAGCTATTTCAGGTAATCGATGTGCGCCATAAACTCCAAATGTATTTTTATTAAAATAAATAATCCTCCCAGGACAAATATCTGTACCAATCACATCCGGTACAGACTCAATTTTTGATCTATTTAATTTATAATCTGGATTTTTATAATCTTTATTATTTGATGAATCTGGTTTAAATAACCATCCACCAAGAGCCATACCTAATTGCATTCCTGGATAACCACCAAGATAACCACCTATAAGTGCGCCTACTCCAGATGCAACTACATGAGTTTTTTGTTTTGAACTACCTTCACTAAATTGTTTTGCCGTTAATTCAATATCTGTCATGATATAACTACCGTATCTGTCGGAGAAGTAGCAAAATCTGCTCTCAAATTATAAACGGTTACGGACACTAATTTTATTTCCCAACTTTGTCCTACTTCTGAATCTTCAAAGGTAATAAAAGGAGTATTCGTTTCTTTTGACATGCAATATTTATCTATCGTATGGGCAGAAGCATTTGATCCTCTGGTACATCCGGTAAATTCATAATCAGGATCACCGGAAACACCTGTATAAGTAATCAATTCATCTTCAATCCAAAAGGAGCCTGTTGATGGAAACGATGCATACAAAGTAGTATTGTCATATCCAATGGTCGTTTGACTGTCATCTATTCCTGCATCAAGCTTAACTGAAGGAGTCACATATCCAAATGTATCTTTCCAAACCCAATCACCACCACCTACACTTACATGAACATTTGCCCCTACAAAATAAGGATTATTATCTGGTCTTTTAAAAAGAAGATAAATTTTATTTTCTGTAAGATCCTGTACAGCATAAAGACGTTCAACTATATCGGGAGCATTATAAGGACTTGGAGGATTATTATTTAGAGGAGCCATAACTTGAGGAATGGTATCACCATAAACATTAGGATTATATTCAAAACAATCAAATTTAATTTCATCTTGTTCTAATTCTTCCATACCTACTACTCTAAACCATTTTTTATCCCATCCTGTCTGAGCATGACTGACTCCTATAATATCACCAACTGCATGATAATAGCCTTGTATTCCTGTAGAAAAAGTACATTGAGATCCACAATAAAGAGAAACATCAGAAAAAAACTGAACCATTCTCATTGCTTGTGATTTTCTTTTTATTCCTCCTAACCGTATAGTTTTTAATTTAGTTTGATTAGCAATATCTACATGGTACGCCTCACTATCTTTTTCTACAGCATCCCAAATATATAAATTTTCATAATTATCATTTTCATCTTTAACCTTTCTTGTTATATATTCAATTCTAAATTTATTTGGAATATCTGAATCAGCAGTATTCCTAAAATTAAATGATCCTTCTTTAATATTATCTTTTACTATTTCAAAAGGATCACTTGAGTTTGGGGATACTGGAAGATCATCAAATAAATCAATATAGGTTGATGTTTGATCTTCAATTACAAATCGATAAACTGTTCCTGATATAGTTATATCTCCCTCATCTCCGAACCAATACAAATCTGGATAAGCTGAAAAATCAGCATAAAGTCTACTAACGGTACTTGATCCACCAGCAACAAATTGTCCTTCCCTTCTATCAGCAAAATATACTTCAGGAGTTTCATTTGCATTTTCAATAAGAGGTTCAATTTTGCCCTGCTTAATACGAACAATACCTCTGCAAGTGAGCATCATATCAGTGACTATATCAACGGCTTTTGCTCTTGCATCAAATACATGGGAATATCTAAATCGTGGTTCATTTACAACATTATCATCTTCATCAATATATTGAACCGATTCATCACAAAAATCTGATGCTATTTTCCAAGGGCTACCTGCGGTATCTGGATCTCCATTAAAGTCTGCTGTGTCTATTCCTGCCCCCCATCTCGTATTAGTTAAAAAAGTATAAGCACACCTAATTGGATTAGCTTCATCTTCCCCTGCCTCCATATTAAGAGCTTTTATTTCAGCAGCTATAGATGGTAATCTTTGTAAAATCGTACCATCTATATACAATTCAACAACGGTATAAGCTGAATATTTAAAATTTATTGCAGCAAGGGATCTACTTGATTGATAGGAACTTATTGTACTGTCAATTGATTGACTTGCCGACCCAACGTAAGAAGTAAAATTTGCATGATAACCTTCATCTTCCATATCTCCAGCAAGATTATCATTAATATAATATTGCAAAAAAGAATCAATTTCTCCCTCACAATGTACAATAGCAAAATCAGCATCCATTTCAGGAGACCATTCTGGATTTTTTCTTGATCCTTCATTATTCCAATCAGACTCTATATCTCCAATCCAAACAACACCACCATATGCTTTTACTTGACCAAAAGCTAAAGGTACTGGAGATGATCTTACAAATGAATTTTTATCTAAATCACCTAATACAGGAGGGGCAGGAGCATCAGGTGGATCTATCCATAAACCAAGTTGACCACCAACAGCCATACCCATCATGGCTCCAGGGAATCCACCAACAATGCCACCGACTATACCACCAGCAATCATTCCAACAGTTTGTCCGGTTGTTATGCCCATCTAAAACTCCTTATAACGCATTACCCATGCTAATCTTTCAAAATAAGCTGGATACAAAGGATCAAAATCAACTCTTTTATATGTAGATCTCCATCCACATTTAGCATGAATAAAATACTCTTGACTTATCATAATACCACTATGATGAGCAGGATAGTTTTTACCAAACAATTTAAATAAAGGTATATCTGCTTTATCTGGTGATTCATTATCAAATAAAGGTCTAAAACCTGCCCTCAATAATCCATGATACAACCGTTCTTCTGCATTCGTTTGTTTCCACCACGCAACGGTATATTCCTTACCATCTCCTTTGGGTAATTCAATACCTGCTCTATGAAAGCTCATATATAACAATCCGGCACAATCAATGCCTATTGTCGATCTGCCGGAATGTCTAAATGGAGTACCAATAAATTTTCTTGCGTTTTGAACAACTCTTTCTTTTATAGTATTGGTTCCTTTGGAACCCACGGATAACCTCCATAATTAGCATAATTTGAAAAATCATCTTCACAAGTTACATGGTTTTTGGCACACAACTTTACAACATCTATATTAACACCGCTATCAATTGTACTATCAAAGGGTATTCGTACAGTGATTGCTCCTGTGGTATTAGATAAAACGGGCCTAACTGCACCATCTAAAGCTCCGCTTTTTATTTCTACATATCCTGGCACAAAGTAATCAATTGCTTGTCCATGAGAGCATGTCAATGTAACTCCATCTGATTGAGCAGATAAATTTACATTAGTCGTATAGGAAGATAAATTTTTTGTACAAGTAGCAGCATTTCCAAAAGTCCAATTACATCCTGCTTGATAAATTCTTTTTGGATATTGTTTATCGAGATAAGGAAAAGGTTTAACTGTTATTGTTAACCAATGTTCATCTCCTTTAGGTTCATCTGTCCATCCTTGATACAAAAGGATTTCAGCACCAATATCCCATTTACTAATATTCCAAACAGGAAAAACAAGATATACTTTAACTCTCTTATTATTATATTTACCGGACATCACATCATTTTTAAATTGAAGATCAACATGATCCAATCCAATTTCTAATTCATTTAATATCGTTCCTTCTTCAGATCTAATTGGATTACGTTTTATTGCCAATGCTGTATACTCATTGGTCAAAGTTCCAACATTATCAGTATTAGCAATATATAACTGATCATCTGCTGCATCGATGGAAAATTTATATCCAGTTAAAGCAGTGACCCCACTTTGATAGAAATATTTTAAATCAGCAGCATCAATTGATTTTGGCATTACAACCACTCCCTAAAAGTTATAGTAAAATCCCAAATATTTGCCATCCCATCAGGATTGTCATATTCCATTGCTTCATATTGAACTTGATATGACGTTCCATATCCGGTATTCCAAATAGTAGGCAGTACATTCCAAGTAAAATTAGTCAATGGCCCATTATTATCATCCCAATGAGTAACAATTGTATCTTTTTCCGTATTAGTTCTTCCCCGTACTTCAACTGTCCATCTACGAATAGGTGATGTTGATTTTAAACGTGTCTTACGTTTCCATCCTTCCATATCCGTTTGTAAAACATTATATTGTGGAGTATGAGGATTAACTGAATGAATATCAAAATTGAAAGGATCACCTGCTGCCATGATTAAAACTCCTTAATAGGCGTTTTGAATTCCCCTTCTAACGGGTCTATTTTGTTTTAAACCTTTAATCATTTGATTTTGAATAGTATCAGAATGTTTCATTAAAAACTGTGTACCTGATTGAGTATCGATAGCACTTAAATGAATTGGCATATGGTATTCATACTTATTTTGAGGAGCAGTTTTTTGTAATTTTTTCATTGGAGCAATAATTTCATTTTCTCCATATTTAGTATTTTCACCAAAGTTATATACTTCTCCCGATTTTAATCCTTTTCCAACAATCGGTTCATCAATAATACCACCTTCAGCAAAGCCGTAACCACCACCTTGTCCACCACGAATAGTTGTTGTCGATCCACCACCACCATAACCAAACCATCCTGCAACAGTTGATCCCCATCCTTTAAGAGTATCCCACCAACTGCCTCCACCACCACCTCCACCACTGGAAGATGCTGTTGACATTGCAGACATACCATATTGAACTTTTCGCAACCAGCTATCACTTGCTACTTCAGCCTGATCCATATTTTGAGCCACTATTCCAGATGCATGAGACATTTCTTGAGCAGCAGTAACCGCCCCTTCTGCTATTGTTTCCTCTGCCCCTCCAAGAATACCGCCTCCTGGCACATTGGTAACATAAACAGGAAGTGGTTTAGCCATACTGATTGATGCTAAAGAACTTTCTTTTACCGGAGGAATCATTGATTCTCCCATTCCAGGCATTTTAGTTATATATACAGGAATAGGTTTTTTTGTATAAATTTCTGTTGCCTTTGGTTTTTCTTCTTTTCCTTTTCCTTTTGCACCACCAAATAATCCTTTAAAACCAAAAAGCGCTCCTTCTTCTCCTAAAAGATTTTGTAAATTATCTGTGACTGTACGTTTGATAACTATTTTCAAAGCATCTTTTAAGATTTGTTTTTGCAATTGATTCAATGCTTCTGATACTGAATCAACACCATCTACTATTTGTGATAAAGCATCGGTAAACCCATCAGCCCAATTATTAGATGCTTCAACCATATCATTCCAAATAGGATATTGTTTTTTCTTTAATTCTCTTTGGGTTACTCTGGTCAATTCCTCCATCATTTCTTCCATTGCTTTCCCTTGAGCTTTTATGGCATCAGTTGCTTCTTCTGTGTATTCCCCTCCTTTTTTCCACCTCATATTATGTTCACGTAATTTTTCTGACATTTCAGCCATTTCACGATTATAAGTTATTTTAAGAGATTTAATCTCACCTTCTCTTTGTTTAATAGGTGAGTATGCTCCTTTTAAATAATTAGCTCTTGCAGCTTGTACATCCAATTGAGACAAATAAGCTTCATGAATCAGGTTTAATTCTTCTTGTGCTTTACGTTGATCTTTAATTATATCGAGTTGCTTTATAAGTCCTTCTTTTTTAATATCATCTAATTTATTTGATTTTTCTATTTGCCTTATATATCCCGCAAATTCAACATTAATATTATCAAACACATTATTCCAAGCAGTTGCTTTTGAGGCTTTAGCAATAAATTTTTCAACTTCAATATTCATATCTTTTATTGCCTTATCCATTCGGATTTCACCACCTTTTTCAATTGCAGCTAAAACCTCCTCATAGTTTTCTTTAAAAAATTTACTTTCAACTGCTAATGATTTTAAATCAATCTTAGCTTTATTAACCCAATCAAATACTTTTTCTTTAGGAGTCAAAGGAACTTGTAAAGCTTCTCTTAAAAATTGTCTGTATTGACGTAATTTTCTCGCATTGGAAATTTCCTCTCTTTTATTAAATTCCAATGTTTTTCTTAATACTTCTGCTTTAATGTATCCTTCATATTTATAAGTATTGCCAAGAACTTCTTTATAACCGGATAATCTTATTCCTAACTCAGCATATTGTTTATCATTCATTTTCAATATGCCTTTTCGATAATCCTCCTCCATAACCAATAGATCTTGAATGTTCTTTTTAGCTTTATACCTTATATCATCGAGAGCTTGAATTTTTTGCTTTGCTTCTATTTCCCATCTTTTTGGGCCTTTATATTGTGCTGCTTCTGCTCTTTGAAATTCACCCTGCATTTTAAACCATTCATCAAATACTCCAGTGGGAAATGTAATTTTATAATCCTGACCAAGTTTAGCTGATGTTTTAGCCGCTTTTTCAAGTAGCTCTATCATATTTTCAAGTGAAGCATTAATATCTTTATATCTTTTATCAGCATCACCAAGCATATTTAAAAGCGCACTACCTGAATCAATTAATTCCTTATTAGCAGCAGATAAACCTGTACTGGCAAGCTTTTGTTGTTCGTCTGCTGCTTTTTTAAGACCCTCTCTATATTTTTTATTAATAACAAAAACAGATGAAAGCCTCATACCCCAAGCAGCAGTATATGATCCTAATGCTTTAAAAGCCTCTATGATATAATTAATAGGAGCAATGATCGCCCGAATGGTTATAAGAATCATATTAATTGTTTCACTGATAAGCCATGTACCTTTTAATATTGCTTCTACTAATACCATAAACCCTTTTAAAGTTGAGCTTGCCGATTTAAAATTATCTTGAACAACCCCCGTTAATCCTGACAAATTACTAAAAATATTAAGAATAGAATTTGCAACAATGCCAACTTGTGAAATATTATTTAATAAACTTAAAGTAATAGTTCTCATTATTTCAAAAGTTGCTCTTAACGCAACTGTCAATTGCCTACCTTTTTTAGTAAGACCATCTGTTTTAGTCCAAATAGAATCAATGAGATTTTGAAACATTTTAGTTGTTTCTAATAAAAAATCCTCCAAAGCTATTCTTTTAAGCAGTTTCCAAACAATTTGTAATTTATTTATTACCGCTTCCCATTCTTCTTTTAACTTTTCATTCATTACTGAAAAAGGCTCAAGAGCATCGGCAAGGACTTCGATCATTTCCTTACCTTCTCTCTTACCATCATCAATCATTTGTTGAATATTTTTACCTTGAAGTCTAAACATCATAGCTAACTGATCGGTTGCTCTTTGCCGACCTGCAATAATAGCATAAAGTTCCTGTTTCATCTGAACTCCAGCATTAGCCATACCTTCAGTCAAAGCTTTAATTGCCGTACCAATTGTAGCAATGCGCTTTAAATCTTCATCTGTCCTGGGAATGATACCTGCTTGAGCAAAAGTTTTTGTCAACATCATCACATCTTCTAAAGTCAAGATGGTTTCTGCTGCCACAATCTCTAATCTCATTAATAAATCTCTGGAAAATTTATAGGCTTTACTGAAATTTTCTTTCATATCACCAAACATTTGATATGAATATTGAGCAGCAAGGGCCATAGCATCCCTACGAAACTTTGCAACTTCATTCATCACATCAAGGAAGACACGTTGAACTGCTCTAACTGCTCTGGTTATTAAATATATAACTGCTGCAACTTGCCATCTAAAATTCCTAATCATTTCCCATCCACTTTGCAGCATTCCTTTTAAAGATTGCCTACGGGCCGATGCCATTCTACGGTTCATTCGCACCATTGCTCGTTCATATTCTCTAACTGTTTGTTTTAATTCTAAAATCCTCCCCTTTGTTCTACTCAGTTGAGCATCAAATTCTTTTGAAGCAAAAGTATTTTTTTGCGCTCTGCGTAATCTATCTAATTGTTTAGTCAAATTAACAATTTCTGAATTATATGTTTTTACTGTACCCCTTAATCTATCAATAAATGCTTGACCTTCTTTTATATGTTCTGCTTTAACCATTCTTTTCTGACTCAATCGATCCATTTGAGTACCAATTTTTCTATACTCATCCATTATCACTTTCGATTGAGCTTTAATATTTTTTGTAGGCATTAAAGATTTTTCAACATCAGCTTCAATTTGCCTTAATGTTGCAAGAGAGTCCTTTCTATAATCACTAAAAGGTTTTCTTGGTGCTGCTGCCTGTGTTAACTTTTTATTTAATCTTTTAATGATAGCTTCTATTTCTTTTGCATGTGCTTCCCATGCAACAGCAACCTTTTTATTAGTAGTTACTGCTGCCTTAACTCTTGCTTGTTCTGCTCTTTCAGTTAATTTTGTAATAATAGCTTGAGCTTTTCTTCTGGCAACTGCATGTTGTTTAAATAAATTTTCAATTTCTTTTAATTTTCCCTGAACTTTAAGCATATTATTTTCTGTCACTGGCCCCATTGCTTTTAACTGAATAATGGCTTTTCTAATTTCTGTCGCCAATGACTTTACTTGCTGCACTCCCCCTTTATAAAATTGTTGAAAAGATATTTTAGGAATAGAAAGTATCTCTTTTCTAACTTTAGAAATTGATGCTCTAAATTCATTAATACTACTGATTGATTTTTTTAAATCACCAATTTGTTTTGATGCATCAACTAATTTAGTAGCATTTAATCGTTGTGCTGTTTTTAATAAATTCTCAAGATGTTTTCTTTTTTCCATTAAAGCCGCATCTAAAGCTCTACCTTTATTAGCAGCTTCTTGAAATGCTTTACCTGTTTTTTCTCCAGCATTTCTTGCAACAACTTCTAAATTTTTCCATTGTTTTTCAAATTCCCGATCTAACCTTAAACCACCAATGGTTTTTTTAATTTCTGCAACACCTTTTTCTGCATCTCTTTTAAAAAAACCTGTAATTGCAGTTTGACCCCTGGAAAACTTTTGAATCTGATCAAACATAAACTTATATTCTGATGTAAGTTTATTAACTGTTCTTCTTGCTTCCTTAACATATTGTTGCTGCTGATTAATTAATGTTTTATTTGTTTGTAAAGATAACAGTCTTTTTTGATCTTCTAAATGTCTTTCAGCCTGTACCTGTTTCTTTTGATGTGCAGTAAGTAAAGATTCTAAAGCTTTTATTTGTTGTTCACGTTGTTTTAAAAATTTTGTTCCTTCTTCAGCAAATCCAGCTTGACCCCTGAGACCCCTTTGTGAATAAAGTTGATTAAACTTCTTTTGCATATCATTGACAACATTATTCACCGTAACTAATGCTGATCTTGATCCTTTTTCAATGGTCTGCATTGACTCTTTGACAGCTTTAGCCATATGCTTAACAAGTAAAGAGTCTGTCAACTCTTGCATCCGAGTCATGTCTTTATTATATTGAGCAGTAACTTTTTCAGACTGTTTGGCATACATTGCCATAACATTATATTTAGTCTCTGTTGGCAATTTTTTAGACTGTCCAACAGCAGTAGATCTCTCTCGTATTCGCTCTAACTCCGAACTCATTTTTTGATAACGTGAGATCGTAGCTCTTTCAAATTTTTGTTGTAAACCTTGAATTGCCAGGGTTTCCTTATGAACACCCTGCAAAGCGTTTCTGGTGAAGGAAACAAACTCTTGGATTTCTTTACGATTGCCTTTATATACTGCACTAAATGTCTTTGAAACAGTTCTGGCGAGTTGATTCATATTAGTACCAACTTGCCGTGTCAACTGATTGGCATCCCTTGTAAATTTATCAAAGGAATTAATCTGTTGTTTTAAAACTTGTTGGAAATTTGTTTCTAAATTTAAAACAATCTTAGAAACTTCCAATGACATTCCTGCACCAGATTCACCAGGCATTTGTTATCTCCTTATCGTTGCCATCTTTTCATTTTTTCTGCGGCATCTTCTGGAAAATCCCAACTTATATCAGCACTACTATCAGTTTGAGATCGCCTATATACCGTTGATAATTGGGTTTCCTGTTTTTCCAATTGCTGTACTCCTTTTTGAGGATCAGAAAAAGCAGAAGCAACGTCACTTATCATTAGCTTACGTTGCCGAATCATTTCAAAGTCAACAGCCATTTTAATGTAGTAATATACATTATATGGCATATTATTTAATTCATCGAATGTGTAAGCCCCACCAAGAAAATTGATTATCGCTGCAAATTCTTTGCAACGTGCAATTAGTTTTTTTCCGCTTCCTCTGTTGGAGTATCACCACCACCTAATTGATTAAAAACCATTTCCAATACTTTGTTTTTCAATCGCATAGGCCATAAAGCAAAATCACTTTTATCTATTTTTGACAGCTTATCATTTCTATTTAAACTAACACATTCATGAAGAATAGTATTTTGAGTTTTTAAAAGCTCATCCTCTTGTTCAGGTGATACTTCCTCATTGTCTGTAAGAGTTTGAATCTTTTTACTGTGTTCCCTTACCTTTTTAATCTTAGTATCATTCATAGGGGGAATTTCAAATTGATCTTCATACACCTTAAATTTAACCGATTGTACCAGATCATTAAGATCTATCACACTGTTTTCAGTCATTGTAGTTTCTCCTTAGTTAACAATTAGTTTTTAGTTAAGCATCCACGATAACCGCACGTTCTACGACAAAAGGTATATCATAGCTTTTATCCACATCGGTATCTGCTGTGATAACCGTTTTTAATTCCGATGTGTATGTTTTGGCTTTAAGCCCTTTAGTATCATCAACCTCAAAGGTAAGTGTGTAATTGCCATTAGATGCATCCGATTTATCAAAATCCGTATCTGCCTTTGATATAGCTGGAGATGTATCTGTGGCTTTTTCCTTTACCTCAAAAGTCAAGGTACAACTTGGTACATCAACTCCACCTTTGGTAATATGAAAATTAACCGTTTTACCTTCACCTTGCTTTAATTTAATAGCGTTTGCCATGATTATACCTCAATTTCTATTGTATCGTCCTCTGAGACAACGATGGTGGCCTGATCTTCATCGAGATCGATGTTCACCCCTATTTCTGAAACTTCTAATGAAATTTCACCAATCTGAGTGATTTCAATACCCAAATCTTCATGTGACACTTCCACGTTAAAATCCTCCAGCACATAAACATTTTGTCCTGTGCCGCCTGTGCCTGTACCTGTAAAATCCGGTAATATGCCTTTAGTTGCTAATGCTAAACTCATACAATCACCATCTCATATGATGTACATTGACCGGAAGACCAAATGGCTGTCACCTGATATGTGGCAATTAATTGGGTTTTAGCTGAATCCTGATATGTTCTTATCCTGGCACTTGTTAAAAGTTTAGCACCATTGTAATCTTGATAAACCTGTTGATCCATTACAAAATTTTCCTGAACCAAACCAAGCAATTTTAATGCACTTATATGTTGCCATACGTGATTACTCACATTATCAGGATTAACCAAATGCTCTGTATTTACAGTTGTTCCTTGAGAATAATCATCTACCGTACCCACACCAATAATGGTTGCCGAACCATCGGTCATTGTACTTTCTAATATAACCCATCCAGCATTAAGGCTGGCGTTTGCTTGGTCGCTTGCCCCTGTTAAGTTTTTCCAACTTATGTATCCGTTGAAGTTCTGCATTACCAACGTTTGGCCGCTTCCTCCGCAATCGATACTTGGGGGAGTGCCCAAATGCGTTCCGGCCCAACAATCGAGAAAGTAAGCTGTCGCCCCTCCTCCTAATAATATGTCTCCGCTGAGTATACATAATTCAACAACTCCTGAAATATAATTAATATCTAATATGTTACAGTCTTTTATTTTACATTGACCATCCAATGTACCTTGAATGGTAGCCTCATAAAATTCGCATTGTGAAACATCAGCATCCGAGTCAATTGTAAATTCACTTTTATCTATTGATTCTCCTATAAAAGATATTTGAGTAAAATTTAATCCACTATCGATAGTAATATCACCCAATATATAAAAAAGAGTAAATCCACGATCAGCAGCAATATCTAAAGCATCTGCTAAATTGTTAACTGGTGCTTGAGGAGTTCCTACAGGATAAGCAATTCCTGTATTAGAAGTCAAAGCATCAACGGTGACACCACCATTGTATGAAGCATATTCTATTTCGGCTAATTGAGCTACAGTTGAATCAACAAGGGAGGACACTTGCTGCATGATACGGACAGTATGTGTTCCAAGGGTATCAAGAAATGGATCAGTTCCATCTTGGGAATAGAAATTACCATTAATAGTTAAACGATGACTTGTATTGTATGGTCTAATTTTCCAATCAGAATTTAAAAAGAAGGTTGAACCAAGTGCTTTTTCTCCAGGCAAGGGGTTTCCACCAACAGCAGAAATTGGAAATTGAAATTTTCGTAAATTCTCATTAGCAACCCAATCTTCTTTACCATCACTATACAAATCCGCTTTAACATCAATAAAGACTTCCCCGTTGCCATCTGGAACTTCATCAATTTCAATAATTTTTGTTAATTCATTGAACGTTACTTTTGCCCCCATTCTTTAAACTCCTTTGCTCCCATTCTTCAGCGGTTACTACTTCGCCTTCTGGAGTTATAACAGGACAGACTTTTTCTAAAGTTTCATTCCATTCCTGTTCCTGTGATTTTTTTCTCAAAACACATTTCCAGGGATCATCTTCATATACATCCCAGGTTATATGATAACTGGCCCAACCCCTAAAATTTGGTTGATGCTCAAATGATTCTTTAAATCCTTCCGGTATTTCTGCTCTAACCTCTCTATCATAAAGATCGGCATATTTAAGTGCTGCCAAAAGTAATTTAATTTTTTTAAATTCCATTTTTATCTCTTATTTAAAAATTAATATTTAAGTACCCGACCACATAAAAATGATCGGGTACTCACTTAAACATTCATTAAAGATTAGGGATTTTCGTAGTTAAGTTCATCAACAGCATTGACCGGAATATTCTGACCTGTAGACTCAGTAATGGTATGAGATGCCAAAACATACTGCGCTCCATCATAAGCAATTGCCACTACATAAATTGGAGCATCCGAATTTGCACTCCTTCCTTCCTGATTATTATTGGTATAATCAAAGTCAAATCCAATTGATGCTGCGGTAATTTCACCATCGATGTCAGCAGCAGAGTTATTATCGACAATGGTTGCTTTAGGAGATTCAAAGGGATTTTCAAGGACAGTACAGCTATCACCTGTGGCTTCATCAGTGGGATTGACTCCATCGACCTTTGTTGCCGTAACAGTATTAGAGGTCGGTGCGCCTGTAATTGAATACATACCATTATTTCCGGTCTCAGTAGTAAAACCTGAAATACTGATATAGTCTCCACTTGCCAAGAAGTCCAGCAATCCAGCATCGGCCCCTGTCCAATCCAACGTACAGTCAGCACCGGAAGAACCAGTAACCTTCAAAGCTGTCATTGCCTGAGATTTGATATACTGAAAATACATAGTATATCTGGTTGTATTATCAACTTCATCGACAAAATTTTGTGAGAAATTAATGTTTCCTGCCGCAACAAATGGATATTGTCTTTCTGTTGAAGTCAAAGGAGCATACTCAGAGTTAACACCTTTCCAACTATTATCGGTATCTTCAGCATCAACGGTAATATCCCAACTACGAATATCATTTTTATCATTGGTATCATAACCATCGATAAAAACCCCAGGTTTGGTATGCAAGGTATCACCGATAAAATCGGTAAACTGCAATGCAATGTTTCCTTTAACACTTCCAAAGGTATCTCCACCAACGTCATCATTAATGTCTGACGTTTGACGTAATTTCCATTGCGCCCAGGAATGAATTTCTTTTAACCTTGCTTTGGTATTGCCAACATCTTCCACATCAAGGATTCTATTAAAGGCATAATAGGTTGCACCAATTTGACGTTCCCCAGGATATGCTTCCCAAGTGGATGTTCCGGCAAAAGAGGCATAGGCTTGCGAATCATCTCCTATGGTTCCTGCCCCCGTACATCTTGCCCATCGACCCACACCATCTTGTACTACATCACCAATGGCATAGTTTCCATCATCTGATGCTCCACCTGTCGTATCATCAGCCGTTTCAAACAATGCTCCCACGATATAGTCAATAGTCAGTTCCGAATAAGTAACTCCTGATTCCGAACCAGCATCACCGGAAATTGTGGTATCGTTATCAATTGCTTTCAGAGAATCATCACCATTGGCAAGAGGAAGACGATACGCTTCAAATTTAAGTGCAGGAAGACTCTGTTCAACGATAAGGTCATAAGAAGCAAAGGTCTTTTGTTCTTCTCTCAAAAAGACCTTCAAATATCCAGAGTCATCAGGAGATCCACCTGTACCTTTAGTCTGAATATTTTCATTCATCTCCCCTGCAAAAGTGAAATCAATTTTATTTTCATTAAATTCTAACGTAAAATCATTTGTGTAATATGGTTGATCGGTAGCAGCATCCATTGCACCAAGAGAGATGATACAGGCATTTTCACGACCATCGTTTTCCTGAAAACCAGCATCACGAATCAAATCTCTTGAATTCGCATCTTCATATGGCCCCCATCCATTAATCCACACAAATGATGCTTCATAAATCATTTGGATTGGAAACTTATGCTTATTCAAATTATTATCTGTTTTCCATATTTCTTTAAGTTTTGAATAAACACATTTTCCGGTAACACCGGACAAGGCACCTGTAGGTGTATTAACAATATTATTATGTAAAGTAATCCTAATTGTTTTTGCACCCGTATTAATTTCAAGATCTTTAGATGAAGTTGACGCTACATCTACCTCATGATCAAGATCAGTTGGATCAAACACTTTAGCCATGATTAATTCCTCCCAATAAAATAGTTAATTTTTAATTAAGGATTTTCATAATTTTCATCAGCAAACATGGAAACCTTTGCCGATGAGTTATACCCAGGTAATGTAAGTCCATAAATATTTGAAATATCCGGTTTGTAACTTATATGATGAATCAAAACATCGACACTCGCTCCTCCTCCATGACTATAGGTTATTTGATATTTTCCATCACCGTCTGAAGTGGTTGCATTCTCAGTATG
>Ga0209567_10000534_pt1 | contig 20731 bp, 11 predicted proteins | sample COG_12_FD_184756 | JGI IMG/M metagenome (GOLD analysis project Ga0209567, IMG submission 184756) | Pelagic marine sediment microbial communities from the LTER site Helgoland, North Sea, for post-phytoplankton bloom and carbon turnover... | ecosystem: Environmental > Aquatic > Marine > Neritic...
AAACGCCGTCACGGCTATCTTGGTAATATAAGTCCCGCTGCCTTCGAAAGACTGGGCGGCGGACAGTCACAACCTGTCCATTAAACCGATGCAAAACCATTACCCACGAAACCAGCCGTTCGTCCGGTTGTATACTCAACGGCTGGTAATGACCCGAAGCGGACCTTGGTAACCGGCTGCTGATTCAAACGCGGTCCGCCGACCGCCATTCAAGACGAGGAGCGCGCAGCTATAAGGAGCTACCATGAAGCTGTTGTGTTCAAACCTGCAATTCCTCATTTGCCTAATGGCAAGAGACGGACCCAGACGACAGCTCAGCCTCGTGATGCCGCTACTGTTGGTCTTTCTATCTGTTTCGATCCCGGCAGGGGCTGCAAAGCCGCTCCGTTATGAGCTTGACGTGCAACTCGACCCCGGCCGCCAACACATCGCCGTCACTGGGCAGGTGTCCTTGCAGATCGAGGAAGGCGAGTCGGTCCTTTCGTTCCACCTTCATGAGACCTTTCTCGTCGCCGAGTGCGCTGTGAACGGTGTTCCCGCCCACTGCACGCGCGCTCGGCCAGCCCTCCCGGGAGCGGTCCCGACCAGTCGCCAGGTCACGGTTGAGCTACCGGAGGCTGTGGATCGCGGTCCGCTTGATCTCGAGATTCGCTACCATGGGGTGATCCGCAACCTGCCCGGTTGGGGGGACCCCGCTGCGGAGGGGCCGTTCCAGGACGACTCGGCAGGGCCCGATCGGGTTGAGCTGGCCCTCTACTCTAGTTGGTATCCTTTCTTCGCATTCGGCCCCACGTTCAGCGTGGAGATGGACGTGGCGCTACCCAGAGGCTGGGTCGTAACTTGCCTCGGGCGGGAGGTGAACCGCAGAGAATTGCAGGATGAAGCGACAACACGCTGGAAGGCACAATCAGTCAATGATGTGCTAATCATTGCGTCCCCGAGATTCCGCTCCATGGATGTGGAGACCGCTGCGGGACGAGTCCAGATTCTTCACACTCGACTACCCGAGCACTACCTGCGCAGAGAAGCACAGGAAACAGAACAAACGCTCCTTCTGTTCGGGAAGATTCTGGGCGATACCACCGGGAACCAGCTCGTACGGCACGTTTACTCCCCGCGGAATTGGGGGCAGGGTTTTTCGCGCCCAGGGATGATCGTGATGTCCGAGGGTCGCGTTCTAATGGCCCTTGCCGAAGACTCCGACGCGTCTCTCGTTCACGGCAACGCGCACGAGGCTGCCCACTTTTGGTGGAGGTTCGGCTCCGGCCAGGGGGACTGGATCAACGAATCCTTCGCCGAGTACTTCGCGATTCTCGCCGTCCGCGCCGTCCGGGGCGAGGGACCGTTTCGGGATGATCTGGAAAAGAAGCGAAACGCGGTACGTGCGCTTCCCGAATATGCGCCCGCTCTGGCAGTGGTCCCATTCAGCAATGACGGCCATGGGTACACGATTAGGTATCAAAAGGGCGCGTTAATGCTGGACGCATTTCGTGAGCACATGGGTGACGCCGGGTTTTTCAGCGCCAGCCGCAGTTTCTACGAAGCCATCAAAGACCGAAGTGTAGGGACCGAGGAATTTCGCGCTCACTGGAAAGAGGTCCTGAAAAACGACGACTTGCTATCGACATGGCTCGACTCACCCGGGGGCATGCCCGTCTCGCCCGATGAGTCAACGTCACTGTCAAATCCACTCTAGCTGCGCGGCACAAGCATACGCATCGTTGCGATGATCGATGACGCTCTCGCTGCGTACAGTTTTCTTTACCTGACGTATGTCCGAAATAATGGGGCCATACCAGAAAGCGGACGTCGAAATCTTCTGAATTCCAGCGATCTGAATGACCGCTTCGGGGAAGAGCGGACATTTGGCCCACACTGGGGTGAGATCTACCGATCTGAGCTATTTCATGCGAACCCGTATCCCAGTCGTCGGAACAGTGCAAATCATGCCCCCGCTACCAACGTCATCTTGTTCGGCCCGGACGCGCTAGAATCAAGCGTTTTTCCGGGCCGAACTTGCTTCTGGCTGGCGATTTGTAGGATGCCCGCAAGATCAACGTGCAGGTCGATGCGCAAATCTTCTCGTCCCGGTTCCGGGGTAGTGGCGAGAGCATGTACACAAGGGAAGTGCGCAACACGGGAAGCCCCTTGCCGTGTCGAGATATCGACAAAAGGACGCCCGTGAGGGAGAGTCCGGGCGGTGTGGGGTGGCGGAGAGTACTTGCTCGACCTACTGGCGCTACCACCGCGTGAATGGCTGTACTCCGGTCTTGATACAGCGCCTTGGATTGTGTGTCGTTGCATCGGGTGCCGTCTGCAAAGGGAATGTTGTCTCGTCCGAGAGCCGGATACGGGAAATCCGGACGTCCGGTTCGATGAGTGGGATGTGGAAACGGATTGATGGTTTGATTACTAGGGCAACACCAGACGAAAGGAACGGCAACAGACAACATCGATCCTTAGGCCACCGCTCCATATTTCGACTCTACCAACTCCGGCCATGCAGGCCGATTGAGACACATTGAAGGCTCGTGACCTTGAGCCGACATTTTCGGCGCTAGTCGCCTGGATAGTATTCTCCGTCGGCCGTCCACTGGGCAAGCGGATATTCCTCCTCACCTTGAATAAGCTTAGGGTCAGACATGTGGGGGAGGTTAAACGACGAATTTCAAAGTATGCAATGAAATCGCGGAGTTGGTCGGCATCGCAACTGTGGTTGGGCCGCTGACCGAAGCTGCGTCAGTCAATCACGGGGTCGATCAGGAATAAAGACAGACTCGATCGAATTCGCAATCAATCTGACGCTGCTCATCGCTGCATAGCGGCTCTCAAAATCAACAGGCGTGTGGCTAGTCACCTCGGCGGGGAATGAGCCCCAACCTCGCACACAAACTGTTGACCGAATGTGCGGGTCATTCCGTCTGGTCGGATGAATTCATCTTTTCGGAGATTATGTCGAATTTCTTTACGTCCCAATGCGTGCACGCTCGCGAATACGGTCGTGTGCTGCGTTTGCCGGGCTTAACACTAGGGTGATACATCCTACATTTGGTGAATTATCCCCTAGCTCGCCTTATACTGGTATCGAACTGCCGCACTGTGCGTTCGAGGGTGACTTTGTTGCGAAGCACAAGCGTCATCGCCGACGCGAGGCTGCCGGTCGACCATTCGTTTGATACAGTAAAAAGCACAAACGGGTCCATAGATCCGCAAACATAATGATAATAAGTGCAATCCAGATGATTCGTTCGATGCCACGCAATTTTTGTGTTCTGTTAATCATTGCAAGCTTGATAGCCGCGACGACCATCGAACACCGATCGGAAAGTCAAACCGCGCAGAGTTACATCGTGCAGGCGAATGGCCTTGATCAAGCCATGGCGCTAGTTGGTGACGTCGGAGGTAAAGTGACGCACGAGCTCGGGATAATCCGTGCGGTCGGCGCGACGTTGACGTCCGCCCAGGTCGACAGGTTACGGAACCGCAGCGACGTACGGCGGGTGTTCGACGACGCGACAGTGACGACCTCGTCGCTGTGTAATGTCAGTGCCGTCGGCACTATTTTCGATGACGGCAAGTTCGACTGGACGATTACCAACACGGGCAGCTCGACGGTGACGATCGGCGCGATCTCGATCGCGTTCCCGACTCTCAACGGCGCATTGAAGAAGATCCGCCTTGACGGCGATGACATCTGGACCGTGCAGGCCGAGCCGCCATACGCGCAAATCGTCGACGGCTGGCACGATGACGTCAGGCGCCGCCAGTTGGCGCCGGGGCAGAGTGCCGCGCTGCGCTTCGAGTTCGACAACCACATCGACTGGACGGAAGCCAACTACACCATCTTCGTCGACTTCGTGGAAGGCTGCTCGGTGGAGTTCGCGCCGAGGGTGACGGACTGCCGCGCCAACGGGCTCGGGTTCCGCAAGTTCAAGGATCGTAAGATCAAGTGGCTGCTGCCGAACGAAGGCGCCGATCCGATCACGGTCGCTGAGGTCTCCCTGAACTGGCCTGAGGCGAACGGCCAGCTTAAGAAAATCAAGCTCGGCAGCAGCGATATTTTCAACAACGGCGACTATCGCGATGCGCCCGTGGCGACCATTGCCGATGCCTGGCACGAGGACATCAAGAGGCGCCGTATCCAGCCGGGCGATGAAGAGATCCTCGAGATCGAGTTCCTGAACGACATCGACCTCGACCAGGATGCGCACTCGATTATCGTCGAGTTCCTGGAGGGTTGCCGCACCGAGTTCGTGCCGGCGACGACGACGGTGGGCGACGACCAGAAGGTGGACAAGAAGGCACGTGAGACGCATTACGTCCGCCAAGTGGGTGCCGACCTGCTGCACGCCGACAGCATCACCGGTGCCGGCGTCACGGTGGCAGTACTCGACACCGGGATCTGGGCCTCCGGCGGCGGCAAGAACTGGCTCAGGAAGAACTACAACGGTGAGGAGCGGGTACTGCGTGCCTACGACGCCATCGACGACGTTGAGGGCAACGCCGACAAGGCCAAGGACGAGAACGGCCACGGCAGTCATGTGACCAGCATCATCCTGTCCTCGCGCAAGGCTAACGGATCGGGCAACGTGCCGGTCTGGAACGGGGTCGCGCCGGGCGTGTCGCTGGTGTCGGTCAAGGCCTTCGACAAGACTGGAAGCGGCACGTACATGGACGTGATCCGCGGCATCGACTGGGTGGTGCAGAATAAGGACGTATACGGCATCCGCGTGCTGAACCTGTCGCTGTCAGCACCGCCACGCTCACACTACTGGGACGATCCGTTGAACCAGGCCGTGATGGAAGCCTGGCGGGCCGGCGTCGTGGTGGTGGCATCGGCCGGCAATACCGGGCCAGACCCCATGACCGTGGGCGTGCCCGGTAACGTGCCGTACGTAATCACCGTCGGTGCGATTACCGACAACCGCACACCTTTCGACGCGAGCGACGACACGATCACGAGCTTTTCAGCCGCGGGCCCGACCTACGAAGGCTTCGTGAAGCCGGAGATGGTTGCGCCGGGTGGCCGCCTGCTGGGCGTCATGAACAAGGGCAATCGCATCCCGAAGGAGCACAAGGACTTCCACGACGGTGACGCCTACTATTACATGTCGGGCACCTCGCAGTCGGCGGCGGTCGTTAGCGGCATCGCGGCACTGTTGCTCGAGGCGGAACCTGCCCTGACGCCGGACCAGCTCAAGTGCAAGCTGATGGCCGGGGCGCGACCCGCGACGACGGCCGACGGTTCACTGGCGCTGTCATTGTTCCAGCAGGGTGCGGGTCTGGTCAGCGCCACGGCGGCGGTCGAGTCGACGAACTACAGTTGCGCTAACCGCGGTCTCGACATCGATGCGGATCTCGCGGGCATTCGCCATTTCGGCGGCCGGGCGAACATGGACGCCGACGGCAACTACTATCTGATGGGCCTGGAAGGTTACCTCTGGAACGTTGGCATGCTGTGGAACGACGGGATGCTGTGGAACGACGGCATGCTGTGGAACGACGGCATGCTGTGGAACGACGGCATGCTGTGGAACGACGGTATGCTGTGGAATGACGGCATGCTGTGGAATGACGGCATGCTGTGGAATAACCTGTCTGTGGTACCCGTCTCTGTCAACACATGGGTCGAACAGGAATAGAAAGGATTGTGACTGGATATCGTATCTCGGACAATCGATCGTCGTTCGTTTTTTCGGCGGTTTCCATCCTCCTGTTCTTCGCGCTTTCGACTCAATCGCTAGCCAGCGATTCGAGGAGCGTACGTTTTCAGAATATCTCAACCGACGATGGATTGTCGCAGTCCTTCGTCTACACGATAATTCAGGACCAGCAAGGGTATATGTGGTTTGGTACTCAGGAGGGACTGAATCGCTTCGATGGTTTTGAGTTTACGGTTTTCGTTCACGACCTCAATGATCCGCAGTCGATATCGGACGAAACCATACGCACAATGATCGAGGACCGTTCCGGCAATTTGTGGATCGGGACCGATGCCGGCGGGCTGTCACGCTACCATCAGGCAAGTCAGACATTCAAAAACTATCTTCATGACCCCGCGGATTCGACGTCGATTGGCGACAACCGGGTCCGCGTGGTTTACGAGGACAGCTCAGGTGTACTGTGGATCGGGACAGATGGTGCGGGTCTCGATCGCTTCGATCCTGAATCTGAAGAATTCTTTCATCATGCAAATGATCCGTCAGATCCCAGAAGCCTTAGCAGTAATCACGTTTGGAGTATTCTGGAAGATAGCGACGGGATACTGTGGGTTGCGACGGATCACGGTCTCAACAGACTGGATGCCGACACGGGCCACTTCTCGCACTACAGACACGACCCTGGTGCTGCGACGAGCATCAGCGATGATCGGATACGCATTCTTTATGAAGACAGGAACAATGTCCTTTGGATCGGCACCGAGGCAAGCGGACTCAATCGATTTGATAAAGAAAGCGCTTCATTCGAGCGTTTCGTCCATAGCCCAGACAATCCTTCAAGCATCAGCGCGAATCGCATCAACACTATATTTCAGGATGACGCTGGAGTCCTTTGGATCGGAACTGAAAAGGGCCTGAATGCATGGGACCCGTCAACGCGCAGCTTCAAACGGTACTTCAACGATCCCGGTGACCGCTACAGCCTGTCTCACGATAATGTTACGTCGATTTACCAGGACCGTGGCGGATTGCTCTGGATCGGTACGTACAACGGCCTGAGCCAGTGGAACCAGACCAGCCGCGCTATGTTGCATTACAGAAACGACCCCGACAATGCGGCAAGTCTCAGCGAAAATACCGTCACGTCGTTTGCTGAGGATCAAGCCGGAAATATATTGGTCGGGACTTTCGGTGGCGGACTGAACATACTCGATCGATCGACGGATCAGTTTGTCCAGCTCCGGCACGAACCGGACGACGACACCAGCCTGTCGAGCGATCAGGTAATGGCCTTACATGTGGACAGTGACGGTGTGCTTTGGGCAGGGACCCGGGCTGCCGGGCTAAATCGCTATGACGCCGACAGGGACACCTTCACACGCTACCGGCACGACTCGGAAGACACCACGAGCATTAGCTCAGACAGCGTTACCTACATTCTCGAGGATCGCAACAAAGCCCTGTGGATCGGCACCTTTGGCGGCGGTCTCAATTACTTTGATCGGAAGGCACAGCAGTTCAAACATTTTCGAAGCGACCCGGACAATCCGCGCGCGCTCAGCAGCGATCGCGTTTTGATTCTATATGAAGACAGTGCGGGCACCCTCTGGATAGGAACATATGGGGGCGGCCTCAATCGCTTTGACCCGACCACCGGCACATTCACCCACTACCGTGGCGACCCCGGCCGGGCCGATGGGTTGAGTGGCGACGAGATCTATATGATCCAGGAAGATATTCGGGGAGACCTATGGATTGGCGTTAAGGGAAGCGGGCTGAACCGATGGCGGCAATCGGACCGTGAACAGGGCCACGCGAGCTTTCAAAGGTTCACGAGACACGACGGTTTGCCCAGCTCGACTACGTACGGAGGAGTGTGGGATCAGACGGGGTATCTTTGGCTAAGTACGGCACGGGGTTTGTCACGGCTGGATATCGAGTCCCACGAGTTCAGGAACTACGACACAAGCCATGGCCTCCAGGGCGACGAATTCAATCTGTCAGCCAGTTATCGAGCTGCCGACGGAGAGGTTTTTTTCGGCGGCCTGAACGGCTTCAACGCTTTCCGACCGGAGTTGCTTGTTCGCAATCTCAGAGCGCCTCAAGTTGCGGTTACGAATCTTCTTAGCCTGAAGAAGCCAGTTGATCTCAGCGACGCGTATGCCGGTGGCGAACGCGTGAAATTCACGCACGATCAGAACGCGATTGGATTTGAATTCGCCGCCCTGGACTACGCGGCCCCAGAGAAAAACCGCTTTATGTACCAGCTTGAAGGCCTCGACCAGGATTGGGTGGACGCTGGAACTCAACGGCAGGTTACATACACGAACTTGCCTGCCGGCGAGTATACGTTCCGGGTCAAAGCGTCGAACATTGACGGCGTTTGGAGCGAACAGGACGCGGTGCTGGGTCTATACGTAACTCCCGCGCCCTGGAGAACGTGGTGGGCGTACCTTGTATATGTATCAATCCTGGCTGTTGCCTTGCTTGTGGCATTCCGGACTCACGCAAGGCGGGAACGACAGGCGGCGGCGCTGAAGTATGCTGAGGATATTGCGCTCGTCCAGGCTCGCTTGAACGAGGCCCAGCGTATAGCGTGCATTGGCAACTGGGACCTCAACACGGTAACTAAGGAGCTGTGGTGGTCCGACGAGGTCTACCGCTTGTTTCAAGCGGATCCCGACGCATTCGAAGCGACCTACGAGGCCTTCCTGGCTCGCATGCACCCAGAAGATCGAGAGGCCGTCAACCAGGCTTTTGAGCGCGCGGTAAGGGGCGAAGACGACTTCTCGATGGACTACAGGATCATTCGAGCCGATGGCACCGAACGGATTGTGCATGCGCGGGCGGAGGCTACGTTTAATGAAGAAGGGCAGCCGGTCCGAATGGCTGGAACTGTCCATGACGTGACGGAGCGCAGAAAGGCCGAAAACGAAATCAGGCACAGTGCCGACTATCAGGCCATGCTTGCTGCGTTGTCATCCAGCTTGATAATCGCACTTCCTGACGATATCAGCGCGCAGGTAAGCCATGGCCTCGAGATGGTTGGGACGCGATACGGACTCGACGCGGTCAGTGTCTGGTGGTTGGCAGCCGACAAGTCGAGTGCTCAGTCATTTCATCGTTGGAATCGCGGCGAGAATGCGAATCGTCAAAGCAGCATGCGATGTGAGGAATTACCATGGACCACTGCCCAGTTGTTGAAGGGCAATACAGTTGTCGTTGACGATCTAGACAGCTTACCCACGGAAGCCGACAAGGACAGGCATGTTTTTGGGGAGCGGGGAAAGCAGTCGCTCCTGATAATCCCGCTGCAGGTTGACAAGGAGCTGGAAGGTCTGTGTGTTTTTTCTATGTGCCGGGACAGGCGGAAGTGGACTGCCGGGACGATCGCGGAGCTAAGGCTTGTTGCAGAAAACCTGGCTAGCGCGATTGCACGCTCACGGGCTGTTGTTGAAATTTTCCAGCTCAAGGAGCAACTGCAGCAAGAGAATCTGTACCTGCGGGAGGAGATCAGACTCGCGCACAGTTTTGATGAAATAGTCGGCGAAGACCCCGAGTTGAGAAGGTGCTTATCGGCGGTCGAGAAAGTCGCGTCAACAGACGCCACGGTTCTTATCCATGGGGAAACCGGAACCGGCAAGGAACTCATCGCACGTGCAATACATAGACTGAGCGCTCGACGAGACGGGCCGATGGTGAAAGTGAACTGTCATTCGCTGTCTGCAGACCTAATTGAAAGCGAACTATTCGGGCACGAAGAAGGCGCATTTGCGGGGGCGCAGAATCGACGACGCGGCCGAATTGAATTGGCGAACACCGGTACGCTTTTTTTGGACGAAATGGGAGAATTTCCCATCGAGCTGCAAAACAAGTTACTACGTGTTCTACAGACCGGGGAATTCGAGCGTATTGGTGGAACCGAGACGCTTCAAACCGACGTGCGCCTGATAGCTGCGACCAATCGCAACTTGATTCATTCGATCGAGCGCGGCGAATTTCGATCGGACCTTTACTATCGGATATGTAGTTTTCCGATTCACGTTCCAGCTCTGCGGAATCGCAAGGGCGATATCCCATTGCTTGCGGCGCACTTCGTGCGCAAGCATGCAAAGATTATTGGCAAGAGAGTCGACTCCATTTCGGCAAAGTTGCTTAGTGAGCTGTCACGCTATGCGTGGCCGGGTAATATTTGCGAGCTAGAGAGTACGATCGAACGGTGTCTGATCTCGTCAACCGATAGTTCCGTTCTCGAACTTCCAGACGATCTGCCGTGGGCCGAAGAAGTTGGAGACGTGGAAATGCATTTCTCAATCGACATAGGGACGGAACTTGCCACTGTAGAACGCTCTTACATAACGAATGTACTTGAGCACACTGGATGGAAGGTTTCAGGCGAGGGAGGCGCCGCTGCGATGTTGGACATTCCAACGAGTACGCTGCGCTCGAAAATGATTCGACTCGGAATCTCCCGGCCGACAAGGCCTAGCGTTGGGCCCGCCCGGCGACACACAGTCTACGATCACCGGCTCGATGATCAATAGCGGAAAGGAATAACCAAAGCCCTACGGTAAGTTCACCCGCCCCGGCGCCCACGACTCATTTTACCCAACGAATAGCGCATATTTCTCCAGTCACTCCTGGATGATGCGTCACCGTGCTTTCTTGATCGTTGGAAAGAGTTCCTGTTGCGGATTTCGCCGTAGATTCGACGCAGTTGGTCAAAAGACCTGAACCGACAACGACACGAGAACTTCATTCATCGCGCGATATGGAGTGGCGGTATATCGCTGCACTAGCGATATATCGTTGGACTAGCGATATATCGTTGAAATGACGACGCGGTGCAGTCTTCCTTTAGCCCGACAAATCGTCCATATCTTTTCGGCCGCTCCTTGAAGTCGTACCAAGTGCTTCAAATAACTGTACGAATTGTATGTTGTTTCCGTTAACGATCCGGTCGATACATTCGCCATGTCGATCGACCGTATGTTCGACCGTAATGTATCGCGTGCTAGCGATATTTCGTTAATGGTTGGCAAAAGAATTGGAGCAAAAGACGAGATAAGAAATTCGTTGACAAGAAAAAATTGTTTGATGACGATTAAGAAAATCATTGACGAATAAAAAGATAAATCCAACAGTCAGTGGGCATGACGTTAATTTGTGGTTCAAGGTTGCAGCGTGTAATCGCGAGTGCGCTTCTCCGCGAAACAAGAAAAGATCAACTTGCATCTTTTGCGATACGCAGTCTCTTGAGCCAACTCGGACCGATCAATACCAAGTACAAATCAGGAGGGACGTACACATGCACACACAATCCCAAGACTTGACAGTCCCCAGTCGCACTTCGTCATCCGGCCGACGTCGATTATTGAAGTATCTCCACCTTGCGATTCTCCCAGCAGTCTTGACGCTGGCTTCGATTGAGGCTTCGGCAACTGATGTATGCGAACCTTTTGAAAAGCAGGTCAGTTTCGACGGTGGATTGACCTGGTTCGATGCCGACGACCCGAACATGCCGGCACAGGGATTCACCGGCGACAGCCTATACCGTTTCTTGCTCGAAAACTGCGAACCTAACAAGGTGTGTCTGAACACGCGTGTCAGTGACGATACCCTGGGGATATTCGACGTGCTGGTTGACGTCGACGGACCGGGTGGGTATGCGCCCGGATACATACCTACGTGCAGTCAAGATCCCGCTTTTTGCAAGGTCACCGTGACCGATGAAGATCCGGGATTCGAAAACCTGGACCAGCCTGGCAAATGTATTCCGGAAAACATAGCGACAGAAACGACCTTTGTTCAAGGCAGCACGAATCCTGAGATCATGACCGATCCGGCCTACGTGGACTGTCCGCCGGCTATAGACATCGAGAAGGCGACCAACGGCGTCGATGCGGACGATCCGAACGCCGGCGATGCGCCGCAAATAGAGCCGGGCGATCCGGTGTCCTGGGCCTACAAGGTCACGAATACCGGAACTCTAACGCTATTCAACGTCATGGTCACAGACGACCAGGGTGTCGCAGTGACTTGTCCGACCGATACATTGGCGCCGGGTGGAATGATGACCTGTACGGCCGCCGGCTTCGCAGATGACCTGTTCAATACCGGTTTCACGACCGTGCCGGGTCTGTGCGGCAACATCCCGGATTGGCCGCTATACGAGAACAAAGGCAGGGCCACAGGCGAAAGCGCACAGGGCGAGTTCGTAATGGATGAAGATCCGAGCCATTACTGCAATCCGCCGGGGCCGGAGATCGACATCGAGAAGGCGACGAATGGTGTCGATGCCGACGATGCGATTGCGGGGGATGCCCCGCAGGTCGCACCGGGCGACCCGGTGACGTGGACATACAAGGTCACCAACACCGGCGACGTTACACTCGTGAATGTCGACGTCACCGACGATCAGGGTGTTGCGGTAAGTTGTCCAACCGACACATTGGTACCTGGCGAAATGATGACCTGTACGGCCAATGGCTTTGCCGAGGATCTGGAAAACACCGGCTTCACAACGGTTCCAGGACTTTGCGGGAGCGAACCGCAGCGGCCACTTTACGAAAACATGGGTACGGCCACCGGGCAATCGATAGCGGGCGATTTCGTTGAAGACATCGACCCGAGCCACTACTGCAACCCGCCCGTTTGTGGCCTGACGGTGGTGAAGGGCTGCGAGATTCCACCACCACCACCGCCGCCCGTGGGCGAATGCGACGGCAAGCTGCAGCAGTTCACGATGATCTGGAACGGCGCAGGTCCGATCACCGTTGCGGTCGACGATGGCCTCACCGGCATCAGCCAAAGCTCCGTCGCGCCGGGCGATGAGGTGACGTTCTTCACCGATGGTTCAACGAACGATACGATCGTCAACATTGCCGGTGCCATTTCTGGACAGTCGACGTTCCACGTGTCCTGCTCCGATGACGACATGGACGGCGATACGACGAGCAACGCCGACCAAGAGCAGGTCTCTCCGATTGGCCGGGACTGCGCCAAGGATCAGGGCGACGGCAAGAATAAGTCCGATTTCATCAACCAGTGGCTGCTCGAAGGCTTCGTGGACAAGGAAGGGGCCGTGCTCGACTGCACCGTGCCTGCCGACGGACCCATCGTGTCGAACTGCGAGTTCTTCTTGCAACCCGTCAACTGCGAGACTGCGGGCGATCCCGATACCCTCACCTGGCAGTACACGGGTGGAGGATGTGCAGCGAGTAACAACAGCCAGGACAGCGGGGATCTCTTCTGCACCGGTTCCGTCGACGGCACTCAGACCGTCACGATCACCGACAATGGCGGCAACGTGTTCAATGTGGCGCCGGGCGGGTCGTTCACGACTTCACGCAGCGACAGCAAGGAGTTCACGTTGACCAATGCTGGCGGAACCGAGAACAGCGGACGCCACGTCTCCTGCTCGCAGCCTCTCGAGGCTGGCGATGTCTACGGCAGCCTGACGTTGACGGGGCTTGACGGCCAGGGACTGGGCACCGACGTGATCTACTCGTACCTGATCAGCAATACCGGGACGGAGACCATTACCGGCATAACAGCCATCGACGACAAGCTTGGACCGGTACCCGGTTCGCCGATTGCCGCCCTCGCTCAGGGTGAGAGCACAACGCTGACTGCCGAGGCATTCGTTTCGGACACCGTCACAAATACGGTCTATGTCGATGGCGGCGTTCCGTCGGGCGCCGAGTGCCTGGCGAGCGCGTCGGCTACCGTAACCTCGCTGGGGCTGGTGCCGTGCGACGTCTCAATCGTGCTCGAGAAAGTCGAGGACAAGAAGATCAAGTGGAAGCTGACCAACAACTCGTCGGTCCGCAACGCGACGATCGAGTCGTTGACGATTAGCTGGCCGGGAGGCGAGAGCCTGAAGAAGATCAAATTCGACGGTAGTGACATCCTCAAGGACGACCTGCGCAGTCCGCCGAGCACGACCGTAGTCGAAAGCGAGTGGCTAAAGAAGGTCAAGGATCGCCGGCTCGACATCGGTGACAGCGGCAAGAAGCTGGAGATCGAGTTCACGGACGACTTCCCGCTCAAGAAGGACCAGCCGGCTTCGGACTTCTCGCTCACCGTTACCTTCTCCGAAGGCTGCTCGGTGACGTTCTAGGTTTCCATCCGGACAGCGATCCGCCGGCTTGTGCTGGCGGATCGCGGTTCCCTGAAGCATTTTGGGGCAGGCGGCGACGGCTGCCCCTTTTTGTGCAGACGTCTCTACGAAAAGCCGAAGCCGAACCGGTCTTCAAGCCATCGAGACCATCATCAATCTACCAAGCATCTTTATTCATAAGTCGGTCTTTCCTGGGGCAATTGTGATGCTAATTGCCTGTCGGACTCTTACTGATCCGCGTCGCAGTTGTCATTCAAGAACGCATCCGCACAATTATTTGACACAAGATTCAACCACACGGGTGACTCCTAATGGACGAAGGTAGCGGTACAGACAAAAGCCCGCGCAGTGACTTGTATGATAGCTATGGGAAGTATCGGTCATTCACAAATAGCGAATTCAGGTCGTAACATCTAGTGCCGTAACCAATGCTAGATAGCGTTGGCAGCCAACCCCCGCTACCAAAATGGATAAAGGGTCCCTTTACGGGGCCCTTTTTCATTTTTGCTATTGATGCAGGGTTGGGTTCCGCGAAGCAGGTTCATTCCGAGGCCGATGACGTCGGCCGACATAACTGAGGCGCATAGGGTCGAAGGCATCCGAGCCGAGCGAAGCTTGGCGACAAACGCCAGCGCGCAGCGCAGGGTTCATCCTGCCCCCGCTACCACTTGTATATGCAAGGGGCTGACCTCGGTCAGCATTTTTGCCTTCCAACTTGCGCAAGCGCTCTTCGAGACTGTCACTAATGCCGACTCTTTCGATAGCGCCCAAAACCTTTCCAATCTTCTGTTCTATCCCGGCCAGTTTCGCTTCGATTGCCGAGTAGTGGCGCTGAGAGCAAAAAACAGTATTGCTCCTACGTTTGCGAAACCACAGACTCGGAGGCGACAAGCACCAGTTGCGACCCGGGCGGGATAACTTATCTGGGTGGCCTTACCAAAACGGCCAGGGGATTCGCGTAATACAGGTCGTAATTGCGCGAATTGAGTTCCGACCGTAGACTCCATTATCCCTTCCGAAAACGAGATTCGTCATAATAGAGCATGAGATCCAGTGGCTAGGGGTTGTTCTGCGTGTCTTGCACGTGGTTGCCGCAGCAATGTGGATTGGCGCGTCCTTCTACATCATCTCGTGGGAGAATAAGTTCAACCGCAAGAAAGGGCTCGCGACGGGCGTTGAAGGTAATTTCTGGACCATCCAGGGCGGAGATTTCTATTACGTCGAGAAGCTGCGCGACGCCCCTGCACAATTACCCGAAGAACTGCACTGGTTCAAGTACGAGGCATATTTCACCTGGCTAAGCGGGTTCGCGCTTATGTGCCTCGTGTTTTATCTAGCGCCCGGCTCGATGTTGGTTGGTAATAACACTGCCGACATCTCCGGAACCCAAGCCGTAGTAATTTCGCTTGGCTCGTTACTGATCTGCTGGCTTGCCTACAACCTGTATTGCAGGACTTCGTTGGCTAGAAATCTGGGCGCGTCCGCCGTTGTTGGTCTGCTGTTAATCGCGCTGCTCGGTTACCTGTTCGGCCTTTTATTCAACCAGCGTGCGGCGATTTTCCATGTAGGTGCGGTTATGGGCACCATTATGTCGGCCAACGTGTTCTTCGTGATCATTCCCTGGCACAAGAGACTGATAAGGGCCATCGAAACGCAACAGTCGCTCGACGAATTGATCGCAACCCACCCGGGATTTCGATCGCGGCATAACCACTATATGACGTTGCCAGTTTTCCTTATCATGCTGGGCGGTCATTTTCCTGTTGCGTTCAACCAGTCTTATAGCTGGCTGGTTTTGATGGCCATCGCACTTGCGGCAGGCTTGCTGAAGTATTATCACAACTTGTTGCAGCAGAAGGCTGCAGGCAACCGGTATCTGCTGGCCGGAATCGGCGTGTTCCTGGCTGTCGTCTTTGCGACCGCACCTCCAACTATAGCGAATGGCGACTGCAAGACCCGGGTAGATACAGAACAGGTATACGCGGTCGTCGCCAGAAATTGCCGAACATGTCATTCGGTTGCACCTACTGATGTCACCTGGACACTGCCGCCCAATGGAGTCGTGTTCGATACGCCGGAGCAGGTGTTCGAGCGCAAGAATAGAATTTTGCAGCGCGCCGTGGTGCAAAAGGACATGCCGCCGAGCCACCAGACGCAAATATCATCAGAGCAGCGGCAGTTACTCGCTTGCTGGGCCAGGCAATAGCCGGATTACCAGGGATGACCGAAATTGTCGTCTTCGTACTCGATACCACCTGTGGCAAGCCGGCAACGGGTATTCCCGTGACGCTTCAAGAGCGTGTCGATGCGGACGATTGGCGCGCCCTGGCGCACGGACGTACCGATGAATCAGGCTGTATCCCCGGATTCGTTTCGGGAAGAGGCAAGCTCTCTGCAGGACGATATCGTCTCCTCTACGACACATCGAACTACTTCGCTGCACAGGACCGGCCCAGTATGTTCGACGAGATTGTAGTGGACTTTGTACTTGCCTGTGACGAGCGTTACGTGCTGCCATTGTTGCTCAGTCCGTTCGGATACACTACTTACCGTGGCAGCTAGCGGATTCAATATCTCCGAGCAGAAGGAGATGCGGCGAGATCTTGTGAAGGGATCATTCTCTTTCGAGTAAGGACCCCGGACGAACCGATGCGTCTTTGCGATCCAGATCACTCAGGAGCAGATCAAGCATCCAGTATTCGGGCCGAAACTCGCCGACGTGCCAGTTCAAGCTGCTGTCCCAGAAACCTCCGCTATTCCCATAAGCCACGAAGCCGTAACTGACCTCAAGCACGGCCAGATCACCGCCTGGCTTGCAGACGATATCGCAAGCTAGACAGGAACTGCCGAGCTTCCTGGCCAGACGAAACGCCATCGCGACAGCTTCAATGTCTACTTGCTCGGGGCCAAATGAATCTCGTCCGCTGCCTGATGCACGAAAATCCCCAGGCCGCACCCATCGCCGGACTCCGTAGGCCTTGTCGCCAACCACGGTTATCCGCAAGTCTGAGTCGTTGTCAGGGGCAAAGTCCTGAAAAAGTACGTAGCCGGTCTGACGACCCAGTACCTTGGAGAAGCGCGGCGGATAAAAGAAACGCCCTACACCTTTAGCGAGATCAATAACACCGCCCTTGCCTTGCCGCCACTGGTAAATTCGCTCTTTAAGATTGTCCCAGGGACTGTAGACGGGAAGTCCGCGACCGAAGGCAAGCCGAATCAATCTACGAGCTTGTCTCTCATTTCGCACAAGCCGGACGCAAGATGAGCTCGCTCCATGCCGCAACTTAAAGACCTTCGGATAGTCAGTTGTCGACGCCCACTCAAGCGCCGGCGTTCTTTCAACGAACACGTAGGTCGGTAGTCGTGGAACGTCCAGGGCTTCAAACAGGTACTTCTGCCCGACTTTGTCGTCGAAATGCCACCCCGTTTGGAAATCGGGAAAAACCGTCAGTCCGGCGTGCTCGAGCGCGAAGAGTATCTGCCGAGCAATGAGAATGTCGCGAGGATCCGAGTGTGAATGATGCCAGAGCAGCGCTCGACAATCCTTGACCTGCTCCACGATGTTACTGGCATAACAGTCGACGATTTTGTACGGGATACCGTTCTTTCGGCAATAGTCGACCCAGTGCGGGTGAAATCCGGACCGGCTGTCGTGAATAGCAAGCATTACGGTTTCGTTTGACCTGATTTCGTTGCTCTTCTCTCGCTCGAGTCTACTGCGCATCCGCGGATAGTAGAAGTTCTTGATGTAGTAAAAGATGTCGGGCCGGGAGTCCGGTCAACCTACGGATATATTTTCTAATCTCCAATGGGGTGGTCGGCTTGAATTGTGTCGATCTGTTCCACCGCAATTCGCGAAACGACTTTCTTAGCCGGTATAGTCTGCTTCTGGCCGGTAGCAGCCCCTGACCGTTTGATACACTCAGTTTCTGGTAATGACCCAATGCAGATGTCGGAAAAAGCACTAGTGACTTCTATGCTGGCTTCCGGCACCCGAGGCAATGGAGGCAGTTCAATAAAGTTTTGAATAATTTCTGCGTCAGCTGCTAAAAATCTTGTGCTTTTCTGCCAGGGTGCTGGTTGTTACTCGTCTGGCAGATAGTAGACGGATCAGCAGGTCTATTACGAAAGGTTTCGAGGGCCTCATCTAAATCGAAGGAGACAGATTTGCTTACGAACAATCGTCCTTTTGTAGTAACGACAATTATATCGGCGGTACTCCTCGGCGCTGTCTTATTACTACATATGTGGAAAGATATTCCGATCATTAGATTGACAGGAGACCCTGGCGACTTTGTGCCTATATACACCGGATTTCTCTCGCAGGCAGGCGTCCTCTTTTGGTCAGCTTCAGCGAGTATCTGCATATTTTGCGGGACAGCGACCCCTGAAAGTGTCGTCGATAGTAGCTTCAGACGATTCTTACTGGTTTCAGGTGTGTTTACGCTATTTCTTACCCTAGATGACATGTTCTTATTGCATGAGAAAGTGCTTCCATATTTCGGGATTCCTCAGATTTTTGTGCTGGGTAGTTATGTCTTCGTCACTCTCGCTTATCTATTGGTATTTCGTCAGATTATTCTTGATACCAACTATCGGTTGCTAGTGGTCTCTTTATTTTTCTTCGCAGTTTCCATTGCTCTGGATGTGTTCAAGCCATTTGATTATTACTTGCACTTCTTTGAAGACGGCGCGAAGCTGGTTGGGATCGTAAACTGGGCTGCTTACCTAATCAGCGTAGGAAAATGTGCACTTAATTCTGCTCCTGAAGAAATAGGTAATGCCGAAAGCTAGATAGGAGTCGCTTAATCGGACGGACAAGACTCATCTACTCTCAGTGCGCCGAAAAAACCTAATATTTGGTCGTCCGCTTGTGGCCGATTGCGGTAATTCACGACTTCCCTAAAGCAGCCATTCTAGCGGCCGCTCTCGGGAAAAGCAGACGTTTCCCTTTTGTTTTGTAGCGGCGTGACAAGGATCCTTATTGAGATATTCGGAAAACGTTTTTTTTGCCCTCCCCCTTTGCAGATGGGACCCTCTGAGAATTTGCTAAGTCCCTGTGTTGGGTCCCATGAATACTCTTTCCTCTCGCCAGGAGGGTCATACCCCCGAGGGGGTGCCTTTCTCTAAGAAAAGCCGTGTTTTGGTTCGGGCATGCAGCAGGCGTTGATGGCAGCCTTGCCGAATGCGATGTTTGCAATGTGATCTTGCCGACTTGCTTGAAGCATCCAGGCCACCCGACCCTGAGATGGTCGATCTGATTGGACAGGCGTTCCTGGAAAGGCAGAATGATAGGCTGAAGGCTGATCTTGCCTATTCCTGGCTACTCACGCGGTCAATGCAAAGGGAGACGGAGAATAGAGCAGGGGATTAGGCCACCAGCGGGAATGGTTCTGCGTATAGATCGAAGATTTTCTCAAACGCGCCCCCGCTACCACGAAAACGGAAAACCCTGCCTCGAGCCGGGTTTTTCATGTTCCATTGGGCCAGGGATTGCCGACGAAAGAACTGCCACCAGCGCCAAGATCGCTAGCGCGCGAGCGGCCTGCGACAAGTACGGATTGATGCTCCAACGCGATCGGCCCACATTTGATGCATCGAGAGACCTTCTGTTAGAGAGCAATCCCATGGCCGCCAAGACGGAAGCCGTTAGTCCTGCGATCCGAGATGTGCACGTCATCACCACCGGGCATGTCGAGCAGCACAAAGAACATCGGTATGGCTCCTCGAAGCCCAAATTGTGGTGGGTACTAACGTCGAGAAGCTGGGTCAGAATTCCGGTCAACGCCTACGCCATTGAGCATCGTGATGGGTTGGTCTTGTTTGATACCGGCATGGATCCGACGATCGTTTCGGACCCCAACTACATTTCATCGCCCATCGGTCGTTTCCTACTGCCGAGGATCTTTCGAATGCATATTGGTCCGGACGATGCGCTCGACAACCGGCTCGAAGCGGTAAATCTTTCAGCGTCCGATGTCAGCAAGGTCATCCTTTCGCACCTGCATTTCGATCACATCGGGGGCATTGCGCAGGTGCCTCAGGCAGAACTGCTAGTTAGCCAAGACGAGTGGCAGCAGCTGGCCGACCCGCAGCCGGAGCGGGAGTGGATCTTGCGCGACCATATCGAGTTACCCGGGGCGAAATGGCGGCCAATTGAATTCGCGCCGAACAGAGATCCGCTGTTAGCGTCCTTCGGCGGCTGTTATGACGTCATGGGCGACGAATCCATGATCTTGTTACCTACGCCCGGGCACACACCAGGTTCGATGTCTCTGCTCGTTAGAAGCAAGGGGTTGCCGCCGCTCCTATTTGTAGGTGATCTCACTTATGAGCTCGGACTGCTGCTAACTGATCAGGTCCCGGGTATCGGCGACGCCAAGGTGCTCAGAGCATCGTTCGCCAAAGTTCGCGGACTGATCGAAGCGCTGCCTGATCTCGTCGTGCTACCGAGTCATGATTCCGCGGTGACAGAGACGCTCGGTGCGACTCTACGTGATTGATCATATCTGTGGTTTTGTACGAAAAGGGCTGCTAGTGAACCCAAAGCGACCATCACAGACTCGAGATGTAGTCGCATCCATAAGCCTGAGGCGATCGGTGGCTGGCTAGGCGTAAAGCGATTGGCGAATACTGGGCACTATACGGGCCTTGCGATCAGGTCTGGGAGAGGACGAGGTGTTCGAAAAACGATACGCAGGAATGTTTGTCGCAGCGATCATCGCGGCAGTTATCATTTGGGCACGCCTTTTCCACCCCACATGGGATTACTTCCCTCCAGACAGTTTGGTGAATTCCCTCGAGCGCAGCTGGATTGTCACTGCTGGGTTACGAGATTGGGCCTTTTTCACCTATATCGTTGTTGCGCTTGGGATGATGACGTTGTTCTTCTCGCTTCTTCAGCGCCGCTGGCCGCTTCACGCCGGGCTGAAGGGACTGCTGTTTGGTT
>Ga0209567_10000535_pt1 | contig 20673 bp, 19 predicted proteins | sample COG_12_FD_184756 | JGI IMG/M metagenome (GOLD analysis project Ga0209567, IMG submission 184756) | Pelagic marine sediment microbial communities from the LTER site Helgoland, North Sea, for post-phytoplankton bloom and carbon turnover... | ecosystem: Environmental > Aquatic > Marine > Neritic...
ACACTCGGCCCGATCGGCTCGATCGATCGCCGCGGATGATCCGGCGCCGGCGCCTCGCCACACGCATTGAGTGACACGGTCGCCACGAGGGTCAGCGCCAGAGAGAACTTGACGGTCCACGGATTCGAGCCCACCTCAGCCTCCATATCCGTTCTGGTTTGGGTCTTTGCGACCCCTCTCGTTGGGTAATAGTGACCCCAAGGCCGGGCGCCGACAGAAGGATCAGTCCAGGGCCTCGAACCTCGGGTTCACCGCGTTGTTGTAGATTGAACCGAACCGGTAGCTGAGACCGAAGGAGAGTTCGAATCGGAAATCCGTACCGAGCTCCCGTTGCCTCAGCAGGATCTCTTCGTCCGTCGCCTCGCCGGCCCGCAGATTGATCTGGTCCTTCACCCGCGCGAACCTGCCGTTGACGTTGAAATCGAGACCTCTCAGAAGCCGTACGCTGAGCCAGCCGAAGAGCTCCAGTCGATGCCGTTCGGGGTCGTGCAGGTACTGGAACGCTTCGAACCCGACGGTGGCGCTGCCCCAGGGCTCCTTCATCGACAGTCCCGCGAACAGGCTATGGGCCGGCCTCGTTTCCTCGGTCTCTCCGAATATCGTCACCTCGATGTAGTCCGAATGCTGTACTCCGATCGCGTACAGGAAGGTCAGCTGGCGGCGGGTGGCCTCTACATACGGCCACACGCTGAACTCGAGGGCCGGCGCAACCCAGGCGCGAAGGTCGTAGTTACCGAACAGCGAGTGACCCGCGTTTACCTCGCCGCCCGCCGACCAGTGATCCCCCAGGCTCCATACCTGGAGAAGTGACGCTCCGTAGTCCCTTCGCAGGGCGTTCGTGGTCGAACCGTCGCTGAGCTCGAACGAGCTCTCGGCGTATCGACCGTACGTCCAGATCTCGGTCTTCATTTCCTCGGTCGTCCGATTGGCCGAGATGGAGCTGGATATCGAGAAGTCTTTGGTCCGCTCCTCACCGCCCACGGAGCCATTAGCCCTCAGCCTGAAGACCCACGAGTTCCACGGATCCCCCTTCTCTACGGCTTCCAGGACCGACTCCTCCGGCCCGGTCCAGGACACCTCGATCCGGTCCGCCTGCGAGGTGCGCGCCACGTACTGAATGAGACCGAGCTCTATGGTGCGCGTGAGCTGCTCGCGCTCCTCGGCGTCCGTATCCGTGGGGCTTGAGATTTGCAGAAGTGTGTCACTGACGGAGGCCATGTCCCGGAGGCCGATGAAGGCCAACGTGTTCTCGCGTCCCCCGGCTCCCGTCCGCTGTGAAGTGATCAGCAGATGTACCTGGGCGTCTTGCCGGTCCCGGACCCAGGCGACGTAAGGGATTTCCTGCCGGATGAAGTCGAAATCACAGCGCGTGCGACAGTCGAGGAATACCCGGACGGTCTCACCGTTCGTCAGTGTCTCCTGGTCGGCCGCTACGGCCGGTTCCTGGGCCAGGGCGCGCGGCGCCGACAGGAGGAGCGCCAACAGCACTAGTGCGTGTATCTTCATACCATGCCGGGGGTCAGGCCAAGTCTCCGCCGGATTTCGACGGGTCGCAGGAAGTGATCCTACCCTGACCTCAGCAACAAGCATACCCTCCCGGACGTTGCGTCCGGGCCGATCCGGGTAACGACAGGAGCTCGAGAGTATCATGGAATACAGGCTCGCCATTGTCGGATTTGGAAACGTGGGACAGGGCTTCGCGGAGATCCTCCGCGACCACGGTCCGCGGTTGCTCGAACAATTCGGAGTTCGGTTTCGGATCGTCGGCGTGAGCGACAACCTCAAGGGGAGCATCCACGACCCGGCGGGGTTCGACCCGGACGACCTGCTCGATGCGGTTCGCCTGTCCGGCAACCTGGGCGGAGTCGATGCGCCCGACAGGGGTTGGGACGGAGCCGATATGGCCACGAGGAGTTCGGCTGATGTCGTGGTCGAACTGAGCTACACGGACCTGGAGACTGGAGAACCGGCCACCAGCCACATCAAGGCCGCGCTCGAAGCCGGCAAGCACGTGGTCACCACGAACAAGGGTCCGGTGGCCCTTCACTATGCCGAACTCGCCGAAATGGCCCGGGAGCGTGGACTCGAAATCGGCGTCGAGGGCACGGTAATGAGCGGTACCCCGACTGTGCTCAACGGGATGAACCTCCTGCGGGCGGCGGGGATCAAGCGCGTTCAGGGCATCCTGAACGGTACCTGCAATTACATCCTCACCCGGATGGAAGAGGGTTCCACGTACGAGGATGCGCTGCAGGAAGCCCAGGACAACGGCTACGCTGAAGCCGATCCGACCGGCGACGTCGAGGGATTCGACGCGGCGGGGAAAGTGGTGATTCTCGCCAATCTCCTGATGGGGGTACCGATCGGGATGGACGACGTGGACCGGACGGGGATATCCGATCTCACGTCGGCCGACATTTCCGCTGCGCAGGGCGCCGGCGAGCGCTGGAAGCTCATCGGTACGCTGGAGCCGACCGACGATGGCGTCCTGGCGTCGGTCAGGCCCGAGCGAGTGTCCCTGTCTCACCCCCTGGCGTCCGTGGGCGGCGCGACCAACGCTGTCACATATTCCACCGAGTTGCTTGGCGACGTGACCCTGGTCGGTCCGGGTGCCGGGCGCCTCGAAACCGGCTACTCGGTGCTGGTGGACCTGCTCGAGATCCATCGAACGAGCGTCTAGAGAGAGAGGATCCATGACGGTCATGACGGCGAACGGCGTGCAGGCGTACGTCGAGAAGGCTCAGAAGTACATGTCTGAACGGCGGGCGCACCGCGACAGGGTGCGCAACCTCCGGTTCGACACGATCGCCGTGCACGGCATGTACAGCGCGGAAGAAGCGTTCTCGGGCGGACAGGGCGGCATCATCGAGCCGATCTTCCCCTCCACGTCGCAGGCGTACCGCGACAGCGACGAAATGGAGGCGGCCCTCTCCTACCAGATCCCTACCTGGTGCTACTCGAGGATTCACAATCCGACCGTCTTCTACCTGGAAGAGACGCTGGCCCTTCTCGAGTCGTACGGTTGTGACTGCGACGCGACGGGCCTGTGCACGTCGTCCGGGATGGCGGCCATCAAGCAAGCCATCGAGCCGCTCCTGGCCAAACGGGGCGAAGGGGCGGAGAACATCAACTTCGTATCCGCGGCCCAGACCTACGGCGGGACCTTCCAGCTGTTCAACGTGCGAATGGCCGAGCGCGGAGCGCAGGTTCGGTGGGTTTGCGAGCCGTGGAAGCTGGAGCAGTGGGAGCCGCTGATCGACGAAGGCACCCGCTTCCTGTACGCCGAAATGCCGTCGAACCCGCAGCAGGCGTTCGCCGATATCGAGGCGGTGGCGGACCTGGCTCACAGCCATGGGATTCCGCTGATCGTTGACTCCACGATCGCCACGCCGGCCCTCATGCGGCCCCTGGAGTACGGCGCCGACATCGTGGTCCACTCGCTGTCGAAGACTGCGGCGGCAGGTGGCTGCACCATCTCGGGCGCGGTGATCGCCCGCCACGACATGGTGTCCCGGCACCTCGACGACGACGTAAAAGCGGACTACGGCCTCTGGCTCAAGCTGTGGCCGTTCCGGGACTCGGGACCGAGCATGTCGCCGGCGACGGCCCACACCATCCTCGGCGAGGTACGGACGCTGCGCCTGAAGATGGAGCAGATGTCGCGGAACACGACGACTGTCGCCCGCTTCCTGGCCGACCATCCCAGGGTGGAGTGCGTGGATTACCTGGGTCTGGAGAGTCATCCGCTTCACGACCTTGCGGGCCGCTACATGCGGGTCGTCGACGATGGGACCCCCTCGTTCGGACACCTGATGTCGTTCAACGTTCTTGGTTCTGCTGAGGACACGCGGGTGTTCTTCGACGGACTGCAGAGGACGTGGCGGGCCACGGACCTCGGGCGGATCAAGACGGTGGCCACCATCCCCGCCATTTCGACGCACCAGCAGCAGGGCGAGGAGGGCAGATGCCTCGCCGGAATTCCAGACAACATGGTGCGCCTGTGCGTGGGTGCCGAGCACCCCGACGATACGATCGCCGACCTGGACCAGGCGCTTGCCCGGGTTTGAAGAGATAATCCTGATTCCGATCACCGGAGGATGACATGAAGATGCTCCTCGGTCACGAATGGGTAGATCGCGAAGACACCATCGACGTTCGCGACCCGTTCGATGATTCGATCATAGATACCGTCCCCGCGGCCAGCCACGCGGACGTGGAGATTGCCCTGGTCACGGCCGCAGCGGCGAAGGAAGTCGCGCGCGGAATGACGACGTACGAGCGCGCCCAGGTGCTGTACAGGACTGCGGGGATCATCGCGGACCGGATCGAGGAGTTCGCCGAGACCATCGCCCGCGAAGGCTCGAAGACGATCAACGAGGCGCGTGGTGAGGCTCGCCGCTGCGTGAATACGATCACCATCGCCGCCGAGGAGGCGAAGCGTCTCCAGGGCGAGACGATCCCCTTCGATTCGTTCCCCGGGGGCGAAGTCCGACGCGGCTACTACGAGCGGGTGCCGATCGGTGTAGTACTGGCGATCACCCCGTTCAACGATCCGCTGAACCTGGTGGCCCACAAGCTCGGCCCCGCGATCGCCGCCGGAAACGCGGTCATCCTCAAGCCTGCCACGGTAACTCCGCTTTCTGCCCTCAAGCTGACCGAGGCGTTCATGGAGGCCGGCCTTCCGAGCGGTGTGCTTCAGTGCATCACGGGATACGGAGCCGTTCTGGGCGACGCCCTGGTGGAGGACCCGCGCGTGCGAATGGTCTCGTTCACCGGCGGAGTGGAGGCCGGCGAGCGAATCATGTCGCGGGTCGGTCTCAAGAAGATCGGCATGGAGCTCGGCTCCAACTCACCGGTCATCGTGTGGAAGGACGCCGACCTGGACTGGGCGGTGGAAACGTGTGTCTCGGGTGCGTTCTGGGCCGCCGGTCAGAACTGCATCGGCGTACAGCGCATCTACATCCACCGGGAGGTCTACGACCGGTTCCGTGATGACTTCGTCGCCCGGGCGGTGGCATACAAGACGGGCGACAAGCTGGACGAGGCCACGAACATGGGCCCCATGATCAACGAGGGCGAAGCCAAGCGCGTCGAGCGCTGGGTCCAGGAGGCCGTGGACAAGGGAGCGACCCTCCTGACCGGGGGAACCCGCGATGGAGCGCTGGTGCCGCCGACGGTGCTGGAAGACGTGCCGCCGGACGCCACCATCCACTACGAGGAGGTGTTCGGTCCTGCGGTCAACCTGTATCCGGTGGACGACCTCGACGAGGCGATCGCCGCGGCTAACAGCGTCAACTACGGCCTGCACGCGGCGGGATTCTCCAACGACGTGACGGTGTGCCACCGGATGGCCGCCGGCCTCGACTGCGGGAGCGTCATGCTCAACGACTCGACAGACTACCGGTTGGATTCCATGCCCTTCGGAGGGGTCAAGAACTCGGGTCTGGGTCGTGAGGGCCTGAAGTTCTCCCTACAGGAGATGACCGAACCCAAGGTGATATGCTGGTACCTGCCGGGCGTCTGACGCGGTCTTGATCGGTCCGGAGGGCGGCGCGCCTCGCGGCGGCCGTCCTCCTGGTCGACCTCTTACCCTTCCTCAAACCTCCGCAGTCTCCCCCGCCATCGCTTTCTCGAACGCCTGCTCGAGGTCCCTTTCCAGGTCGTCGTAGTCCTCACAACCGACTGCGATACGGACCAGATCGGCGGCGATTCCTGCCTTGCGGCGCTCGTCGGGTGACACGCCCGCGTGCGTCATCGAAGCGGGATGCTCAATCAAGGTCTCGATTCCGCCGAGGCTCACCGCCAGGGTCGCCAGCTCGACGCTGTTGATGAACCGCCGCCCCGCCTCCAGTCCGCCGCGCACGCCGAAGCACACGATCGCCCCGGGACCGCGCATCTGTCTTCTCATGAGGTCATGCTGCGGGTGGTCCACCAGGCCGGGATAGTTCACCCACTTCACGGCGGCGTGGCGTTGCAGGTAGTAGGCGAGAGCTCGAGCGTTCGCCTGCGCTCTCTCCATCCGGAGGCCCAGCGTCTTGATGCCGCGCAGGACGAGCCACGCCTGGTGAGGATCCATGGTGCCACCCATGTTCACGTGCACGGAGCGGATCCGCTCCAGCACCTCTTCCTCGCGCGCCACGATGATCCCGGCTACCACGTCCGTGTGGCCGTTGATGAACTTGGTCATGCTGTGCACGACCACGTCGGCTCCGAGCTGCAGAGGATTCTGCAGGTACGGTGACGCGAACGTGTTGTCCACGGCGAGGATGGCTCCCGCCTGGTGGGCGATGTCCGCGCAGCGCGAGATGTCCGTGAGTCTCAGCGTCGGATTCGCCGGGCTCTCGATGAATACGAGCTTCGTATTCGGACGCAGGGCACGGGCCACATTGTCCGGATGGGACGAATCGACGAAGGTCGCCTGCACTCCAAAACGTGTGTATTCCGTCTCGAGGATCGTGCGTGAAGGGCCGTACACGCAGTCCGTGACGGCGACGTGGGAATCCTGGGAGAGGAACGTCAGATAGACCGAGTTGATGGCAGCCATTCCGCTAGCCGCCCCGAGTGCGCCGTACCCGTGCTCGAGCAAGGCGACATTGCGTTCGAGGGCCGCTACGGTGGGGTTCCCGAGGCGCGTATACTTGCAGCCAGGCGCCCCCCCGAACCGTTCGGCACCCTGGTCCGCATCGGTGAACGCGAACGTCGAAGATTGATAGATTGGCGTGCTTACGGCCCCCGTTTCCGGGTCCGCCTGCTGCCCGCCGTGAATGATCCGGGTATGTGGTCCTGCTCGCCTGACGTCGTCCATCGCGCTGTCCTCGGAAGTGCGTTCCGTGTCTGGACTGCGTCAGTACTGCAAAACCTTTGCCGAACTCGTCGACGCCCGACTTCCGCCTAGAAGAACGTCAGGCCAACCGTCAGCATCCCGAGCTGGTTGTTGCTCGCGGTGAACGTGTCTACGTCCTGGAACAGCCAGTCCGCTCCGAGCGTGAGAGCGAGACCATCGGTCAACCGAATGTCGTAGCCGAGCCCGAGAGCCCAGCCGAATCCCCACGTCGTCCCATCGCTGGCGACGCCCGCTGACACGTCCGAGAAGGCGCCCCCGATGCCGCCTTTCAAGTAGAATCCGCCGGTGGCGCTGGGGTAGAACAGTACGGATCCACCCAGGAAGCCACGCCTCAAATCGACGTCACCCTCGCTGTAGAACCACCCGATCACGTCTCCCACGACCACGAACTGAGGCGACAACGCCCACCCGGCCCTGGCGAAAGCGCTGAACGCGGAGAGACGCTCGCCTTCCGAGTTCTCAGTCAGGTTGAATCCGACTCCACCGCCGACGGAGCCCCAGAACCCGTCACGGAGAGCTTCCTGGGACTGGAGGGGGGACGCCGTGACCGCGAGGCCGACCGCGAGCGACAGTCCGACGGTCTTTACGTAGCGCATCGTATCACTCCACTCCGAGGGTTTCGGTGTTTGCCGGTCGCGCCCGCTCCCGGACCGGGATACAATATTCGGGCGCGCCTCCTGGCGCGCGACTGCGGGCGGAACAAAGAAGATTCTCAACGAGGCAAGCGCAGACGAGCGCGGGCCTCCGGCTCTTTCTACCCGGGAGGCGGAGTTGGACGAGCGAACCGCTCCGACCAGGCTCACCGGCCGCACGGGCCCGTACCCAGAGTTCACGTGGGCGGGCGTCCTGGTGGGCTACGGCATCGGGATTCTCATCGCCGTCAGCATCGGATACCTGAGCCTCAAGCTGGGCTTCTCGATCGAGGGCTCGGAATTGGCGGCGATCCTCGGCTTCGGGATCCTCCGCGGCGTCCTGCGACGCAACAGCATCATCGAGAACAACATCCAGCAGACCCTGGCGAGTGCGGTGAACGGTGCCTCGGCCGGAATGATGTTCTCGGTACCGGCGCTGTTCATTCTCGGGATCACCGACTTCAACTACCCGCTGCTGGTCCTCGGTTGCATCGCGGGCGGGATCCTCGGAATCGCCTTCATCATCCCGCTGCGCAAGCAGATGATCGACTATAACCGGCTGGCGTTCCCGGGAGGAATCGCCACGGCGGCCGTACTCAAGTCGCCGGGCGCCGGGATTCACAAGGCGTGGTTGCTGGTGGGCGGAGCGGTGGTGGCCGCCCTCGCCCACTTCATCAGCCTGAAGACCGGCGTCGAGAACTACGATCTCGGAGTAGTCCTTGGACTCCCGGAGTACATGAACGGGATCTGGTACCTGTCGTTGCTCACGGTCGGAGTGGCATTCCTGGCCGGCAAAGGAGGTTTCTTCTTCATCGTCGGGGGCTACGTCTGCTACTGGTTCCTGGCGCCGATCATGAGCGCCTCGGGAATCCTGCCGGACGCTGCTACGCTGCAAGCCTCGGGCATGGGAATCGCCGACTACCTGCGCCTCAACCTGTTCCGGCCCACCGGAATCGGGATGTTGATCGGCGGAGCCCTGATGGGCATCGTCCTCGCCCTTCCACTGGTGGTCAGCGCCATCCGCAGCATGCGGGATGCGGCCAAGTCGCGTTCGGAGATTTCGCAGGACGAGCTCCCGATCCAGATGCTTTACATGGGCGTCGCGGCGGCCTTCGTGGTCCTGGCGATCATCGCGTGGACTGCCGTGGCGGAGGTGGGCATTGTCCGTGGCCTCACCATGGCGCTGCTCGGCACGCTGTGGATCTGGGTGGCCGGCGTCGTCCTCTCGGAGTGCATCGGGCGGACGAACTGGTCGCCGCTTTCGGGCATGACCCTGATCGGCGTAACCCTCATGATCCTGGTTACGAGCGGGATTGGGGACCGTGGGTCGATCATCGCTTCCGTGACCGTCGGTGCGGCCATGTGCGTGGCGATGGCCCAGGCCACCGACCTGATGCTCGATCTGAAAACGGGTTATCTCGTCGGCGCGATACCCAAGCAGCAACAAAAGGCCCAGTTCCTGGGCACGTGGATCGGGCCGATCATCATCATGGGCCTGATCGTCGTGCTTCATCAGGCCTACACACTGGGCAGTGATCAACTCCCCGCACCGCAGGGTCAGGCGCTGGCCAGCGTGATCGAGGGCATCCTCGGCGGAGACGTACCGCGTGACAAGTACATCACGGGGGCCGGTCTGGGAGCCCTGCTTAGCGCGAGCGGGATCGGGGGTCTGGGGGTCCTCGTCGGCCTCGGCTTCTACCTTCCGTTCAACATTGTCCTCACGTACACGATTGGGACCCTGCTCCGCGTGGTCTCCGATTGGAAGCTCGGGAAGCTGTGGAGCGAGGACGTGGGCATTCCGATCGCCGCCGGCCTGATCGTCGGAGAGGCGTTGATCGGAGTGGTCTACTCGCTGTTCATCGTGTTCGGGTGAGGAGGGCGACATGAAAATGAGACACTTCGGCTACTTGCTCATCACGGTCGGCTTCCTCGGCGGCTCTTTCGAGGTGGTCCGCCAGGTGGAGGGCGTGAACGCCGCGTCCTTCCTGGTCTGGCTGGGGATCGGGATCGTGGGAGTGGTCGTGGCGCAACGGGCCCGCAAGGCGGAGGCTACGGACGTGGAGGTCATCACGACCAACGTCCGGGCGATCGAGTCGAGCCTGGAGGTCCTTACGGCCGAGGCGAAGAAGCTGAACGCCGAGAAGTCGGAGATCAACGTCTACGATCTACGGCACCGGATCGACGCGGCGTTCATGGCCGACCTCGTCAAGTTCGTGGACGCGCGAGAGAGCATCGCGCACAGCTATGGTCTGAAGGCCTACGCGGAAGTGATGAATCGCTTCGCGGCCGGAGAACGATCACTGAATCGGGTATGGTCGGCGTCGACGGACGGATACATCGACGAGACGTCCAACTACCTGGAGAAAGCCGCGACGCACTTCGAAGATGCGCTGACGACGTTCCAGACAATCAAGGCGACCGGCGGACTGACCATGCAGGAGCCCCCGACACGGGCCTGATCGCGTCCGGGGGGCCCGGTCAGGCCCCCAGCTTGTCCGGGTTGAGTTCGTCCAGTTCCGGCAGCGTGAACATTCCGTCTTTCCGGATCAGTACGTCGTCAAACCACACTTCGCCGCCGCCGTACTCCGGCCTCTGGATGAGGACTAGGTCCCAGTGGATCTGGCTCCGGTTTCCGTTGAAGGCCGTCTCGTAGGCGTTTCCCGGAGTGAGGTGCATGCTGCCGGCGATCTTCTCGTCGAACAGGATGTCCTTCATCGGTTCCAGGATGTGCGGATTGAAACCGAGCGAAAACTCGCCAATGTAGCGTGAACCGTCGTCCGCATCGAGTACTTCGTTCAGATGCGCAGTGTTCGTGCTTCGCGCTTCGACGATCTTCCCCTGCTCGAACCGGAAGAACACATCCTCATGCGTCACGCCCTGGTAGATGGTGGGCGTGTTGTACTGGATAGTTCCCTCGATGCTGTCCTTCACCGGGGCGGTGAAAACCTCGCCATCCGGGATGTTTCGCTTGCCGTCGCACGGCATGGCGGGGATGCCCGCGATGCTGAACCGGAGGTCGGTGCCAGGGCCCTTGATGTGCACCCGGTCCGTGGCTTCCATCAGCGCGCGCAGGGGCTGCAGGGCTTCCGCCATGCGCTCGTAATCCATGGTGCACACGCGGAAATAGAAATCCTCGAAGTCCTCGGTCGAGCGTTCGGCCAACTGTGCCATGGATGCGCTCGGCCAGCGCAGTACGACCCACCGCGTGTTCGGCACGCGGATATCCATATGGACCCGCTTCCAGATGTAGCGCTCGTACGTCTTCTGACGGTCCTGCGGTACGTCGGAGAGCTCGGAGACGTTGGGGGCTCCCCGTACCCCGATGTAGGCGTCCACGCCCTTCATGTACGTCTCTTCCGAGGCGGCCATGAGGTCGAGCTGCTCCTCGGTGGCGCCGAGCAGGAGTCGTCGCAGCACCTCGTTGCTCTTGAGGAGGACGTTGGGAATGACGTCGGCTTCGTGGGCGACGCGCACAAGTTCATTGGTGAACGCCGTTGGCGTGTCGATGGCCTCGATGAGGACCTTCTCGCCTGCCTGCAGTTCGCAGGAATAGTGGATCAACGTCCGGGCCAGCTTGGTGAATCGGGGATCAGTCATCGTATCGTCGCTCGGTTGGATGCGAATACCTCGTCCGTCGGCGGGGGAGGACGACGCTCGAGAGTCGGGAAAGTGTGTGGGTTGGAGGCCTGTGGTGCAATGGGCCTTTGGTCCATCGCGCCGAAGGCGTAGCATGGGAGACATGAGAATCCGATCCTTCATGTCCGTCCCGTGCGTGGTCGCCTGGGTCTGTGTGGTCCTGGGGTGCGATCCGGCAGAGGTCGCACCCTCCGAATCCGCCGATGCGGACGGGGCAGGCAGGCAGCGGATTCTGGCGTCGCCAGCTGGCCCCGGAAGCGGAGAGCCGAATCTGTTCCTCGTCGGGGACACGGTTCTGATGAGCTGGCTGGAGCCGATGGGAGACGAGCATGCGCTCCGCTTCGCGCGCCTCGTCGGCGACGATTGGAGCGAGCCACGCACCGTTATCCGCCGCGCGGACCTGTTCGTGAATTGGGCGGACTTCCCGTCGGTCATAAAGCTTCCGGACGGGGTGCTGGCGGCGCACTGGCTTCAGTACTCGGGGCCGGGCACCTACTCCTACGACGTCTGGGTTTCGACGTCCGGGGACGGCGGATCGACGTGGAGCGAGCCCAGCCGACCTCACTCGGACGGCACGACCACGGAGCACGGCTTCGTGAGCCTGTTCGCGTCGCCCGGGGGCGAAGGGCTTTCCGCGGCCTGGCTGGACGGAAGGGCCTACGCGGACACCACGGCGAAGCAGCCTTTCATGTCACTGCGCGCGGCGTCGCTGGGTCCAAATGGAGAATGGACTGATCAGCACGTTCTGGATGACCGTACGTGCGATTGCTGCCAGACCTCGGCGGCCAGGATCGGGAACGGGGTGATCGTTGCGTACCGCGGGCGTACGGAGCGGGAGATACGGGACATCAGGGTCGTCCGATTCGCGGAGGGACGATGGTCACAGCCCATGATCGTGCATCACGACGGCTGGGAGATTCCCGCCTGTCCCGTGAACGGCCCCTCCATCGCCGCCCGGGGCGATACCGTCGCCGTCGCCTGGTTCACGGCGGCTGACGACATTCCGCGGGTCCGGCTGGCGTTCTCGTATGATGGAGGCAGCACGTTCGCCAGGCCGACGAACGTGGCCACGCGAGGGGCTCTCGGACGCGTTTCTGTCTCCATGGTCGACGGCGGAGCGATGGTCACCTACCTGCGCGGCTCGATCGCGGGCTCGGGCGTCCTGACGAGATATATCATGCTTCCCGACGGACGTGGAACGGCGCCGATGCTCCTCGGCGAATCGGTCGCCGAGCGGTCGTCCGGATTCCCCGTAGCGGTGAGGAGACGGAGCGACCTGGTGGCCGCGTGGACCGTACCGGGAACCCCCCGGACCATCCGTGTCGTCGCGACGCCCCTGTCTCGCTGAATTCTCTGACGTAGTGGCCGTTACGGAGCCACTGGGAAAAAGTAGTCCGCGATGGTCTCGCCGATGTCGACTCCGTTGGCGTTGTCGGATTCGGTGAGCCACCAGTGACCCGTACCATCGATCACATCAAGCCGAACGGGGCCATTCCCCGCGCATCCGTCCCAACGCTTCGCGTGCACCGCAGGAAGTCCGATCGCGTCCGATGGATAGTCCCACTCGACCGGAGTCCCGTCGCACCGCCCGTGCGTGCGCCACAGTTCTGCCAGTTCCGCAATCGACATGGAGTTCTGGCCACCGTCGATGGGAGTAACGAAGTCCTGAAGGGCGTGGACGATCAGCACCGTGGGCCTTGGGCTCGAGCAGAATTCGTCGAAGTCGTCTCGAGCTCCCGCCGCAACCGGGGCTATGCCGCGAACCGGCGAGTTCGGCGCACACCCCAGGTAGTTGATGAAGAAGCCACCCATCGAGAACCCGGTGGCGTACACGCTGTCCGGATGGACGGCGTACTTCTCGCTCGTCCAGCGAATGATCTCGCGCGCAAAGTTGATTTCCTCTAAACCGTCCCGGCCGTCATTCTCGCAGTCGGGGCAAGGGATCGGGAAGAAGCCATCGGATGCGTCCGGGTAGATGACCGCGAAACCGTGAGCGTTCGCGATCCAGTCCAGGCCGGTGGCCTCCCGCATGAGTTCCGCGTGCATGCCGGAGCCATGATACGCGAGGAGAAGGGGCACCCGTCGCTCGTGATCGTAACTCAGCGGCAGGTGGCCGATGAACGATCGCTCTCGCCCGGCGAAAGTGATGGTCTCGGCGAACTCGCGGCGGCCGTCCCATTCGGGCAGTTCGGGTAGCTCTCCGCCACCTGGATCGGATGGGGCGTTATCCGAGCAGCCCGCGAGAAGCAGGATGCAGCACCCGAGAGCAAGAGTGGGAAAGTGGGAGTTTCGTGCCATGGTCCCTGATACAGGTGTGTGGCGCGTTGGTTTCCCATCCCTGGTCCAGGCCAGCCATTGGCGATGCCCCTGAATACACGTCATCTTCCACGCATGAGTGTTCGGCAGGGATTCAAACCATCACCCCGAGAATTCGATGAACTCGTCACGCTTCTCAGCGCTCGCAGCCACTGTGGCCGTGCTCACCTCAGTTCTCGTTCCCCTGCCCGGGCTAGCCCAGGAAGATGCCCTGCGAAAGAAGGTACTTCTCATCGGCTTGGACGGGGTGCGGGTAGACATCATGGCCTCGGTCGATACACCGGTGATCGACTCGCTGGCCGCCGCAGGGTTCTTTTCCGACGAGGCGAAGACCCGGGTGCGCACGGTGAGCGGCCCCGGCTGGTCGAGCATGACCATCGGCGCCCGCACCGCCAAGCACCTGGTGGACGGCAACGACTTCGGGGGGAACGACTACGCGACGTACCCGGACTTTCTCACCCGCATCGAACGTGAAAGACCCGACCTCAACACCTTCGCGGTTCTGGACTGGCCTCCGCTGGGGACGACCGACTCCGGCGGTCCGCTGTTCGGCGAGGAGATCGACGTCAAGATCAACTTCGATGGTGAGGCGGACGGATATCGGTATGCCGATTCACTCAGCGTCGAGGTGGCGGTCGAGCAGCTCAGGGACACGGACGTGGACGCGGCGTTTGTCTACCTGGGCGACATCGACGTGGTGGCACACGAGACAAACTCCCGCTCCCCGCAGTACAAGGCGGCGATCGAATGGGCGGACACTCGGGTAGGTCTTCTGCTGCAGGCCGTGCGGGAACGGCCGACGTACGACCGGGAGGACTGGCTGATCCTGATGAGCACCGACCACGGTCGGGACGACGCGGGCGGGCACGGCGGGACCTCTCCCTCCGAAACCACGATCTTCTTCCTGGCCAGTGGGCCGTCCGTGGAGCCGGGGACTAGGGATTGTCCTCCCGAGATCGTGGATGTGGCTGTGACAGCCCTGGCTCACATGGGCCTCGGACCCGATCCGGCATGGAACCTCGACGGGCAGGTCCGCGGTCTCAAGAAGTAGCCAGGGAGCTCCAACCAACCGGGTCTCACTGAGACCGGTCAAGCGCAGGAGGGACTCATGACCAGATTGCGAAGTGCACTGGCCGTCTTCGCGCTCGCGACGCTGGGCATGCTGGTCCTCCTCCTGGCGCCCCGGGCTGGAGACGGCCCCCCCGGGAGCGAACGCCTCGGAATCGCGATGTTCCTGATGCTGCTGCCCCTGGGTTGGGCCCTGGTCGGTCTCATCATGCGGCGACCCGCCGGACGCTGGCTCGGACTGGCTGTGGGTATCGCCGTGTTGCCCTGGGCGGCGGCTTTCACCTTCGGTCCGTCTTACGGGGCGGCGACCTGGCCGGGTCAGGTAGCCCTCGCGGCGTCAATCACCCTGCTCCTGGCGCTGACCGGACGGGCGATGTTCGAGGCGCACGAAGGCCGCCTGGAGGTCGATTGGAGCGGCGTCCGCATGGGCGTCCTGCGCTGGACCATCATCTTTAACGCGGCCTCGGCGTTCGCGCTCTATCTGTTCGTCATGGCCTACGATGCCAACCTGGGAGGATTTGTGGCAGTGGGCGCGTGGTTACTCCTGGGCCTGGTGCTGGGCGTCTGGCTATTGGCGCACCAGAAGACGATCGGGCTCCTGATCCTGGCCACGTGCTGCATCGCATTCCTCCCGCTCGGGATCATGTTCATGGAGCGAGAAGCCCACTCTCCGGAAGAGGCGTGGTTGCTGGTCGCCGTCTTCCTTCCCGGCGTGGTGATGGGATGGGCGAGCCTGGTCGCGTTCGGTCGGCCCATGCTGCGGTTCCTGCGCTCCGGAGATTGATGCGCGAGACGACCCTTGCGCGCCTCTCGGTTGCTCACCATTTCCCTGCCACGGATCGGTTGAACGACGACCCCAGGAGACCCATGCAGCACGACGCCATCGCCGTCATCGACTTCGGCGGCCAGTACGCCCACCTGATCGCGACAAAGGTGCGGCGCCACGGAGTACTCGCCGAGATCCGCCAGCCAGAGGACCCGATCGAGGCCTTCGCGCCCTACAAGGGGATCATCATCTCGGGCAGTCCGGCTCTCGCATCGCACGGGGAGGACTCGGAGTACAACAAGGGTATCTACGACCTGGACATGCCGATTCTCGGTTTCTGTTTCGGCCACCAGGAGATCGCCCAGCACTACGGCGGCCAGGTCGTGCACGGTGGCAGGCAGTGGGGACGAACCGACCTCCACGTCACGAGTGAACACGCGCTCTTTCGAGGCCTCGATCCGGTTCAGCCGGTGTGGATGAGCCACTACGACTCTGTGACGGAAGTCGGGCCGGATTTCACCGAACTGGGCTGGAGCGTCACGACGGCAGACGGGCCGGGACACCGGTATGCGGCCATCGGATCGGATTCGCTGAGGCGGTACGGGTTTCAGTTCCACCCGGAGGTCGATGACACGGTTCATGGCAACGAAATGATCGCGAACTTCGTTCTCGACATCTGCGGGTGTGAGCCGTCGTGGACCATCGAGGCGTTTATGGCCGAGGAGATGGAGAAGATTCGCGAGCAGGTCGGAGACCGCTCGGTCTTTCTCCTGGCGTCCGGGGGTGTCGATTCGACGGTCGCAGCGACCCTGCTCACCCAAGCCCTGGGCCCCGACCGCGTGGACCTCCTGCATGTGGACAACGGGCTGATGCGAAAGGACGAAAGCGCAAAAGTGCTGGATTTTTTCGCCGGTCTCGGTCTCGGCTCGCATGTGCACTTCGTGGAAGCCAGCGACCGCTTCCTCGAGGCACTCGACGGCCTGATCGATCCCGAGAAGAAGCGCTGGGCCATCGGCAACACGTTCATCGACGTGTTCCGGGACCAGGCGAGTCACCTGGGCATCGAGGGACATCTGCTCGGGCAGGGTACGATCTATCCGGACACGATCGAGACCGGTGGCACGCAGCGAGCTGACACCATCAAGACGCACCACAACCGGGTGCCGATCATCGAGGAGATGATCGAGCAGGGCAGGGTCGTCGAGCCTCTGAAGGAGCTGTACAAGGTCGAGGTGCGCGAACTGGGAGAGAAGCTGGGGATCCCTCACGACCTCGTGTGGCGACACCCGTTTCCCGGGCCCGGACTCGGCGTGCGTTGCCTTTGCGGAGACGGTGAAGGTGACCGGGCAGGGTTCGAGACGATCGGCCCGGCCGTCGAGAAGGTTGGGCGCGACTTCGGGTTGGAGGCCCTTCCGCTTCCGATTCGCTCGGTCGGTGTGAAAGCGGACCTGAGAGCCTACGAGCACCCTGTCCTGGTCAGCGGACCGACGGACTGGAACCGCCTGATCGAGGCCGCATCCGTGCTCACGGCAGACGTTCCCGGCATCAACCGGTGTGTCTGGAACCTCGGACACGAGACCCCGCGCCTGGCCCAGCCGCTGGCCGCGACAATGACGCGCGACCGACTCGACCTGCTGAGGGAGGCCGACCACATAGTGATGGAGGGCCTGCGCTCCCACGGTCTGTACGACGAGATCTGGCAGTGCCCGACCGTCCTGATCCCGCTCGACCTGAAGGGCGACGGTGGCGAGCTGGTCGTGGTCCGTCCCGTCTACTCGAAGCGCGCCATGACCGCTGCCCCGGTGGAGTTCCCGGCGGCCCTGCTGGACGATTTCCGCGCCGCGATACTCGGTCTGGACGGAGTATCCGGGCTCGCACTCGACATCACGTCGAAGCCGCCGGGCACGATCGAATGGGAGTAGTGCCGGTCCGCGCGCCGAGAGCTGTATGAGAGAGAAGTCCCTTCCCCAGCGCATCGCCACATGGGTACTGGTCGCCCTGATCGCGGCAACGCTGCTGCGCACCTGGGATCGGATGCGGTCTCCACCCGAGCCGGTCTTGCAGGAAGCGGTCGACAGACCCGACCTGGTGAAGTGGGAAATGCCCGGTTGCTACGCTCTTCGCGTGGATCCCTGGGAGTGGACCTCCTCTCCTTCCGACACGACAACGCCCGAGGTTCCGCCGTTTCTCACTATTCCGACGCGGGTCCGCCTGACGCCGGACTCCACCGACCAGTGGCGACGATCTCGAGTCACGTACCGGGCGATTCCCCTCACGGGCGAACACGATCCGCGTGTCGGCGAGTACATGCGCTGGGTGGTGCGGGCAGACACCCTGTGGCTGATCTGGTCCGATGGACGAGCAGGGGGAGGCGTCGCGCTGCGATCCGTGGGCGACAGCCTGCTCGGGCGAGCACGGGTCTTCGATCGGGTCCTGGAGCTGGACGGGAGCTCCAGCGCGGCAGCATGGAAGCTCGACTGTCTGACCCTGGACCGGCAATCCTCGGAGCGGCGCCCGCGTCGCTAGGCCTGGGGCAGCGGTGTCCCGGTCCCTCGCGGAATTCGCATGGTCCGCAGCCACTCTTCCGACTGGTCGCACACCGAACAGACCCTGTTGAACGCCGTGAAGCCGTGCAGGGCGATGTCCGGCGCACAGAAGCCAGGCTTCGCGGGTTCGTCGCGCATGAGGTCAGTGGACAGATACTTCTTGTTGCTGTCGGGAAACACGGTCACGACCGTGGCATCCTCGCCCAGGCGGTCCTGCAGCATCACGGCTCCCACGAAGTTGGCGCCGGAGCTGATTCCCACCCCCAGGCCCACCGCGATCGCCAGCTTCTGAGCCATCAGAATCGCGTCGCCATCGTCCACGTCGACGATCTCATCCAGCTCCGACAGGTCCACGATCGACGGGATGAACTCGTCCGACACCCCCTGGATGCGGTGGTGTCCGCTCCGGCATCCCGTACGCAGCGTCGGTGAATTGGAGGGCTCGAGAGGGTGGATCATCACATCCGGGAAATGCTCGCGCAGGTAGCGCCCCACTCCCATGACGGTTCCCCCGGTTCCCACGCCCGCGACGAACGCATCCGGCTCCAATCCGTGAGAGTCCAACTGGTAGTGGATTTCCGGACCGGTCATCGACTCGTGGGCATCGCAGTTGTCCTCGTTGGCGAACTGGCGGGGAAGGAACGCACCGGGTGTATCGCTCGCCAGCTCCTCTGCCTTCTCGATGCTGCCGAGGAACCCACCCTCTTCCCGGGTCACGGGATGGATGGAGGCCCCGAATGACCGGATGAGGTTCACTCTCTCCATGCTCATCCAGTCCGGCATGAAGATGGCGACCGGGTGTCCAAGAGCTCGCCCCACGGCAGCGAAAGAAATGCCCGTGTTACCGCTCGTGGCCTCGATGATGAGGGCGCCCGGCTGAATCGTTCCCCTCTCGTATGCACACCGCAGAAGGTGAAGGGCCATCCGGTCCTTCACGCTCCCGGTCATGTTCAGGTTTTCGCTCTTGGCGAACAGACGGCGTCGCTCTCCCCGGAACGTGTAATCGATCGCGAGCAGGGGAGTGTTGCCGATCAGCCGGCGCAGGCCATGAAACCGCGCCTCGATTTCCAACAGGAGCCCGGTCATCGTGAGCGTCCGTCGTCCTCCGGTTTCGGCCGGTAGAGCACGACCGTGCGCCCGATGACCTGTACGAGGTGGGCACCGTCCATGCTCGACGCCAGGGCTTCGCCGGTGGTCCGGGCATCCAACGGCGCCGAGTCGAGCACCTTGACCTTCAGGATCTCACGCGTGTTGAACGCCTCGCCCACGGCGGTGACGGCTCGCTCGGTGACCCCGTCCTTCCCCACCTGGAAGATCGGTTTCAGGGAATGAGCGAGAGATCTGAGCTCGGCGCGGTGGCCCGGTGTCAGGGAGTCGATGGCTGTCCTTCCGGTTCGAGTGCGGGAACGTGTCTGCGAAACATAGGCCGGGACCGGCTGACACTCCAGCCGGCCGGCGCTCGTAGGAACCCGTGAACATCCCACGCACGAGGAGCCCCCATGCGCCAGCCTGATGTGGTCACCGAGGGAATCACCACGCGCGAGGCCCTGGCAGCAGTCGCCTATTTCGCACTCTACCTGACCTTCAGCTTCTGGAGTCCCGGCTCGGAGATGCGCAACTACCTGACCCTGGTCGCCGGACCCCTGCTCCTGGTGGCTCTCCTGCGAGCCGGAGACCCGCTGTCCCGTCGCCCCGCTCCCGTCCTCGCCTCGTTCGGGCTGCGGCGCGGCAACCTGCGCACCGGTCTCGTATGGGCGCTGGTGCTCGGACTCCTGCTCGGCCTGTTCCAACTGACGCAGAGACGTGCCGGCCCCGAATTGTGGGATCTTATGCGCAGCGGGAAGGCCCTGTATCTGTTTCCGATCGCAGCCGCGTTCGGACTGCTCACCGCCGGTTTCACAGAGGAGTTCTTCTTCCGCGGGTTCCTCCAGACACGCATGGAGAAGCTCACCGGATCGCCGTGGATCGCGATCCTGCCGGTCACCGTCGCCTTCGGCCTGTACCACGTTCCGTTCGCCTATCTGAACCCGAACTGGCCGACGGCCGGTGATTTCCCCGCGGCTCTTCAGCTCGGCATGGTGGAAGGAGGCCTCGGTGGTATCATCCTCGGTGTGTCATACGTGTTATGGAAGAGGAACCTCCTCGCGTGCATCGTGCTGCACGGCATGATCGACGCGGTCCCCATCATGACGATGATCAAGTTCGGGGGTTCGGGAGGAGGCTGAACGGAGAGGGACCATGTCGGCCGATACGGCGGTCAAAACCATATACATCCTGCTCTACGTCATCGCTGCCGCGACCCGAGCGCCTTACGCTCGCGCGGCCCGATCATTGCCCGTCCGGGCGCACCGCCGACGTTTCGCAGACACGCTACTCCTGATACCGGTGTCGCTCGGATTGATGATTCTCCCGCTGGTTGAGGTCTTCTCTTCGTGGCTGAATCCCTACGAGATGGGTCTTCCAATGTGGGCCAGGGCCCTCGGCCTGATCGGCTTCGCCGGCGCCGTAGCCACACACGGTTGGACCCACAAGGAACTGGCCGCGAACTGGTCGCCGGTTCTCGAGATACGGGAGGGCCACTGCCTGGTCAAAACCGGCCCGTACCGGCTGGTTCGCCACCCGATGTACGCAGGATTCCTGCTGTGGGCCTGCAGCCAGGGATTTGCGCTGTCGAACTGGTTGGTCCTCCTGGCTGGTGTAGCGTCCTTCGCGCTCATGTACATGGCTCGCGTGCGCCATGAAGAAGCTCTTCTGGAAGAGGCCTTCGGGGCGGAGTACAGATCCTACATGGGGCGCACGGGCCGCCTGTTTCCCGCGAGGAGGAAGTCGACATGACTGGATCCACGGCAGGTCGGCGCGAAGGGC
>Ga0209567_10000536_pt1 | contig 20654 bp, 17 predicted proteins | sample COG_12_FD_184756 | JGI IMG/M metagenome (GOLD analysis project Ga0209567, IMG submission 184756) | Pelagic marine sediment microbial communities from the LTER site Helgoland, North Sea, for post-phytoplankton bloom and carbon turnover... | ecosystem: Environmental > Aquatic > Marine > Neritic...
CGAAAGATGAAAGGCAGGCGGATGCCCGCCAGGACGAACAGACCCTTAAGGGTTGTCCTGCTGTGGAAGATGGACCGCGGCTTGCGCCGATGCACCCGTCACACGGTCCTGACGGTGCCTTGTTTGCCACTATGCCGCAGTGGCCACGGATGAATCCAATTCGGTGCGCCGAGTATAGGGAGCGGTCGCGTTCTTGTCACTGATAAATCCCGTCGCAAGCCGGCGTGGTTTACACCGTAATCCGCGCGGCATTCGGGCGCGCCTCCAAAATTCTCCCGTGCCCTGCGCGCCTCGGTCCCAGATGCGTCCGCGTCACTACCGCGCTTCGCGGTGTAGTGACACGGCCGCTCGCACGTAAACATGATTCCTAAGGCCCACCATCGCATCTGAGGATCTATCAACGATAGACCAGATTGCGGGCGACAACGCCGTTTCCCCCGCCCATCACAGTTCCCGATGGAAAGCCCGTGAGCCGGCGTTAGCGCGTCAAACAGGCTACGTTCGGAAGCTGCGGACCAGTGTTGATGACTTGCGGAATTAGAATTCGGTGCGACGTGGACGCATGCTAAATGTGAAAAGGCCAACCGCAGTCAATTCAGCCATGGCGAACCGGGTGTGCACTGTTCTCGGAGTCAACACCGTTTCGTTTGGGCCGAAAGAGACGATTGATGCTAAATTGTAGTGCGGATGGCGACACCAAAAATCAGATAGTTAGCACGGGAAGTTCATGTTGATAGGGGTATGCCCTGGGCATAATTTGGGAAGGCAGGCTTCACCATGATCAAAATTTGGACATGGTCAAATATCGGGTGCGTTTGAGTTTGTCACTCAGACTCTCGTCAGCTCAAACGTGTCCTTAAGACCCACGGCGTCCTGGGACCGCCGGTTTAGAGCTTCGCAGTGCCGCCACCTCGTCGGCATATTTCAACCTGAACTCGCCTGACTCGAATCGGTTGACCAGTGCACGCAGATACCCGAGAGGGGAGCTTTCGATCCGGCCGGTAGCCATGATGCCGGCCCATTCGTCGATCACCAGTTGTGCGGCTACGGTATCGAGCCTGGCGACCTTCTCCGTGGCGGCTGCCCTCAGTTCATCCGGCACCCATGTCGCATATTCAGGATTGCCGTTTTCATTCTCCCGACTACTACTACACCCTTGGGTACTGGTTGGTATTGTAGTAGTTGTCATTCTTAGGTTTACTTCCGTAGTAGGTAATGCTTCCGGGTTCACCGGATCCGGTACGGCCGTATCCGGCTCAACCGTATCCGGCAAATCCGGATGCGGTGCAGCAGCGATCTCCTGAACAATATACGTCCCGCCGCGGATGCGACCCTGTTTGTCCCGCGCATTCATGAATCGCATGTAGCCCGCATCACGCAGTTCCCTCAGCAGCCGGTATATGCCATCACGCCCGAGGTCACCGCGCTTGCGCAGATCGTTGACCAGCACCTTCCAGTCGTCCGGCCTGGACAACAGGTAGCCGAGCAGGCCCCGCGCAGCCCAGGACAAGCGGGCGTCCTCGACGGCGCGTTGATCGATGATGACGAAGCGGTGACGGCGGGGCGCGCGGATGATGGTGTTACTCATGCCTCACCTATCCCGATGATGATCCGGGCGACCTCATTGGCCGGGTAATAGACGCGACGACCGATCTTGCGCCCGCAGGCCTTGAGCGCCCGGGTTTGATGGTCACAGGGGTAGCTCAGGCTGTAGCGCAGGCCCCCGGTGGTGCGCCCAAGCAATTCGGCGAGCTGGGTCTGTGACAGCAGCAGGCCGTAGCGTTCGGTGAGATGGTTTTCCAGCACGACCGCACTGGGGCTTTCCGTGTCTTGCATAATCCGTGATCTCCAACGGTTGAAAGCGAAGACATAAGATTGCCAACAGTGGGCTGGGTTAACTAGCTTTAATCAAGTCACGTTGCGTCGTGGTTTTCGCCTTGATTACCGGCGGGAAACATGCAGGGTAGATTAGCCAAGCAACTGATCCAGCCGTGCCACCAGGTCCTCCGCACGCAGGTGCGTATAACGCTTGAGCATTTGCATGGACTTGTGGCCGGAGATTGCGGCGACCTCCTGATCGCCGAGGCCCGCCTCGACCAGGCGGGACACGGCCTCGTGACGCAGGTCATGAAAGCGCAGACCCTTGATGCCCAGCTCCTTCAGAGTGCGGTGCCAGGCGGGTCGGAATTCATAGGGACGGCGTTGGCCGTCGAGGCCGGGTTCACCCCAGAAGATAAGATCCGTATCCAAGGAGCGTACGGGGTTGCTCAACGCCTGGCGAAAGACCTCGGCCGCTTCACGGGTAAGCGGCACGGTGCGGGCGGAACCGTTTTTCGTCTCGGTCAGGTGCACGGTGCGCTTATCCAGATTCACCTGCCGGCGGGTCAGTGATTTGATCTCACCGGCACGCATGCCAGTGTACAGCGCAATGCGCGCGATCCAGCCCAGCATGGGATTGGAGTGTTTGTCACAGCCCTGGAAAAGGGTCTTCTCCTCGTCGGCAGTCAGACGCCGATCGCGTCCCTGGGTCGGTGCCGGTTTGCGAATGTTGGCTACCGGGTTGTAGAAGAGGCCGACGCGCCATTCCTTGATGGCGATGGTGAACAGGTGCGACAGCAGGGAGAGCTCCAGTCGCACGGTGCTGGGCGACTTCCCGGACTCCAGCCGTGCGTCACGGTACTCGGCAACGAGATCCGGCGTGACGGCCGCCAGACTATAGGCACCCAGTTCGGCCTTTAACGCCTTGGCCTTGTGCTGCTCGGCGCTGTGGGTGCTCGGTTTCTTCGTGGTGGACACTTCGCGCAGGTAACGGTCCAACGCGTGCTTGAGCAGAATACGATCGGAGCCGGCGCGGTCGATATACACACCGCGCACCATTTCATCCTCGGTGCGTCGCGCCCAGTCCTTGGCATCGCGTTTTGTACGAAATGTCTTGATCGTCGTCGGCCAACCGTGCTTGCGGATGACAGCCTTCCAGGTGGCCGATGGGGTCTTGTTGATGGTCGCCATTACGCACTCCGGAGCACAGGTGTTCCGAAATTGTACCGCGTGACACGGGGATTAAAAATAGGAGGATGTAAGTGCTTGATTTTATGGTGGCCAGGGACAGAATCGAACTGCCGACACGGGGATTTTCAGTCCCCTGCTCTACCGACTGAGCTACCTGGCCATATATTAAGGGCTTGCGTGCGCCCGGCTGGTCTCTGGTACTGATCTGGTATGAGGTGCCGAGCTGGTTCGGTGCGGGCGAGGGCGGGATTATAGCCTAAACCGACCAATTCCCCGCAAGGTCCTCCGTAGACATAAAATTGGGTGGCTAAACAGGTGGGGCCGAGGGGCGACACTGCGCTAAGATGAAGTTTTGACCTGCCGATGATGTCCCGCAGCAGCCACGACTACTGGGAACACTACGATCACGAAGCGGACATGGGCATTCGCGGCGTGGGAGATTCCATCTCGGCGGCTTTCGAGCAGGCGGCGCTGGCGTTGACCGCTATCGTTGTAGAGCCCGCAAAAGTGCAGCCCGAAACTCGTATCGACTTGAGCTGTGAAGCGCCTGACGATGAATTGCTGTTAGTCGATTGGTTGAACGCGCTGGTGTACGAGATGGCCGTGAGAAAGATGTTGTTCAGCCGGTTTCAGGTGCAATATCGGAATGGGAAATTAACGGGACGGGCCTGGGGCGAACCCGTCGACGTTGGGCGGCACCATCCCGCCGTCGAGGTCAAGGGGGCGACGCTCACGACGCTGTCAGTCTGCCGAAACGAAAAAGATCAGTGGGTGGCACAGACCGTGGTGGACGTCTGATGACAACCCGGATGAGGGGACATAAATGGATCTCGATTTACTGAATCGACAAGACGAGTTTACCTGGCGTATCGAACCTCACGGCGCCATGCGGGTGCCGGCGGTGCTGTTTGCCTCAAAGGAACTGATCCAGGCCATGGATCACAAGGTGTACGAGCAGGCATGCAACGTTGCTATGTTGCCCGGTATTGTGGGCGCCTCGTATGCAATGCCGGACGCACACTGGGGCTATGGTTTTCCCATCGGCGGTGTGGCGGCGTTCGATCCTGAACAGGGCGGGATCGTGTCCGCGGGGGGAGTCGGTTTCGACATCTCCTGCGGGGTTCGTATGCTGACCACGGGATTAGGAAAAGGAGAGGTCGAGGGGGTCAAGGCCAGCCTCGCCGATCAGTTGTATCGTGCCGTGCCGGCAGGCGTCGGCAGCGTAGGCACGATTCACCTGTCCCTGCATGAAATGGATGACATGCTGCGGGGAGGCGCCCGCTGGGCGGTGGAGCGGGGGTGGGGGCGAGCAGAAGATCTGGAACGCATCGAGGAACACGGCTGTATGACAGGGGCGCGGCCGGATCAGGTCTCGACCCGCGCCAAGAAGCGGCAGCAAGATGAAATGGGCACGCTCGGTTCCGGCAATCACTACCTGGAGGTACAGCATGTCGATGAGGTCTACGATGAAGACATCGCCCGCGCCTTCGGCTTGAGCGTGGGCAGCATCGTGCTGAGTATTCATTGCGGGTCGCGCGGCCTGGGACATCAGATCGGCACCGAGTTCCTCAAGAGCATGGCGGTTGCGGCCGCTGAGCATGGCGTCCATCTGCCGGACCGGGAACTTGCCTGCGCTCCCGTCGAATCACCGGTCGGTCAATCGTATCTGGGTGCGATGCGGGCGGCCATGAACTGCGCGCTCGGAAATCGCCAGATCATTACCCACTTGTCGCGCCAGGCATTCGCGAAAGTTTTACCTCGATCGGATCTGGCATTGCTTTACGACGTGTCTCACAACACCTGCAAGGTCGAGCAGCATACAGTGGGTGACCGGACGCAGCGACTGTTCGTCCATCGCAAGGGCGCCACCCGGGCCTTTGGCCCGGGCCATCCTGAGATCCCGGATCCATTGCGGTCGGCGGGGCAGCCGGTGATCATCGGCGGTTCGATGGGCACACACTCCTTCATACTGGCCGGAACGAAGGAGAGCGAGCGCAAGGCCTTGAGTTCCGCCTGCCACGGCGCCGGCCGGGCAATGAGCCGGCGTGCCGCGTTGAAGCGGTGGCGGGGCCGCGGCCTGGTGGACGAACTCGCCGACCGCGGTATCCTGATACGCAGCCCCAGCATGCGCGGTATCGCTGAGGAGGCGCCGGGCGCGTACAAGGACGTGGCCGAGGTCGTCGACGCGGCGGACAGGGCGGGCCTGGCGCGAAAGGTGGCACGAGTCGAACCTATAATATGTATCAAGGGTTGAATCGGCACAATCGAATGAAAAGATTTCCAGTCATCGTGATCGTCGGATTGCTCGTTTTCCTTGTCTCGGCGTGCTCACCGAAACGCTATGCGGTAAACACTATTGGCGACATGCTAGCCGAAGGCGATTCGGTGTATGAGAGCGACGATGACATCGTCCTGATCGGCGAGGCACTGCCATTCAGCCTAAAGCTCGTTGAAAGCCTGCTTGTCGAATCACCCAAACACCGCGGTCTTCTCCTAACCGCCAGCCGCGGATTCGTCCTATATGCCTATGCGTACGTCCACTACGAAGCGGAGCTTGCGAATCTGGATGATCTCCATCGCGCGCTTGAATTGCGGACGCGCGCACGAAAGCTCTACCTGCGCGGATTGAACTATGCCTTGCGTGCGCTGGAACAGACGGCTCCCGGGTTCCGGGAGGCGCTGGCGGACGATCCGGTCGAGGCGGTTCTGCTCATACGGAAGTCTTCCGCGGACGGGGATGTGCCGTTTCTGTATTGGGCCGCGGCGTCGCTGGGATTGGCGATCTCGGTCTCTAAAAACGAGCCCGCGTTGCTTGCCAGGCTGCCCGAGGTCGAGGCCCTGCTGGATCGCGCATTGACCCTGGACGAGGCATGGAACCGCGGCACGCTGCACGAATTCCAGATCACCTGGGCCGCGGCTCAGCGCGCGGGCGCCAAGGAGTCGGATATCCGCAGGCATTACGCTCGTGCGCTCGAATTATCGAACGGAGAGCGGGTGGGTCTTTTCGTGGCCCTGGCCGAGGCGGTGTCCGTACCCAACCAGGATCGGCAGGAGTTCCAATCTCTGCTCGAAAAAGCGCTGGCGGTGGATCCGGACGCGGACCCGGGAAATCGCTTGATGAACACCATTGCCCAGCGCCGTGCAAAATGGTTGCTCGAGCGCATCGACGAGTTGTTTCTGTGACGCAAAACGGGGTGAACTGATAATGATAACAACAACGACGCGCAACGCGCTTCGCAGGCTGTTGCTTGCATTCATTTTGACCGCCGCAAGCCACGCCGCCCTGCCGGCGGATCGAACTATTGTCAAATTCGGCACGATCGCCCCGGAGGGCTCGGCCTGGCACGACGCCATACTCGAGATTCGACAGAAATGGCTCGAACTTTCCAACGGTCAGGTCGAGCTGCGGATCTATGCCGGGGGCGTGCTCGGCGATGAGACGGAGATGGTGCGCAAGGTGCAGCGGCGGGGTCTGGACGGGATCGCGATTTCGGGATCGGGGCTGCCGCGCATCGAGGAAACTATCGGCTGCCTGAACATACCCCTGTTGTTCGATTCCTACGAACAACTCGACTACGTGCGCGAGAGAATCAGCCCCGAAGTGGAAAAGCGATTCGAAAAACGCGGCTTCAAAATCCTCGCCTGGGCCGAGGCGGGCTGGGTCTATTTCTTCACCAAGCGTCCGGTGAGGACGCCGGACGATCTGAGGCAACTCAGACTGTGGACCACCCCCGGTTTTCCGGAATTCGAGAGGTTGTTCAGCAAGTTCAGGCTTCAGGTCGTGCCTTTGCCGGCCACCGACATGCTGACGTCTCTGCAGACCGGCCTGATCGAGGCCATCGATGTGCCTCCCCTGTTTGCGCTGCTGGATCGATCCTATCAGATCGCGAATTACATGACGGATCTGAAGTGGTCTCCGCTGAACGCCGCGATGGTTTTGAGCCTGGATACGTGGAATAAATTTCCACAGACTCTGCAGCAGAATTTTCTGGATGCCATGGAAGATATCGTTGGGCGCCTGCGCCAGACTATCCGTAGAGCTGAGAACGAGGCGCTTGACGAGATGCAGGCCAGGGGACTGACGGTTGTAAAGCTGAGCGACAGTGAAACCGAACTCTGGCGGACTGAAGTGGTAAACACTTACGCTGAACTGCCTTGCAAACGGGAGCGCCCGGAAATGTTCGAAAAGATCCTTGGGCTCCACAAAGAATCTCTATAAATCCAAGTTCTCCAACATTCCCGGGGCCAATCCGGGCCGCCAGTAAGTTACAATTCGCACGGTCGAAACCGATCGCCCGATCGTGATACTCGTGAATACGCCTGACTTTCCGATACTGCATCGCATCGAAAACTCGATCTCGATATTGATCCTGGCTTTCATGGCGGCACTGCCCCTGCTGGAAGTGATCACGCGCGAGCTTTTCGGCAGTGGCATCGCGGGGTCCATTCCTATCGTGCAGCACCTCATGTTGTCGATCACGCTGTTGGGAGCCGCTCTGGCGGCGCGTTCCGATCGCAACCTGGCGCTGGCCACCGCCGGGTTCTTCAAGGAGCCTTGGGATCGGCGGGTCCGTGTCTTTGCCGCTTTCGTTGCCGTTGGCGTGACGACGTGCCTTTTCATCGCGAGCGTGCAGCTGGTCAAGATCGATCGCGAATACGGCGACATGGTCAGCTGGGGGATCCCGGTCTGGGCGTTTACCGCGGTAATGCCCATCGGCTTCGCCCTGATCGTCGGCCGCATGATCCGGCATGCCTCCGACCGCTGGGTGGGCCGGGTTGTCGCCGCCTGCGGCATCGCCGTGCCGCTGGCATTAGGATTGGGTGTGGATCTTCAGGGGAGCGGCCTGCTGCTGCCGCTCGGGGTGTTGATACTGATCGGGACGGCGCTGGGCATCCCGATCTTTACCGCTATCGGCGGCGCGGCCCTGCTGCTGTTCATTGACGAAGGCACGCCGATTTCGGCGGTCCCCGGCGAGTCGTATCGCATGAGCACCTCGCCGATGCTCCCGGCGATCCCGCTGTTTACCTTTGCTGGCTATATTCTCGCAGAAGGCGGCTCGAGCCGTCGTTTGTTGCGCTTCTTCTCAGCCATGGTCGGGTGGATGCCCGGCGGCCTGGCCGTCGTCACCACCCTGGTGCTCGCATTTTTTACGCCGCTGACCGGCGCGTCGGGCATCACCATACTGGCCATGGGCGGTCTGCTGCTGCCGATGCTGCTCAAATCGAACTACAAGGAATCTAACGCGGTGGGCCTCGTCACCGTGTCCGGCTCGATCGGCGTGTTGTTTCCACCCAGCCTGCCGGTGATCCTGTATGCATACTACGCGGAGGTCGCGCTGGACAAGCTGTTCATCGCGGGATTGCTGCCCGGCCTGCTGCTGGTTGTCGCCGTCGCTTCCTGGGGGGCTTGGCGCGGTGCATTCGAGGGCGCGCGGCGCAGTCGATTCAGCGGCCGGAGATTCGTCGCCGCGTTTTGGCAGGCGAAATGGGAAATCGCTCTGCCCGCGGTGATCCTTGTAAGCATTTTTGGCGGGTTCGCGACCCTCGTCGAGGCGGCGGCGCTTACGGTGCTGTATGCGATCGTGGTCGAGTGCGTCGTGTTCAGGGAATTGAATATCATTCGCGACGGTACCCGCATCGCCGCCGAAAGTGCGACCATGATAGGGGGTTTCATGATCATCCTGGGCATGGCCCTCGGGCTGACCAACTATCTCATTATCGCGCAGGTACCCATGCACGCGTTGGCTTGGATACAATCGTTTATCGAATCGCCCCTGTGGTTCTTGCTGATGATCAACATCCTCTTGATCGTGGTGGGGGCACTGATGGATATCTACTCGGCCATTATCGTCATCGTACCGTTGATTGCGCCCATGGCCATTGCCTACGGCATCGATCCGGTCCATCTGGGGGTAATTTTTCTGGCCAACGCGCAGCTTGGCTACCTGATGCCGCCCATGGGCGAGAACCTGTTCCTGTCTTCGTATCGTTTCAATCTGCCGCTTACACGCATCTATCGCTATACGCTACCCTATATAGGCATTTTGCTCATCACCGTACTTCTGATCACTTATTGGCCCGCCATGACGCTCTGGCTGCCGGGGGTAATGGGGTTTTGAACAACGCCGACATCGCCCGCCTTCTGGACCGCATGGCGGATCTCCTCGAGATCGACGATGCCAACCCGTTCCGGGTGCGCGCTTACCGCGGCGCCGCACAGACGATCCGGGCCCAGTCGCGCGGCATGGCGGATAGGGTAGCGCAGGACGAGGACTTGTCGAAACTGCCCGGCATCGGGCGCGATATCGCGGCCAAGATCAGGACTATCGTCGAGACCAGGCACCTGCCTCAGTTGGAGAAGCTCGAAGAACGGGTGCCGACCGAGCTCAGCGATATGATGAAGATCGAAGGTCTGGGCGCGAAGCGCGTGAAAACGCTTTACCGTGAACTCGGGGTTCGCAGCATCGATGATCTTAGGCGCGCGGCCCGGGCCGGCCGCATCCGCGCGCTACCCGGTTTCGGCGACAAGACCGAGCACACCATCATGAAGCGCGTCGAGGCCTGGGGCGGCCAGGCCCCCCGCATCCCCATCGCCGAAGTGGAAGACGCCGCACGGCGGCTGCTGGCGCATCTGAAGCGCGCCGACGGCGTGAAGCGGCTGGTCGTCGCCGGCAGCTATCGCCGCCGCAGGGAAACCGTAGGGGATCTCGATATTCTGGCAACGGCGAGGAAGGACTCGGACGTCATACAACGATTTACCGATTTCGACGACGTCGGCGAAGTGGTTTCCCACGGCAGTACGCGCAGTACGGTCCACCTCAAATCGGGTCTGCAGGTTGATTTGCGGGTCGTGCCCGAAGTTAGCTACGGGGCCGCGCTCCACTATTTCACCGGGTCCAAAGCCCACAACATCGCGCTGCGCAAGATGGCCCAGAAACGGGACCTGAAGATCAATGAATACGGCGTTTACAAAGGAAAAAAGCGCATCGCGGGCAGGACGGAGGATGAAATCTACAAACGATTCGGGCTGGCGTATATCGAACCGGAATTGCGGGAAAATCGCGGCGAGATCGAAGTCGCCCGCGCGGGCCGCCTGCCTGACCTGATCGAGGTTGCGGACATCCGGGGGGACCTGCACATGCACACCACGGCGACGGACGGCCGCGACAGCCTGAAGGACATGGCCAAGGCTGCCGCGGAAAGGGGTTATGAATACATCGCCATAACCGATCACTCGCGGCGCCTTACGGTGGCGAACGGACTGGACGAAAAAAGATTGAGGAAGCAGATCGAAGGCATCGAACGGCTCAACGAGAGACTCCAGAATATCGAAATTCTCACCGGCATAGAGGTTGATATACTGGAAGACGGGTCGCTGGACCTGCCGGACGACGTACTCAAGGCTCTGGATCTCAGGGTGTGCTCGATCCACTCGAAATTCAGACTACCACGGCAAAAACAAACCGAGCGGATTTTGCGCGCGATGGACAATCCCTACTTCAACATCTTCGCGCACCCGACAGGACGCTTGATCAACAAACGGGATGCGTATGATATCGACATCGGACGCATCATCGAGGGGGCTAAGAACAACGGTTGCTTTCTGGAGGTCAACGCCCAGCCCGATCGGTTGGATCTGAACGATGACGCCTGCCACATGGCCAGGGACCTGGGCGTGAAAGTGGCGATATCCACCGATGCGCACAGCGTGGCGAATCTCGATTTTATGCGTTTTGGCGTGGATCAGGCCCGCCGCGGCTGGCTCGAAGCCGGTGACGTGATCAACACGCGATCGTTGAAGGCACTGAAGCGATTGCTCGCGCGCACGTAGCCAGCCGGAATCCTATTGCTCGGGAACCGCCGAATTGTTGGTGACCGATATGATGCCAATCCCTCGAAATCGGCGCGAGGCGCGCCTCCTACAATAGGGGTAGGGATGTCAGGGAAACTTGTAGGAGCGGCGCCCCGCCGCGATTAATTGGCGCGAGGCGCGCCTCCTACAATAGGGGTAGGGATGTCCGGGAAACTTGTAGGAGCGGCGCCCCGCCGCGATTAATTGGCGCGAGGCGCGCCTCCTACACTAGGGATAGGGATGTCAGGGAAACTTGTAGGAGCGGCGCCCCGCCGCGATTAATCGGCGCGAGGCGCGCCTCCTACACTAGGGATAGGGATGTCCGGGAAACTTGTAGGAGCGGCGCCCCGCCGCGATTAATCGGCGCGAGGCGCGCCTCCTACAATATAATCGAGTGTCATAATTAGCCTGAACAATGATCGGACAGGCTCCGGGGCGACTGGAATGGAAAAACGAGAAGATAGCGTAATCATGGTTTCCGTAAAGCGGATTGTACTGGACGTATTGAAACCTCACCTGCCCAACGCACTGGAGTTTTCACGGACCATCGCCGGGCTTGGCCACGATTACCGTGTTCACCTCACCGTTATCGAGGTGGACGAGCAGACGGAAACGCTCCAGGTGGTTGTGGACGGAAGCGCTATCGATTTCGATGCAGTTCAGACCAGCATCAACAGCATGGGGGGCTCGATTCACAGCATAGACGAGGTGGAAGTACAGAGCGAGGTTGACGCCGGTCGAGAATAGGTGAGTCTTTTAAGCCGGGTAAAATTTCTGCTGCACATAACCCGTACCCACGGAATCGCCCGTCGTTATTTCGTGGTGAACGGATTCGACGGCGCGCTCACCATGCTGGGCATCATCATCGGATTTACCATCAGCGCGTCTACCGATCTGGTGCTAATCATCAATGCCTGTCTGGGTGCGGCCATTGCCCTGGCCGTCAGCGGCGTAAGCAGCGCTTACGTGAGTGAGGCGGCTGAACGGCGGCGGGAATTGACCGCACTCGAGAGCTCGATGATTGCCGATCTCGAAGAGAGTCTTCACGGTGATGCGGTGCGTTGGGTGCCTCTGCTGATTGGCCTGGTCAACGGCTCGGCGCCCCTGATCATTTCTATTGTGATTCTGGTCCCGCTCTGGCTGGCAAGTGCCGGCGTATCTCTGCCTATGTCCCCCTTGTATGCCGCCATACTGGTGGCGTTGTTGTCCACTTTCCTGCTGGGTGTGTTTCTGGGCCGGATCGCCGGCACCTCGTGGCTGCGAAGCGGTGTGCGCACGTTGTCCATCGCGCTTTTGACCGCGGCGCTCATCTATCTTTTCGCAGGATCCTGAGATGCAGCCTGTCGACTGGCATTGCCTCGAGGTGGATGAGGCCCTGGCGCGCCTCGATGCTGCGCGGGATGGCCTGAACAGCGTGCAAGCGAGAGATCGTCTGCTCGAGCACGGCCCCAATGCCCTTACCCAGAAACCGCAGCGTTCCATCGTGATTTTACTGGCGGGCCAGTTCTCCGATTTCATGATCATCGTGCTGATGATCGCGGCGGTAATATCCGGATTCATCGGCGAACTCCAGGATACGATCGCCATCATCGTGATCGTACTGCTTAATGCGATCATCGGGGCGGTGCAGGAGTTCCGCGCGGAGCGCGCCGTGGCGGCGTTGCGCAAGATGGCTGCCCCTGAGGCATCGGTGCTTCGGGGCGGCGAGGTCGTCACACTGCCCTCGGCCGATGTCGTTCCCGGAGACGTGGTCCTGCTCGAGGCTGGAAACCTGGTTCCCGCGGACATGCGGCTCATCGAAGTGGAAGAGATGGAAGCCGATGAATCGGCGCTGACCGGCGAATCCGAGCCTGTCGGAAAAACGGAAGCTTGTCTGGCCGAGGCGGACTTGCCGCTGGGGGACCGGCGGAACCTGGTTTTCAAAGGCAGCACGATTACGCGGGGGCGGGGAAGAGGTTTGGTGACCGCAACCGGTATGGAGACCGAAATTGGCCGTATCGCGGGTATGTTGGGCGGCGAAGGCGGCGTCAAGACACCGCTGCAGATCAGGCTTGCCCGTTTCGGTCGATATCTTGCGCTGGCCGTGTTGGCGATCTGCGCGGTGGTGTTTACCGCCGGCCTGTTTCAAGGCCAGCCCGTCATGCTGATGTTCCTCACCGCGGTGAGCCTCGCCGTCGCGGCAATACCCGAGGCGCTGCCGGCGGTGGTTACGATCTCGCTGGCCTTCGGCGCGCGTACCCTGAGTCGTCACAACGCACTGGTGCGAAACCTGCCGGCGGTGGAAACGCTGGGTTCGGTTACCTACATCTGCACCGATAAAACCGGCACGTTAACCGAGAACCGGATGACCGCGGAACGTTTTTTCGCGGGTGGTGAGTGGCACCAGTCTCAGCCGGGAACCGAAGCCGGGGCACCGTGGTCGGAGCTGCGCCGGGCAATGGCACTCAATAATGACGTGGCGCAAGTGGACGGCAGGGCGAACGGCGAGCCGACTGAACTGGCTCTGTACGAAGCGGCCACGAGCGCCGGTTTCGAGAAAGACCGGTTGGAAGGGGAATGGCCGCGAGTGGGAACTATACCCTTCGACAGCGAACGAAAGCAGATGACCACGCTTCATCGAGCATCCGAAGGCGGTGTGCTGGCTTATGTCAAGGGCGCGCCCGAACGAATCCTGGGCCAGTGCGTAGATACGCTGGGTGGCGACGGACAGGTTGCATTCGAGCCCGAAAAAGTGCTGGCTGAAGCGACCCGGATGGCGGCGGAGGGGTATCGTGTGCTGGGTGTGGCCCGGCGTACGTTCGACGAAATTCCGGACCTATCCGATGCGGAAGCGGTTGAACAGGGATTGTCCTTTCTGGGACTTGTAGGACTAATCGATCCACCGCGGCAGGAAGTACCGGAGGCCGTGGCCAGTTGCAGGACGGCGGGCATCACGCCGGTGATGATCACTGGGGACCACCCTGGAACCGCTGCCGCGATTGCCATGCGGCTCGGAATCATGACGGAAAAAGACGCCGTGTTAACCGGCCGCGAACTGGAAGCCATGCCGGATGAACATTTCGACGGCGTGGTGGCCGCGGTGAAGGCATACGCGCGGGTGACTCCCGAACAGAAGCTGCGCATCGTCAAGGCCCTCCAAGCCAGGGGAGAGTTCGTCGCCATGACCGGTGACGGCGTGAACGATACGCCGGCGCTGAAGCGGGCCAATATCGGGGTGGCCATGGGGCTCAAAGGCACCGACGTGGCGCGTGAGGCGTCGGACATGGTGTTGCTGGACGATGATTTCGCCACCATCGTCAGCGCGATCCGGGTTGGTCGGAGGATCTTCGACAACATACGCAAGTTCATCAAATACACCATGAGTTCAAATTCGGGCGAGATCTGGACGCTCTTTCTGGCGCCCTTTCTCGGGTTGCCGATACCGCTGTTGCCGATACACATCCTGTGGATCAATCTCGTTACCGACGGCCTGCCGGGGCTGGCCTTCAGCGCCGAGCGGGCCGAACCGGGCATCATGGATCGCCCACCTCGGCCTCCACAGGAGAGCATATTCGCTCACGGCATGTGGCAGCATATCGTCTGGGTCGGTCTGTTCGTGGGCGGTATATCGATCATGACCCAGGCCTGGGCGATCTCCCGCGACGCCGAGTACTGGCAGACGATGGTGTTTACCGTGCTGACCATGTCTCAACTGTTCCACGCGCTGGCCGTGCGCAGTGAGAAGGCCTCGTTGTTCGTGATTGGCCTGTTCAGCAACCTGCCGATGCTCGGCGCGGTGGTACTCACCTTCTTTCTTCAAGCGGCGGTGATTTACGCGCCTGCATTCAATGACATATTCCACACCCAGCCGCTGCCATTTTTCGATCTTAGCGTTTGTCTGGCGCTGTCCTCGCTGATTCTGTTCGCGGTGGAAATCGAGAAATGGCTGCTGCGCCGCGGGCTGATTTACACTCCCAGCAGATAGCGTCGCCGTGCCCGCTCGATAGTATTCGAAAAGGTGACGCAGAACGAAACCAACGTACAGGGGACAACCCCGATCGACCGGACTACCGGTTTCATTGCTGATCTTTCTCCACACCCAGCGTCGCAATCAATTCACCATGTGGACGATATCCGGGAATTATGGTGCCGTCGGGAAGCACGATAGCGGGCGTCCCTCTTACACCCAGCGCTACGCCCAGCTGGTAACCGGCTGTAACAGCACTTGCCGCCTCGCAAGTCCCGTCATTATCAGGGATAACGGATTGCGTCTTCGCCAAGTGCATCCCTTGCACGGGATCAGCTGCGCACCACACCGCGCGTAGTTCACGATCACCCTGGCTGTTTTGACCTCCCCGGGGGAAGGCGAGGTAGCGGACGGTGATGCCCGCGGCCTGGAGCTGGGGGACTTCCGCGTGCAACTTGCGGCAGTAGGGGCACGTGGTATCCGTAAAAACGTCGATGTATGCCCGCTGCTCCCCGTTAGCGACAAAGACGACCTTATCGTCATCTGGAAAAGAAGCGATTTCCGCCGCGCGCTCGATTGCGCGTTTGGCCTCGGTCAGGCTTTCACCGGTAGCAAGATCAATCAGGTTGCCTACGAAACCGTATTGACCGGTGCTGTCGATGTAAATGAACTGACTACCCGCCTTGACCTGATAGATTCCGTTCACGGGAGTCGCCTGAGGGTCGCTGATCGTCGTCTGCGGAGGCAACAGTTTGGCGAGCCGTCCGGTAATTTCATTTTCGTCAACGTTGCCGGACGTAACGGGGCGGAGATCCGCCACGGTATCGTCGGGATTGGCCTTGGCCCACGTGGCGTAGATTTCTTCCGGCCAAAGGGACTGCACGTACGCCAGGACTGCATCGATGTCCTGCGTCGTCAACACATCTCCGAATGCGGGCATCGAACCACCGACCTTGCCGCCGCCCTGTTTGACCGTGCGCCGCAAAATATCCATCGAGTGATGCCAGGTGTGTGCCGTTCCATTGACAGGCGGTGCCGGATACTTGCCCTGATCATCCGGCTTGCGCCAGTCCGGCGTGGCCTCGCCCTGTTGACCATGGCAGGCGGCACAATTTGCGGCAAACAGATCCTTGCCGTGAGTGACTTGTTCCGCTGAGTACCACCGGCTTTGTTCGGCAAAAACCAGATCGGCTGGCAGGAATAGCGCTGCCAGAACAAAAAGTTTAGCAATCCTGTTCATTAGTGTTCTCCTCGTTAAATATGTTTTCGCCTGTGATCACCGGACCAGATGATAAAGAGCGGGTGAACCAGATACGGCAAGCAAGTTGGATGACCCGAACAAAGCACGTCCGGATGGATTTTCATGTGTTCTTTTTGGTAGTTAACTTTGAGGAGGGGAATCGCCCGTCAGGGCCCATGAAGTAATTGATCTATCGGCGGCATTGAAAACGATTATCGATGCCAAAAAAAAAATTGCAAAATGTCGCCGACGTCTGGGCATGAATAATCCGCGCAATAGGTTGGTGCTAAATTTGATCCGGATAACCGTGATTTGTTCCTCAATGCATTATAGATAAATTAGTCGACCTTTATGCACCCCGGTCGAAATCGAGAAATGGCCGGTACGCCGCGGCTTGATTTACAATACCGGCAGTATATAGCGGCACCGGACATACGGGAACACAATGGCTAGACGTATCGTAATCATGGGCGCGGCCGGGCGGGATTTTCATAATTTCAATACCGCGTATCGCGGCCAGCCCGACGACGAGGTGGTCGCATTTACCGCGACCCAGATCCCGAAAATTGCAGGCCGCGTCTATCCCGCGGCGCTGGCGGGCCCACGCTATCCCAGGGGCATTCCGATCATCGAGGAAGGCGAACTCGATAGCCTCTGCCGGAAAGAACGCATCGACCAGGTGGTGTTCGCCTATAGCGATGTCCCCCATGACTATGTCATGCACAAAGCCTCCATCGCTCTGGCGTCGGGTGCGGATTTCCTGATGCTGGGTCCCGACCGCACCATGATCGATGTCGGGGTTCCCGTCATCGCCGTTTGCGCGGTGAGAACCGGCTGCGGGAAATCGCAGACGACCCGCTGGATATCGCAGCGACTGGTACAAAGTGGCGTTAGGGTGGTCGTCATCCGACATCCCATGCCCTATGGCGACCTTGAAAAGCAGGCGGTTCAGCGTTTTGCCACAATCAGGGATCTCGACGCCGCCGAATGTACCATCGAGGAGCGCGAGGAATACCGTCCTCATCTGGAAATGGGCAACGTCGTCTACGCGGGCGTTGACTATGGCGAGATCGTGGCACAGGCGGAAAAAGAGGCCGATATCATACTCTGGGACGGCGGCAACAACGATTTCCCGTTCATCCGTCCAGGTTTACTGATCACCCTGGTCGATCCGATGCGACCGGGGAACGAAACCACACATCACCCGGGTGAGACAGTCTTACGCATGGCGGATGTGGTGCTGGTAGTCAAAGTAAATTCCGCAAAGGATGCCGACATCCTGTCCGTGACGAAGAATGCACGGGAAATCAATCCGGGCGCCACGGTGGTTCAGGGGGCCTCGAGGGTGACATTGGATGACGCGGCAGCGGTACACCGTAAACGCGTACTCGTGGTAGAGGACGGCCCAACCATCACCCACGGCGGAATGCCGTATGGAGCAGGTTATTTCGCCGCTACCGAGGCTGGTGCGGTAGAGATCGTTGACCCGAGATCCTCGGCCGGCAAGGAAATGAAAGAGGTTTTCAGGCAGTATCCCCACATCCAGTCAGTACTGCCCGCCGTCGGTTATTATTCAACGCAATTGCAGGCGCTGCGCGAGACGATCAATGCCGCCGATGCGGATCTGGTTGTGTCAGCCACGACCGCCGACCTCGCTGGATTGATGGATCTGAACAAACCGATAGTGCGCGCCCGCTATGAGTTTGACGAAGTGGGCGACCCCGGACTCGGCGACGTCGTCGAAACCTTTCTGCGCGGGTGTAAAAAAGTGTCAGGAACTATTTGAAAAGGTTTCCCGATATGTTTTACGATCGATCTGGTGTGATCACGGTTCCCTCCTTGCCGTCCAGAATCCCGCGAGCACCAGCGAGCCGCCCTATCCCGGCGATGCCGCCGGTCTGTTCCACGAAGTCGCAGGCCGCTTCCACCTTGGGTCCCATGGAACCTGGTTCGAACGGCAGCCGCCGTATCGCAGCCACGTTCACGCGCCTGATGGCACGAGCCTCGGGTTTGCCCCAATCCTGATAAACCGCCTCGACGTCCGTCAACAATAGCAGCGCCTCGGCGCGCAACTCTGCTGCCAGTAAAGCGCTGGCACGATCCTTGTCGATCACCGCCTCGACGCCGATCGTGCTCCCGTCTTCCCGCTGCACTACCGGAATACCGCCGCCGCCCGCACAAATCACGATAACACCTTGTTCTACCAGCAGTTCGATGACGCCCAGTTCCAGAATCCGCTTGGGTCGGGGCGATGCCACCACGCGCCGAAAACCATCGTCATCGGATTTTATGTGCCAGCCTCGCGCGCCGGCGAGCTTGATTGCCGCGTCTTTCGAGTACACCGGGCCGATAGGCTTGGAGGGATATCGAAAAGCAGGATCATCTGCACGCACTTCTATCTGGGTCAACAGCGTCGCGCATCGACGATCCTTCGGCAGAATATTGGCCAGCTCCTGTTCGATCAGGTAGCCGATCATGCCTTCGGTTTCGGCATCGAGAATATCGAGAGGGTACGCTTCCTCCGGCCTGTAGGCCGTACTTTGCAGCGCGAGCAGGCCCACTTGTGGACCGTTACCGTGAGATATCACCAACGCGTACTCGTTGGCGATCGGTATCAACGCTTCTGCAGCCATCTTGATGTTCCGGCGCTGGCGCTCCGCGGTCAGCGGTTCGCCGCGACGCAGCAGGGCATTACCGCCAAGTGCAACCACTATGCGCAATGGCTGGGTCTCTTTGCCGCTATCTATAGCCAGTCCGATTCAAGAGGATATTTAGATAAGATCCTTGGGCCCTCCGCGGTGACAAGGGCCTGTTCCTCCAGTTTGACGCCTTCGTGCCCGTCTTTTGCACCGATATAGGATTCCACGCACAGCGTCATACCTTCTTCGACGGTGCCGTCGTAGCCTTTGAGTTCGAAATCCGCCCAGTGTTTCAATGAGGGATATTCGTCGGCGAGCCCGACGCCGTGGACTAGACTGCCGTAGCGGTTGTCGATGAATTCATCGGGGATTTGCCAGGCCTTTTCCGACACCTCGCGGAAGCTGGCACCGGGAACCAACAGTGCCGTGTTGTGCTCGATCTGCGCCACGGCATGCGCATAAAGCCGGCGCTGTGCGTCCGACGGCTCACCGTCCCCGCACAGCCAGGAGCGGGATATGTCCGCGCAATAACCGTACGGCCCGATGAGGTCCGTGTCGAAACTGACCAGGTCGCCGGCTTCGATCTTTCGCATGGAACTCTCCCGGAACCACGGGTTGGTGCGCGGGCCCGAGGACAACAGACGGGTCTCTATCCATTCGCCGCCCATGCTGATGTTGGCTTCGTGTAGCCTCGCCCACAGCGCGTTCTCGGTGATGCCCGGTTCCAACGAATCTCGCATCCACCGCATGCCGTGTTCGCAAACATCGATGGCGTGCTGCATCAGCACGAGTTCCTCAGGCGATTTGACGCAGCGGGCGAGTTCCATGACGTCTTCTCCGCTGTGGATCTCGATCCCTCGCCTGAGCAAGGGTTCGCAGCCTTCGTAAGAAAGCCGGTCTGTGGCCAGTCTTTTGTTGCCGCCACCGTACTGCCGGACAAGGTCCGCGATCTCGTCGGCAAACTGCTCCGCCCGCTCCGGCCCGCGCGGTCCCGCGGTAAAAAAGTAAAAGGACTTGTTGACACGGTACTCGTCCACCGTCGGCAGGCCTTCGGCCAGGTGGGGATAGTTGCCGTAGTCGAACAGCACCACCGGCCCGTCGGTGGCGATGAAGACGCACCGTGTTTCGTAGTGCGAACACCAGATCTGCATGTTGGTCGCATCGGTCGCGTAGCGGGTGTTGATCTGATCGAACAGAAGCGCGCCGGCATAATCCCGCCGTTTGAGCTGCTCTCGGACCCGGTTCAATCGGTACATTCGGACCTGGTCGAGATCGGTCGGCGGTTCGGTGTACTCCATGGCGCCGTGCTGTCTCGGAAGGGCGACGGATACCCCGGCCGCGCTGGTCTTGTTCATGCTGTCGGCCTGTTCGTGTCAGCCCCCTGGCGGGACGTAGCCTTCGGGTTTGCTGGAGCCTTCCCCAAACAGGAATTTCTCCATTTCCGTCGCGATCATTTCGCGGGCCTTGGGATCCATCGCGTTCAATCTGTACTCGTTGATGATCATGGTCTGATGCTGGATCCACAGCTGCCAGGCTTCCTTGGATATGCTTTCATAGATTCGCTTTCCCAGATCACCCGGCCAGGGTGGGAAATCCAGACCTTCGGCCTCCCGGCCCAGTTTTGCGCAATTGACTGTGCGGCTCATTATTCACCTCAATTTATCCAATAGTTTCTTCACCGGCGCGGCCAGCCCCCGGGCATCCGGCTCATGGAGGTTATACCAGACTAAATCGTTGTTCTCCATAACACGGTCGTCTGATTTCTTCACCCGTCCATGTATCGGAGAAATGTCGAGGTGAAAATGTGTAAAGTTGTGCCTGACAACGTCCCAGGTGTCGGTAATCTCGATTGTCACGCCGTATTGCCGCCACAGGGCAGGCTCTATGTCCGCACCGGGCTCGAGCTCGGGAAAACTCCACAGTCCACCCCAGATGCCGCTTGGCGGCCGCTTCTCCAGGAGAACGCTG
>Ga0209567_10000538_pt1 | contig 20638 bp, 15 predicted proteins | sample COG_12_FD_184756 | JGI IMG/M metagenome (GOLD analysis project Ga0209567, IMG submission 184756) | Pelagic marine sediment microbial communities from the LTER site Helgoland, North Sea, for post-phytoplankton bloom and carbon turnover... | ecosystem: Environmental > Aquatic > Marine > Neritic...
AGGGACGCGAGAGCCGCGATCAGTAGAAGACGCGAAGACCAAGCCATGCTTCAAACTTCTGATATTCCGCGGAGGGATCGAGCAGTGGAAGTGGATCGGGACCGACGTAACGGAAGTCGGTGAAGTCCGCCAGGTAGCCCACCTCGGCGAATATGGAGAGCCAGGCCTTGAACCGATACTCACCGAAGATTGCGGCGTACACGCGCGTGTCTTTTCGATTCGGCTCGTTGCCGAGCAGCGTTCCGTCAGGGCTCAGGGCGAGGCCGGATTTGTCGAAGGAAACCCAAGCCTTGATGCCTAGATCGAGCGCGCCCGCGAGGGTGAATCGCGTGTTCGCGTAGAGCCGGTTGATGACGACGAAGTTGCCGATGTAGGACGGCCGGACGTCGCGCTGATAGCCGGCTATGAACGAAACGGTCGGTCGAGGTCGCCAACGCGTATCCACCCGGGCGATCACCTCGTCGAAGTCTTCCCCGATCTCGTAGAAACCGGCGGCGTATCCAATCATCGCGGTGAGAGAGAACTTCTGGGTGAGCGCACCATTGTAGCCGATCAGGTTCGAGACACGGTTGTTGTCTGACAGCAAGGTCGGCGACGCCAGAATCTCGTCGCGGTTTGTGAATCGTTGGCCTGCGTACTCGAAGTCGTAGACCAGCGCTGAGCTCGGAAAGAAAGCCCAGCTCAACGAGGCGGGCACCCGATGGGTCAGGTTGTTGCCGTAGCCATAGATGCTTGCGTCGAAGAACTCCAGGGAGTTGGTGTACCCAACCCGGCCTTCGAGCACTTGGCTCTTGCTTCGCCCCACCAAAGCGAGCGTTCCCGTGTTCATGTTGCGGCCGTAGCTGATCGTGCTGCCCTGTGTGGTGTTCGGGTTCGAGAAGGGACGCACGGTTCGCAGGAAGACGTCCTGGATCACCAGGCTGAACACGTTGGACGGGTTGTAGGAGAAGTCGATGTGCCCATCTGCGCCGGCGTTATCTGAGACTCGATCGGTGAAAAAGTGGAAGTACCTCGCGCCAATTCCGCCTCGAAACTGAATCTTCTGCGGTTCGGCTTGGCTCGTGTCGCCTTCGATCTGGCGGATCGCCCCCTCGGTGGCGATGTCGAGATATCCCTGAAGTTGCAAGAGGAAGGCGTCTTCTTCGTTCTGGGTCTGAAGGAAGATGTTGGAGTCATAGCCCCCTGCGATCGCGAGTCCCGGGTGCAGGACCAGGCGCCCCACCTTGAAGCCCGGGCCCTCCCTAGAAGCGCGATCGATTGCACCGCCCTGCGCGCCGGCGGTTGCGGGCAGCAACCCGGCGCCCAAGATGGCTGCCAACGCGAGGGCAAGCCCTAACCTTGAGCGATCGCACATGATCTCTCGTTTCCCCCACACATCGTGAAATCATCTCGCTGGCTAGCTTACTCCACTGACCGGCGGCGGGATGAACGGGATCGGCCAGTCCGGTACAGAGGTAATCACCGCAGGATTCTCGTCCGGAGCGAACAGGTCGACTTCTTGGTTCACCTGGGTGTCGCCGGTGTCGAACAGGTCCTGACCCACGCACTGGTTTGCGGCCTGGGTCAGCATCTTGAATTTCTGAGAGAGAACGCCGATCACGGTGAGCTCGTGGTTGCTACTACCGGAGTCGCCATCGGCGATGGCATCGTTCAACGCGGTTTGCCGGCGTTTGATGTTTTGAAGGTTGGCGCTGCACTGGTCGAGCTTATCTTCCAAGCAGGTCGCTCGAATGATGTCGGCCTCGCGCTTGGCGCGTTGAAGCGCAGCTGATTGCGCTTCGCAGCTCGCCGATGCGCTCGCCACGGCGGATTGCGCCGCCTTAGCTTGGGCTGCCGGAGAGAGAGTTTGCTGCTCGGCTGGCGCGCCGATCGGCTCGACCTTGACGACATCGAGGGTCGAGTCGTTGCCTTCTTGAGCCAAGGCATAGCCCACAGTGCCCGCGACCAAAATTGCTCCCAGAACTGCCTGTCCCACGGTCGCCATAGGTCTAAACATCAACGATTCCTTCAACTTGCGGCGATTATACGCCGGACGATTCAGCTGTCAATGGATGTACAATACAGTAAAGCAAGAAAAGTACGTCTGCGCAGGATTAATTTTGAGGCTGGAAAACGAAAGGATAACGGAAGGTAACGCTGCCTCCATCCGGTCCCGGGTTGAAACGGAACCGGCTGATCGTCCGAGTGACACAGTCCGCGACGGCGGGGCTGCCCGTCGTATTCTGGCTGGCCTTCGCATTGGTGACGTTGCCCTGCTGCTGGATCGTGAACGTCACCGTGACCTTGCCCGAGAGCGTCGGGTTCTTGCGAAGCTCGGACTCGTAGCAACGGGTGATCGACTTCAGGCGTTGTTTGATCTGGCGTTGAACGAGGGCGGCGTCGAACTCCCCGCTGCCGCCAACATCGCCGCCGGCGTCGACCCCGACGTCGCCCCGCACCTCGCGCTCCTTGACCGCTTCGCCCTCCTTTGCTGCCTTGCCGGCGCCTTGGCTCTTCTTGAGGGAGCCCAGGCCTGCCTTCTGCCCGCTGCCGCCACCGCTTCGGGTGCGAAGCGTTCCAGCCTCGCTCTTGGTCGCAACGCCTACGCCGGAGGCCTGCGCCAAAACGTCCGCGGCATTGCCCGTCACGGCGCCTCCGGCAAGTACGTCACCAAGAGCGCCGCCATCGCCACCGAGCGCCCCAAGCAGCATTGCTTCGGCCTGTGCCGCGGCCTCTTGTGCGATGCGGGCGCGGCCTTCTGCGCTGGCTTCAGCCGGCTCCGCGCCCGTAGGTTCCCTGCCTTCGGCCCTGGCAGGCTTCTTGTCGGGCGCCTTGCCCTCGGCTTCCTCTTCTTCGCCCTCGCCTTCTTCGATTTCCTCTTCGACCGTTGGCGGTTCCATCGGCGCTTCGAAGATCAGGCGCGCCAGGCTTTCGGGAACTTCCTGGACGCCCTTGTCGACCTCCCAGTCGGCGTTCTCCATGTAGATGATGAAACCGAAGAACAGCATGTACGAGAAGATGACCCAGGTCGTGAACGTCCAATCGATGTTCTTGACGAAGCCGCGCTGAACGGCGGCTGGCAGCTGTGGCTTCGGTGTGATTGGCGGCGCCGACACGAACTCGAAGAAGACCGTGAAGTCTCCCATCCGGATATTTCCCCGCGACGAGTCCGCTAGCTTGATCTGATAGTGCGTGCCGGCGTTTCGGGCGGAGCCCGTTTCTCTGAGGTGTTCGAGCTTCTGGACGCCGCCCGGAAGCGCAACCTTGCCGGTCATCTCGGCCGTGAAGTTCAGGATGTAGTCGTCACCGACGAGCTGAAAGAGCTCGAAGCGCGACTCGAGCTTCGGGGGCAGAGTCCCCGATTTGATAATGAGGTGGTTCTTGGCAGCCGTGCCGATCGAAACCGTCTCCCGGTGCCGAACGATGCGCTCTTCGACGATCTTCTTGTCCCTGAAGAGACCAACGCGCAGGACCTTTGGACCCCGGTGCTTCACCGGGACCGCCTGCATCTCCATCGTCATGGCGCCAGGTCGCGTTCCCTTCCTCGGAGTGTGCGGTTGCGCCATCAGAATGGTTCCTTCTGCACGCTGCGGACCACCTTGCGAAGGAAGCTCGTGCGAAGCTCAAGCACTTCATAGCCCAAGTTGGATCGATTGAGGATGTAAAACGCGTTGGGTTTCTGCACCCGGCCTTCGATGATGATTTCTTCGAGTTGGATCACCCGTGGTTGGCGTTTCTTGGCGTCTTGAGCGAGCGATGTAGTCGCCGACATGGCAACCAAAAGCAACCCGACCAAAACCGTTGAAGCCCATCGTTTCATGAGGCGCCTCCCTGTTCGCGTTCGATCCGACGTCGAGCTCGCTTGATCATCCGGTCGAGGTCACGGAGATACTCGGCCGACTGATCGTCCTTGCTCAAACGTGGTCCCATTTCGGCACGGTAGGTGTTCAGCTCGTCCACCGCCTTCTCGTAGGCACTGAGCTCGTCGAGGCCGGGAAAATCAGCTGCGGCGGTAAGAAAGAGTAAACCGAGGCCGTAGTGTGCTTCGGGAAGCTTCGACTGCAGCTCGAGCGCTCGCCGGTACGCGCGCTGTGCTTCCGTCCATTGTTTGTTTGCTCGGTACCCGTCGCCGAGGTTGACGTGCACCGCTGGCAGCGTGGGGACGAGCTGCTCTGCTGCCTGGAAGTGTGAGAGTGCGCCCGGATAGTTGCCGCCAGCCAAGAGCTGAATACCGAGCGCCATGCGCGCCTCCGCGTAGCTAGGACGCAGCTGCACGGCGCGCTCGTAAGCCGCCATGGCTTCGCGCAAGCGCCCCGGCTCGGCCTTGAGCTTTTCGCCCTGCAGGAAGTGGAGCTCTGCGACCTGTGAATCGACCTCCAATGCCTGGTCGAGGATCGAATCGGCTAGCTCGTCACGCCCCTGGGCACGGCTCGCCTTCACGAGCGCGACCAATGCGGGTACGAAGCGCTCGTCGCACTTGAGCGCCCGCCTCGCAGCCATCCAGGCTTCCTCATACCGTCTGGCTTCGACCAAGACCTCTGCGTAGAGCGCCTGCATTTCGAGATTGGATCGATGCTGGTTGGCGAGTGGTTCTACGGTAGTCACTGCGGCTTGCACCTGGCCCCGGCGGAGTTGAATCGTCGAGATGCCACGCGCGGCGGGCTCGTAGTCGGCAAGCGCCCGAAGCGCGCGCTGGTAGTAGTTGGTCGCGTCTCGATCATTGCCAGCGCGGTCGGCCAGCACCCCGAGGTTGTAGAGCGCTGCGTACGCGTTCGGGTCCCGCTTGAGCGCCGCTTGAAAGCTCTCCTCCGCCACGCTGCGGTCGTTGGCGGCCGCGGCGCTCACCCCTCGGTCGAAAGCCTTCTTCGCCTTCGACGACATCGCCGGCCGTGCCGGTCGGCGGCACTGGTCGGCCTGCGTTGCGCCCCAAGGGCTTTGCTCTGCTGAGGAAGGGGTCTCGCCAAGCGCGCCGGGCTCTTGCTCCCCTGGCGCAGCCGGGACCTCACCGCCGGAGCTGGCCTCGGAATCGACCGGTGCTGACGGCGACGTCCCCTTGCAGCCGTACGCGGCCAACAGCATCGCCCCAATCAGCAAGGTCGTCGATATCTCCAGGCGCATCACTCGCTCTCCTTGCTGATAGCAGGCGGCGCGATCCCAGGTCGAATCTCCAGCGGTTTACCCCGTGGCGAACGTGCAAATTCGCCGGGCGCATACCCTTGGAAGGTCGCATCGCGGGCTCGCGCCTCGGCGATGCACTCCGCGATCCGCTCGTCTCCATAGGCCTGAAGCCGGTCGATTGCGATTCGGGTGTACTCGTCGTCGAAGCTGCCAGCCCGGCCTGCCCGCGCGGCCAAGGCGTACCGCGCGACTGCGAAACACTCGACAGGGCGCACCTGGGTGTCGAGCACTTGGCGGACCTTGTCCTCGAAGTCGAGTTGGTACTCTTCGCGTTCGTATTCGTCCGCCTGGCGGAGCAGCCGTTGGAGGTCAGCCGGCATCGTGACCGGTGTGTTCAGGATCGAGCGCGCCAGGATCTCATAGGCGCGGCCCTGGCGCACGTACGAGGCGATCGTCCAACGCGGGCGGCGGTACGGGAAGATCGGTTCGTAGCCGTCCGCGACGGACTGGGCTTGTTTGGAGCCGTTTCCGATCTGTTTGGTGATCGTATTGATGTACGACTCGACGGTCTTTGGCCTGCCCGGCTTGATCTGGAAATTCTCGAAGCTCGCGAGCTTGCCATCCACCAAGATGAAGCGCGCTTCCGCAGCGTAGCCGGCAGCGATCGACCCGGCAGGTTGTCCGGTTCGTTCGTACGCTGTCGTCACGTCCTTGAGCGCGCTGCGGTAATCGCCCATGCGTCCGCGCGCCTTCCAAGATTGCGCGATTCGCCAGTACGCTTGCACGACCAGATCAGCGGCCTCGCCATCGTTTCCATACGCCTTGATGAAATCGCGCATACCGCTGATCGCCTGGGGATAGCGCCTCTGCTTGTAGGCCATCTCGGCGATGCGGTAGAGGGCGTTTCGTTTGGTTCCGCGAGCCCCGACGGTGTTGTGGACGCGACGGTAGTACTGTGTCGCTTCGGGATATCGTTGGAGACGTTCGAGCAAAATCGCCGAGTTGACGAGACCGTCGGCGCGCTTGCTCTGGACTTCGGGAACGCTCGATTTCGCAAAGCGCTGCGAATCGGCGAGGACGCGGTAGTTGTCGACCGCGCGGTCGAAGTCGAAGTTGCGGCTCGCAGTGTACGCCAGCTTGAAGTGGGCGTTTGCCAGAATGGCGTCCAGGCTCTCTTGCTCCTCGGCGTCTGCGGCTTCGCGGGGTCCGACCTCGTCGATGACGCGCTGATAGAGCTGCCCTGCGGACTCGAAACGGTTGGTCGCCTCGAGCGCGAGAGCCGCGTACTCGAGGGCAATCGGAGCTTGCCTGTCGTTCGGGTTGCTGTTGACCGCCGCCAGCAACATCGTGGCCGACTGTTCGTAGAGGAGCCTTTGCTCTGTGCCGGTCGCCTGGCCGGCGCGCTTGTACACGTCGAGGGCGTCCTGGTACACGAGCGCGTTGAGGTCGGCGCCCGCACGGCAGATGGGCTTGTCTCGGTTGGCCGGTTTGCTGCAGTCGATCTTGGTGGCGCGTGCCGAGAAGGTGCAGCCTCGGTCTTGAACCTCCGTCGCCAGTCGGCGAATCTCCTCGCTGTCTTCTCTTGCCATCGCCATCGCGCGGAGGTTCTCCCAGGCGATTTGGCCCGTCGCGTCAGCCTCCGGCCCAGAGCATCGTTCCTCGTAGATGCGCGTGAAGCGACTTTCGGCCTGGGGCCAGTAGCCGTACCAGTAGAGAAGCAATGCGTTGTTGTAGTCGTAGGCGGCGCGAACGCCCTCCGTATCGCGTTGGGGGCTCACGCGGGTGAGGTAAATCTCTCTGGCTTGCGCAAGCCGTTGCACCGTTTCCGGCATGGCAACGGGTTGAACCGACGGCGGCGCACCGGTTGGAACCGGGGCCTGGTCGCGAATGACCAACCGACCCTCTTCGACATCGCGGTCGGCGATGCGCCTCAACGACTCGACCACCCGTCGCGCGGATTCAGCGAGGTAGCTGTCGTCCACATTCGAGTCTCGGACCTCGGCATACTCCGTCGCGGCCTGCTCGTAGCTCTTCGACCAGTACAGGGCATCGGCGAGGTTGTAGTGAAGCTCGTAGCCCTGGGGATTGTTAGGATAGCGTTCTAGGTACCCGCGATACGCAGTCGCTGCCAGGCCGTACTCGGACTGGGAGTCATGACAAAGCCGCACGTTGCGCTCTTGGACGCACCTCTGACGCATGACTTGAGCTCTCTGATGGTGATGAATCGCCGTTACGATGAGAGCGTTTTCTGCAAGCTGTTCAGCCTTTCGCTGCTCCGCAGGGCGGTCCATGTTGGCGTTCCACCAGGCGCTTCCCTGGACGTACTGGGTGAGGTCGGAGCGCGCGACGATGGCGTCCTCGAACTGGTTGTGCATCTGGTGAGCGACCGCGATTTGGTTGAGCATCTCGGGCGTGCGGTGGTGGTTTGGCCATTTCGCGATCGCCAAGCGCCATGCTGCGATGGCTTCCGGGTACTTCGCTTCGTCGAAGTAGACCTGTCCAAGCTGAAAATAAACCTCGGGCGTCCACGGCCTTTTCTGTGGGAGGAGCGAGGCGTCCTGGATGCGCTCGATGCCCGTTGGCCTGCCCTCGACAGGATCGGCGATCTGGTTCTCGTTCCAGTCGTCGTACGCGAATGCAATGCCGAGGTATTCGATCGCCTCGGGCCGGAGCTCGGAGCCCGCTTTACCTGTCTGACTTCGCGTCTCGTCCGACCACTGGACCAGCTTTGCGAAGTTCCGGATCGCCTCTGGGTACCGGCTTGCGCGGTAGTATGCCCACGCGACCTTATACAGCGCGAGGTTGTAGTTGCGGTCATCGGGGTTTTCCAAGATGCGCCCATACGCGGCGATCGAAAGGTCGAGAGCGTTCTTGCCGCCGAAATCATCGAAGTGGAATTCGCCGATCCGGAACCAGGTCTCGCTGACGAAGCGGGCCTCGGGCGTGATCGCCTGGCAGCTCTTGTATGGGCTGACGAAGGCGCCGCCGGCCGATGCGCCGAGCGGGCGTCCGCCTAGCCTCAACGCCGGGTACTTGGCTTGCGCTGCCAAGGATGCATCCGGGGGCGGTGGTTGCCAGTTGGGGTCGTAGCGGTAGTTGTTGGCGCAGACGAGCGCGAGCCAGGCGGCCAGCGCCTCCTCGGGGCGGCCCATTTCGTTCAGGGTGTATCCGATCAAGTAGTACACACCGTCCGAACGTTCGTAGTCGGGGAAACGACGCGCCAAGGATTTGTAGAGTAGGACCGTCGGCGTGAAGTCGGGCGAGCTCGGGAGGTTATCCTCGGCGGTCAGGTCTCCGGCTTCACGCGCGGCCTGCGCGTTGTCGTATAGGTTCTGGAAGTCGACGGCGCTTCGTTCGAAGTAGAGCTCGCCCAAACGGAACATCGCGTCCGGCGTGTACTTCCTGTGATTCGGGTATCGTTGCAGGAACTCCTCGAAGACTCGAATCGAGCTCTCCCGCGCCTCGTCGAACTCGCGCTCTTCCGCCTCGAGTTGCTCGCCGTACCAACGGTCGCGCTCGCGTCGTTGCTGGAGATACTCCCGACGCACCAGCGAGGTCACAGTCGAGCGGAAAGCCTCTCCGGTCTCGCTGAATCGCTCGACCTCTTCTTCGAGTTGCCGCATCGCTTCGAGCTGTTGGTCGGTGGGTGCAGGGCGCTGCTCCACGACACGCTTGCCTGTGTCCTGCAGGAACGGTGGCAAGGTGACGTCCGTCGCGCCTTCCCAAGGCGCGGCGGGCTGCTCCTCGGGCTCCCGGCTCGAATCCTGCGCAGCCGCAGGAGCCGAAGGCTCCCAGACCGAAAACGCGAGAGCGAAGAACGACAGCGACGCTAGTTGGCCAAGCCTGCTCATGGGCCGCCCTCACTGCTCTGCTGTTGATCCATCACGTCGCGGAACTCGTCGTCGAGCGCCTGAAGCTCACGCGCACGCTCGCGGGTCAAGGCGTCAATGCGAAGCCGGTGGTCTTCGCGCCGCGCCCAGGACACGTCGATCTTGCCGACGTCTGCGCGCAAGACCAGGTCGTAGAAGCGGTCATGGATACGGTTGAAGTTGAGATAGGTGATCGCGCCGACCACGTCTTCGGTCTCCCCTTCGAGTGACCCGAGCGCGGCGCGGTAGCGCGCAAGATTTGCCGTCTCCTCGTCGACCGTCCTCAACATCTGCGAGACACGCCGTTGCACCATGGCTGCGACCTCGGCGTCACGCTGATCCAGCCGGCGCTCCAGCGCGGCCACACGCGAAAACGCCGAGTCATACCCCGGCCCGCCCGAGCCCGCGAGATTGCGCTCGCGACCCACCAGGTCGATGAATTCGTCACGCTCCGCGTCGTCCGCTTGGTATCGCTTGTCGCCCACTCCGACGTGGAGCCGGCCGACTTCGAGGCGACGGCGAATCCAGGTGAGTTGCTCTTCGTAGTCCTTGATCTCCGCTTCGTGCTGCTCGAGCTGCCCGGTCAGGGCTTGGCGATTGACCTTTTGCGGATCCACGGCAGGGAGCCCTGCCCTCGACGCGACGATACGGGCTTCGAGGCCGAGGATCTCGACGCGCAGGCCTTGAAGGTCGCGTTCGGCCGCCCTGTACTCCGCGAGCTTCTCGAAATCCCGCTCGACGAAGCCCTCGGTCTCGACCGGCATCTTCATCACACCGGCCTGGAGCTTCCTGCGCCGCGAGCGAATGCGCTCGACCTCGCCGGGGCGACTACTCCGGGCCCGGGCTTCGATGTCGATCAAGGTGCCACGCGCACGTGCGGCTCGGTTGCGAAGGCCCGTCGTCCTTTCTCGCTGCCGCCGTAGGTCGGCGAATACGCTGAGCCGGTTCGGCGCGCTCAGCGCCGCGGTGATCCGTTGCGCCAGCTCGTCGGTCTCGCGGACGAGCTGCTTGGCCTCGCTGAGATCAGCGAGCACCTCGAGCGCACGCTGGTAGTCGCCTTCGAGGTCGATCCAGCGCCGGGCCGACTCCGGAAGGAAATCATCGATGTCGAAGTCATCTAAGTTTTCGCGGACAACTTCCCGGAAATACGCATGAATATCCGGATGGTTACGTCGCCTGCTTGCCAGCTCGTCACGGATCGGACCGAAGGTGTCGCGAACCTCGTCGAACACGACCTCGGCTTCGTCGTACCGACCATTCCGCGCGAGCAGGTCACCCCGCAGCACTTTGCCGTCCGCGTTGAGCGGACTGTCGGGCGCTGCCACCGAAAGCACCTCGAGCGCCCGCTCGGCTTGAACCGCGTCGCCCATCCGGATGTAAGTCCAAGCGAGCTCGAACAGCGCTTCGTCGAAGTGAGAGGAGGTTTGCTCAATCGCCCGGTATGCTTCGGCCGCCTGCTCCAGTTGTTCGGTTTCGTAGTAGAGGCGCCCGAGCGCAAGATAGGTCAGCTCGACGACCTTGCGCTCCTTTTCGTTCGCAGGGTCGTGGCCGAGGGCGCCATGGAACGCGGCGATGGCGTCGAGGTACTCCCCCCGGAGTGTGTGAATCGTTCCGATGAAATATTTGGAGCGCAGGGAGAACTCGGTGCCTCCTGGGATGGCGATGAAGCCCTTGCGCGCGAGCTCCAGGCGGCCTTGGTCGACTCCGCGAACCGCGTCCTCGTCGGGCGCGTTGAGCACGTCGTCGATTGGGACGGCTCGGTTGTACAGATACTTCGCGCGAAAGTACGCCGTCGTGATCGAGAGCGAAGCGGACGGCAGAGCGTCGAGCAGTGCGAAGTAGCCGTCCACCTCTCGGAAGTCGCGCGTGTAGATCGCGATCTCGATCAGGCGACTGAGCGACCTCTGCAGGAACGGTGCGAAGGTTGGCTCCGCGCTGCGCTCGATCACCTCGGAGTAACGTCGCCGCGCCCCCAAGTAGTCGTCGGCAAAGAAGAGAGACTCTCCCAGGAGAAACAGAGCCTCCGGATAGGCGCGATGCGTCGGGTAGTGCTCGACGATGTCTGTCAGCAGGATGGCGGCACGGAGGTAGTCCTCGAGGCGCAGATAGAGCTCTCCATCCGTCAGTCGCTCCTCGACGAACGTTTCGCTCTTGAGATCGTGGGGCCTAACAGGACCGGCCATCAGGCGCTGCGCGTCCGATTCCAGGTCGGACAGCTCGCGGTTTGCGGATGTTAGATCTTGCGCGGCAGCTTCATGCGCGACCAACGCCATGGACGCCACGAGGCCGATGGCCAGGATGAAACCCAGCCACAGCCTTCGTGCTCGCCCCCTGCCAAGTGTCAGCGTGGGCGGCGATGCGGTCGCCCCACGAGCTTGCATTACCGATCGCCCTCACCGCGTGCGTCGGGTCGAGTTTGACGCTCGACGCGCTCGATGTATCGAACCGCGGGCCGCTCCTCCAACGGTGTCGTCGGACCGCCCTTCTCGTAGCCCACCACGTGGACCGTCGAAATTCGGCCTTCCGGCACTGCAAACGTGTAGGTCGAGCGCACCTTGAATCGGTACCCCTTGAGGTAGGCGAAGACACCGTAGCCATGTCCTCTGTACTCGAGGCTGACCGTGATCGTGTGCTCCCCTGGAACGATGCTCCCGTTGTAGATTTCGAACTCTTTCTGCTCGCCGAGGGAGCCCTCCTCGTCCGCTTTGGTGAAGATCGGCGCGCCGTCCAGGGCGTAGACCACCCTCACCAGCTTGTAGGACTGGGACATGCGGTTCTCGTGGATGATGGCCGCCTGGCCGCCTCCTACGACGCCCTCGAGCACCGTTTCGGCGAGCAAGGACAGCCGAGCCTTGGAGCGAAAGATCTGTTCCTTCAGCTCGTTGATTCGCTGCTCCAGATCCCGAAGGCGTACCGCATACGTCCCGGCGTCGATCGGCTTGCTCGGCGTGGCGGGGGTCGCCTCTTCGGGCGCGGCCGAAGCCTCGCTGTCCGTGTTCGTCGTCGGCGTGTCCCCGGTCTGCGCCGCCGCGATGGTGCCCCCTGCCCAAATGCACGCTGCCACGACCGAGAGCGCAACTGTCCTGCGCATCGCAATTCCCCTCTAAGTGACCACCATCTGAGGCGAAATTGCCCCCCGGCGGTCCCGGAGCTTATACCGCAGCGCTAGCGGGCGGGTCAATGAAGGTCGGGGGCATTTCTGACCGCGAAGGATCCCCGATAAGCCTTGAATTGTCCCTCACTTGCGTGGGGACGATCGCCGGGCTGCCGGGGGTCACCCCCAGAGGCGGTCGAGCAGCGCGCGCCACCTCGAATTCCTGCCTCCGGAGGCGCGATCGACGATCTCCCGAGCCGCAATGAGAGCTTGGCCCAGATTTGGCGCGATGTGCATTGCGTCCAGGGGAAGGCGCGCCTCGGCCGCCGCCGCCCTCCAACGGGAATCGACACCGGTGAAAAAACAGACGCCGCCGAGCATCCTCGCGACTTCGTCAGCCGAGAACACCGCCACGGCTCGATCCCGGCTCGGCTCGGCGAGCTGCGTGAGATCGACAATCGCAAGCTCGACATCGGCGTCGAGCATGGCGCGGCCAAGCGCGTCGGCGCAGTCGCTCAAGACCGCGGGCTCGTGCACCCCCGAGATGATGAGCGCGAACACCGAAGCATCGATGCGCAGCGGTCTTAGAGCGGCAGCGGCGCGCTCGTTTGCGATTTGCGCGACGCGTTCTTCCCGCCCGAGGACGAATCCCTCGATCACGGCTGCAACCGCGTGTTGCGCAAACCCTTCTTCGGACGATTCGTCTGACACGCTCGCGGACCGTAAGGCGAGCCGCGCCACCCGAACCACCGAGGTCGGCGTGAGGTCGAGCAAGGCGAGGCGCCGCCCGAGGAGCGTCAACACGGTGAAGCACTCGCGGAAGTCGAAGGACTCGAAGTCGCCGCTTGCACGCTTGTCGGCTGGGAGCTCAGCAAGAAGAGGCAGCAGCGGCGTCGTCTCGAATACGATGTCTTTGAGCGCCACGCCGCCGGTAGGTGGCTTGGCGGCCTCGAGCAACGCCTGGAGACGCTCGGCAGCTGATTCTGCGTCGTTCACGAGCGAGCTACTCTATCACTCTTTGGGAGGGCCATCGTCCAGCGTGATATATACCGACACTGAATGGCTGCCACCATCCTCGTTGTCGACGATGAAAAGAACATTCGACGCACCTTGCAGATGGTGCTCGAAGGTTCCGGGTTCAACACGCTCGAAGCGTCGTCGGCCGAGCAGTGTCTTGAAACAATCGAATCGGGCGAGGTCGACCTCGTCATCCTCGACGTTCGCCTGCCGAAGATGAGTGGCATCGAAGCGCTCCAGAAGATCCGCAACGAGCCGGAGACGCGAAAGCTACCCGTGCTGATGGTGTCCGGTCACGCTTCGCTGGCCGAAGCAGTGCAGGCGGTGCAGCTCGGGGCGACTGACTTCTTCGAGAAACCGCTCGATCGGGATCGCGTCCTGGTGACGGTGCGCAACGCCCTCAAGACCTGGCAACTCCAACGCGAGGTCGAGCAGCTGAGGGCCGACGTCGAGCACCGCTATGAGATGATCGGCGAGAGCCCCTCGATCCGTTCGCTGTTCGCGCAACTCGAGAAGGTCGCGCCCACGAATGGCCGCGTTCTCATTTCGGGAGAGAGCGGAACTGGCAAGGAGTTGATCGCGCGGGCGATTCATCGACTGAGCCCTCGCGCAGACAAACCGTTCATCAAGGTCAACTGCGCGGCCATTCCAGCAGAGCTGATTGAAAGCGAGCTGTTCGGCTACGAGCGTGGTGCGTTCACCGGAGCCCAAGGGCGCAAGAAGGGCATGTTCGAGCTTGCCAACGGAGGCACACTCTTCCTCGATGAGATTGGGGACATGAGTGCGAGCGCGCAGGCCAAGGTGTTGCGGGCCCTGCAGAGCGGAGAGATCTCTCGCGTCGGTGGTGAGAAAGCGATTGCAGTCGACGTACGTGTCCTGGCCGCGACCAACAAGGACCTAGAAATTGAAGTGCGCGACGGCCGTTTCCGCGAAGACCTCTACTTCCGCCTCAACGTGGTCCCGATCGTTAGCCCACCTCTGCGTGACAGGAAATCGGACATCTCGCTCATGGCCAAAGGCTTTCTCCGAGAGTTCTCGCTTGGGAACGGGCTGCGTGAAAAGCCAATCGACACGGAGGTTCTCGAGGCCTTGGCCGAGCGCTCATGGCCAGGGAACGTCCGCGAGCTCCGCAACGTCGTGGAGCGAATGGCGATCTTGAGCGGAGACCGAATCACGCTCGACGACCTGCCGGAGGAAGGGGTCCTGAGCGACGTTCGACGTGAGTCTGCTCCGCCATCTGGCCTGCCTCCCACGCTCGATGACTCGGGCGAACGCCTGACTTTGCGGGAATATCGAAGCCGCGCGGAGAAAGACTACATCCTGCAGACGCTCGACGAAGTGGGCTGGAACATCTCCCGCGCCGCGACAATTCTCGGAGTGGAGCGCACCAACCTCCACAAGAAAATGCGAAGCTATGGTATCCGTCGGGAAGAGACATGATCCGTCGTTCGATCAGGCTGGTCTGGACCGGCGCCATTCTGGCGTTCTTAGCCTACGTGCTCTTTTTCGTGAAGCTCGGGGAGCGTTCACCCTTTGAACATCTGATGCGGGTCATCAACACCGATGAGGCGCAGGAGCTCGGCCGCGAGATGGGCGCTGCGACCGAACGCATCACGCAAGAGATCGGCGAGCAGGTTCACGAGGTCACGAAGCCACCCAAGCAGGACGGGGGAGCCTCCCAGGTCCCCGCGACGATCACAGACAAGCTGCGAGGCGTCGTTGGACACAGCTACGATCGGGAAGAACGAATCGAAACCGCTCGCGAACGCGAGTCCCAGTAGCTTCCGTTGGCGCCCCGGATTCGAGGATCACGCGCCGACTAGGGCCATTCGAGTTGAAGGCGCTTCATCTTGCGCCAGAGCGTCGTTGGGCTGAGCCCGAGGAGCTCGGCTGCACGCTCTTTGTTACCGTCGACGTATCGAAGCGCGCGAACGATCGCGTCACGCTCGACATCTTGCACGATGGCCGCGAGCGATTGACGGCCTGGATGTGAAGCGCGGCCGTTCCCATTACTGTTGGCGTTCGGGAGGATGTCCGAGAGGTGAACCTGTCCGTCTTGTGCGAGCGCCACACCTTGCTCGATCAGGTTTTCGAGCTCCCGAATGTTCCCTGGGAAGTCGTAGCCGAGCAGGTGGTCCATGACGCCCGGTCCGAGAGACGCTCGTCGCCCCATCTTCTTGCCATATTTTGCGAGGAAGCTTTCGACGATGGGAGGGATGTCCTCTTTGCGCTCTCGTAGTGGAGGCAACTCGAAGCGCGCGACGTTGAGCCGGTAGTAGAGGTCCTCCCGGAAGCGCTTTTCCTCGATGAGGCTTCGCAGGTCCTGGTTGGTTGCCGCGATGATCCGCGCATCGACGTTGATCGAGCTGTTGTCGCCAAGTCGGCGGATTTCGCCTTCCTGAATCGCGCGGAGTAGCTTCGCTTGGAGCGAAGGGGGCGTCTCCGCGATTTCGTCGAAAAAGAACGTGCCACCGTTGGCTTCTTCGAAGAGGCCTTTGCGTGTCTGAACCGCACCGGTGAACGCGCCGCGAACGTGTCCGAAGAGCTCGCTTTCGAGAAGAGTTTCGGTGAGCGCTGCGCAGTTGATCGAGACGAATGGCCGTTCGGCGCGCAGCGAGTTCGCGTGAATCGCACGAGCGACCAACTCTTTGCCGGTGCCGCTTTCGCCGGTGATGAGGACCGTGGCGTCGGTGGGCGCAATGCGGACGATGCGCCCCAGGATGTCGCGTATCTCCGCGGACTGGCCGATGATGTTGCCGAAGTTGTAACGCTCTCTGAAGTCTTCGGCGACCGCACGCATCTCGCTCGAAAGCTGTCGTGTCCGTGCAGCTCGCGCGACCTTGATGAGAAGCTCGTCCACTACGAACGGCTTCTGAACGAAGTCGTGTGCGCCAAGTCGCATGGCTTCGACGGCGTCTTCGATCGTGCCGAAGGCGGTCATGACGATCACTTGGGTCGGTGGCGAGGTTTCCCGAGTGCGCTGCAACACGTCCAGTCCGCCAACTTCGCCCATCCTCAGATCGGTGATCACAAGGTCGTAGCTGTTGTCAGAGACCATGGTGCACGCCGCCTCGCCGTTTGGCGCTTGGTCGACGTCATACCCTTCCGCGTGCAGCATCTCCGAAAGCATGCCGCGCGCGCTGTCCTGATCATCGACGATTAGAATCCTGGCCATCCCCCAACCGGTTCCGTCAGCCCTGACTCTACCGCAATTCGCGCTATTGCGCTCAAAGCGTCAAACCAGCACGTCATGCATCGCCGCGAGCACCTCGTCCCGGAACTCGGCGGGGAAGATGAGACGCGGGTGCTCGATGCGCTTGTTCCGGAGCTGGCCGAGGAGAAACGAAGCATCGCCGAGCCGTTGTAGCGGCTGATGGCGGAGCGTGACCCACATGCCGTCGGTGCTGCCATCGGTGGGCTCGTAATAGGGAACGTCATCGGCGATATCGAGCCAGACCGTGAGGTCCGGGCGCAGGCCCTTGTCCGCAACGATTTCCTCGGCGCGAGCCTGCGCCTCCTTCCATTGCTCGGGACGGTCTTCCGGGAGCGGCACCGTCTTCGGAAGGTCGCGGCTTCGAAGGCGCTTGCTGAGCTCCGCAAGGGTCGAGTCGCCGCCGCGCTCCCATGCGCTGAGGCACGTGAGCAGCTCGGCGTCGTCCATCCGAAGGTACTCGTCGAGAGACAACGACTCGCCTAGCGCCGCGGCTCGAAACGCGGGCAGCAGCGGGTCGGGGGCCGCGCCGTCGGAGATCAGCTCGCTCACCCGCATGAAGATCGCGCGCACCAAGGCTTCGGCCGCGCGCGTCGCCTTGTGGTGATAAACCTGCTGATACATGAAGTGCCGCCCGAGGAAGAAGCTCTCCGCGGGCGGCAAGCCCTTGCGGCCTTGCACGGCGAGAACCCATCGATCGTTCACGCAGGCAAAAGTCAGTGCCTGCAGCAACCAGTCGAGGTCGTAGAGCCCGTAGCGCACACCCGTCATGTGACTGTCGCGCAAGAGATAGTCGGCGCGGTCCACGTCCAAAGTTCCGCTCACGCTCTGACTCAGATAACCGAGCCGATAGTTGCCGCTCAGCAGGCCCGCAACCCGATCGGCCATGCCGGCGGAAATCGACTCCAAGGTCTGGTGCACTTCGGTCGATGGGTCGAGCAGGATCTCCCGGGTCCACAGCTCGTGATGCTTGGCGTGTGGCAACACTTCTTCGAAGAGATGCGAGAACGGCCCGTGACCCAGGTCGTGCAGCAGCGCCGCAGCAAGCGCCTCTGCCCTCGCCTCGTCGTCGAGCCGCTGGTCCGCCGGGAGCTCGTCGCTGCAGGCATCGATACGGCGCAGGAGTGACTGCATGACGTGCGCCGTGCCAACTGCGTGCGAAAAGCGCGTGTGCTCCGCCCCAGGAAAGACGAGCGGGGCGAGCCCGAGCTGGCGAACCCGCCGCAAGCGTTGCACTTCTCGCGTGTCGAGCAGAGATCGAATGACCCGCTCCGCCATGCCTTCGAAGGCGATCAAACCATGGACGGGGTCCCTGAGGATCACGCTCTACGGTACCACTGCGCGTTCAGAACGCCAGCGTCCCGAAGCGACCGTCCCGCGGCACATCGAAGCTCGAACCGCGACGGACCACGGCAATTGTGTCAGGCTGCCACAACGGCAAGACCGGAAGGTCTCGGGCGAGGATGCTTTGGACCTGTGCGTACGCAGCCCGGCGCTTCTCTCGATCGATCGTGGTTCTCCCGAGCTCGAACAGCTTGTCGAGCTCTTGGTTCTGGTAGCGCCAGCGGTTTGCTCCTTCGCTTCGCGGGCCCGGGATCCGCGATGAATCGAAGAACCAACTGAGAACATGCGGTTCGATCACCTCTGGAACCTGGAGGAGCGTGAGCTCGAATCGGCCACGGTTCAGATCGGAGATCAGCGTCGCCGCTTCGGATGGCCGCACGTCGACCTCCACACCGACGTCTTGCATCATCGCTGCGATTGCGCGTGCCACCGATTGGCGAAAGCGTTCCGAGGTCGTTCGGAGCACGAGACGCATGCGAGGCTCGGGGCCCGTTGGGTCCGCAAACCCGGCCTCGTCGAGAAGCGCGCGCGCTTGCTCGGGATCGAAGGCGCGGGGTGGCGAGTCCGCAAGCTCCGCCCAGTGTCCATGCGGAATCCAGCTATCGGTGATCCGCGCGAGGCCGTCGTACTTGGCATGCACCAGGAGCTCCCGGTCGATGGCGTAGCCGATTGCGCGCCTCACCCGCACGTCATCGAGCTTGGGTGAGCTGGTTTGAAAGCCGAGATACAGGGTCGAGATTCCTGACGCAGCGCGTGTCTCGAAACGCTCGTCGTCCTCGAACATCGGAAGCAGCAGCGGAGGGATCGACGCGATGGCGAGGTCGCCCTGGCCCGCCAGCATTCGGAGCGCTCGCGTGTTGTCGTCGCGGATTACGACCAGGCGCAAGCTCGGGAACGTCGGCGTTCCACGGTGCCAGTGAGGGTTGGCACGCAGCTCTAGAACTCCGGGCACCCGCTTGACCAGGCGGTAGGGACCAGCGCCAATCGGAAAAGGTTGCTCGGCCGTGGCGACTCGACGAAAAGCATCCTCGCTTCGGACGATCGGCAGCTCGAGGTCTGTCAGAAACGTCGCGTGCGGTTCGCGAAGGATGAAAAGAATCGTCCGCGGATCCGACACCTGCATCTCGGCGATCCTCCGGTAGGTGTGGGCGTACCGGCTTCGAAGGTTCGGGTCGACGACGCCCCGGAAGGTCGCCACGACGTCTTCGGCGTCGAGCGGGCTGCCGTCACTGAAGCGCAGTCCTTCGCGAAGTTTCACTTCGAATCGGGTCGGGCTCTGGGCCTTCACCGACTCTGCCAGGTCGGGAATCACCTCCAGGCTTCGCGGATCGATCGTCACCAGCGAGCCAAAGAGGAGCCGTGAGACGCGCAAGCCGTAGGGGTCTCCGACGAAGCGCGGGTCCAGTTGCTCCGCATCCCGCGGCAGCATCACGACCAGGGCATCGGGGTCCTGCTCGACCGGCCGACTACAGCCGAGGCCGATCACTAGGAGCAGCGTGAGGGCGCTGCTAGGCTGTAGACGATGGCGCACCGAGCGCTTCTTTCTCTTGCGATCATCGGCCTGCTGGTCGCGAACCCCGGTGCGCGCGCCAAAGGGCCACAGCCCCTCGCACGGACGATCGCGACCCTCGTCCGGCAGGCGGGGCTTGGCGATGGAATCGGGATTCATGTGGTTCGCCTGCACGATGCGGAGGAACTGTACCGCAATCGACCCGATCGCCCTCGGAATCCTGCGTCCAATCAAAAGCTCCTGACTTCGGCAGCGGCGCTGCGGCGGTTGGGCCCTACGTTTCAGGCGACTACTCGCGTCGAGGGGACCATCGACCAGGGCCGGGTGGCTCGCTTGGTCATTCGGCCGTCGGGCGATCCGAGCTTGGGATATGACGAGCTCGCTGTTTTGGCGGAGAACGTGCACTTGCAGGGCGTGGACACGGTGGATCGAATCGTGGTCGACGACCGCTATTTCGACGACCAGATCCTGCCGCCGGCGTTTGACCAGCAACCGAAGGAAGCGTCGTCGTTCCGCGCCGCCATCTCCGCATTTTCCGTAAACCGCAACAGCTACATCGTGCACATTGCCCCGGGGCCCGAAGTCGACGCGCCCGCCCGCGTTCGTGTTCTCGCCGATGACTATGTGCGGATCGACAATCGGACGGTGACCACCGCGGGTGGCCCACCGACCCCGCGTATCGATCACAAGCTCACTCAGGATGGACATCTGGCGCTCCGGGTCGACGGTGCGATTCCACAGCGTGCACGGACGATGTACTACCGACGCCGCGTTCCGGATCCGCGAACGTACGCAGCGAGCCTCTTCGCTCGGGCGCTGAAAAGAGCAGGCGTCAGGGGGGCCATGTCAATCCAGCACGGGCCGGTGCCCGAACCAGAGCCTCTGATCGGCGAGGCACTTTCCCCTCCACTCAGCAAGATGCTCTATTCGGTCGGCAAATGGAGTGACAACTTCACAGCCGAGATGCTGTTGAAGGTCATGGGCGCGCAAGCGGAAACGCCGGGCAGCTCGGCGCGCGGCGTCACCGTGGTCCTCGAAGAGCTCGCCGAGATGGGCGTCGACACCGAGGGTCTCGTCATGATCAACGGCTCCGGGCTTTTCGATGGGAACCAGGTCGCACCGCAGCACCTGACCCAAACTCTGGTGGCCGCCTATCGCGATCCGGCGATCCGAGCCGAGTACGTCGCCCACCTGGCTGTAGCCGGCTCGGACGGCACTCTGAAATCCCGCCTCGAAGATCTTCCGCGCCCGAGAATGGTTCGCGCGAAGACGGGCACGCTCAGAGATGTGATCGCGCTCTCGGGCTACGTGCTTGGGGAGCCTGACCGGTCCGTCGCGTTTAGCTTTCTAGCGAATGGGATTGCCGGGAGGCAGACGGAGGCCAGGCAACTCGCAGATGACATCGTGAGAGCGCTAGCCAACTACGCCGTGCAGGCCCCGAAGCACTGACGCTGGCGCAGACACCGACACTGACGCAGACACCGACACTGACGCTG
>Ga0209567_10000539_pt1 | contig 20637 bp, 14 predicted proteins | sample COG_12_FD_184756 | JGI IMG/M metagenome (GOLD analysis project Ga0209567, IMG submission 184756) | Pelagic marine sediment microbial communities from the LTER site Helgoland, North Sea, for post-phytoplankton bloom and carbon turnover... | ecosystem: Environmental > Aquatic > Marine > Neritic...
TTACCGTCCAGGTCCCAGACGAAGTCGCCCTCTGCCTTGTCGATAACGATTTGGCGAACCGGTCGAAAGCCACGTTGCCCGGCCCGTTCCATCTCGTCTTCGAACCTCAGTCCGTTCTTGAAAAGCGGAATGCCGCGTTCGAGCGCTGCGCGCGTTTTAGGACCTGGAAATTTGTCAGCCACGGTATTAGGTTTCCTCCTTCAACAATGCTCGACGAAGTATTTTCTGGTTTCTGGCACTCTGCGGATTGTAGCGATCCCAGATGACTTTCATGGCCATCAGGGCAAGCGGAACGTGCAGCACAAAGGCACTGAACGCAATCACTGCTTCACCCGTATTCCAGTTTATCGAGCCATCGGGGGAAATCTCGCCGGTCCCAATCTGGTAAGGAATCACGTAGAACTTCAGTAACAACAAGGGCATCGTTACGCCATAAACGATCAACCCCAATGGTGCCAGCAGGGTTTTCCTTGTCTTCGCCAGGTCGATATCGGATGACGGTGGTCGATGCAGGCGCAGGCGATAGTGTTTTTCTTCACGACTAACTGTGCCGCGCGCCGAAACGACAATAATAACGGCGAAGCTTACGGCGGTGCCAATAACTGCAGGGTAGTATTCCGGCATGTGATAGATGCCAAGATAGTCGATGGTTGCTGGTATCACATTCATGAAGAAGCCCGAGACCATACCCCAGAAGGCTGCGTCTTTCGTGATGCGTTTGCTCCAGATGCTCATCAGGCCTACCGGCCCCCAACTTGACGCAAAAACCGTTCCGATGAACAGCATGAACCAGAAGATGTTGGGCGGGAAAAAGTAACAGCAGACAAGGCCAACCAAACTTGTCACGAGCATAATCTTGCGAGTTGTACTCACGGTAAGGGCCAGGGGCTTGCTGCCCATATCGTTGCCGATGCTGAACCCTACCAGGGAAAGGAAGGTCGACGCTGATGACAAGGCGGCAGCCACTATACCGGCCAACAAGAGCGCACCCAGCATTTCGGGTACCAACGATTGGGCCGCCCAGATCAGGACAGTTTCGGACGGAGTAATATTGTCGTTCGCCAAGTTCATCAGTCCGCCGATGCCATAGATCAACATTTGCAAAGCAATCACGCAGAAACTGGCCAGGATGGCAGCGCGCAATACGACATGCTCGTCACGCGCCATCAGGTGACGACTGGCCTGCCAGGGACCGACCGCGTAAACGAAGGCCCAGGCAATATCCATGACTACCGCCCAGATCACGTAATCCAGCGCCGTTGGCCAACTGGTGCCCTCACCTATGATTCCGGTCCAGGAGGCAATGCCTGCCTTGCTTTCCAGCCGGGCGACATCCGTTATCGCGGTGCTGATACCGCCAAATCCATCGACGATATACACAACAAAGACTACCGATGCCGTCATGAACAACAGGAACATCAGCGTATCGGTGATGATTACGCCCTTGGATCCGGAGTACATTGTGAACAGCGTGTAGCTGAACCAGGCGATGATCAGGCTGGTGACAAAAGAGGTACCGATGATATCCGACAGCAGGATCGCCGCGCCCTGGGTCACGATCAGCAGGTAGCCGCCCAGGCCAAGGATGATCGTGAACCCGGCAAACTGTTGTAAGCGGCGGCTTTGAAATCGGCTTCCAAAAAAGTCTGCCACGGTAGGTGCACGGCTACGCCGCAAATAGACGCCGAAGAACAGTGCGCCAAGCATGTAGCCGGTTACGGCAATTCCAGGGAAGAGCAGGTAGGCACCCAACTGGCCATCGTACGTAAACGCCGCCTCGCCCATGAAAATGGCGGTGCTCATGACGCTGGCCACAAGTGTTCCCAGGATCAGGAGCGTAGGTGCTCGCCGTCCCGCGACGAAATAATCATCCAGTTGCTTAATGCTGCGCCCGGCATAGCTGCCGATCACAATGTAAATCAGGATGCTGGCGCCGATTGTTATTGTAAATGTGTCCATGGTCTAGCCAGATCGCCGCGTAACGGGTCGCAAGAGCACTCAGTCTATAAGACAGTATCGCCTAAGACCCGGCGGAGTTGCTGCAGTCGGCTGAGGGGAAAATCGGCCCGGCGGGCCCGAGCGATCACGCCGACGGGGAACTCGAAATCCAGCCACTTCGACAAGATTAGAAGCGTCAGTCACGCCCGACAAATATGTCCAGCGGTAGTATCGCGGTGACACCGACGTTCGGAACGTCAACCAGTTGACCGATACGCATGTCCACCGCGACGCTGGCAATCATGTACGCCTGGGTCCGGTCATAACCATACTCCGACACAATGTAATCAATCATGGCGGCGAGCGCGTTTCGCGCCGCGAGATTGATGTCGGCCGACAGGTTGCTTAAGTCCGCAATCTTCGGGGAGTCCAGGTAGGCGAGGTCTGCGGGTACGCTGCCTTTCTCTTTCAACGGGAAACCGGTCACGGCGTAGAAACGCTCCGAGGGTATCCTGAGCACCGCCGCCGGGCCCTCGTAGTGGGGGCCGCGAGACAGGTCCGGCGGGTCATCGACAATACGCGTGGTGACTGTCATCCTGCCACCCATCTCGATCGCCGTGCCCGCCACCTCGCCGTCGCCCTGCGCGTAATGGAAATCACCGACCGCGAGACCACAGCCATCGATGTAACACGGCAGGTAGACGGTAGTGCCCGTGGCGATGTACCGGATGTCCATATTGCCGCCGTGCTCACGCGGCGGAATCGTACGCAGGCACTCCGCCGGCTTTGTCCCTTCCGGCCCGCATAATGACGCCGGCTCCGCCTCATCCGGATCGGGATTCATTACGACACCGCCCAGGTCGAGCAGCTGTGTCTCTCTCGCCAGCACGTCGGCGAGCAACTTTTCGCCGGGTAAAGTGGTCACGACGCCGGGAAAACTCGCATTCGGGATACGCACGCCCGGAAGCGCATCGCTGACGGCGTATTCCTCATTGATGCGCCAGACAATGAATCGCTCGTCCGTGCCGAACTGGTCACCGGCGAAGCCGAACGGCCCGGCCTCGGTCCAGCCGACGTCGTCAGGCTCGAACGCCTCGATGGTCACGGCGAGCACGTCGCCTGCTTTGGCACCGTTGATAAAGACCGGCCCGGTCAGCGCATGGACGATGCCGACTCCTTCCCGGGGCATGGTCATGGCACTTGAGAACTTGTCCGGGTCGAGAGTCAGGTCGAAGGCGTCGCGGCCGATGAATATGATGCGCTCACCGGGCTTCGCGTTGGCAACCATTGGGATATCCGGATGCAGTCGGTTGATACACGCTGGATCCTCGGCGCAGCCTACGCTGCCGTCCCCTACAACTATCTCGGCGGCGGCATTCGTAAAAACTGCCAGGCCGGACAGCAGTCCAACGGAAAAACAAGCGGAAAGCCTCAGGTTCATATGCACACCCCGTTAGAGTTGTTGTATTGGCACGCGCGCCGAAGCTGGTCGCATGCAGCCTTTATTCTAACCAATGCCTGGCTGAAGCGGTGCATTTGATCAGGTGACATCGAGCCGGTCCGCCGCCATGGACTCGTCGATGCCGTTTTCGAGCGTCTACGTCAAATCATGGCCGAGACGATTCGTGATGCCGGCTTCGACGTTGTTGAAGCAATTGATGGCGACGAAGGGAAGCGCCTCGCACTCGACAGCACAGATTACGTGGCCGCATGCATCGACGGTGTGATGCCCGGTGCACCGTCCTCGGAGGTGATCGACTCCTTACAACAGTCCCACCCCGGGCGTCCCGTGCTGCTGTGCTCCGGTTACATGCCCACCGAACTCGCAAATCGGGGTCTGCTGAAACCTGGCGTGACACTCCTGGCGAAGCCGTTCGCGCCGTCACGTCTGCGAGAGGAACTCGAGACAGCGATCGAGCGGTCGGCCTAGCGCCTTGCAACAAGTAAACACGGTCGCGCCCTTCGCCACAGCCAGGTGGCGTTAGCTGCCGACGTGTCTCGCCAGCCGCTTAAGTCTCATGGCGTTCGGCGTATGCGATCGAACTCCATTCTGGCTTGCGAAATACAACCATTCGCCGCCAGGAACGCCACCATTTCGACGCTTTGGTCCGCGACCGTCGCAGGCACTACGCGTAACTGCAGATTCGTCGAACGCAACTCATCGCCAAGCCGCAACAGGTACATCTCGTCGGCAAGTATCGGCAACGCGTCCGGCCAGGCGACCGCATTATCGCCTGCTTGCCAGGTGATGGTCGCTACCTCTCCAGAGGTGAGGAGCTTGATTTCGAGACGCCCCTCGGAATCGTTCTGTTCACGCCAGCATTCGACGTTTGTTGAATTCTCCCTGACGCATTGCGGGCCCGTAATCGCGGTGTGCAACATCCACGGCGACGTTCGATGATCGTCCACCGTTTGCTGCCAGTATTCTTCCCCAATGGCGTCTCCGCGAACGCCGCCGATGTCGCCGGTTTGGGTTTCAGCATCGCCGACAAGCTGGCCCAAAGCATCCAGTACTGACGATCCAGCCGGCACCTCTTCAAGCGCCGGTGGTCCAACATGCGGTCCTTCCAGCGAAATGACCATGCCGTCTTCCGCGATCATCGTGATCTTGGCGCCCTCGTCCAATACGAGGTCGCCCTCGTCATCGAGAATGTCACCCACCAAATAATCCGGCGAGGTCGATTCGATCACCACCAACTCCGCCGCCACTGCAACCGCTGTCAATATGCTTGCCATCATTATTGCAAAGATGTTTCTCATCATTTCTCCTCCAGCCTGATCTCGGCGGCACTCCCTCCCCGCATGAGGTGCGTTTGATGGAATTTCAGTAACGCATCATCCGGACGCTTGCGAGCAAGAGCGTCAAGTTGCTTTCGTGCACCGATTCGATGTTGCAGCAGGGCATCGAAGGCCTCCATATACTCGGTCTGTTCAAGCTCCGAGAGATCCTCCGAAATAGTGACAACCTCAACCGGTTCACTCTTGCCCTTCAGTACAACATTGCCAATTGGCCGTACTCGAACGTCGGGACAGAGTTTAGCGATCTCCCTACTCATACATACTCGAGTACCAAACTGCTTGTTAGCGGTTTCCAGCCGCGCCGCGATATTGACACTATCGCCATGCGCGGTATACGCAAATCGTCGTCGCCCGCCGATATTTCCGACCACGGCAGGACCTGTGTGCGCCCCGATACGGGTGATACCGAGATTAGTGCCGTTCGCCCGCTGCTCTTCTCGAAAGGACTGGCAAAAGCGGTCCCAGTCACGTGCGCAATGCACTGCACGCTCCGCGTGATCTTCTTGCGTGACAGGAGCACCGAACAGAATAACCGTAGCGTCGCCAACAAATCGCTCAATAGTCGCGCCATAACCGAGCGCGATCTCTACCATCCCGTCCTGGTATGACTGCAGCAGCGAGACAAGGGTTTCTGGCGGCAACGATTCTGATAATGATGTGAAGTCAGCAATGTCCGCAAACACGAAACTCATGACCCTTCGTTCTCCACCAAGGCGCATGTGTTCCGGGTGTTCGACCAGGTCGTCTATGACGTTAGGCGACAAATAATGCGTGAATGCCTCGCGCAGGAAGCGCCTGGCAGCACGTTCATCTCGACTGGAATAGGCCCAGGAAACCGCGATGCCCATCAAGAAACTCAAAGTTCCTGCGAACAAGGGCATGACAGGTCCGCCCAGTCGTTGCGCAGCGATTGCAATAGCCCACAATGCAATAAGTAACAAAGCGGCGATCGCTGTCTTTACACGCAAACTGCTGAATCGGGTGACGACCAGGAACCCGAGTGCCGCGCAAGCCGCCAGTATCAGCCACTCGACGACGACCGGCAATATCGGAACGCCGGTGTTGTCAATAAACTGTGCGAGCATGTGAGCATGCACCTCCACTCCCGCCATGAGGCGGCGGTCGCCGCCAAGGGCCGACATAGACGTTCGGTGTCGATCCTGGTGAGGCAGTATGCCGCCAATAAGCACAATTTTGTCCTGCAGCCATGCTGGCGGAAGCAGGTCGGCGCGCTCGGCCGGAAAGATCCGGAAGAAGGACTTGCCATCAATCGTGTTGTGAACCACAAGTCGTTCTGGTTTGTCGGGCAAGTTGATACCGATTTCCCGAGCCAGGACTGCCGCAAATCCAAGTGGCTCATTATCTCCGACGGGCGGCGCGATCGTTGTGTATCGAACGACGCCATCATGCTTGACGAGATTTGCCAGCCCGGTCACAACACTTGTGAGGAACTCCGCCTGAAACGCCTGCTGTCGTGGCGAGAGCTTCGATTCCTCATTCCCAACAGCCACAACAATGGGCTTCGAATAGTTCTCCAACACTCGATTGAGAGTGGTGTCTTCGGCAGGACTGGTCGGCTGGTCGAAGAGCACGTCTACACCGACGGCGCGTACGCCTTTCTTTTCTATCTCGTTTAGCAGCGTGGCGAGAAATGTACGGCTGATCGGGGAACGAAAAGGCATCGTCGCCAGCGTATCTTCGGTCAGCGACAAAATGATAATGCTCTGATGCTGCTCCGGTGGCGACGGCGACATGGCAATCTGTACATCAGATAGCCATTCGGCACTAATCCGCAGCGCTGCAAACCACCGCACAGCGAATGCGGTCAACAGCGCCACTACGACAGCCACGATGAGGCAATTTCGAACCTGGCGCGCAAGGTTATTATGCGTCGTCCCCATGATCAGAGTCCGCGTCGCCTGAGTCCCTGTTTACTCGTTTCTACATCATACGCCGAATTGGAGTATTGCCCATTAGGTACTATAATAGCTGTTACAGAAACCGCTGAATAATAATGGAGACGCGGAATGTCTCCCGCAGCAAAATTCTCTCGCGGCGTTTTCTGGATGGCCGTTAGCGCCGCAGCCTTTGGTGGGCCTGCATTTGGGGCCGACGGGCACTTTTGTACAGATACACCCGTTGACAGCAGCGACCTTGCCGATATCCGGCAAGCCGCGGATTGCTTGCAGGCACAGGGAGATGCCGCCGCCGCAATCCCGTATCTCGAAGTATTGACCCGGCATGACAGCGTACGCTCGGATCCGCCACTGGACATTGAACTTCGTGGTCGACTGGCTTCTGCTCAGTTACATGCCGGCAATCATCGCCAGGCATACGCCTTACTCGACGCGGCCATCCGGCACGCACAAACGATCGGTCAACCGGGGCTGGCCGCGCCGCTGCTCAATGACCTGGGCCGCCTCTACACCGCGCAGGACGCACCGCTCTATGCGGTCGCTGCTTTTGACGATGCGCTGCGCCTCGCCGAATCGAACGATCACGCTCTGGAGATCAGCGCCGGCATGAACCTTGCCAGGGCCCTGATCGAGCAGCGTGTAACGGGCGGCCTGGGTGAGCGACTGGCGGCTGCAGGCCAGGATATCGAAGCGCTGATGGATGTTGCCCTGAAGAGCCGTTACTACCTGTCCCTCGGGACGCTGTACCGACAGGCACAGGTCGAACTCAATATGCCTGCAGACTGGCGCGCGCAGGCGCATGACGCTTTTGCGAGCGCATTGATGTACTCCGAAACGACGAGTGAAACGCTGCGTTCTTACGCGCTCGGCTACATCGGTTCGCTGTACGAAGACGAAAAGCGATGGGAGCCTGCGCTGAAGTATACGCGCAAGGCGGCCCTGACTGCACAAAGCGCCGGCTCCGACGCAAGTCTCTATCAGTGGCAATGGCAGTCGGGGCGCATCTTGCGAGCGCTGGGCAGAACGGAAGACGCATTGCGCGCGTATCGCCTCGCGGCCGACACTTTGTCTGACATTCGCCTGCGCGTTGCCGAACGCAGTGACCGCAGTTTTCGCCGCGACGTCGCACCCCTTTACTTCGAACTCGCGGATCTGCTGTTGTCCCGCAAGCCGGAAGCTGTGTCGAGTGAAGCGGCGCAACAAAACCTGCTCGATGCGCGCAATACGCTCGAGCAACTCAAGGTCGCAGAGGTTGAGGAATACTTCGAAGATCAGTGCGCCGTCAACGAAGATCGTGCCCGGCTCGAACAGTTTGCCGAGGATGCTGCAATTATCTATCCGATAGTGTTCGAGGATCGCATTGAAGTGCTGCTGAGCCTGCCCGGCAGAATGACCCAGTATACGACGCATGTCGATCAGCGTACGTTCGAGAATACGGTCCGGCAGCTGCGGCTCGCGCTCGAAGATCCGAATAGTGGCGATCTTTATCGACCTTTCTCAGAGAAACTGTATGAGTGGTTGATAGCGCCACTCGATACCGCTCTCGCAGACTCCGAAACAGGCACACTGGTACTCGTGCCCGGCGGCTTGTTGCGGACTGTGCCACTCGCCGTACTTCACGATGGTGAGCGTTTCCTGATTGAAAGATTCGCCGTTGCAACATCACCGGGGCTGACGTTGACAGGTAGTTCCAGGCGCGGTAGCGAACCGGAATCGGTGCTTGTGAACGGACTGACGGAATCCGTCAGCGGCTTCCCGGCCCTGCCTTATGTGGCCGACGAACTTGACGGTATCGCTGCTCTGTATCCCGCGCAGGTAAATCGAGACGCGGCATTCACGGCCACCAGCATCGAATCGGAACTAACAGAAAAGCCGTACAACTTCCTGCACATTGCAACTCACGGACAGTTTCACAGCGATCACCGTCGCTCTTTCCTGCTGACACACGACGATCTCGTCACCATGGACCGGCTCGAGAATATCCTCGGGCTCCGGCAATACGTCAGCGAACCGCTGGATCTGCTGTTCCTTAGCGCTTGCCAGACCGCTGCTGGCGACGAGCGAGCGGCACTTGGTCTTGCCGGGATCGCGGTCAAGTCTGGTGCAACAAGCGTGGTTGCGAGCCTGTGGCTGATCAATGACGAGTCGACCGCGACATTGGTATCCGAGTTTTACCGAGAGCTCAAGAACGGCGATGGCAACAAGGCCAAAGCGCTGCAGCACGCGCAGCTCGCGCTCATGCGGGACCGGCGCTATTCGCACCCGAACTACTGGGCACCGTTTCTACTCGTGGGGAATTGGCTATGACCGAAGGCATCTTTGCCAGGCACTTCTGGTGTATCGGAATAGGCGCGCTCGTACTCATGAGTCCATTGCGTGCCGAGGTGGTTTTCGACGGCACAGTCGGACCTGGAGGCACGCTCACAGGAAACTTTGAAATCCCGGACAGCTTCGGTACGCAGGTCGGGCAAAACCTCTTTCACAGCTTTTCGACGTTCAACGTCAATACGGGGGAAAGCGCCACATTCACGTCCAGCTATGCCGGCGTCACCAACAACGTGATTGGTCGAGTGACGGGCGATTCACTGTCGACGATCGACGGTTTGCTCGCAAGCACGATCCCGGGCGCGGCGATCTGGCTCATTAACCCTAATGGCGTCATGCTCGGCGACAACGCCAGCCTCTCGGTACCCGGGGCTTTCCACGTCAGCACAGCGGACTACCTGCTGCTCGAAGACGGTGGCCGCTTCGACGCCTCCGATGTCGGAAGCACCGTGCTGACCATGGCGAATCCGGTTGCATTCGGCTTTCTTGGTTCGAACCCGGCACCGATAGCCGTCGGTGCGAGCACGCTCGAGGTTACGAGTGGTGAGACGCTTTCGATGGTTGGCGGCGATATCGATCTTGCCAGCAGCACGGTCCAGGCGCCCGAGGGGCGGATCAACCTGGTTAGCATGCGCAGCGCAGGCGAGGTGCAGATCAACGATTATGATGCCAACCGTGCGAATCTCAGTGGTTTTGGCGACGTCACTCTGAATACGTCGCTGGTCAATACTGACGGCCAGCAGGGTGGCGACATCTACATTCTCGGAGGTCAGTTCTTCGGCACATCGTCATCCGTGACGTCTCACACGTCTGGCGCAACGGACGGCGGCGATATCCGGATCGATGTGGATGACCTGACGATCTCGGAACTCTCCGGCATCCAGACGTTTACGTTCGGCGACGGCAGCGCCGGCGACATCAATATCGATGCGACGGGAACCGTTGCGATCGTTCCCGGAGCGAATGGTGAGGGCGCTCAGATCCAGAGTATTGCGCAGAATGTCGCGTCCGGTGATGCGGGCAGCATTTCGATCAACGCCAGTGACTTCGACATGCAGCTATCGAACGTCGGCATCTTCACGCTTGGCACTGGCACGGGTGGCATCCTGAGCCTTGATATCGAAAACACACTCAGCATTATGGGCGGCTTCGGATCGACACTTGCCAACAACTCCATTGCCGACGCTAATGCGGGGAGCGTCATTGTCGAAGCCGGGGACGTCAATTTCTTTGGCGGCAGCATCCTCGTGCGCGCGTTCGGCGACGGCGACGCCGGTCGAATTTCGGTCACCGCAGACAACCTGACCATGGCAAACGGCACGCAGTTCGGCGCCGGCGCGTTTGGCGCCGGCATGGGCGGCGTCATCGACGTTAATGTGGCCGACACCATCACCCTGACCGATGATATTGGTTACCCGACCGCGATGATCTCAGGTTCGGCCAACGGGGATGGCGGTGACATCACCGTACGCGCCCGCATCATCAATCTTTTCGAAGGTGGAGAGATATCCAATGGTGCATTCGGCACCGCCAGCGCCGGGGATATCGTCGTCGATGCGGACGAAGGCATCTTTATTCGCGGCAGGCCCGCGGTGTTCACTGGCATATTCTCCAACACATTCAATGTTGGCGATGCGGGCAACATCAGCATCACCACGCCGATGCTCGAACTAACTGACGGTGGCAGCGTCCAGGCGAGCGCGTTTGTGAACTCGACCGGAGACGGCGGCTCGATCATCCTGGACGTCGGCGACATAATTATCGACAGCGGTAACAGCTTCATCTCGGCCCGCACGTTTTCCAGCGGCGATGGCGGTGACATCGTTATCGATGCTGACAGCATAAGCATGGTCGGCGATCCTGATGCATTTGACGGCATTTTCGCAGGCACTGACGGCACGGGCGGCGGCGGCAGTATTCTAATTGACACCGGATCACTGGAGATTCTCGACGGTGCGTTCATTCAGGCGTCGACCTTCGGGGACGGGAACGCCGGCAGCCTGACCATCAATTCGACCGGTTCAATTGTGCTGGACGCGCAGGTCGATACAACCACCGGCATCTTCAACAGCACATTTGGTGCTGGTCAGGCAGGATCGATTGTCATCGACGCCGCCGACCTGGCCGTGACTGGCCTGGCGACTATCCAGGCGGCAACGGCAGGTTCGGGAAATGCCGGCACGATCGATATCTCCGCAGTCAGTCTGAATGTTGCCGACGGGGGCCTGATCACGACATTAACGGACAGCAGCGGCAGCGGCGGCACGATTCGGGTAGCGGCTGACGGCGTCTTCATCAGCAGCGACGGCGCCGTCAGCGCCACGACCAGCGTCGAAGGCGCGGGCGGCGATATTATGATCGAGGGTCGCATTGTCGACATTTCCGACGGTGGCACCGTGTCGGCAAGCGCCACGGGCACGGGAAACGCAGGTACCGTAATCGTGACGGCGGTTGAAGACCTTACTGTCACCGACGCCGCCATTGAGACCAGTGCGGAAAATTCTGCGGGCGGCAACATCGACATCCGGGTTGGCGATACCCTGTTTCTCAATGAAGGCGGCACAATCAGCGCGAGCGCTGGTGGCGTTACGGCGATGGATGACGGCGGAAATATCCTCATCGATCCGATATTCGTGATTTTGAGGGAAAGTTCGATTCTTGCCACGGCAAACGCTGGCAATGGCGGCAATATCGGCATCCGGTCGGACTATTTCATCATTGATGCCAACAGCGAGATCGATGCCTCCTCGCAGACCGGACTGGACGGCCGCGTTACGATCGACGCCGTCGACAATATCTATGGCTCCGTATTGCTGCTCGAAACGCCATCGATGGAGGTGCCGGGCGTAATTACACAAAAATGCGTGGCAGCCGCGTTCCAGGACCGCAGCAGCTTGACCGTCGAGCAGCGCGAGACGTATGCCTGGTCGCCGGAAGACTACTTACCAAGCCCCTTGAAGACCACATCGGCAATAAACGTCGCGGCGTCTTCGTCGGACGAATGTCGCTTCTCGTTGATCATGGAGAATGCAATCGATGCGTCTTGAGCTGGTCATTTCGATTGCCATGGCCCTGACGCCAGCATTCGGCTGGGCGCAGATGACACAGCGCCTGCAACCGTCAGCAGCACAAACCTCGGATGCAGCTGTCGAGATGCTCGAGGCAGATGTGTCCGAGGTTGATGTCGTGCTTGCCGCTCCACCGACCGATGTCATTGCGAGCGGCGAACTGGCCGCGGTCCCGGCAATCCCGGTCAGCGATATTCGCATCTCTGGCAATCGCGCGCTCGACATTGAGGAGTTCGATGCAATAACCGCGGGCTATGAAAGTCGCAGGGTCACGGTCGAGGAACTGCAGGAACTCCGGCAGCGACTGTCACGTGCCTACTTCGAGAAAGGCTACGTCAATTCGGGCGTGATCATTCCCGACCAGCAAGTAAGCGATGGCGTCATCACATTGCAGGTGATCGAAGGCGAACTCGGCGATGTCGTCATTGCAGGCAATCAAGTACTGCGAGACTCATACATAGAGGGGCGCGTTACGGGCACTATCACCGACCCGTTGAACATTTTCGAGCTGCAGACCAGCCTGCAACTGTTGCAGGAGGAACCGCTGGTATCGAGCGTCAACGCACAGCTCATCCCGGGTGACAGGCACGGAACCGGGAGGCTCGATCTGACGATCAATGAGGAGCCGCCGTTTGAGCTCATCGTTGCGGGCGATAACTATCGGTCACCATCTGTTTCCGAAGGGCGCGGTACCATATATCTGGCCCACAGAAGCCTGTCAGGCCGTGGCGACATCCTTGCTGGCCGCTTTGGATTGACCTCGGGTGTGGAGGACTACGGTTTTTCGTATTCCTTGCCCGTATCTGCGTCCGACACCCGCATTGAGGGCTATTACAGCAAAGCGGACTCCGAGATTCGCGAGGAGCCATTCAAAACGCTGGACATCGATAGTGTCGTCGAATCAGCCGGCATCGTTATCTCGCACCCGTTCATCCGCCGTATCGATCGTCGTTTCAAGGTGAGCCTGGGCCTTGAGAACAAACACAGCGACAGCACGCTGCTTGGATTCCCTTTCTCCTTCTCGCCCGGAGAAATCGATGGCAAGGCAGAGGCATCCAGTCTCTATCTCGCCGGTGATTGGATGCAGCGGCAGGGACGCAGCGTGTTTGCGGCTCGCCTCACCTACAATCGCGGTATCGACGCGTTTGGTGCCACTGATGGTGACGGCGCGTCAGGCACCGATTTCGACATGCTGGTCGGGCAGCTCGAATATGTACGCGATACGGGTTGGCGGGAAAGCCGCATCATCGCCAAGTCGACGTTCCAATTGACTAACGACCCTCTGCTTGCGATGCATAAGCTCGGCGTTGGCGGTCGTTACACCGTGCGCGGTTACCGTGAAAATTTGTTCGTACGTGACAACGGAGTCGTCGCATCTCTCGAATTTCAGTTTCCGCTATTTGTTGATGAAACAGGACGCGACAAATACAACCTCAGGCTCGCGACATTCGCCGATTGGGGCCGCTCCTGGGACGAGAACGACGCGCTGCCGACGTCTGATGCCGAGAACGTTGGCAGTATAGGCTTGGGTACGCTCTGGAGCCCGATCGAGGGCGTGTTTGCGGAGCTGTATTGGGCTAAAGACCTGGACGATCAGGATCTGCCAACAGATACCTGGCAAGATCGCGGTTTCCATATCCAGGTTTCATACCAGGCACACTTCTAACGGCTGGGCGGGCTCGCCGCAGCCAGACCGGAATAGGACCGAACTGCGGCGCAGTTCACAGTCTGCGCGGTCATTTTCCTCAACACTAGGTCTCCACGCTGCGCCGGATTGTGCGGCGCGCGCGTTATCGACGCGAGCAAATGGATTTTGTTAAATCGAAAGGGACTGGAACGATGTCGAGACTCATCCGCTCTTTTTTATTGGTCCTGCTGGCCAGCAGTCCAATGGCCTTGGCGCAGGACATTTCAGGCGACGAAATGCGCAGCCTCGACGGACAGGTCCAGGAGGTCAAGTCTGACGTCCTGAGCATCGCCTCGGAATTGGGCAATCTCGAGGAGCGCCTTCTCTACCCATCCAATACGCAGATTGCGCTATTTGTCGCAATCGCCGAGGGCGAGGCATTTCGTCTTGACGCGGTGCAGGTCGAGATAAATGGTGAGCTGGCGACGCATCACATCTACAGCTACAAGGAACTCGAGGCCCTGCAGAAGGGCGGCGTGCAGCGCGTCTATACGGGCAACGTTGCCACGGGAGACCATCAGCTTACCGTTACGATGATGGGCAAGCTCAAGAATGGCAACGATGTCAGCCAGTCGGACAGCTTCGTATTCGCCAAGGGAATAGAACCAAAAGCACTCGGCATCACGATCGGGAGACCAGGATCAGTATCCAGTAGCGGAATCCAGGTCGGGGACTGGTAAGTCATGCGCCAAGTCCCGCTCTCGGTGACCGGGCTATTGCTGTTCGTTAGCCTGGTGACGAGTCCAACGCAAGGCGAAGAGCTGAAGGACCTGTACTTCGGCGAGGCGCTGTATTACGCGCAACAGGGCTACTATTTCGAAGCCCTGGAGCGGCTGGACTCAGAGGTCCTGCAGCACGACGAGCTCGACGAGCCGGAACTCGATTCGCTATATCACCATATCGACGATGCCGAGTTCTCCCTCGGGGATTTCGAACTGCGTTATCGCATGCACCATCGCGCGGGACGTGCAATCAAGGCAGTGCTCGAAGGTGCGGTCGACGAACAAGTGCGCAACGACGCGGCGTACAGGCTGGCTCGAATTCATTTTCAGAAGAATCAACTGGCGGACGCAATACGGGCGCTCGACCGCATCGATGGCAAGGTCCCGGAATCGATCCGCGATGACATTGAGTTCCTGCGGGCCAATGTCTACCTGGCTGAAGAGCGGCCAGAAGAGTCAATCGTCGTTCTGGAGCGCCTGCAGGATTCAAAGAGCTTCGGCGGGTTTGCCGCGTACAACCTTGGAATCGCGTACCTGCAGTCCGGACGGCACGAGGAAGCGCTGCAGCAACTTGCCCACGCCGGGCAGATCACTACGGATGATCTCTCCGAGCTCGCGATAAGGGATAAATCCAACCTGGTTCTCGGCACGATCCTGCTCGAGGAGGGTCGCTACAACGATGCTCGCGAGTATCTCAATCGTGTGCGACTTGACGGCCCCTTCTCCAACCAGGCCTTGCTGAGCGCCGGCTGGGCAAGTCTGTCGAGCGACGACGTCGCGAGAGCGGTGGTGCCCTGGAAAATCCTGGCTGATCGAGAGGCCACGGACAGCGCCACGCAGGAAGCGATGCTCGCGCTGCCTTACGCCTACGGCAAACTGAACGTGCACGGTCGAGCAGCCGTCAATTACGGGCGCGCGCTCGATTCCTTCGGTGTCGAGGTCGAGAAACTCAACGCATCGATCGAGAGCATCCGGGAAGGGCGCTTTCTCCTGGCGCTGACGCGTGAGGAGATTCGCAAGGACAAGGACTGGGTGATCCGTCTTCGCTCGCTGCCCGAGTCGCCGGAAACCTACTACCTCATGGAACTGCTGGCGTCGCACGATTTCCAGACAGGCCTGCAAAATTACCTCGACCTCGCGGATCTGCGCAGAAAGCTGCTTGTCTGGCAAGCGAGCTTCGACTCCTTCGATGACATGGTCGGCATCCGCCACGATCACTACGAGCCGTTATTGCCAGATATCGACGAACAGTTCAGGCAACTGGACTCGCGCATGCGCCTGCGTATTGAGCAGCACAAGATGCTTGTGCGACGCCGCGACGACCTTCTGACGACGCCGCGCCCCGAATTTCTTGCGACCCCCGGGGAGCAGACGATTCTTGCCCGCATCGAGCACATCGAATCATCGCTGCAAGGGGCAGAAACTCCCTTCGAAGCCTCCCTGCAACGTCGCATGTTGCGTTTGAAGGGGTTGTTGATTTATACGCTGGAGACCGAGTACCACGAACGCTTTACCGAGTTCGATCGCAACCTGCGTGGGCTGGACGAGGCAATGGCTGTCGCGCAGGCGAAGTACGATCAGTTCGTGCGTTCCAGGCAGGCGGCGACTCACAGCTACGTCGGATACGAGAAACCGATCCAGAAGCTCAGGGCGCAGGTAAGTAACAACATAGAGAAAGTCGATCAACTGATGGCGCGCCAGGGGCACGAGCTCGAAGCGGTGGCGATCGAGCAGCTCATGACACGTCGAGGTCGACTCGAGAGTTATCGTGACAAGGCACGCTTCGCATTGGCCGACAGCTACGATCGGGCCACGCAGGCGCAAGCCAGGACGAATGAGCCATGATCCGGCGGAATCATCTGACCGTTCTTGTATGTCTGGGTCTCGTGGCATGCGGCGCTTCCACGACGCGACAAGATACGCTCGCCGAACTCGAGGAATTGCCTGCCGACGTCGACGAGGTTCACCTGGACGATAGCCTCGAACTCGCCGCGCAGAGCTACCGGCGCTACCTGGAGGAGACGAAAGAAAGCGCAATGACGCCCGAGGCGATGCGTCGCCTGGCGGATCTGCAGCTCGAACAGGAATACGGTTTGCTCGGTGGCAGTGCAATGGTCGAGATGGCCGCTCCTGACAATGCGGCGGCGACGAAAAGCGTCGCTGCCGGACCGCAGGGTCCGGGCCCGGCTGAACCGACTGAGTCGGACGAAGCTTTCGAGCAGCGCGCAGCGCAGCGCGAGGAACTGCTGGCCGGGACGCCGGCGATCGAGTCGCAGCAGCTGCCCGGCGGTGGCGACCCGGTGCCAGCCGGCCCGCGCGAGGCGATCGAGACTTACAAAAAGATTCTCGAAACCTACCCGAATTACGAGCGCAACGACCAGGTGCTGTACCAGATGTCGCGCGCCTATGACGAGATCGGCCAACCCGACGAGGCGATGGCTGTCATGGACCAGTTCGTTGCCAGGTACCCCCACTCGAGATACCTCGATGAAGTCTATTTTCGTCGCGGCGAGTATTACTTCGTCAGGAAGAAGTACATAGACGCCGAGAATGCATACGGCGCCATTATCGACATGGGCGAGAGTTCTTCTTACTACGAGCTCGCGCTGTACAAGCAGGGATGGGCATTCTACAAGCAGTTCATGTACGAAGAAGCGCTGGATAACTACATGGCGCTGCTCGATTACCGCGAGTCAATAGGCTACGACTTCAACCAGGTTGAGGAAGAAAACGACGAGCATCGTATCAACGATACGTTCAGGGTCATTAGCCTCAGTTTCTCCAATCTCGGTGGTCCCGAGGTCGTCGACAATTACTTCGCGCAGGATGGACACCGCAGCTATGCCGACAAGATCTACGGCAATCTCGGCGAGTTCTATTTCGAGAAACTGCGCTACGACGATGCGGCATCGGTTTACAAGTCTTTCATCAGGCTGAAGCCATACCACAGCGTTTCGCCACATTTCAGCATGCGTGTCGTAGAGATCTTTGGCGAGGCCGGATTCCCGAAGCTCGTGGTGGAGTCAAAAAAGGAATTCGCGTCTCACTACGCACTGGACGCCGACTACTGGCTGCATAACGATGTCGATGAGTTGCCCGAAGTACGCGAACTTCTGAAAACGAACCTGACCGACCTCGCGAACCACTACCATGCGCTGTATCGGGAGGAGGCGCTCGTCGATGAGCAGCCCGCAATGTTCGCGGAAGCGCAACGCTGGTACCGCCAGTTCCTGGGCTCCTTCCCGGCCGATGAAGAAACGCCTCAAATCAACTACCAGCTCGCCGATCTTCTGCTCGAGAATGAAAATTACGGCGAGGCTGCGAGTGAGTACGAGCGGACAGCTTACGCATACGAGCAACATGAGCAGGCATCCGCCGCGGGTTATGCAGCCATCTACGCGTATCGCGAAGACCTGAAAGTGGCAACCGGTGCGCGCCAGCTTGACGTCAAGCGGGCAACCGTAGTCAGTTCATTGCGATTTGCCGATACCTTCCCTGAGCACGAGCAGGCGGACGTGGTTCTCGGGGCCGCTGCCGACGACCTCTACGAAATGAAGGATTTCCCCGGTGCGATCGCTGCGGCGCAGACCCTTATCGCTCGGTATCCGGACGCCGACGTTCCGCTGCGTCGCTCGGCATGGGCGGTCGTCGCGCACTCCTCGATTGACCTCGCCAACTACGTCGACGCCGAAAATGCGTATATCAATGTTCTCGATCTGACGGCAAAGGATGACGAGACGCGGCCAGCAGTGATCGATGGCCTCGCGGCGGCAATCTACAAACAGGGAGAGCAGGCTAACCTGCTGGAAGACTATCGCGCGGCAGCAGGGCACTATCTGCGGATCAAGGAAATGGCACCAAGCTCGGATATTCGCAGCGTTGCCGAGTACGATGCGGCGGCGGCTCTTATGAAGGTCGAGGACTGGTCCGCTTCATCCGCGGTTCTCGAAGAGTTTCGTGCAACGCACACGGAACATGAGCTGAATACCGAGGCGACCAAGCAACTTGCCCATATCTACAAGCAAGACGGACAGATCGAACGCGCCGCGGCTGAACACGAACGTATTGCTGCAGAAGCCACCGACCCGGAACTGGCCCGCGCGGCCATGCTGACGGCGGCGGAACTGTATGACGAGGTCAATATCGTTGCCGACGCCGTCCGTGTATACGAGCGCTACGTCGCAGAGTATCCGCAGCCTCTCGACGTAGCGATGGAAACGCGTTCGCGACTGGCTGAGATATTCAAGTCCGAGTCCGACTACGACCGTTACTACGAGAAACTCAATGAAATCGTGGCCGTCGATCGCGATTCCGGTGCCGAGCGCACCGATCGCAGTCGATACCTGGCGGCCAAGGCCGCGCTTGTGCTCGCCGAACAGCGCTATGAACAGTTCGAAAATCTCAAGCTGGTGCAGCCGTTTGAGCAGAGCCTCGCCGAGAAGCAGCGCCGCATGGACCTGGCAATGGATGCACTCGAGGCACTCGTCGATTACGAGGTCGCAGAAGTGACGGCCGCAGCAACCTATCTCATTGCCGAAACCTATTTCGAGTTCAGCGTCGCGCTGCTGGATTCCGAGCGACCCAACGGACTCAGTGAAGCGGAAAAGGTCGACTACGAGTTGGTCATCGAGGAGGAGGCGTTTCCGTTCGAGGAGCAGGCGATAGACGTTCACGAAGAGAACTTCGAACTGCTCGCGGGCGGTATTTATAACCGCTGGGTACAGAAGAGTCTCGACAAGCTCGCGATGCTGATGCCGGGACGATACGCAAAGAATGAGATCAGCGGCGGCTATGTTGGCTCGATCGACACCTACGCGTACCGGATGCCAATCGCTCCCCCGCCCGGTGTCGAGGGTGAGGACGCAATCGAATCGCCGGAGACGGGCGAAGACGGGGATTCCGTTGAGGCCACCGCGCAGACGGCGATAGACGGACTGTAGGAGCTTAAGATGATGTTGATACCCGGTCGGGCAAGACTCGTGCGAATCACAGCTCTGCTGTCCGTGTCCCTGTACTTGCTTTCTGCGTGCGCAACTACCGAGACGTCGCGAGCTTCGTCTCGCCTGGAAGTCCAGGAGGCAGTTGGCTTCACGATCACCGAAGATGCGCGCGTCGGCGCCAGTGTGCGTACCGATTACGAGACGGCGCTGACGCTACTTCGGCAGGGCCATCACGATGACGGCGTGGCGCTGCTGGAAACCGTTGCAGCAGAGGCACCGCAGTTCAGCGCACCCTACATCGATCTTGGTGTTGCTTATCATCGTGCAGGCGATCTCGAGGCCGCGGAGCAAAACTTGCTGCTCGCGCTGGGACAGAACTTTGACCACCCGATTGCCCACAATGAGCTGGGTATTGTCTATCGCAAGACCGGCCGATTCGCCGAGGCGCGCCGAAGCTACGAGAATGCACTTGCGATCTACCCGGGATATCACTTCGCTCGACGCAACCTCGCGATTTTGTGCGATCTGTACCTGGCCGACCTCGACTGCGCATTACAGAACTACGAAGCCTACATGGCTACCGTGCCAAGCGATGACGAGGCGTCCATGTGGATTGCGGACCTGCGCCTGCGCAGCGGTCAGTAGGAGAAATATCGATGAAAACTTTACTGGTCATTGCAGCACTCTTCCTGCTATCCCCGTGCGGATTCGCCGAGGAGGCGGAAGAAGCCAGTGCTGAAGAAGCAGAGGCAGCGGAACCGAATGGCGATGGCATCGAGACGCCCAAGACATTGTCGGGCATGTCGATCCTGGGCAACGAGGAAGCGCCCAAGTCGCTGGTTATCGTTCCCTGGAAATCGTCGGAACTCGGCGACGATATTAGCCTGTCGGACACGCTCGACGATCGTGCGCGCCCGGTCGACAAGGAAGTATTCCAGCGCGAGCTGCGTTTTTACGAGATTCGATCCAGTCAATAGGGCTGGCGCGGCATTCCCGGTCTGTGAGCTACGTCTAACACCGGTTAATCATTACCCGACATAACCTCCTAACGTGCGCTGCGTCACATTCATGACCCCCGTGCGACCACTATTCTTGGACCTGTTCTGAGTTCGACACAGGACATTCTGTCAAAAGAGGATTACGAGATGGACTTTTTCTATTCGATTGTAGGTTTCTTCGCATCGGGTGGCGCGTTCATGTATCCGATACTGCTGGTATTTGCCTTCGGCGTCGCGATCGCAG
>Ga0209567_10000540_pt1 | contig 20632 bp, 19 predicted proteins | sample COG_12_FD_184756 | JGI IMG/M metagenome (GOLD analysis project Ga0209567, IMG submission 184756) | Pelagic marine sediment microbial communities from the LTER site Helgoland, North Sea, for post-phytoplankton bloom and carbon turnover... | ecosystem: Environmental > Aquatic > Marine > Neritic...
CGTACGATGCGCCCAGTGTGGTGTACCGTGACGGGTTCTGGCTGATGGTGGTGCGAGCCACGCTTCCAAGCAGTGCGACCGAGCTCCGGGTGTTCTACGCAAATGACCCGGGCACGGATTGGGCCCGGGTCGTCGACGGCACGCTCGAGCAACTCACCGGCGTCGAGAGCCCGACCTCGGAGGTGACCGAGCCGAGCTTGGTGATTCACAACAGCGCCTACCAACTCTACTACGCGCGACGCAGCGGCACGCGCTGGTCGGTGGAGCTCCTGGTTTCGGACGAGCTGCTGATCTGGCGGTCGATGGGTGACGTCCTCGGCGGCAGCAGCGAGGCGTTCGACAGCCTCGGGGCGCGGAGCCCCGACGTGATTTCGGGACCAGACCGGCTCGACATCGTCTACGCGGGCCAAGATGGGGTTGCGTTCCAGCTTGGAACCGCCTCTCGAACGGCTCCTTCGAACAGCGCGCCGAGCATCTTTTGACAGCACGGCGCTGGGCGCCGATGTTGAGGTGATGGCGTCTTCCGACACGGAGCCACCCCCACCCGATCCGAGCGGCAAGGCCCGGCGATGGACGGGCGCGTTCATTGCGGTGTTCGTGTTGCTGCAGTTCGTGGTCCCGCTGACTTACCTCGGCCGAGAAGATGCTGCAGACGAGCGCTTCACCTGGCGGAGCTTCACGGAGGCGGCGGTGCCTGCATGCGAGACCAGCGCCGCGCTCGAACGGGTCGGCGGTGAGCGCGAGGCGATTGCCCTAGAGAAGCTCATTCACAGAGATTGGGTCGACTACGTGTCACAGGGGCGACGCGCGGTGGTCGACGCCTTCTTGATGAAGCAGTGCGAGGCGGACGGGGTCCTGCAAGTAGAGCTGGTCAATCGCTGCGACGACGAGCGGGGCGTCCGTGAATACACGCTTCGCTGTGGCGGCGAGCGGCCACACGAAACCACGAGGACGGCCGCGCGATGAAGCCCCTAGAGCGGTACTGGTTCGGCGACGTGGCTCTGGCGAGGCCGTACTTGGTTTTGCGGTTCGTTCTCGCGCTCCTCGCTTTCGACACCTGGCTGAACATGATGCCGCAGGGGGCGAAGTACGGCGTCGGCGCCTTCAACGTGGCGCACTTTCCCTGGTTCGACGGCTTCGTTCCGAGCTCGAGCTTTTACCTCGGCGTCCTGGCGTTCACCGGAGTGCTCGCGCTCAGCCAAGCGCTCTACCGGCCTCATCGAATTGCCATCGTGCTCATCGCAGTGGGTTACACGCTTGGCTGGTCGTGCAGCCTTCTCGACTCGGTGCCGTACCACTACCTACTTTCGCTCTACCTGGTTTGCTTCGTGTTCTTTCCGATGCTGAGCGCGCGCTCGGCTTTTTCGCGGTCGGACCGTGCGCCCAGGGGAAGCGTTGCGGCGTACGTGCTGTTCTGCGTCACGACGGCCATCGTCTACTTCTACGTCGCGGCCTGGGCGGCGGCACGCGGGGAGTCGTATTGGCTGCCGATGGTCTGCTGCGTCGGGTACCTGCTGGTGAGCATGCAAGACCGCGTCGAGCTTCCCGCGCTGCACGTGGTCGCGCCGATGCTGGTGGCCGCGCCGCTGACCTTTCACCTCGCAGCGCCGCAGCAAGGCTGGCTCCCGCTGTACATGACCGGCATCGCGCTCATCGTGTTCGCGCCCACGCAATGGGTTCACGCGTTTGGCCGCGCGCTGACGCAACCGGCGCGGAGACTGGTCGACGAGCGCGACGAAGACGAAGGCGGCCTCGACGAGCGCGCCTCGCGGGTGTTCTACATGTCGCTCATTGGCTTGGTCGTCGCTCCGATGGTGAGCATGTTCGTCGACCTGCCCGGTGTGAAGACCGGCTGTAGCTTGACCGCCATCGCCATGCTCGTCGTGATGGGACGGCAACTTTACTTCACGCCACGATGGCGTCCGCTTTGGCGCGTGGCCAGCCTCTTTGGTGGTTGCTTTGCGCTCTGGATTACGATGAGCGCGAGCAATGCGCGTTTCGACTACTACCGTGAAGGCGCGCTCGATGCAGACCGGCGTGGCGACCAAGAAGCTGCCATGATGTTCCGTGAGAAGGCGGATCGTTACGCCCCATAGGTCGATTCCCAAGCGTTCCGCTCAAGAACGCGCCATTCCAGGCGCTGGCTGCTAGGCTCAGCCTGCATGTTGACGGGTGACGGCTGGATCACGGTCGCGGTAATCGTGGGGATGGTGGTCGTCATGGCGGCGAACCTCGCCGGCCCCGACCTGGTGCTCATCGCTGGCGTCACCGTCCTGCTGCTGACCGGCATCATCGAGCCAGCCGAAGCCTTCACCGGATTTTCGAATCCCGCCGTCATCACCATTGCTGCACTCTTCGTGGTTGCAGCAGGCGTGAAGGAGACGGGCGGCTTGGACCTCGCCGGCCGCGTCGTGCTCGGACGCCCGCGCTCTCTCGCTGGTGGTCAGCTTCGCATGATGTTCCCGGTGGCTGCGCTTTCGGCCTTCCTCAACAACACCCCGGTGGTGGCGATGTTCGTTCCGCTGGTCACGAGTTGGGCGCGGCGTTGCCACTTCAGCGTGTCGCTCATGCTGCTGCCGCTTTCGTACGCGTCGATTCTCGGCGGCATCTGCACCCTCATCGGCACGAGCACGAACCTGGTCGTCGCCGGTCTTGCAAAAGAGTGGGACCCAACGATTGAGTTCGGAATCTTCGAAATTGCGCAGCTCGGGATTCCGGCGCTGGCCATCGGCGTGCTCTTCATCGTGGTGACTTCGCAGTGGTTGCTCAAGGACCGGCGAGGCGCGTTGCAAGAGCTCGGCAAGGCGCGCGAGTACACCATTGCGATGCGGGTGGAGAAGGGTTCGCCGGTCATCGGCGAAAGCATCGAAGAGGCGGGGCTTCGTTCGTTGCGCGGCGTGTACTTGTACGAAATCGAGCGTGCGGGGCGCGTGCTCGCCGCGGTCCCGCCGACGACGGTGTTGCGCGAAGCGGACCGGCTGCACTTCACGGGGGTCGTCGATTCGGTGGTGGACTTGCGGAAGCAGCGCATCGTTCCGGACACCGACCAGGTGGACAAAATCACAGCCCGGCGCGACCGGCGGCTGGTCGAGGCGGTCGTTGGGGCGCATTCGTCGCTCATCGGGCAAACCGTTCGGCAGAGCCGGTTCCGTACGATTTACGACGCGGCGATTCTTGCCATTCATCGGCAGGGCGTGCGCGTGACCGAGACGAAAGTGGGCGACATCCGGCTTCAAGCGGGCGACGTGCTCCTCATCGAGTCGCATCCGGCGTTCGCACAGTCTCGCCAGCGGGACCCGAACTTCGTGCTCATCGCCGAGGTGGAAGACAGCGCCCCGCCCCGCCACGACCGCGCATGGCTGGCTGCCGTGATTCTCTTCTTGATGGTTCTGGTGAATGCCACCGGCAGCATGAACCTGATGACGGCGTCGTTGAGCGCGGCCGGCATGATGCTGCTGACGCGTTGCCTGACCGGTGAGCAGGCCCGGCGCTCGGTCGACTGGACCGTGCTCATCGCGATTGCAGCCGCGTTCGGCATTGCAATCGCACTACAGAAGAGCGGCGCAGCCGAGGTCATCGCATCGCGAATCATCCAGTTCGCGGCGCCGTTCGGAAGCGTGGGCGTGCTCGTTGCGCTGTACACCATCACGGCGGTGCTGGCCGGGCTGGTGACGACGAAGGCATCGGCGGCGCTGATGTTTCCCATTGCGGCCACGGCGGCGGAAGCGCAGGGCATCGGGCTTCTGCCCATCAGCTACATGACGATGATTGCCGCGGCGACCGCGTTTTCGACGCCGATTGGCTTCCAGACGAACCTGATGGTCTACGGCCCGGGCGGCTACAAGTACACCGACTTCCTTCGATTGGGGTTGCCACTTCAGGCCCTTGTCGGCATCAGCACCGTCACCCTCATCGCCTTGGTTTGGCTCTGAGCTTCCGTGCCCCGCTTCCCAAACATCTCCGAACAGGCCCACTCGGTTTCGCCCCGCGTCTACAGCAACCTTGCGAAGCGCGCGCGCGCAAAGAACGCCGAGATTTACCCGCTGCACGTCGGTGACACCTACCGCGAACCGGTGGTGGCGGCTCGGGCCGAGCGCCAGTTGAGCAGCGAGCACCCGGGGCTGCACAGGTACGCACCGGTTCAAGGTGAGGCGAGCGCCATCGACGCCTTCATCGATTACGTCCAAGACCGGCACGGCGAGACGCTCGACCGGGATCTCGTGCAAGTGATGTCGGGCGCAACCGCTGGGTTGAGCATCGTCTGCCAAGTCTTGCTCGAGCCGGGCGACGAAGTGCTGCTGCCCTCACCGTTTTGGCCGCTCAGCCGGGGAATCATCGCGACCAAGGGCGCCGTCCCCGTGCAGGTTCCGTTCTACACGCGGCTCGATGAACCCGGCTTCGACGCCGAGGCAGCTCTCGAACGCGCGGTGACCGAACGCACCGTCGCGCTCTACATCAACACGCCCAACAACCCGAGCGGCCGCGTGCTCTCGGACGGGACCATCGATGCGATGCTGCGCGTGGCCAAGCGGTACGACCTCTGGGTGTTTTGCGACGAGGCCTACGAAGAGATTTACTTCGACCGGGAGGCACCCGAGGCGATTTGGAAACGCGCCGAGATTTGCGACCGCGCGATTGCCTTCCACACACTTTCGAAGACGTTCGGCCTTGCCGGCGCGCGGGTCGGTTTCACCCACGGGCCGCAGCACATCATGGGCGCCGTCCGCGGGATGCAGACCTTCCACACCTATTGTGCGCCCCACCCGATGCAGTTCGGCGCGGTCGAGGCCTTGCGCAAAGGGGACGCCTGGGTGAAAGAAAGTCGCGTGCTCTACCGCGACGCCGGTTACCAAGCCGCCGAGGCGCTTGGTGTTTCGCGACCGGAAGGCGGCACGTTCCTGTTTGTCGACGTAAGCGCGCAGCTCGAACCGGGCGCCGATGACTGCAGTGCATTTTTAGAACGCTGCGCCGACGAAGGTGTGCTGCTGACGCCGGGACGATCCTGCGGCGCGGACTACGCGAGTTGGGTGCGCCTCTGCTTCACGTCGGTGCCCCCGGCGGAGCTGGCCGCGGCCTTGGAGAAATTGGCTCCTCTCTTTCGAACACCGTCTTTGTGAACCAGGCGTCGATGGAAAGAGAGCCCGGGCCCGTCAGCGTGAGGCAGGCGTAGACCGAGGCGTAGAGCAGTGGAAGCTCTTTCATCGCCCAAGGGTCATCGAAGTGATGCACGGAGGCTGCGACCATCATCGCGATGAAGAGCGCCGCCGACGCGAACCGGCCAAACAAACCGAGCAGGAGCAAGACGGAGCAGCCGACCTCTGCGAAGACGATGAGCATGGCGCTCGTCTCGGTGCCCACGTTGAGCGGGTCGGGGAAGCTCTGAACGAGCGTTTCGTACTCGAGCACCTTCGGAACCCCGTGGCTCAGCATCATCAGGGACACTGCAACCCTCAGTAAGAAGACGCCATTTTCCGCGAGCTTTTGTCGCATGCACAAGAGCATACTGCGAGGTTGCTGCGGTCGCATGGCGAATCCGGCACAGCAATATGAGGGTCGCGCAAAGGTTGGTTACACTGAACCGATGGGGCCGTGTCCAAGGTGTGTTTCGATGCCGCTCTCGGGCTTCGAAGCGAGCCCAGGTGTCGAGGTGGAACTCTGCACGCAATGCCGGGGGCTCTTCTTGGATCGGCACGAGATTCGTCAGATGGTCGGCCGCGGGTCCCTCGGCAGAGCGACCGAGGTCGTGCCGGTTTCGCTTGGTGAAGAAGTGGGGATGCGATGCCCAAAATGCGTCGACCCGGCGATGCAGCCCTTGAGCATCAAAGGCGCGCCGGAGGCCGGCTCCTGGCAATGCCGCTCCTGCGGCGGGCTCTGGCTCGGTGATGGTGCGTTCTTCGCGCTGGCGCGGGCGCTTCGTGCTTCGCTGCCGGTGCCGGTGCCGCGCGCCATTGCGCCCGCGGTCAGCCTCAGGCCCTCAGCCAGCGACGGATTCAAGCTCATGCATAGCCGAAGCCGGTTCGATGAAGGCCTCGAAAACCTGATTGCAGTGCCGGTGGTCCTCTTGCTGAGCTGGTGGTTTTGCTCGACGATGTTGGGACGGCTCTTGGCGTCTATGGTCGGCATGCCGTTTCACGAAGTCGGTCACGCTGCTGCTTCGTGGCTGAGCAGCCGCATCGCCATTCCGCTTCCGTTCTTCACGTTTTGGTACGACGACCAATCGGTGCTGATGGGAATTGTCGTCGCCAGTGTGCTCGGCTGGATGCTCTTCCACACCCACCGCGAGAAGAATCGGTTCATGTTCGTTAGCGTGTCCGTAGTGACGCTCACCTGGGCCGTGACCACCTTCATCATCTCGCCAAGGCTCACGCTGATGTGGCAAATCCTTTCCGGCGCGCTGGGCGAGCTCGTCTTCGGTTCGTTCATCCTCATCGCCTTTCACTTCCCGCTGCCCGACCGGCTGCGCTGGGACTTCTGGCGATGGATCGCGCTGATCCCGGCTGCGCTCTGCTTCACCCAGGCGATGACGCTCTGGCTCGCCGCATCGAGCGACGTCTCGAAAATGCCCTGGGGCTCGGCAATTGGCTCTGACAGCGACGGCGACATGAACCGCCTCGTCGGCCAGTTCGGCTGGACCGCCAATGAGCTCGCCGGCTTTTATTTGAATGTGGGCTACCTCGGCGCCACGGCCTTGGCCGCAGCCTACGCGTACGCAATTTACCGATTGATCCAGCGAAAAAGGGGACTGTCCCCTTTTTCAAAGGGCTAATTTGTGAGGCCCCACTTGGCTTTGTTTTCGGAGACTTGCTCGGGAGTCGGCTGGTCGGTGCCCTCGTTGACGGGAACCTCGAAGTCGTCCTGAACTTCCATCATGTTCGCATTGAGCGCGGTGTCCTCTTCGAAGACCTCCGGAACCGACGCGTCTTCGTAGATGGCTTCCCAGGGACACTCCGGCTCGCACGCGCCGCAATCGATGCACTCTTCGGGCTGGATGTACAGCTGATTTGGGAACGCCTCGCGGTCGTCACCCTTGTACTCGTAGATGCACTCGACGGGACAAACATCGATGCAGGATTTGTCGACGCAGTCGCGGCATAGACGTGTAATGACCCAGGTCATCGGACTCCCTTTCCGGAAAAAGTGGCTGAAAGCTAGCAGGGGCGCCTTGCCCGGTCAAAGATGGCCGGCGGGCCCGCTATCTCTTGGTTTTCGAGCTCTTGCGCTCGGGCGCGGCCGCCTTTTTCTTCGTGTTGCTCTTGGGCGCTTCGCTCGGATGACAGCCTGCGCAGGTGAAGTTTTCAACGCCGAGGAGCTTGCCCATGGCGGGCGTCACCGTCTCCTGCATGAACTGCACCGCTTCGGGGAAGGTCGACAACATGCCGCGATGCCCGGGCGTGCCTTCGGGAGGCACGATGTACATCGAAGGCGCGGGCATTTTGAAGTCGATTTCGCTCATCTCCTCGCCATGACAGTCGACGCAGTCGAAGTCGGCGTACTCCTCGGCGTCGTGGGCCGCGAACAGCTCCTGCATGATTGGGTTCACCTTGCCAATCATGTAGAACTCTTTGTCCGCAACGCTCATCGCTTCCCAAGGGGAGTCGGGCGGTGTGAGTCCCATCATCTCGATGGCGCTGCGCTTGCCGGTCGACCCAGAGGTCTTGGACTTCGAGCCAGCGCAGGCCGTCAGAAGCAAGACGAGAGCTAGCGCGACGGTTTTCATGCTTCCTGTCATCGCTACGCATGGTAATTGATGCATCGTCACGATGCCCAGAATATCGGGTGAGGTCTGACCGTGGGACGTACGCTCATCTTGAGCTCGGTTGCCGCGGTTTTCGGAGCGTGGGTCGTCATGGGTCTGTTCTCGCAGCTTCAACGGCAGATGGTGTTTCCGGGGCCAGCGGGCGTCGGCGTTCCGCTGCTGAACGATGTTGCCGGACAGGTCGGCGCGACCGAGCTGAGCATCCCCACCGAAGACGGCGAGACCCTCTACGGCTGGCACCGTGCGGCCGTCTGGTCCGGGCCGCGGCGTGTCGTGCTCTACTTTCACGGCAATGCTTCGTCGCTGCTCGCACAGCTGGACTTGCAAAACCTGTTGCTGAGCGAAGGTTGGGATTTCGTCGGCATTCACTACCGGGGTTACCCGGGCAGCAGCGGGGTCCCGAGCGAGGCTGGCCTTCACGAAGATGCGATGGCCGCCTGGCGCTGGGTGACCCACGAGCTCGGCACCGCGCCGGGCCGCATCGCGATTCACGGGCGGAGCCTCGGCGGCGGGGTGGCCGTGCCACTGGCGGCAAAGGTGAACCCGGGTGCGCTCGTGATGGAATCGACCTTCACCTCGGCCGTCGACGTGGCGAAACAGCACTACCGCTGGCTGCCTGTCGGTCGCGTGCTGGAGCACCGCTTCATGACGCGCGACTTTGCGGGGAAGGTGTCGTGCCCGGTGCTGGTCGCGCATGGGCGCGCGGATTCCATCATCGACGTGCACCACGGCAAGGAGCTCGCCAGGCTTTTTCGCGCAGACGAGTACATCGAAGTGCCGCGCATCGACCACAACGACATGCTCCTGGTCGGCACCACCGCTGCCCGCTACCTTGCCTTTCTCGAACGCGCCGTGCCCGGCGCTCAGCAGTAGAACTGGCTCGCCCAGCGGCGGTATTCCGGGATTGGCCCGTCGCCATCGCAGAGCATGGGCTTGGCGAGATACTTCTTGTGCTCCCAGATCGGAATGTCTTGGTTCATCTGGCGGACGACCTCGTTGATGACCGCTCTGGCGACGCCGCTTCCTTCGTCGGCCTTGTGCTGCGTGAACGAAAAGCGCGAGTCGACCGAATCGGCATCGATCGGCGTGTGCGAGAGCAAGAGCACCGTTTCGCAGATGCCGGTGAAGCGCGTGATGGTGCAACCCATGCCGTGCGCTTCGACTCTGATTTGGCCGTCGACCTCGCCGCGCGGGGTGCTCATGCGGACGTGTTGAACGGCGCGGCGAAGGTGGCCATCGAGCTGGAGCTCCGACTCGGGCACGTTCTTGGTTCCATGCACGTAGCGGAAGTGCGCCCGGTCGACGGCGTTCTCGCCGATTTCCTGGTTGTGGGTTCGCACCGTCCAGCGGTGACGCTCGAGCGATGTCCACGCGTCGCTCGAGACCTCGGCAACGTCCGGGACCTCCCAATCGGGCGCCGCCCTTTCGCCGTGATGCCAGGCCCAGATGATTTGGTTGCGCTCGACGCAGTGCCAGGGCGTGATTCGGCCCTTGGGCGGGACCTTCTTCGCGTAGGGCACTTTGCGGCAGGCACCTCCGGCATCGAACTCCCATGCGTGAAACGGACAGCGAATTCGGTCGCCTTCAACGACCCCGCCATGCCCCAGATGGGCGCCGAGGTGCGGGCAAAACGCGTCGAGCAAGGCAACCTCGCCGCTCTCGCCGCGAAAAAGGACCAGATCTTTGCCGAAGTACCGGAGCGGAACCACGCGGCCGGGATCGAGGTCGTCGCTGTACGCGATTTGAAACCAGCCGTTTGGAATCGAAAACGGAAACCGTTCGCTCATCGTGAGCTATGGTACCACCCTGATGCGAATCGCTACCACCGTCGTCGTCTGCAGCCTGCTGTTCGCTTGCCAACGCGGCAAGGAGCAAGCCGTGTTCATCGAACCGAGCGCCTTCCAGGCCGACGCGCACGCGGTTCCGGGCGATCCGTTCGGCTCGTCGAGCGGAGCGTATACGAAGTTGCGCGAGGTCACCGACGCCGCGCTGGCATCGAAGTGGAACGGCCGGCTCGACGACTTCGCACCATGGCTCGAAGAGGAAACCGTCGCGGTGGAACGGGCGCTTGGCTTGCTGAAGGCGCTGCGGGTTGGACCGCTCGACGTGTACGCCGTCGCCAACGGACGGATTGCGATGCTGTACGACCAAATCGCAGCCGCGTTGACGCGAGCTTCCGAAGAGGCCGCGGCGGCGGGCTTCGATGCCGACTGGGAAGGCCAGGAAGGGCGGGTTTGGGAGCAGGCAAACGCGTTCTGGGCGCGTTGCGTTCGCGGCTGCAGCACGGCGGGAACCCACCTCGACGCCTGGGACCTGCGCTGCCGAGCCGGCTTGGCCAATAGCGAAGCGAAATTGGACCCTTAGCCCAAAATCAAATCGCCTCGACAGCCTAAGTGAAACATGTTCTATTTCTTCTCTATGGCAAAAGGGAAGAAATCGCTGGCCCCAAAACCAGCCGAACCGCCGTTGGTTCTCACCAAGAGCAACGTTGACGCGTGGGATGAAGAGGCCGATGTGGTCGTCGTGGGGTTTGGCGGCGCGGGGGCGTGCGCAGCGCTCGAAGCGAATGCGCAAGGCGCGCGAGTCCTGGTGCTCGACCGTTTTCACGGCGGCGGCGCGACCGCAATCAGTGGGGGTGTGTTCTACGCCGGCGGCGGGACGCACATCCAACGCGAAGCCGGTGTGAGTGACGACGCCGATGAGATGTTTCGTTACCTTTCGCTCGAGGTGAAAGGCGTGGTGTCGGAAGAAACGCTGCGCGACTTCTGCGAGAAGAGCGTCGACAACCTCACCTGGCTCGAAGGCCACGGCGTTCCGTTCGATGCCTCGCTTTGCCCGTACAAGACGAGCTACCCGACCGACGACTACTATCTCTACTACTCGGGCAACGAAGGTTTCTCGCCGTACAAGGACGCAGCCAAGCCAGCACCGCGCGGCCACCGTGCCAAGGGCACCGGCCTTCCGGGCGAGAGCTTCTACGAGCCGCTTCGCGAGTCTGCGCATCGCGCGGGCATCGAGGTCGAGTACGAAACTCGGGTGACGCGCCTGCTCATCGACAGTCAGAACCAGGTCCTCGGCGTCGAGTATCGGCAAATTAAGAAGGGCTTTTGGAGCCGGTTGTACCGACGGCTTCACCAGGCCGGCATCGCCATCGTCAAGTACCACCCGAAGACCGCCGCGAAGCTTCGTGGGCGTTGCTTCCAAATCGAAGCCGAACACTCTGTGGTCAAGCGGGTCCGCGCGGTGAAGGGTGTAATCCTCGCGGCCGGCGGCTTCATCTACAACCGCGCGATGGTGAAGGGAATCGCCCCCAAATACCGGACCGGAATGCCACTCGGAACCTCGTCCGACAACGGGAGCGGCATCCTGTTGGGGCAGAGCGTCGGCGGCAAGACCGACCTGATGGACCGCATCTCGGCATGGCGATTCATCAACCCGCCGGAGGCTTTCGCCAAGGGCATGATTATCAACCAGAGCGGTGAGCGGTACATCAACGAGTTCATGTACGGCGCTGCGGTGGGCGAAGCGATGGTCGAGCACAACGACGGTGTTGCCATCCTGGTCATCAATGGCGAGCTCAAGAAAATCGCGCGCGAGCAGTGCAAGCCGGGCAAGGCGCAGTGGTTCCAGCGGGCGCCGGCGCTTCTCAACCTTTGGTTCAACAGCAAAGAGGCCAAGACGGTCGAAGAGCTTGCGAAGGTGGCGAAGGTTCCGGTGGATGCGCTTCGGAGGACCCTCGAGGACTACAACGAGGCGGCGGACGGCAAGGCCTCGGACCGCTTTGGCAAGGACCCCGACAAGATGCACGCGATGCGCAAGGGGCCTTACTTTGCAATCAACGCCGGGATCAAGAGTAAGCGCTTCCCCTGCCCGACATTGACGCTGGGCGGGCTGGTCGTCGACGAACGAACCGGTCAGGTGAAGGGCGAGGACGGCGGGGTGATTCCCGGCTTGTACGCGGCTGGACGCAACGCGGTTGGAGTTTGCTCCCGGCAGTACGTGAGTGGTTTGTCGATTGCGGACTGCGTGTACTCGGGCAGGCGCGCTGGCGGCGCGGCCGCCCGGGGCGAGGTCTACGCCGAAAAAGACAGTCCGACGCCAGCAGAAACCCCTCCCATCGAGGCCAAGCCCACCCAGGCCGCGCCGCTCGAAGGCCTGCCGGTGCTCAGCGAACGCCAAGTGGCCGATCCGTCGCCCGAAGCGCATTCCCAACCTGGGCGCCGAGCGCGACACGACGGGCCGTACCCGCGCCAGTCACTCAATCGAACGATTCGACGCCCCGGCGGGACCACGCGTGTGTCGGGAACTCTACGCGGGCGCCTCTCGAAGCGCGCCCCCTGAGCTTGACGGAAGCCCGGCGCGGCACAAGGGTGGCTAGCGGCCATGACTGATAAGCCGAGCGACGAAGAAGCCGAGGCATGCGTCCGGAAGCTCCTCGCCTACATGGGCGACGACCCCGAGCGCGAAGGTTTGCTGGACACGCCGAAACGCGTGCTCGGTGCAATTGAGGAGCAGTTCCGCGGGTACCGCGAAGACCCCGTCGCGCATCTTTCACGAACGTTTACCGAGGTCGAAGGTTACGACGAGCTCGTGCTGGTGAGCGACATCGAGATCTACAGCCATTGCGAGCATCACGTCGTGCCGTTCGTCGGCAAAGCGCATGTGGCCTACATTCCGGACGGCAAGGTCGTGGGGCTGTCGAAAATCGCCCGCGTCGTGGACACCTTTGCCAAACGGCTGCAGGTCCAGGAGAAGCTCACCGCCCAAATCGCGAAGGCGATGGACGAGACCCTCACCCCGCAGGGCACGGCGGTCATTCTTCAGTGCCAGCACTTTTGTATGTGCTACCGGGGGGTGCGCAAACCAGGGTCCTGGACGACGACCAGCCGCCTGACGGGCTGTTTCCTGAAAGACGAGGCCGCGCGCATGGAGCTCCTGACCCTGGTCGGCATGCATCGCTCGATCGGCGGCGCCGGCGCCTGAGCCGCCTCGATCTTCGCTCGTTCGCAGCGTAGAGTAGCCGCATGCGCGAGCAGCATTACGACTGGGTCATCATCGGTTCGGGTTTTGGCGGGAGCGTCTCGGCGCACCGCCTCACGCAAAAAGGCTACAAGGTCCTCGTCATCGAGAAGGGACGCCGGTTCAAACCGGAAGACTTCCCGAAGACCAACTGGAACTTGAAGCGGTGGATGTGGAACCCGGCGATCGGGCTGAAGGGCTTCTTCCAGATGTCTTTCTTGAAGCACATGACCGTGCTTCACGGCGTGGGCGTTGGTGGCGGCTCGTTGGTTTATGCCAACACTTTGCCCACGCCGAAGTCGGCTTTCTTCCAGGCCAAGTCGTGGGGACACCTGGCCGACTGGGAAGCCGAGCTCGCACCTCACTACGAGACCGCAAAGCGGATGCTTGGAGCGACGCCCAACCCCGTCATGACCAGGGGTGACCATGTGATGAAGGAGATTGCAAAGGACATCGGACGCGAGGACCACTTTCACCCCACCGAGGTTGCTGTCTTCTTTGGCGAGCCCAATAAGAAGGTGCCTGACCCTTTCTTCGAGGGCGAAGGTCCGGACCGCGTTGGGTGCACCTTCTGTGGCGCCTGCATGACGGGTTGCCGCGTTGGAGCGAAGAACACGCTCGACAGGAACTACCTGTACCTCGCCGAAAGGAACGGCGCAGAGGTCGTTCCCGAGACGGAAGTCACCGCGATCAGGCCTCTCGACGGCGGCGGCTATCGGCTCGAAACCAAACCCTCGTTGGGCAAGGGACACAGCGGTGAGGTCACCGCCGACCGCGTCGTTCTCTCCGGCGGCGTGATGGGCACGATGCCCCTTCTCCTTCGGATGAAAGAAGACCCGGCGGGTCTGCCGAAGCTCTCAGGCCGGGTGGGCGACTTCGTTCGCTCGAACAGCGAAGCGCTGTTTGGCGTCATCTCACCGGACAAGAACGAGAACTTCTCGAAGGGTGTCGCGATCACGTCCATCCTTCATACCGATGACCATAGCCACATCGAGCCCGTCCGCTACGGCGAAGGCTCGGGTTTCTTCCGCACGCTGCTCTCCATACACGCGCCGGGACCTACGATTATCTCCCGGGTCTGGGGCGGGCTCTTGGCGTTCATGCGCCGACCGGGTCGTTGGCTGAGAGCGCTCTTCGTCAAAGACTTGGCGAAGCAATCCCAGGTCCTGCTCTACATGCGCACCATCGAAGGCACGCTCCGGATGAAGCTCGGACGGGAGTGGAGAACTGGATATCGGTGTGGTCTCGTAACCGAAGTAGACGATCCGAGCCAGGCCCCGTCTGCGTTCATGGATGAAGCCACCGATCTGGCCGAGAGGTTCGCAGACAAGGTGAACGGGGTGCCGACCACCCTGCTCACCGAAACCCTGCTCGGGGTACCCTCGACTGCACACATCCTCGGCGGCGCCTGCATGGGCGACTCCGCCGAGACGGGCGTCATCAACGAACGGCACGAGGTGTTCAACTACCCGGGCCTCTACGTCATCGATGGCTCGGCGATTTCCGCCAACCCCGGCGTCAATCCCTCGCTGACCATCACGACCCTCGCCGAACGCGCCATGAGCCTCATCGAGCCCAAACACCGCACCAAACAAATTAACCCTTCGGAAAAGGGGACTGTCCCCTTTACGGAGGGGTTAAGAGTTGGGTGAGGGTGGTGTCGGGATCGGTGGGCTCGGGGGGCTCTAGTTTGAAGGTGTCGACGACTTCGCTGCCGCGTTCGTCGCAGTAGTAGGCCCATTCGCCCCATTGCGGGTCGTCTAGCTTGATGAAGAGCGCGACGCAGGCGTAGTAGGCGCGCGCCGAGAGCTCTGCGAACGGGGTGAGGTGCTCGGTGAGCGCGCCGGTGTAGATCTCGAGCAGCTCTTTGTCTTTGGCGATGTCTTCGGGAACGGGGGCGCCGCGAATGCTTCCCGCCATGTCTTCGTACATGTAACCAAAGAGCGCGGTCCCGATTCCACGCTCGAACAAGGGGTGGCTGCGGAGCGCGTGCGTTGCGGCAAGCGCGCGGTCGGTCGCGGCTTGGCGCTGCAGAATCCAGTCCCGGAACACGCCTTCGGCCCAGGTTTCGATGATTTCCTGGGTGGCGCCGTCCGGCGGCTCGGGCGGACGGACCGCCACCGCTTCTTCGACCCGTTTCCAGAGCTCCTGCAAGTCGTTGCTGAGCTCCTCGCGCGGGTAGACGGGCTGCGGAACCGGAATCGGGCTCACGACCAGTTCTTCTGACCCATCGGGGGTCTGACGGCCGGCGCAGCCGATACCCAAGGCCAACACAAACAGGAGCCAACGCGACATGCGGCGAGATTAACAGGCGCCGATCGGCGGGGCGAGTTTTGGGCGCAAAGCCGGTTGACTTGGCCGCCAAGATCGCATTTCCATCGTCTGATGGCTGCCTCTCTCGTCGAGCTGACCGATGCCAACAGCGTGGACCGCGCCGCGCGCGCCTTGTTCGGCAGCGCGCTCGACACGAGGCCGGCGATCTCGCACAGCTTTGCCGCTTGGCGCGTCGCCAAGGACGAGCCTCTCAGGACGATTCTCATCAACGAGCACGGTCCGAAGAGCGACCTCGATTTCCTCGCGCTGCACATCGCGCGCGCGCGAGCAGACGCGATCATCATCACCGGGAAGATCCTCCGCGACGAGCCGGCGCTCCGGTTCGACCTTCAGGCTGACCCACGCTGGGGTGACGCCTTGCTGAGTTGGCGCGAGCGTCACTGGGGCATCTGCAATCCGCCGTGGGTGCTGATCCTGACCGGTACGGGCGAGCTCGACTTCGAGCATCCGGTCTTTCACGGATGGGTGCGGCCACTCATCTTCACGACCGACCGCACCGCGGCGCGTAAGCTCGCGGCGGCCCCCTGCCCCGTTGTCGCGGACCAGGCTCCCGACCTTCGGCGCGCGATTCGGCATCTGCAAAGTGCCCGGGGGTGCGACTGCGTGTCAATCGAGGCGGGCCCTTCGACCGCCCGCTCGCTCTATGAACGCCCGATGGCGGTCAAGGAGCTCTTGCTTTCGGTCTATCTCGAACCTTCGCTCGACGAACGTGCGCAAGGAGCGCCGCTCATCACCCTTTCCGAAGTTCGCGCGATGTTCCGAAGCGAGACTTCCGCCACACATCGCGAGCAAGGGAAACATTGGAGCTTTCACAGGCTCCGTCGCTAGCGGCCGCGCGTTTCTCGCTGTAGCCTTGCACCCATTCAAGATGTCGACGTTCATCCACCGCATTCCTCGCAACGCAGCGCTCCTCGTCACTCTCTTGATCCTGATCGTCTTGAGTCCGTCGATTGGGGAGAACCTGTCGGGGTACTTGGTCGAGCTGGTATTCGACGCGATCCTGTTGGCCGGCGTCTATTCGGTTGGTCCGGGCAAACATCGATGGCCATTCTTGATCCTGACCGTGGTGACGCTCGCTGTTCGTTGGGGAGAACACCTGTCCGGCGTTTCAGCGCTCGACGTGGGCGCCCTATCGATCACGGTGCTTTGGCTCGCCTACGCCGTCTCGATCATCATCGGCAATCTGTTTCAGCGCCGCGACGTGACCCTTGCTACGATCCTCGGCGCCGTCGTGGCTTACCTATTGGTGGCGGTCGCCTTCACATTGGTGTTCGAGATTATCGAGATCCAGAACCCAGGTTCGTTTTCGGGCCTTGCCGATGGCGGCGCCGGAGACCGAGCGGAGCTCGGCAGCTCGATGATGTACTTCAGCCTGGTGTGCATCACGACGATGGGCTTCGGCGACGTCGTGCCGATCTCGAACATCGCACGGCCGCTCGCGGTGCTCGAAGGCGTGTTCGGGCAGCTCTACCTGGCCGTCATGATCGCCAGGCTCGTCGGCTTGCACATCGCCCGTGCAGGCGACGAGACAAGGTCAGGCAAGGATCTCTAACCGGGCCCAATTATCGAGCGAGTGCTTTTCGTGAACGACGACTTCCAGGCAGGACAGAGCTATCCACTCGGGGCAACGCCCTATCCGAGTGGCGTCAACTTCAGTGTTTACTCGAAGCACGGCGATGGCATCGAGCTCTTGCTTTTCGACAGGCCGGACGACGCTCGGCCGGCGCGCGTCATCAACCTCGACCCCTCCCGCCACCATCGCACCTTTCACTACTGGCATGCATTCGTTCCCGACATTGGACCGGGCCAAGTTTACGCGTACCGAGCCTATGGGCCGCGCGAACCCGCGCAGGGGCACCGCTACGACTGCAACAAGGTCTTGCTCGATCCATACGGTCGCGCCGTCGCCGTGCCCCGAGGCTACGATCGTGAAGCTGCGTGCCGCCCCGGAGACAATACCGAGACAGCGATGAAGAGCGTGGTAGTCGACCTGAGCCGTTACGACTGGGAACACGATGCTCCGCCGAATCACTCGTCGGCCAAGTCGGTGATCTACGAAATGCACGTTGGCGGCTTTACGCGGCATCCCAGCTCCGGCCTCACCCGCGAAACGCGCGGCACGTACGCCGGCCTGATCGAGAAGATCCCGTACCTTCAAGACCTCGGTGTAACCGCAGTCGAGCTTCTACCGGTGTTCCAGTTCGACCCGCAAGAAGCACCGCCAGGTCTGACCAATTACTGGGGCTACAACCCGGTTTCCTTTTTTTCGCCTCACGGCGGCTATGCCTCGTGCGCCGATCCCCAAGGAGTCCTCGACGAGTTCCGAGACATGGTCAGAGCGCTGCACCGGGCGGGGATCGAGGTGATCTTGGATGTCGTCTACAACCACACTGCCGAGGCTGGAGACTTCGGGGCGACGTTTTGCTTCAAGGGCTTGGACAACAGGGGATACTACATTCTCGACAAGGACGATGAGGCTCTCTACGCCAACTACAGTGGCACTGGCAATACGCTGAACGCCAACCATGCCGTCGTTCGACGCCTCATCCTCGACAGCTTGCGTTACTGGGCCCAAGAGATGCACGTTGACGGCTTTCGGTTCGACTTGGCTTCGATTCTGTCCCGTGACATCGAGGGTCACGTCGTTGCAAACCCACCCGTTCTCTGGGACATCGAGACAGACCCAGTCCTGAGCGGCACGAAGCTCATCGCGGAGGCCTGGGATGCGTCCGGCCTCTATCAGGTGGGGAGCTTTTTTGGTGACCATTGGAAGGAGTGGAACGGCCGATTTCGCGACGATGTGCGTGCTTTCTTCAAAGGCGAAAGTGGGTACGCCGAGGACCTGGCGGTGCGCTTGCTCGCGAGCCCAGACATCTATGGCCATCAGGAGCGTGAGCCCGAGCAAAGCATCAACTTCGTCACCTGTCACGATGGCTTCACGCTGAATGATCTCGTCTCCTATGACGAAAAGCACAACTTGGCGAACGAAGAAGAGAATCGGGACGGGGCCGACGACAACCGCAGTTGGAACTGTGGCGTAGAAGGAGAGACCGACGATCCTGCCGTGCAGGAGCTGCGAGACCGTCAGATCAAGAACTTTTTCACGACGAACCTCTTGGCCCTCGGCGTGCCGATGATCCTTATGGGAGACGAGGTGCGTCGCACGCAGCAGGGCAACAACAATCCGTACTGCCACGACAGCGAGCTCAGCTGGCTCGACTGGGGCTTGCTGCAAACGCATGCAGGCCTCCATCGTTTCGTGAAGAAGCTCGTTCATTTCCGATTGAGCCTGCCCGTCGATGAGCAAGGCCTGAGCCTAAACGAGCTGCTTCTCCAGACGCCGGCTCACTGGCACGGCGTCAAGCGCGACGACCCGGAGACGGCTGGCCATTCCCACAGCTTGGCCTTCAGCATCGAGGGAACTCGCTACACGTGGCACCTGATGTTCAGCGCGTACTCTAAGCCGTTGACGTTTGACCTTCCCGCTGTACCTGCCAAGAAGGCGACGCCCTGGAGAAGATTGATCGACACCCACATGGATTCACCCGACGATTTCTGCGATCCTGCAGACGCACCGATCGTCGATGGCCTGAAGTACTTGGTCGAACCGCACTCGGTCGTCGTGCTCTTGGCCGACCGCACGGAGGAGTGAAGCTCTTGGGACTGCCGCGGCGTAGCGGAATTCTTCTGCACATCACCTCCCTTCCAGGGGGGCCGTTCACCGGAGACCTGGGCCCATCGGCGTATGCGTTCGCCGACTTCCTCGCGGACGCAGGGCAGGCATGGTGGCAAACACTGCCGCTCAATCCCATCGGCGACGGAAGCTCACCCTATTCGAGCATAGCGTCTTTCGCCACCGAGCCACTGATGATCTCCCCCGAGCTACTCGTCGAAGACGAGCTACTGGATCATGATTCGCTCCGGGGCGTGCCCAGAGCCTCGACCGACTGGAAGGCGAACGTTGCCGAGTCGCAGCGATTACGCGGACGGCTGCTGAGGCGCGCCTACGAATCCTTCTTGGAGCGTCCTCAACCGATCTCACGCGCATTCGCCGATTTCCGGGCTCGCGAGGCGGGATGGCTCGAGGACTACTGTCTCTTTGCGGCCTGCGGCGACCGCTTCGGGACGTGCAACTGGACGCGCTGGCCCGGCGAGATCGCAAAGCATGACAAGACGGCCCTTCAAGCTGCGGGCGCCGACCTAGAAGAAGAGACCAACTACCTGGCCTTCCAGCAGTTCTTGTTCGACCGTCAATGGCGCGCCCTCAGGCGCTACTGTCACGAAAGAGGCGTGGGTATCATCGGCGACATTCCGATGTTCGTCGCGCATGAGAGCGCGGATGTTTGGGCTCATCAGCAGGCCTTTCTGCTCGAGGACAACGGCCTTCCGGAGTTCGTGGCCGGCGCTCCGCCCGATGCGTTTGCTGCGGATGGACAGCGCTGGGGAAACGCGCTCTACGATTGGGCGCATCACGAGAAGACGGGGTTTGGTTGGTGGAAAGAGCGAATCACGCGGCAGCTGGAGTGGTTCGATCTGGTCCGGCTCGATCACTTCATTGGTTTCAAGCGCTACTGGCGGATTTCGAGGACGGCCGAAACCGCGATGGATGGCTGCTGGGTGCCCGCGCCCGGTGAGCAGCTATTCGACGAGCTGGTGAGGGTGCACGGCGAGCTTCCGTTTATCGCCGAAGACCTCGGCTCGGTCACGCAAGAGGTTTGGGACCTCCGCGATCAGTACCACCTGCCCGGCATGAAAGTGCTCCAGTTCGCATTCAACGGCGGCGGCGCTATCCACCGACCGGACAACTATCCCCCAGCCAGCGTGGCCTATACGGGAACCCATGACAGCGACACGACTTTGGGTTGGTACAAGGCACTGAAGCATAGGGCGCATTGCGGGGACCCAAGCGCGGGAGCGGAGCTACGGAATGTTCACGAGCGCCTCGGCACCGAGAACGAAGCCGAAATCGCCGCCGCCGCGATCCGGGCACTGAGCAAATCGCGCGCCAACACCGTGATCATCCCCATGCAGGACGTGCTGAACCTCGATGGAAGCCATCGGATGAACGCTCCGGGAACGGCCCATGGCAACTGGACTTGGAGGTTGAGAGACGGAGAGCTCGGCACTGCGGTGGCAGAGCGGCTGCGAGAGCTGGCAGAAGCCACGGACAGGTGCCGCTGAAGGCGCCGGGTGGTGGAAACGCGGTTTTTGATTCACGCGGGTGCTGGAGGCGCAGTAGTGACCCCGCCACCGTCCGCCGGCGCGGGAGTCGTGTTCCGGTCGTCGTCCTTCTTCGCCTTGAAGAAGATCGCGTACAGCACGGGAACGACGATCATGGTCAACACCGTCGCAACCGCCAAGCCGCCGACGATGGTGACCGCCATGGCGATGTAGAACGCGTCCGTAAACAGCGGGATCATCCCCAGGATTGTCGTCGCCGCAGCCATTGCCACGGGGCGCAACCGACTCGAACCACTGTCGAGAATCGCATCATACGTCGACTTTCCTCCGCCGACCTGCAAG
>Ga0209567_10000541_pt1 | contig 20626 bp, 19 predicted proteins | sample COG_12_FD_184756 | JGI IMG/M metagenome (GOLD analysis project Ga0209567, IMG submission 184756) | Pelagic marine sediment microbial communities from the LTER site Helgoland, North Sea, for post-phytoplankton bloom and carbon turnover... | ecosystem: Environmental > Aquatic > Marine > Neritic...
CTTTGCGGGTATGGCGTGTGTCCACGCCCGTATCCACGATGACCCATGACGAGGCGTCTCGGATCAACCAGAGGTTGATGTGATTCAGGGAGAACGGCAGCGGCATGCGTAACCAGAGCATGTCCTCGGCGACGTTCATCGTCGCGCCTTCGGCGGGCCGCCCGTCGAACTCGTAGCGGATCTTGTCCATACAATGATGTTCGCACGATGCCGCCTGCATTGCGCTATGCTGCGGAGACTAATTGTCCCCGGGGCGGGATTTGCCCAACAAGAAAGCATTGCTGCGCTTCATACTGCCCTCGTCACTGGGTGTTGCGATCTTCCTGGTGCCAGTCGCCTGGAACGGGGAACTGACGATCGGTATCGGCATCATCACGCAATGGGTAAAGGCGTTGATGGGCGAATACGGTGTTGAGATCGTCGTGTTTCTGATGGTGCTGACGAGCGTCATGACATTCCTCGCCTCGGTGCTCAAGCTGCGCCTGGTTCGCGACAGCGACTGGTTTGGCGGTTTATTCGATGTGCCATTGAACTGGTTTCTTGTGCGCCTGGCCGGTGCGGTTTTTGGCCTCATGTACCTGTTCCAGGCAGGTCCCGCGCTGTTGTTGTCCGAGGAAATCGGTGGCGCCGTCTACAGGGATATTGCGGTCAACGTCGTCGCCGTCTATATCAGCGCCTGCCTGCTGCTGCCGCTCTTGACGGATTTCGGTTTCATGGAGTTTGTCGGCACGCTGGCACGGCCGTTGTTCCGCCGCGTATTTCGTTTGCCCGGACGCGCCGCGATAGACGCAACCGCATCATTCGTAGGCGCCTCTTCGATCGGTCTGCTGATTACGATCGGACAGTACGAGCGAAAATTCTACACGGCGCGTGAAGCGTCGGTGATAGCGGCGAACTTTTCGGTTGTGTCCATCCCGTTCTCACTTGTAGTGGCGAATGTGTCGGGAATCGGCCAGCTGTTCGTGCCGTGGTACGCGTGCGTCGTCCTGACCTGCATCGTCGCAGCCGTAATAACGCCGCGCCTGCCGCCGCTGTCGCGCAAGGCGAACGAATACATTGACGGTTCCCTGCCGGCGGGCTGGGCTGTGGAAGAATCCGGGTCCCTGCTGACCGAGGCGTGGGACAAGGCCATCGAGCGCGCCAAGACTTCGCCGGGCGTGATTGATTACTTTGCGATAGGTGCCCGCAACCTGATGTTCTTCCTGTTCTCGGTTGTCGCGGCTGCGATGGCGTTCGCGACGATAGCGGCTTTACTGACGTTCCACACGCCAATCTTCGAATGGCTGGGATACCCGTTCATTGCCATGCTCGAATTGACGGGCTTGCCCGAGGCAGCGAATGCCGCGCCCGGCCTGTTCGCGGGCTTCGTGGATCAGTACATGCCAGCCGTTGTCGCGAGTAGCATCCACGCCGAACGGACCAGCTTCGTGTTGGCGGGCTTGTCCATCTGCCAGCTCATCTTCATGTCCGAACTCGGCGTCATTATCCTGCGATCGAGACTGCCGCTGGGCTTTCGGGATCTGGTTGCGGTCTTCCTGTTGCGCACGATCATTGCCGTACCGATACTGGTCGCGGGCGCTAATCTCATCGTCGATATCTAGTCAGGCGGCGGCGCGATCATCTGCAACCAGCGCGAGCTTCGTCGCGTCTATCTCATTGCGCACGTCGTGAACTGACTCCTCCTTGACCGGGCCGTATCCTCGTATGTCCATGTACTTGCCAATAAGCTCGGCGACCGCGTCAATGTTGGCCCCGCTCAATACCGTCAGCAACTCTTCGATGTTCGTCTCGAACTCCTCGATCAATTTTCGCTCCATGCGTCGTTCGGACGTGTAGCCGAAAACATCGAACGCCGTTCCGCGCAATCCGCGCAGCGCCGCGAGCAGCCGAAACACGGGCAGCATCCACGCGCCGAATTCTTTCTTGACGGGCCTGCCACGCGCATCGCGTTTGCCGTTCAGCACGGGCGGTGCGAGGTGGAAACGGAGCTTCGCTTTCGCGCCGAATTCCGTGGCAATCGAGGCCAGGAAGTCATCGCGCGTGTGCAGGCGGGCGACCTCGTACTCGTCCTTGTAGCTGAGTAGCTTGAAATAGACCCTGGCCGCCGCACGGCTGAGCGCATCGCCACTGGAGACCGCTGCCTCGGCGGTACGAACTCGTTCGACGAGATCGCGGTAGCGATTTGCGAGCGCGTCGTTCTGGTACCCGACCAGGAATTCGCTGCGCCGCTCGATCGTCTTATCGAGAGTTTCTGCAGCCTGCGGCCGCGCACCGACGAGCAATTTGTTCACCGCCTCGGAGTTCGCCGCTGCGATCCGTCCCCAGGCGAAGGCGCGCTTGTTCTCCTCGATCTTGACACCGTTCAGTTCGATCGCGCGCAGTAGCGCCTGCATCGATACGGGCACGAGGCCAAGTTGCCAGGCGCAACCCACCATCAATACGTTGGCGTAAATCGTGTCGCCCATGAGACGCTCGGCGAGCTGGTTCGCATCAATCGTCTCCAGGTAAGACTCGCCGACGGCTGTCGCAATTGCCGCAACGCGATCGCTCGCCCTCAAACTGGCATCGCGATGCCTGATGAAATCTCCCGTCAACATCTCGGCCGTATTGACGAGCGCTCGCGTGTGATCCTTTTGGTAGGTAATCGACGCTTTCGGGGACGAACTCACGACCAGGTCACAGCCGATCAGCGCATCGGCGCGCGCAGGTTCGATCCTCACCTGGTTGATGTCCGACGGTTGCCCGGCAATTCTCAGGTAACTCAAGACCGGTCCGAATTTTTGCGCGAAGCCCATGAAGTCGAGTTCAGATGCGCCTTTGCCCTCGATATGCGCCGCCATCGTGATAAGTGCGCCGACCGTGATTACTCCCGTACCGCCGACGCCCGTGACAAGCAGATCGTAGCAATGATCGATACTCGGTATCGCCGGGTCCTGCAGAGACTTCTCCAGTGCCGCGAAGTCCTCGTCGCTCGCAGAGCGGGCAGTGCTGCGCTGTACGTCGCCTACGACAGTAACGAAGCTCGGACAGAACCCGTTGAGGCAGGAGTAGTCCTTGTTGCAGCTGTGCTGGTCTATCTGCCGCTTGCGACCGAACGGCGTCTCCTTCGGAATCACGGACAGGCAGTTGGATTCCACCGAACAGTCCCCGCAGCCTTCGCAGACAAGCTCATTGATGACGACGAACTTCCTTGGATCCTCGAGCTTGCCGCGCTTGCGGCGACGCCGCTTTTCGGTCGCGCAGGTCTGCGCGTAGATCAGCACCGTGACGCCCGGGATCTCGCGAAGCTCGCGCTGCACGGCATCCAGTTCGCGCCGGTGCGATATCGTTACTCGCGACGGAAAATCCTGGCGATCGAAAGTCTCGGGTTGGTCGGTGACCAGTGCGATGCGTTCGACGCCTTCCGAGCGCACGGCGTGGGCGATGCTCTGCACCGAGATCGGCCCGTCGACGGGCTGGCCGCCCGTCATGGCGACAGCGTCGTTGTAGAGGATCTTGTAGGTGATGTTCGTGCCCGCCGAGACGGCCTGGCGAATCGCGAGCGAGCCCGAGTGATAAAAGGTGCCGTCACCAAGATTCTGGAAGACGTGCTGATCGCCGTTGAATCGCGACCGCGGGATCCAGTTGACGCCTTCGCCACCCATCTGAATGAGTCCGTCCGTATCGCGATCCATCCAGCTGGCCATGAAATGACAGCCGATACCCGCGAGCGCCCGTGAGCCTTCCGGGACCCTGGTCGAGGTATTGTGCGGGCAGCCCGAGCAGAAGTAGGGCATGCGCCTGGCGCCGCCAATCTCGATCCTGGGACCACGTTTACCCAGCAGCAGTTCGGCGCGGTCACGGAAGGCATGGCCGCCAAATAGGTGGTCAAGTCGCCTCGCAACGATCGGAGCGAGTTGCACAGGCGAGAGTTCGCCGACCCAGGGTACGAGTCGCTGCCCGTTCTCATCTTCCTTGCCGACCATGACATCGGGTTTGCGGCCCGGGTAGTCGTAAAAGTACTCCTTGAACTGGCTCTCGATGATGCCGCGCTTCTCTTCGATCACGAGGACCTCACGCTTGTTCTGCACGAAGTCGAGCGCGCCCTGTGGCTCGAGCGGCCAGACCATGCCGACCTTGTAGACATCGATGCCGAGACGATGAGCCTCGTCGTGCTCGATGCCGAGCAGGCGCAGGGCCTCGATGAGATCGAGGTGTCCCTTGCCCGTGGTTACGATGCCGAAGCGTGCATTCGGGACATCGAAGATCTTGCGGTCAATCGGATTGGCCGCCGCAAATGCCAGCGTCGCGGCTTTCTTGGCTTCGAGGCGTTCCTCGATCTGCGGTCCCGGGAAATCGGGCCAGCGATAATGCAGGCCGTCTGCGGGCGCTTCGAAGTCGGTCGGCTGTCGAAACTGCGGATACGACGGCAGCTCGATCGACATGGCCGATTCGACGGTCTCGGAGATCGCTTTGAACCCGACCCACATGCCCGAGAAGCGCGACAGCGCGATGCCGTAAAGACCGAACTCGAGGTACTCGGCCACGTTCGCCGGATTCAGGTTCGGCATCATGAAGGTCAGGAACGCAACATCGGACTGGTGCGGCATTGATGAGGAGATGCAGCCGTGATCGTCGCCGGCTACCACGAGGACGCCGCCCTGCGGCGAGCTGCCATAGGCATTGCCGTGTTTCAGCGCATCCCCGGCGCGATCGACGCCGGGACCTTTGCCGTACCAGATGCCGAACACACCGTCGACGGTGCTGTCCGGATCCGTCTCAACCTGCTGCGTGCCGAGGATCGCCGTTGCCGCCAGGTCCTCGTTGACGGCCGGCAGGAATTCGATCTCGTTTTCCTCGAGGACGCGCTTCGCGCGCCACAGCTCCTGGTCAACCATGCCCAGCGGCGAGCCGCGGTAGCCGCTGACGTAGCCTGCCGTATTCAGCCCGGCGGCCCGGTCGAGCGTGCGCTGCATCAGTGGGATGCGAACCAGTGCCTGGGTGCCGGTCAGGAGGACGCGGCCGGATTCGCGGCGGTAGCGGTCGGCCAGTTCGTAGTTGTCCAGGGGGTAGTGGGGATTAGCTGACATCGCGGTACCTCAACGTGAACGCACAGTGTCTCAGATATGCGCCGCGAGCGGGTGCCAATCATCCCGATAATTAGTCAGAAAACGAAATTGTATACCGTAGAACTATTATTTTCGGTAAAATATTTCGCTATAAGAATTTGAGGTGAAATACCATGCTGGAGCGCAAGGACCGCCTGATACTCACCGAACTGCAGCGCGACAGCCGCCTGACGATGCAGGAACTCGCCGAGCGTGTCGGCATGTCGAGCTCGGCTTGCTGGCGGCGCGTCAAGGGCCTCGAGGAGGCCGGCGTCATCGATCGCTACGCCGTGATCGTCAATACACGCAAGGCCGGCTTCGGCCTGTCTTCGGTCGTACATGTCTCGCTGGCACGCCACGAGCAGAAGAACGTCGACAACTTCATTCGCGAGGTGTCACGTCATCCTGAAATACTCGAATGCTTTGCGACCAGCGGCGAGGCTGATTTTCACCTGCGCGTCGTCGTCGAGGATATCGACGCCTACAACGTGTTCCTCGACGATTTCATCTTCAAGCTGCCGGGTGTGTCGCAGGTGCGCTCGAACATCATCCTCAAGGAGATCAAGGCGGATACGGCCCTGCCGTTTCGCTAGGTGCCGATCGAATCGATGATGGCGTTCAGTGTTGCGCTCGGGCGCATCGCACTGGATGCGAGGTGGTCGTCGGGGCGATAGTAGCCGCCAATATCGACCGGGGCGCCTTGCGCGGCGTCGAGCTCTGCAAGAATCTTCGCTTCGTTTTCCCGCAGCGCCTTCGCCGCTCCCTCGAAAAGCTCGGCGAGTTCCAGGTCCTGCGTGTTGGCGGCCACGGCCTCCGCCCAGTACGTCGCCAGGTAGAAATGGCTGCCACGGTTATCGAGTTCGCCGACCTTGCGTGACGGCGCCTTGTTCTCCCCGAGGTAGCGGCCATTGGCTTCGTTGAGGGCCGCCGCGATGATCCTGGCCTTGTCGCTACCGCTCTGCTCGGCCAGGTCTTCGATCGAGACGGCAAGCGCCAGGAACTCGCCCAGCGAATCCCAGCGCAAGTGGCCTTCCTCGATGAACTGCTGCACGTGCTTTGGCGCTGAGCCGCCCGCGCCGGTCTCGTACAGCCCGCCGCCCGCCAGCAGCGGGACGATCGAGAGCATCTTGGCGCTCGTGCCGAGTTCGAGAATCGGGAACAGGTCCGTAAGATAGTCACGCAGCACGTTACCCGTCACCGAGATCGTATCGACACCATTCTGCACGCGTTCGAGCGTCGCTCGCATCGCGTCGACGGGCGCGAGAATGCGGATGTCCAGGTCGGTCGTGTCGTGTTCCTTGAGATAGCGACTGGCTTTCTCAATCAGGATGCGATCGTGTGCACGTTGCTCGTCGAGCCAGAAGATCGCAGCCGAGTTCGTTGCGCGCGCCCGCGAGACGGCGAGTTTGACCCAGTCGCGAACAGGCAGATCCCTGGTCTGGCACATGCGCCAGATATCACCTTGCTTGACCTGTTGCTGCATCAGTACCTTGCCATTCCCGTCAGTGACACGAACTTCCCCGTCAGTGTCAATTTCGAAGGTCTTGTCGTGGGAGCCGTATTCCTCGGCCTTCTGCGCCATCAGGCCAACGTTGCAGACGTTGCCCATCGTGGTCACGTCGAAAGCGCCGTGTTTGCGGCAGAAGTCGATGACCTCCTGGTAAATGCCGGCATAACAGCGGTCGGGGATGACAGCTTTGGTGTCGTGCAGCTTGCCGTCGGGGCCCCACATCTTGCCCGAGGAGCGTATCGCCGCGGGCATCGATGCGTCGATGATGACGTTGCTCGGGACGTGCAGATTGGTTATGCCCTTGTCGGAATCGACCATCGCCTGGGCCGGGCGGTTGGCATACACGGCGTCGATATCAGCCTCGACCTGGGCCCGCTGTTCATCGGGCAGGTCGGCGATTTTCGAGTAAACGTCGCCGATGCCGTTGTTTGGATCCACACCCAGTTCATCGAACAGCGCCGCGTGCTTCTCGAAGACGTCGGCGTAATAGGCGGTCACGGCGTGACCGAACATGATCGGGTCCGACACCTTCATCATCGTCGCCTTGAGGTGTAGCGAAAACAGCACACCCTGTTGTTTGGCTGCCTCGATCTCGGCTGCGTAGAACTTCCGCAAGGCCCGGCAGTTCATGACGGACGAGTCGACGACTTCTCCCGCCAGAACGGGAACGCTTCCTCGCAGCGCCGTCGTTGTGCCGTCTGCTGCCACATGCTCGATGCGCAGTTCACCCTCGCCCTCAACAACCGCCGACTGCTCGCTCGAGTAGAAGTCGCCGTCTTCCATGTGCGCGACATGCGTTTTCGACTCGCTGCTCCACTCGCCCATCGAATGCGGGTTGTTCTTCGCGTAAGCCTTCACGGCCGCCGCCACGCGCCGATCGGAGTTACCTTCGCGCAACACGGGGTTCACGGCGCTGCCGAGCACCTTCGCATAGCGTGCATGAGCGTGCAGCTCTGCCTCGGTGGTCGGCTCTTCGGGGTAGTTGGGAACATCGAAGCCCTGCGATTGCAGTTCCCTTATCGCCGCATGCAATTGCGGGATGGAGGCGCTGATGTTGGGCAGCTTGATGATGTTGGCCTCAGGCGTCTTGGCCAGTTCGCCGAGTTCCGCCAGCGCGTCACGCTGTCGTTGTTCGTCGGTCAACGTGTCGGGGAAATTCGCAATGATCCGTCCGGCGAGGGAAATGTCGCGTGTCTCCACGTCGATACCGGCGGCATCCGTAAAGGCCTTCACGATTGGCAGGAACGAGTAGGTTGCCAACGCGGGTGCTTCGTCGGTCTTCGTGTAGATGATCTTGGCTGTGCTCATGCGAGTCCCTTGTTGCTATTGTCGGGTGTTGCCACGCGGCGGGGCATTATAAAGCGCCCGACTGTAAATCTCTCGCCTGAAAATTATTACTTTTAAATCAATGGGGTAGAGTACCTCACTGCACCGAGGCCCAGTGTTCGTCGGTGGCCACCATGGTCAGAACATCGTACTGGGCGACCGTCTCGCCGTCCTGGTTCGTGACCTCGGTGTCCCAGCGCACCTCGCCGTAACCCGTGTCGGCGCGCAGCGTTTTCTGCTTGCAGGTTAGCCTGACCTCGAGCCTGTCTCCGTAATTGACGGGTTTGGCAAACCTCAGATCATCGACGCCATAGTTCGCCAGTACGGGGCCAAAGTCGGGATCGACGAACAGGCCCGCGGCGAATGACACGATCAGGTAACCGTGTGCAACGCGGCCATCGAAAAAGGGGTTTTTGGCAGCGGCCTCTTCGTCGGTGTGTGCGTAGAACCTGTCGCCGGTGAAATCGGCGAAGTGCTGGATGTCTTCGAGGGTGATTTCGCGTTCATCCGTGAGCAGCGTGTCACCGACACAGACTTGTTCGAAGGTCTTTCTGAATGGGTGCACGTCCGATCGTTTCTGCTCGGCCCCGCGTATCCAGCGATTGCCGACAGCGGTCAGTGTTTCGGGCGAACCCTGCACCGCCGTGCGTTGCATGTAGTGCAGCACGCCGCGGACACCGCCCATTTCTTCTCCGCCGCCCGCTCTTCCCGGGCCGCCGTGAACGAGATGCGGCAGCGGTGATCCATGTCCCGTTGACTCGTCGGCACAATGGCGATTGATGACGAGCATGCGGCCATGGTACGCGGCCGTCCCGAGGATCAATTCGCGGGCGATCGTATTGTCGTTCGTGATGATCGATCCGGCCAGGCTGCCCTCGCCGAGTCGCGACAATTCGATCGCTTCGTCGAGATTCTCGTAGGGCAATACCGTGCTGACCGGCCCAAATGCCTCGACCGAATGCACGGCCGCTGAGGTCAGGGGCTTTTCACAATGCAATAGCGTCGGCATAAAGAAGCAACCCTTGCCCGCATCGGCGTCGACAAGGTCGAATTCATCCTCGCCTCCATAGACGATCTCGGCCTGGTGCGACAACTCGTTGACGCGATCGCGAACCTCGTCGCGCTGACCAGGACTTGCAAGCGCGCCCATGTCGACTTCCTTGCTTGCCGGGTTGCCGATGCGGATTTCGCCGAGCGCTGTCGACAGCGCCGTTACGACGGCGCCCGCGATTGCGGCGGGCGCGATGATGCGCCGGATGGCCGTGCACTTCTGCCCGGCCTTCGAGGTCATCTCTCGCACGACCTCCTTGATATAGAGTTCGAACTCGGGCGTGCCGGGCACGGCGTCGGGTCCCAGTATCGAGGAATTCAGCGAATCGGTCTCCGCCGTAAACGCCACGGATTCGCTGACGACACGGGGATGCTGTTGCAGGAATTCCGCCGTGTTCTTGGAACCCGTGAAAGCGATCGTGTCCTGGCAGTTGAGATGATCGAACAGGTCGCCGACGCTGCCGCAAATGAGCTGCAAGGCGCCCTCCGGCAGTATTCCCGAGTCCAGGATGCGGCGCACCATGAGTTCGGTCAGGTAGGCTGTACTCGATGCGGGCTTGACGATCGCCGGCACGCCGGCCAGCAGGGTGGGTGCGAGCTTCTCGAGCATTCCCCAGCAGGGAAAATTGAAAGCGTTGATGTGGACCGCCGCGCCGAGCTTGGGCGTGAAGATATGCTGGGCAGCGAACGTGCCGTTGCGTGACAGGTATTCAGGCGGCCCGTCGAGGTAGACGACATCGTTGGGCATTTCACGGCGCCCTTTGCTCGAAAAGACGAATAGCGTGGATATGCCGCCATCGATGTCGATCCAGCTGTCGCTGCGGGTTGCCCCGGTCTCGGCCGACAGCGCGTACAATTCCTTCTTGTGCTCCATGAGATATTTGGCCAGCGCCTTGAGCATCTCGCCACGTTCGTGGAACGTATAGCGCCTCAGGTTCGCACCGCCCACAGTGCGTGCATGTTGCAGCATGTCGGCAAAGTCGAGGCCTTTGCTGGAAATTGCGGCAACGGGCTCGCCGCTGACTGCGCTGGTCAGCAAGGTGCCGTCACCGTCACCTTCGACCCACTGGTCTTTCACGAGATTGCCGAGCTTCATCCGTGGTCACCTCACGCCGATACAGAAAAAAAGGAATTTGAAAAAAATCGTATCAGATTGTACGGTCAGTCGGTCCGAAAGCAAGCCAGACCCGCAATGCGTCCCGAGACCGCCTGCAAAAAACTCCTCGAGGAATTTCGTGCGCGCCCGACGCTGCGCGCCGGTTCGCTGATCACGACAGTGTTCGGCGATTCGATCGCTCCGCGTGGAGGTACGGTCTGGCTCGGCAGCCTGATCGGCGTGATGGCCGATTTCGGTATCAGCGAGCGCCTCGTGCGCACCTCGGTGTTTCGGCTCGTCAAGGATGGCTGGTTGCAGTCTGTGCAGATTGGGCGACGCTCTTACTACAGCCTGACTGACACCGGTCGCGAGCAATTCGAGCAGGCCACCCACAGGATCTACGGCGAACCCGGCGGGCACTGGGACGGCGAGTGGTGCCTGTTACTGCTGTCGGCGCTGGCCACGGAACCCAAGGATCGCGTTCGCAGGGAATGCGGCTGGCTCGGCTTCGGACCACTGTCGGCCAACGTCCTGGCCCATCCTGCGCCGGACTTCACGGAACTCGATGTGACGATGCGGCGGCTCGATGTGCAGGATGAGCTGATCGTCATGCGTGGGCGAACCATCAGGAGCGAGCACTCGATGCGTGAAGTGGTGCGCAATTGCTGGAACCTGGACGATATCGATGCGCGCTACGGCGAATTCGTCAGGCGCTTCCGACCGCTTCTTCGGGCCCTCTCGAAGAGCCCTGAAATAAGCGCCCAATCGGCCTTCCTGGCGCGAACATTGCTGATCCAGGAGTATCGAAAAGTGCTGCTCCGGGATCCCTTGCTGCCTGTCGAGCTGCTGCCGGCTCGCTGGCATGGCGCCGCGGCCCACCAGCTGTGTCGCAACCTTTATCGGCTCGTGCACCGCAACGCCGATGCGTATCTTGACGATGTAATGGAGACGGCCGACGGGCCGTTGCCGCCACCGGCCGCCGCATTCGCGCGGCGCTTCGGCGGCCTGGATTTGGCAGACAACAGGGAGAGTACGGTCAATGACTGACTTAAAAACGGCGAAGCGCTGCGCCCGGGCGATGTGGTCCGGGGATAATGCGTCGAAAGCGCTTGGCATGAAGGTCGAGATTCGCAAAGTCGGCTCGGCCACGGCGCGCATGACCGTGCGCGAGGATATGGTGAACGGCTTTGACGTCTGTCACGGCGGGCTGCTGTTTGCGCTGGCAGATACGGCATTTGCGTTTGCCTGCAATGCTTACGACCGAAAGACGGTAGCGGCGTCCGGCAACATCGAGTTCCTGCGACCCGCCAGGCTGGGTGACCAGCTGCGTGCGAGAGCAGATGAGGAGCATCGAGGTCGGCGGACCGCTTATTACAACGTCAGGATCGACAATCAGGACGGCGAGCTCATCGCTTTGTTCCGGGGTCGATCGGTCAGCGGCAAGGAACGGCTGCTCGACGATTAACCGATACGGATATCATTGAAAAGTGAAAAAAACCGTGTCACATTGTCCGGATCAGTAGAGGAGCTTTTTGCATGTACACGCAAGGCCTTGACCAGAAAGGGGAAGCCGCGGGCGGCGCCAGTGAAACGCCCGAACAACTGGCGGCGTTCCAGGCGCGCATCGATGCCGAAGAAAAAATCGAGGCCAAGGACTGGATGCCCGAGGCTTACCGACGCACGCTGGTACGACAGATATCGCAACATGCGCATTCGGAGATCATCGGCATGCAGCCCGAGGGCAACTGGCTGACTCGTGCGCCGTCGCTCAAGCGCAAGGCGATCCTGCTCGCGAAGGTGCAGGACGAGGCGGGTCACGGCCTGTATCTTTACAGCGCCGCGGAGACCCTGGGCGTGTCGCGCGACCAGATGGTTGCTGATCTGCTGTCCGGCAAGGCCAAGTATTCGAGCATTTTCAACTACCCCACGCTTACGTGGGCCGACATCGGCGCCATCGGCTGGCTGGTTGATGGCGCGGCCATCATGAACCAGATACCGCTTTGCCGCTGTTCCTACGGGCCGTATGCGCGCGCAATGATCCGCATCTGTAAGGAAGAGAGCTTCCACCAGCGACAGGGCTTCGAGATCATGCTCACGCTGTGTCGCGGCAGCGAAGAGCAAAAGGCCATGGCGCAGGATGCGCTGAACCGGTTCTGGTGGCCGTCGCTGATGATGTTTGGGCCGAATGACGCCAAATCCAAGCATTCGGCGCAATCGATGAAGTGGAAGATCAAGCGATTCTCGAACGACGAACTGCGCCAGAAGTTCATCGACGTGACCGTGCCACAGGCTGAGTTCCTCGGTCTCGAGGTGCCCGACGACGAGCTGCACTTCGACGAGGAATCCGGACATTACCAACACTCCGACATTGACTGGCAGGAGTTTTTCGACGTCGTCTCGGGTAATGGTCCCTGCAACAAACAGCGTATGGCGAAACGCCGCAAGGCGCATGACGACGGCGCCTGGGTGCGTGAGGCGGCGCGAGCCTACGCGGCCAGGAGAGCTGCCCGCGACGTCGCATAGGAGCAATCATGACGAAACAGGAATGGCCGCTTTATGAAGTCTTCATCCGCAGCAAGTCAGGTCTGAGCCACCGGCATGCAGGCAGCGTGCACGCCGCCGACGACGAGATGGCGCTGACGAACGCGCGTGACACCTACACGCGGCGCAACGAAGGTGTGAGCATCTGGGTCGTACGCTCGGATCGCATTGTTGCGTCGGATCCCGAGGAAACATCCGCGTTCTTCGAGCCCGCAGAGGACAAGATCTATCGTCACCCGACCTTCTACGACATTCCCGATGAGGTTGAAAACCTGTGACCCCCGACGATGCATTGACGCGTTACGCGACGCGGCTCGGCGATAATGCGCTCGTACTGGGTCAGCGCATGATCGAACTCGTGGCTGTGAGCCCGGAACTCGAGGAAGAACTCGCGAACGCCAACTTCTCGCTCGACTATATCGGCCAGGCACGCATGTTCTACACGTACGCGGGCGAACGCGAGGGCGAGGGTCGCGACGAGGACGACTTCGCTTTCCTGCGACCCGAACACGAGTATCGAAACCTCTTGCTCGTCGAGCAACCGAACGGCCACTTCGGCGACTCGATCGTCCGCGCCGTCCTGTTCGAGTCCTTCTACGTGCTCCTCCTCGACGCGCTGACGCATTGCAGTGACGAGGGACTCGCCGGTATCGCGGCGCGCGCGATCAAGGAGGTGCGCTACCACCTCAAGCACAGCAGCCAGTGGCTGGTGCGCCTCGGTGACGGCACGGAAGTAAGCCACGACCGCGTGCAGGAATCGCTGGACAGCCTCTGGAGTTACACGGGCGAGATGTTCGTCGCCGATGAACTCGACGACATCGTGCGTGACGCTTTCGAGGGTCCGGATCTCGAGGCGATCGCCGGGCAATGGCGTCACGCCGTCACTGCTATCGCCAATGCGGCAACGCTCGCCATGCCGGACGATGGCTGGATGGCCAGCGGCGGCAAGGAAGGGCGGCACACCGAGCACTTCGGCTACCTGCTTGCGGACCTGCAGAACATGCAACGCACCTACCCGGGGGTGGCATGGTAGCGGCCGGGTATAAGCGCGAGCAGATTCTCGACTGGCTGTCGGAGGTCGCGGATCCCGAGATCCCGGTGCTCACGATCATGGACCTCGGCATCGTGCGCGACGTCGATTGCAATGACGGTGTCACGGTGTCGCTGACGCCGACCTATTCGGGCTGCCCGGCGACCGAGGCCATCGAGGCAAGCGTTGTTGCCGCGCTCGAGGATCAGGGGGTCCCGGATGTGCGCATCAAGCGCGTGTTGTCGCCACCCTGGACCACCGACTGGATCAGTAACGAGGGACGCGAGAAGCTCAGGATCTACGGCATCGCGCCGCCGGAGCGCCGCAATCGGCCGATTGCCTGTCCGCGCTGCAGATCCACGAGTACTTCGCGGGTCAGTGAATTCGGCTCCACGGCCTGCAAAGCTTCCTACAAGTGTCTCGATTGCCTCGAGCCGTTCGAATACTTCAAGTGCCTATGAAACAGTTTCATTCATTGACGGTCGCTGCCAAGACTCGCGAAGCCAGGGACGCGGTGCGCATAGGGATTGACGTTCCCGAGGAACTGCGCGAGGAATTCGCGTTTCTCCCCGGGCAGCACCTGCCGATCGAGGTCGAGCGTGACGGCAAGCGCCTGCGCCGAACGTATTCCATATGTTCGCCGCGAGACCAATGGCCACTGGAGATCGGCGTACGAGTGCAGCCCGGCGGACAGTTCTCCGAATACGCGGCGAACGAGCTGGAGGTAGGCGATGCGCTCCAGGTAATGCCGCCGAACGGGCAGTTTCATGTCGAGCCCGAATCGGCCGGCGGCAAGTGTTACCTTGGCGTCGCCGCGGGCAGCGGCATCACGCCCGTACTGTCGATGATCAAGTCGGTCCTGGATGCCAGTTTGGACAGTCGCTTCGTGCTTTTCTATGGCAACCGCGAGCAACGCACGACGATGTTCATCGAGGACCTGTACGCGCTCAAGAACCGTTTTCCGGATCGCCTGCAACTGCACTTTGTTTTCAGCCAGGAGGAGCAGGAGTTCGAAGTGGCCGCAGGCCGTATCGATGCCGACAAGCTCAGGGAGCTGTACGGTCATTTTTGCGCCGGGATCGAGGTTGACGAGGCGTTCGTCTGCGGCCCGGATTCGATGATCGACACCGTGACCGCGACGCTCGTCGAACTCGGCATGCACGCGGACCGCATCCACGCGGAGCGCTTCGGCGCGCCGAGGCGCAAGAAGGCCGCGGCGGCGAGGAAGAGCAGCAAGGACGCCGCGGAGATCACCGTCATAATGGACGGCCACAAGAAGTCTTTCGCGATGTCGCAAGACGCCGGCAATATCGTTGATGCGGCGGCCGGGCAGGGCGTGGAGTTGCCGTATTCATGCAAGGGTGGCGTCTGCGCGACCTGTCGCACGCACGTTCGTGAGGGCGAGGTGCGCATGGCAAGCAACTATGGACTCGAACCCTGGGAGGTCGAGCAGGGCTTCGTGTTGGCATGCCAGTCGCGGCCCCTCAGCCGGGAGGTACTGCTGGACTATGACAAGTCGTAGGCGGCCGCAGCCTCCGCAAATGGCGCGATTTCAAAACTCTATTAGGGCCCCTGGGCGTAAAATTAGGGGTTGACCTCCGTCCGATCCGTCGGACCCCAAAAAACAAGCAATAAGCGCCGGAGGGCGTATGACTGATAGCAACACGGCCGTCGAACTGCCGGCACGACAAAACGCCTACACCTACGAAGAGCTGCTCGATTGTGCCCATGGCAAGCTGTTTGGCCCCACGAACGGCCGGCTGCCACTGCCGAACATGCTCATGACCGATCGTATTACACTGATTACCGACGAGGGTGGCAAGTACGGCAAGGGTGAGATCAAGGCCGAACTCGACATCAATCCGGACTTGTGGTTTTTCGAATGCCATTTCGAAAACGACCCTGTTATGCCCGGCTGCCTCGGGCTCGATGCGATGTGGCAGCTCGTCGGATTCCACCTCGTCTGGCTGGGCCTGCAGGGCCGGGGCCGGGCGCTCGGTGTCGGCAAGGTGAAATTCACGGGACAGGTACTGCCGAAAGCGAAGCTCGTCGAATACCGGATCGACATCAAGCGCATTATCTCGCGCAGGCTCAACATGGCGATCGCCGACGGCACGATGTCCGTCGATGGTCGCGAGATTTACACGGCTGAAGACCTGCGGGTCGGCCTTTTCACCTCAACGGAAGATTTTTGAAGATGCGGCGTGCAGTCATTACAGGGCTCGGTGCGGTTTCCTGCATCGGCAACAACAAGGACGAAATTCTCGATTCACTGCGCAGTGGGCGTTCCGGCATCGTTGCCAATGAGAGCTACAAGGAGATGGGGCTTCGCAGCCAGGTTTCCGGCAGTTGCGATATCGACATCACCGAGCATATTGATCGCAAGGTGCGGCGCTTCATGGGCGATGCGGCGGCGTACGCCTATATCGCGATGCAGCAATCGATCGAGGACTCGGGCCTCGAGGAATCCGATGTATCGAATCCCCGCACGGGGCTTATCGCGGCGTCCGGAGGCGCTTCGAGCAACAATATCGTCGAGAGTGCCGACGTGCTGCGCTCGCGCGGCGTACGCAAGATCGGTCCCTACCGCGTGCCGCGCACGATGGGCAGCTCGGTTTCGGCCTGCCTCGCGACGCCGTTCAAGATCAAGGGTGTGAACTACTCGATTACCTCGGCCTGTGCGACGAGCGCACACTGCATCGGTGCGGCTGCCGAGCAGATTCAGCTCGGCAAGCAGGACGTCGTTTTCGCCGGGGGCGGCGAAGAAGAGCACTGGACACTGGCCTGCCTGTTCGACGCGATGGGCGCATTGTCCTTCAAGTACAACGACGATCCTGCCACGGCATCGCGACCTTACGACGCAACGCGTGACGGCTTCGTTATCGCGGCCGGCTCCGGCATGGTTGTTGTCGAGGAACTCGAGCACGCCAAAGCGCGCGGCGCGAAGATCTACGCGGAACTCGTCGGCTACGGCGCAACCTCGGATGGCTACGACATGGTTGCGCCATCGGGTGAGGGTGCGCTGCGGTGCATGGACATCGCGCGTGCCACGGTCGAGGGGTCGATCGACTATATCAATACGCACGGCACGAGTACGCCGGTCGGCGATGTCCAGGAAGTCGTGGCGATGAAAGAGATGTTCGGCGACGACATGCCGCGTTACGGTTCGACGAAGTCGATGTGCGGCCACTCGCTGGGCGCGACGGGCGCGCAGGAGGCGATTCACTGCCTGCTCATGATGGACAATGATTTCATTGCGCCGTCCATCAACGTGAATGAACCCGATGAAGCCGTGGATGGTACGCCGCTCGTCACGGAGCGTGTGGACAACGCCGGTATCCAGACGGTGATGTCCAACAGCTTCGGCTTCGGTGGCACCAACGCGACGCTCGTGTTCCAGAAACGCTAGTGTGCCGGCGGCCGATCTGGGCGATAATCGGCCGCTATGAAGATCGAGACACTCAGCGAAACCAGCTGCTTCGGTGGCCGCATCGGCTTTTACCGGCACACGTCTTCCAGCAATAACTGCGACATGCAGTTCTCGGTGTTCGTGCCGCCGCAGGCGGCCGATGGCAAGGTGCCGGTACTGACCTTCCTGTCCGGACTGACCTGCACCGAGGAGAACTTCATGGTCAAGAGCGGCGCGCAGCGTGTCGCCGCCGAACTCGGCCTGATGCTCGTGTCGCCCGACACGAGCCCGCGCGGGGAGGGTGTTCCCGACGATCCCGACGACGACTATGACTTCGGCCTGGCGGCGGGCTTCTACCTCAACGCGACCCAGGAGCCGTGGTCGCAGCACTACCACATGTACGACTACATCACGCAGGAACTGCCCGAGATCGTTTTCGGGAAATTTCCCGGTGACACGGAGCGACATGGACTGACCGGCCACTCGATGGGCGGCCACGGCGCGCTGACGATCGGCCTGAGGAACCCTGGCATGTACCGTTCGTTGTCGGCGTTCGCGCCTATTTGCACGACGCTGCACAGTCCCTGGGGGCGAAAAGCGCTGGGCTACTACATGGGTAGCGATACCTCCACCTGGCGCGACCACGATGCCTGTGAGGTCGCGCGCAGCGTGAGTGATCCGTCGGTGTACGACAGGATCCTCGTCGACCAGGGTGCCGATGATCCGTTTCTCGCCGAGCAGCTGAAGCCCGAGCTGCTAGAGGCCGCGTGTGCCGAAAGCGGCCTGTCCCTGGAGCTGCGGATACACGAAGGCTATGACCACGGTTACTACTTCATCTCGACGTTTATCGAAGACCACCTGAAGCACCATGCGGAGCGTCTCGGCGCCTGATCGACGATGGAGCAATGGCTCATTCTCGGCGTTGCGATGCTGGCCACGGGGTCCGTCGCCGGCGTGCTTGCTGGCCTGTTCGGCATTGGCGGTGGCATCGTCATCGTGCCCGTGCTCGAAGCCGCGCTCGGTTTTATCGGCGTGGACCCTGCTATTCGAATGCATGTCGCGGTTGGCACATCGCTCGCCACTATTATCCCGACATCCATTTCTTCCGCGCGAGCGCACCACCAGCGCAAGTCGGTCGACGTCGATATCGTGAAACGCTGGGGTATTTCCGTGCTGCTCGGTGCGCTGCTCGGTGCGTGGATTGCCTCGCAGGTGCACAGCCGCGTGCTTGCCATGGTGTTTGCGACGCTGGCGCTGCTTGTCGCAATCAAGATGGTCATGATGCCCGAGAGCCGTAACCTGACCGAGGAGGTGCCACGCGGCCCGGTCGTGGCCGTGATTCCGACGGCAATCGGCTGTTTCTCGAGCATGATGGGCATCGGCGGTGGTACGTTTTCAGTGATGACGTTGACACTGTTCAATGAGCCGATTCACAGGGCCGTGGGCACGGCCGCGTTGTTTGGCCTCGTAATCAGCCTGCCTGCAACGATCGGGTTCATGGTTGCGGGCTGGGGCGACGTGCGGGTGCCGCAGGCGAGCCTCGGCTATGTCAGCCTGATCGGCTTTGCGTGCATCGCCCCGGCTACGGTTCTGGCTGCGCCACTGGGCGCGAAGATCGCGCATGCGTTTTCCGAGAAGCGCCTGAGCATGCTGTTCGGGGCCTTTCTCGTGATCGCCTCCATTCGTCTTTTCTACAGGGCATTCGTATGAGCGCGTCAAGACTGTCGTTCTTGATCCTGGCACTGGCCCTGGTTGCCTGCGGTCCTCGCACGCTTGCACCGGACGATGCGATCGAATGCGAACGTTGTGACGGCTGGAACGAGCCGCAGGATCCGTTCCGCGTGCATGGCAATACCTGGTACGTCGGTACCGACGGGCTGTCATCGATTCTCATCGAGACCGATGCGGGCCTGGTCCTGATCGACGGCGGCCTGCCGCAGTCGGCGGCGCTTATCGACACGAACATCCGTGCCCTTGGATTTGATCCGCTGAACATCAAGGCCATCCTCGTATCGCATGTGCACTACGACCATGTCGGTGGTGTCGCCTCACTGCAGCGAATGACCGGGGCCAGGGTCTATACGAGCGAGGCGGGCAGCATACCGCTCGCGAATGGCGAGTTGGTGGAGGACGACCCGCAGTACCTGGGTGAGCCTGACGAGGGACGATTTCCGCCGGTACGAAACGTCGAAGCTGTGCCCGATGGCGGACTCGTTAGCGTGGGGTCCGTAGACCTCAAGGCGGTTTATACGCCCGGCCATACGACGGGCAGCATCACGTGGACGTGGCAGTCCTGCGCAATGAATACCTGCTACGACGTCGTCTATGCGGACAGCATGAGTGCCGTGTCGGCGCCAGCGTTCCGCTTTAGCACGAGCGGTGCCGCTGCAGCGCTGACCGAGAGCGCCGACATCATCGCCAATCTCGATTGCGACATACTATTGTCGCCACACCCGTTCTTCTTCGGCATGTACGACAAGCTCGAGCGTCGCGATGAGGGTAATCCGTTCGTCAACAACGTGGCGTGCATGATGTATGCGGAGACGGCACTCGGCTGGCTGGAGCGTCGGCTCGAGGCCGAGTGACGCTGGCGTCAAAAGAACACGACGTGGTCGACCAGGTAGCGGCCATCCTGCTCAACAAGCACGAGTTCGGCAACAAACTCGTCATCGGTCTTCGTACACCACTGCTTCCAGACCACGGCGATCGAATTCTTACGACGAAAGATGCCGACTGCCTCGCGCCGGTCGAGGTATCCCCACTTGTCCTGGTAGCGCCGGCACACTTTCTCGAGGTGTGAAGGCGTGACAATCGCTTTCAGCCTTTCGGTAAAGTCCTTCACATGCTTCGCGTGGTCGATATCCGTGGAAGCCTGCATCAGGCTATCCATGATCGGATTGACGACGGCCAGGATATCGTCATCGCTTCGGGTCGCCAGTTTCATCTGTTCGCCTTCCTCACTTCGGCTCGATGATCAGGTACACGACCGTCGTCTCGCCGATGTTGAGCACTTCGTGCCAGGCGACGCCATCGCTGGCAAAGCTGCTTCCTGTCGCAAGGTCGACCTCGCGAGTGCCTTTCGCGTCGGTAATGCGCATACGGCCACCTGCAATCGCATAGCCAAAATTCCTGTCGTGATAATGACGCTCGTGCCCCGTGGCTGGCGGGAACGAGCAACGCAGTATCCTGTTGTCCAGGTCCTCGTGCAGCATTTCGCAGACTGGAGCGCCATTCCAGCCGGCTTCGAGCGGGTCGGGAAGCGTCGACCTCGTCGGGTCATCGGGCGTACCGGCACATCCCGCCAGCAACAATGCATAAACTGTCCCTGCTATTGAATTGTCCATATGCACCTATGCTCAAGAGTGCCAATGACCGCTACGGGCCGTCGTTCTCATCGCCCTGGCCGGAGAAGCCCCCGCCCAGGTCGCTTTCCCTCGTGCGGATCAAGCGACTGTCAAGCACCGCGGCCTGCCGATGTTTGACGGCGATTTGGTATTGGGGATCCGTGACCATTTCGAGAAAAGCGCCGGCCGTCGGATAACGGGCGACGAAGATCATGTGCCAGTGCTTGTCTTTT
>Ga0209567_10000544_pt1 | contig 20553 bp, 24 predicted proteins | sample COG_12_FD_184756 | JGI IMG/M metagenome (GOLD analysis project Ga0209567, IMG submission 184756) | Pelagic marine sediment microbial communities from the LTER site Helgoland, North Sea, for post-phytoplankton bloom and carbon turnover... | ecosystem: Environmental > Aquatic > Marine > Neritic...
GGACGGTTCGGACCCCCTGTATGTGCCCGAGAGTGTGGCCCGTGCGGAGTTGTTCTGGCACGACTCGTTCTTCGAGGACGAGCTGGAAGTCAGCGCTTCGTTCGGGCTCAATTACCGCGACGCGATGTTGACGGCGCCGGCTCCAGCGTCCGGTGGCCAGAACCCTGTTCTCGTTCCCTCGTACTCCTTCATCGACTGGAATCTCATGATCCGGATTCTCGGTGTTCGGGTGTACTGGCGATTCGAGAACCTCACGGCGACCGAAGGCCAGGATCTGCCAGGCCTTCCGTTTCCTGTCCGGCGATCCGTATTCGGGGTCAAGTGGGAGTTCCTGAATTGACCCGAAAACGCTATACTTATCGGTTCCTATGATACGCAGCATGACGGGCTTCGGATCGGCGTCCGCGACAGCCGACAGTGTGGACCTGAGTCTGGAACTCCGGTCCGTGAACTCGCGACACCTTAAGCTCCACTTCCGCCTTCCGCCGGGAACCGAGCGGTGGGAAGAGGTGCTCAGGGATGAAATCGCGTCCCGGGTCCGCAGGGGGCACGTCGACGTCACCCTGCGAATCGGACCCCCGACCGGTGAGGTCGGGGGCGGTGCGACCCCCGTGTACCGGCTGGACGAGGCACGGGCCGGCGCATACATAGAAGCGCTCCGGGCCATTCAGGACCGGTGGGGTCTCCCGGGCGAGGTTGACATCGGACTGATCGGAGGTTGCGACCGCTTGCTTATCGAAGCGGCCTCGGATCCTGTCGAGACGGTGTCCGACGATGCTCTACGGCGCGTCTCGGATGCGGCAATCGCCCAGCTCGTCGAGATGCGTGTGCGCGAGGGCCAGCGACTCGGGGAGGACCTGACGGCTCGTGTCGAGGCGCTCAGGTCAGGCCTTTCCGAGGTCGAAGGCCTCGCTCCTCAGAGGCTTGAACGGGAGACGCAGCGGCTCCGGCGCTCGATCCGGGAACTGTCGGGAGACGTGGAGATAGAGCCGGATCGGCTAGCCCGCGAAATCGCGTTTATCGCAGACAAGTGGGACATTTCAGAGGAGCTGGTACGAGCCCGTGCCCACCTCGAGGCGTTCCAGGAGCTTCTGGACGCTCCGTCGGAAGAGCCTGTCGGCAAGCGACTGAGTTTTCTCGGGCAAGAACTGCTTCGGGAAATCAACACGATCGGCTCCAAGGCGAACGACGCCACGATCGCCAGGATCGTGGTGGAGATGAAGAACGAGCTTGAGTCGCTCCGGGAACAGAACGAGAACATCGAGTGAGACACCTCCCGTGAGGCCGGCACCTGCGCATCTCTTTCCGATCGTGCTTGCGGGCCCATCGGGAGGCGGCAAGACCACGGTGAGGCAGGCGCTCGTGGAGCGCCGCTCGGACATCGTATTCTCGGTGTCGGCCACCACGCGGCGGCCGCGGCCGGGGGAGACGGACGGCGTCGACTATCAGTTCCTCGAACGCGGAGAGTTCGAACGCTTGATCGAGGGCGGGGATCTCCTCGAATGGGCTGAGGTACACGGTGAGTTGTACGGGACGCCGCGGGCGAATCTTCAGAGGGCTTGGGACGGGGAGGCGCACCTCCTGCTCGACATCGATGTCCAGGGGGCGAGGCAGCTGAGAGCCATTCAACCGGACGCACTGACAGTCTTTCTGCTGCCGCCGAACTACGATCGTCTCGTAGATCGGCTGCGCGGACGCGGTAGCGAGGACGGAGATACGTTCCGCCGAAGGATGAGGACTGCGCTCGTGGAACTCTCCGAGGTCGAGCGCTTCGATTATGCTGTAGTGAACGACGAACTTGATGATACGCTGCGAGCGGTTGAGGCGATTGTCTCCGCCGAACGCCACAGGGTGAAGCGGCTGAGACCTGACGTGAGAGAGTTGGTCGGGGATCTCGGCGAGTCATTGAATCGGATGCTCAGTGCATCCCAAGCACAGGAAGCGAGACGCGAATGAAGGTGTTTACGCCTGATGATCTGGTCCCGGCGGCGTCGGACAAGTACCTGGGGGTGCTGGTGTCGGCAAAGTACGCACGCGAGTTGAACGCACTCCCGCTCGAGCGGTCGCCGTACGGCGCCGACAAACTCACCACGATGGCCCTGGCGGCTATCTCCTCGGGCCAGTTGGAGTATCGCCTGGTTCGTAAGCGCTCCGCGCCGGCCGAGTAGTGTCGATGCTGGACGAGCGCCGCGTTCTCCTGGTGGTCTCGGGTGGGATCGCTGCTTACAAGAGCGCGACCCTCGTCCGACGATTGCGTCAGTCCGGCGCCCGCGTTGATGTCGTGATGACGGCCTCCGCCGAGAAGATGGTGGGGGCCACTACGTTCCAGGCGCTGAGTGGTCGGCCCGTGCTGACCGAGCTGTGGACCGAGCCGCTCGCGCACGTCGAACTTGGACGCGAGGCGGACCTGGCGATTGTCGCCCCGGCTACCGCCAACATCCTGGCGAAGATGGCGCACGGCATAGCGGACGACATGGCGACGTCGACTCTCCTGGCCGTGAACTGCCCCATCCTGGCGTGTCCGGCGATGAACCTCCGGATGTGGAGCAACCCCGCGACCCGCGAGAACGTGGAGCTGCTCGAGGCCCGCGGCGTTCACATGGTGGGACCCGAGGAGGGAGAACTGGCGGAGGGAGAAGAGGGGCCGGGCAGGATGTCGGAGCCCGAAACCATCTTTCTCACCGCAGCACGCCTTCTTCGTCGCGACTCGTCCCTCGCCGGACGGAAGATAGTAGTCACGGCGGGCCCGACCTTCGCCCCGGTGGACCCGGTCCGGTTCCTGGGGAACAGGTCGTCCGGCCGCATGGGTCTGGCGCTCGCTTCAGCGGCATGGCTTCGAGGTGCGGACGTCGTCCTGATCGCCGGTCCTACGTCGGTCAGTCCTCCGCACGGACCGAGGCTGGTGCGGGTAGAGACCAGCGATGAAATGGGAGCGGCGTTGGTCCGGGAGCTGAGCGATGCCGCAGTCCTGATCATGGCAGCCGCGGTCTCCGATTTTCTGGTTCCGAGTCCCGCGGAGAAGAAGATCAAGCGAGGCGACCGGGACTCGCTCGAGATCAGATTCGAGGCGGGCCCCGACCTTCTCGTGGCGACGCGTGACCAGAGGGAGGCCGGCGGAGTCTTCACGCTCGGATTTGCGCTCGAGTCGGAGAACCCGATCGACAACGCCCGTCGAAAGCTGGAGGACAAGGGACTCGACCTCGTAGCGGTGAACGAGGCGGGTCGGGCAGACCGTGGCGTCGAAGCGGAGACGAACCAGGTGACCCTCATCGACGACCAGGGAGTGATCGAGGAGATTCCGCTGATGTCAAAGCTGGAGGTGGCCGAGAGACTGCTCGACCATCTCGCCGGCCGGGTCTCATGAACGAGACGCGAGGCGCACTTCGCAGCTACCTCAAGGGGCGAGAGGCCCTGGGCGATCCGGAGCTGTTCCTGTCTTCCGGCAACAGGCGGGAGACGTTGGAGCAGGTTCGAAACGCCGGGTCGGGACTTGCTGGTGGAGAAGGGACCGGACTGGACGCGGCTGACTTGGCGCGGAAGGGCAGCCGGGAGGACATCCTCGGCATTCCTGACATGGATAGCCTGCGCAAGGTCGCCGAGGCCTGTACCCGGTGCGGACTGCACTCGACACGCACCCGGGTCGTGTTTTCGGATGGAGCGCCTGACGCAAAGGTCCTGTGTGTGGGAGAGGCGCCCGGTGCGAACGAGGATCGCACGGGCCTGCCTTTCGTCGGCAGGGCGGGGAAGCTCCTGGATCGCCTCCTGCTCAGCGTCGGCTTCCCGAGGGCCGAAGTCTTCATCTGCAACGTTCTCAAGTGTCGGCCGCCCGGTAATCGAAATCCGCTCCCGGAGGAGATCCACGCCTGTTCTCCCTTCATGCTGAGGCAGCTCGAACTCGTGAAACCGACGGTCATCGTCGCCTTCGGCACCTTTGCGGCGCAGACGCTGCTGGGATGTCGAGACTCGCTCCGACATCTGCGGGGGCGCACCCATCTCTACGAGGGGTTTCCCCTTGTGGTGACGTATCACCCCGCGGCTCTCCTGCGGAATCCGGGTTGGACTCGGCCGACCTGGCACGATCTTCAGCTGGCGCGGCGGATCGTGGACGGCGACCTGGGCCATACGACGTCCCGTGTGGATGCGGAGAACGAGACGCCGGGCGTCGAGCCCGATGGCGGCCAGACCGGCGTGAAGGACCAACTGATTCTTGGAGGTCGCGATGGCTGAGCCCTCGGTGATCCCAGTCGATAGTGGGGTTGCTGGCCGGCAGATCCCGTGGTCGGAGGAAGCCGAGATATCGGTCCTCTCAGCCATGTTGATCGACGGCGATGCGGTGGCGAGGGCCATCGAGATGGTGGGCGACAACTCGTTCTACCGGGAGTCGAATCGCCGGGTCTTTCGCGCCATGGTTCGCTTGTACTCCCGGGGGGAAGTGATCGATGTGGTCACTCTTTCCGACGAGTTGAAGTCAGCCGGCGAGATCGACGGCGCGGGCGGTATGGCTTACCTGGCCCGACTCGTGGACGCCGTGCCGACCGCGGCCAACATCGAGTATCACTGCCGAATCCTGCGCGACAAGGCGGTTCTCAGACAGCTGATTGAATCGGCGACCGACATCGTCCGGGAGGCGTACGATGCGCCGGCGGGCGAAGTGGATGACACGCTGGACCGGGCAGAGCAGAGGATCTTTCAGATCGCACAGGCGTCGCAGCGGCAGGGCTTCGTATGGATCAAGGAAATCCTGTGGCCCACGTTCGAGCGGATCGAGGAATTGCAGAGCAGTCCCGGATCGGTGACCGGTGTCGCGAGCGGTTTCGCGGACCTCGACAACATGACAGCGGGATTTCAGAAGGGCGACTTGATCATCGTGGCTGGCCGGCCGTCGATGGGAAAGACGGCTCTGGCCATGAATTTTGCCCAGCATGCGGCGATCGACAAGGAAGTTCCCGTCGCCGTGTTCTCGCTCGAGATGTCGAAGGAGTCGCTGGTACAGAGACTCCTGTGTGCGGAAGGCCGGGTGGACGCTGGCCGTCTGCGACGCGGTCGTCTGCAGGACGACGAGTACGCGAGGCTGGCCACAGCGGCCGGCCACTTGAATACCGCCCCGATCTGGATTGACGACACGCCCGCGATCACGGCCCTCGAGCTTCGCGCCAAGGCGCGCCGGTTAGCTTCCGAGGTGGACCTCGGGCTGATCATCGTGGACTACCTGCAGCTCATGAGCGGTCCGAGCAACGCGGACAATCGGCAGCAGGAAATCAGCTCCATATCGAGGTCGATCAAGGCGGTGGCCAAGGAGCTCAACGTACCGGTGGTGGCCCTCTCGCAGCTTTCCCGTGCGCCGGAGCAAAGGACTGACAAGCGGCCGGTCCTGGCAGATCTCCGCGAGTCGGGGGCCATCGAGCAGGATGCGGACCTCGTGATGTTCGTCTACCGGGAAGAGGTATACCGTCGCCCCGAGGATCTCGTAGACGATTCGGGCGAATCGATCGAGGGGAAGACTGAGTTGATTATCGGCAAGCAGCGTAACGGCCCCACCGGCAGCCTCCGGTTGTACTTCCACAAGAACTATACGCTCTTCGAATCGGCGGCCCGCGGATCCGAAGCCCGCTGAGCGGTGCGATTGACGCGATGTTGAGGTTCGCGCTTCAGTTGGGAATCGGAGAAGTCACCGTCCACGGAAGTTCGGGGAGGTCATGAGCCGCGTCCGTACCGTCTTCGTATGTCGCGATTGTGGCGCCGAAACGCCGCGCTGGGAGGGTCGTTGTCCCACGTGCGGCGAGTGGAATTCGCTGGACGAGGGTACGCGCGGCTCCCGGTCTCGCGGCGCCGGAAAATCCCCCCAGGTGAGCCGAGTCCAGACTCTTGGAGATTCCGGCGATACTCCTGTCAGCAGAATGGCCACGGGCTTCGGCGAGGTCGATCGCGTATTGGGTGGCGGTATCGTTCCGGGATCGGTCGTGCTCCTGGGCGGAGCTCCCGGGATCGGAAAGTCGACGCTGCTGCTGCAACTCGCCGGTCGTCTGCGGGAGGGCGGACACGGGGTGCTGTACGTGTCGGGCGAGGAGTCCTCGGAGCAAGTCGCGATGCGGGGAACGCGCCTCGGCACAGCCGCCGACGTGGCCTTCCTCGCCTCCAACGAGCTCGAGGAGGTGCTGGACGCCCTTCGAGAGATCCGGCCGGCGGTGGTTTGCGTGGACTCAATCCAGACCATCAGCTCGAGGCACCTCTTGTCGACTCCCGGGGGAGTGGCGCAGGTACGCCAGGTCGCGTCGGAGCTTCAACGCCAGGTCAAGGACGCCGGCGCGGCCTGCCTGCTGGTCGGCCACGTGACCAAGGGAGGGGCGCTGGCCGGACCGCGAACGCTGGAGCACCTGGTCGACGTGGTCCTCCACTTCGAGGGCCAGCGCTCGGGCGATCACCGGATTCTCCGGGGCTCCAAGAACCGCTTCGGGAGCGTGGACGAGATGGCCGCTTTTCGGATGGACGTCAGCGGCCTGGTGCCCGTTCCCGATCCGTCGGCGCTCTTCCTTTCGCCGGATGGAGCCGAGACGAGCGGCGCTGCCGTGGCGGTTCCGATGCACGGGAGTCGTCCGATCCTCGCCGAAGTGCAGGCGCTCGTGGCGCGGGCCAGGTTCGCGGCTCCCCAGCGCGTGTGTACGGGATTCCACTCGCGCAGGCTGGCCATCCTTCTGGCCGTGCTCGAGAAGAAGGCCGGCGTTGCACTGGGAGAGCAGGACGTGTTTCTCAACGTGGTGGGCGGGCTCCGCGTGGCCGATCCGGCGGCGGACCTTGCCGTCGTCGCCGCTCTTCTGTCGGCGGGAGCGGATCGACCGTTCCCTCCCGGTACCGCCTTCTTCGGCGAAGTCGGCCTTGGGGGTGAGGTGCGCGGCGTGTCCCACGGTGAAGCCCGTGTCCGGGCCAGCCTTGGCGCGGGTCTGCAGAGGATCGTGGCGCCGGCGGCGCTCGAGGACGACCTGGCGAGCCCGCCCGGAGGAGAGCTTCGATACGTGCGGAACGTTCGGGAGGTGGCCCGGTTGCTGGCCCCGGCGGGCGCGCCGTGAACGGGGCATCGGCTGTGATCGTCGCAGGGGGCAGGGGTGAACGGCTGGGTTCTCCGAAGCAATTCCTGCCTCTCGGGGGGATTCCTCTTCTCCTCTGGAGCGTCCGGACGATCGCGGCGCATCGCGGCATCGATGAGATCGTCGTCGTCCTTCCCGTTGAATACGCCACGGACCCGCCGGAGTGGCTGAAGCATGAGTCCGTGCGGTGCTGTGTCGGCGGTGGTACTCGCCGCCAGAGCGCTGGAGCGGGCGTGATGGAGGTGGATGCCGGGGCGGAGCTGATCCTGATCCATGATGCGGCGCGCCCGTTCGTGTCAGCCGGTGTGATAGACCGCGTCCTGGAGGCCGCCGCAGACGTGGGCGCGGCGCTTCCCATTCTCCCGGTCGTCGACACGATCAAGCGAGCGCAGGGAGGACGGGTCACCGGGACGGTGGAGCGTTCGGGACTCGGTCGCGCTCAGACTCCCCAGGCGTTCGAGGCCGGGCTGATTCGGGAACTGCACTCGAGGGCTTCCGAGGTGGGCAGCCCGGCCTCTGACGATGTCGCCTTGTGCGAAGCACAGGGACGTCCGGTCGCCACGGTGGATGGAGATCCCTGGAATCTGAAGATCACGACTCGCGCGGACCTGGCCCTGGCGGAATGGCTGGTGGACTCGGGAAGGGTGGTCGTGCCCCCAGCCCGGAGTGAGGCCGGTGGCCCGGTATGAGTCGGTCGCGGTCTCAGCCGGGGCCGCGAGCCTGGACCGGGGTGTGCGCAGGGCCGTCGAGGTTCTGCAGGCGGGGGGCGTTCTCGCTCATCCCACTCAGACGGTGTACGGGATCGGCGGTGCGGCTCGGCCCGAGGTCGATCTCCGGGTAGCGACCATGAAGGGCAGGGAACTCCAGCGATCTCCACTACTTCGAATCGCCTCGGACGCTGAAGATCTCAGGCTGGCGTTTCCCGATCTCGTATGGACCCCCGAAGCAGAGCGACTGGCCCTGCGATTCTGGCCGGGTGCCCTGACCCTGGTGCTGGAGGATGGCTCGCCCCGCGGGACGGCCGTGAGGGTCGAGGGACACCCCGTGATGCGCGCGGTATTGATGGCCTGGAAGGCACCGATCGGTTCGACCAGCCTCAACATCTCCGGCGAGCCGCCGGCTGTGACCGCCGGGCAGGCCGAGCGCTGCCTCGACGCGATGACAGGGGTCGACGCCACCGTTCTTCTTCTCGACTCGGGCGATCTAGCAGGGCCTCCACCGTCGACCCTCGTGTCGCTTCTGGGGCCGGTCCCCACCGTACTTCGTGAAGGAGTGGTCTCGAGCGCGGCGATCGAGGGCTGCCTCGGAGGCGAGATACGAACGTGACCTCACTGCTCTTCGTGTGTACGGGGAACACCTGCCGCAGCCCGCTGGCCGAAGCCCTCACGCGCCTCGAGGCTGAGGCCCGGGGTGCCGAGGTCACCGTGTCCTCAGCCGGCACCTTCGCGGCGGACGGAGCGACTGCCTCACTCCAGTCTGTGCGGGCGGCTGCGCGCCGGGGGGCCGACCTGGGCGCGCATCGTTCGCGGCCCCTTGGACCGGAAGCGCTCGCTAGCGCGGATCTCGTGCTTGTCATGACGCCCGCGCACTTGAGAGCGCTCCGAATCGAGCACGGCCGCGAGCTGAACGTCGCCCTGGTCACGGACTTTCTGCCGCCCGACCACGCCTGCCAGGGGGATCCCGTCTCCGACCCGTTCGGAGGTGGAGAGGACGACTACGAAGAGGTGGCCCGTCTGCTCGAGGAGTGTGTCTCCCACATCCTCAGCCGGCTGGCCGAGCCGGAATGAGCGATCCGCGTCGGTACGGGTTGCTGGGTGACCCCGTGAGTCACTCGCTCTCTCCGCGTCTGTACGGGGCAGCCTTCGCGCACCTGGAGGTCTCCGCGACCTATGAGGCGCGGCGGGTCGAGCGAGATGACGCCGAAGCCCTCCAGCGGGAAATGCACGAGTTCGGTGCATCCGGGGGCGGCAACGTGACCGTACCCCACAAGCGATCGGCCGCCGGTCAGCTGGTCATCCGTTCGAGCGCCGTGGAGCGGACCGGGGCCTGCAATTGCTTCTGGCACGACCCGGCGGGTGGCCTTGCGGGTGACAACACGGACGTCGAAGGCTTCCTGACCGCGACGACGGACCTCGATGGTCTGCAGTTGGAGGGGGCTTCTGTCCTGCTTCTCGGTGCAGGTGGGGCGGCCAGGGCCGTTGCCGCCGCGTGCTCTGCCGCTGGGGTCAGGCGACTCACCGTACACAATCGGACGGAGAGCAGGGCCGAAGCTCTCGCGGCGGACCTCGGGATCGACCCGATCGCGACGGTCTGTTCCGACCGGGACATCGCGGTAGGCGGCTGGGACCTGGTGGTCAATGCCACCAGCCTCGGCCTGGACCGCCCGGATCCTCTGCCGATGGCTCTCGATCCGGACCGTGTTCGCTACGCGTTCGATCTGGTGTACGGTCCAAGAGGCACTCGCTGGACGCGGCACGCGGCCGCCCTGGGCATTCCGGCGATCGACGGCCTCACCATGCTCGTGAGCCAGGCCGTGCTCAGCCTCGAGAACTGGCTGGGGCCGGTATCGGACCGTGAGGGCGTGACCCGGGCCATGTGGCAGGAGGTGGGCCGGACCCCGGATCCGGAGTCGCGCTGAGGCGGAGGGCTGATCCATGACGATGCGGGCAACCGACCTTGCCATGTCCGTGCTCGACCTCCTCGATGCCCTGGTGCCCTGTGGCTGCCCCATCTGCCGGACCGCAGTCCCTGCACGCGGGCCTCCCGTTTGCGGATTGTGTGCGTCCCGCGTGGTCCCGGTCCCGCCTCCCCTTTGTCCCCGATGTGGGCTCACCCGGGTGATACCGGGCCCGACTGCGGGAGAATGCGCCGAGTGCCACGCGTGGCCCGTGGCCCTTCAAAGGGCCGCGTCCGCTTGCCTCCACGTCGGCCCTGCCGCCGAGCTCGTCCGAGGCTTCAAGTACCGGGGTTGGACAGCAGTGACGGACTTCATGGGTGACCTGATGGTGCCTCCGGCACGCCGCCTGGCCGGTGGACGCATACCCGTGCTCGTCCCGGTACCTCTTACGCGCGCGCGGCGACGCGAACGCGGCTTCAACCAGGCGGAGTTGCTGGCCCAGGCCCTGTCACGTCGCACGGGTTGGCCGCTCGCGCACCTCCTCTCGAGGAATCGGGGTGGGCCACCGCTGGCGCGGCTTGGCAGGCGGGAACGAGCGCGGGCTACCGAGCGCGCCTATTCGACTCAACCGGGCGAACTGGAGTCGTTCCACGTCCACCAGGAGGTGATGATCGTCGACGACGTCATCACGACGGGGGCGACGGGCGTGGCCTGTGCGGAAGCCCTTTCGGCGGCGGGTGCCGAGTGCCTGGGGATCGTCAGTTTCGCTCGGACCGACCCTCTCGCCGAGCATGGCTGATTCCAACCGGGCGCCGGGGCTTGTGCAGGAGACTTCCCGCGTGCAAGCTAGGGCTTCTTCATCCTGAGAACCCTCAGACGGGAGTCATTCATATGTCTGTCAAGATCGCGATCAACGGTTTCGGCCGGATCGGCCGCAACATCCTCCGCTCGGCCCTGCAGGAGGGAATGGGCGAGCTGGATCTCGTAGCCATCAACGATCTGACGGATGCCGCGACGCTGGCGCATCTGTTCAAGTACGACTCGGTGCATGGCGTGTATGAGGGCCAGGTCGAGGTGGACGGCAGCGCACTTGTGATCGATGGCGAGCGATTCGACGTGCTATCCGTTCGCGATCCGGCGGATCTCCCGTGGACCGAGGTCGGCGCTGACATCGTGTTCGAGGCGACCGGCTTGTTCAGGAAGCGGGTGGACGCCGCAAAGCACCTCGAGGCCGGTGCCCGCAAAGTCGTGATCACGGCTCCGGCCCCCGACCCGGACGTCACCCTGGTGCTGGGGGTCAACGGTGGAGACTACGACCCCGCGAGTCACGACATCATCTCCAATGCGAGTTGCACGACCAACTGCGTGGCTCCGGCTGTAAAGGTGTTGGTGGACGAGTTCGGTTTCGAAAGCGGCCTCATGACGACGGTTCATAGCTACACGAACGACCAGCGGATCCTGGATCTCCCGCACAAGGATCTCAGGCGGGCCCGGGCGGCAGCCGTATCGATCATTCCCACCACGACGGGAGCGGCCAAGGCGACGGGCATGGTGATCCCGCAGGTCGAGGGGAAGATCGATGGAATGGCGATGCGTGTCCCGACTCCGAACGTGTCCATCGTCGATCTCGTCGCAAACGTCGGCCGGGATACGAATGCGGACGAGGTGAACGAGGCCTACCGTCGAGCGGCTGCAGGCAGTCTCAAGGGCATCCTCGCCTATGAAGACAGGCCGCTGGTGTCGATCGACTACGTGGGCAACCCGAACAGCTCGATCATCGACGGCCTCTCGACGTCCGTCATCGGCGGCCGCCTCGTGAAGGTAATTTCCTGGTACGACAACGAGTGGGGATACTCCACCAGGTGTGTCGATCTCGCTCGGACCATCGGACAGAGCCTCTGAGCGGGGAGGCCGGCGTGCGACGGAGAAACCTCGCGGACCTGGCGCCCTCCGAGCTGGACGGGCGCCGGGTCCTGATTCGGGTGGACTACAACGTTCCGCTGGCCAAGGACGGGTCCGTTTCGGATCTCACGCGGGTCCAGGCGACCCTGCCGACGTTGCGGCGCGTCCTGGAGAATGGCGGCAGGCCGGTCCTCCTCTCGCACCTTGGGCGGCCGAAGGGAGAGGTCGTGCCGTCGATGTCTCTTGCTCCGGTGGCTCCCGTGCTGGCGGAGGAGTTGGGGACGCCCGTTCGGTTCGTACCGTCTACGGACACGGATGACGCTCTCCGCGCCAGCCATAGCCTGGGCACAGGCGAGGTGCTTCTCCTCGAGAACACGCGCTTTCTCTCCGGTGAATCGACCAATGACCCGGCGCTTGCCGAGCGCTTCGCCGGGCTTGGCGACGTGTTCGTGAACGATGCGTTTGGCAGTACCCACCGGGCCCACGCCTCCGTGGTGGGAGTGACCGACTACTTGAAACCGGCCGTCGCCGGTCTTCTGGTGCAGCGGGAGCTCGAGGCACTCTCTGGGTTGCGGGACACCTTGCAGAGGCCGTTCATCGTGATCCTTGGCGGGGCCAAGATCGGAGACAAGATCGGGCTTCTGGATGCGTTCCTCGGGAGAGCCGATGCGGTGCTGATCGGTGGGGCGATGGCCAACACGTTCCTCGCCGCGACCGGCGCCAGCACCGGGCGATCCCTGGTGGAACGGGATGCTATATCGGTGGCGGGTCGATTCCTCGAGACAGGCGGGGAGAAACTGGTTCTGCCCACCGACCTGGTCGTCGCCTCCCCGGACGCTGCCGACGCAAGCCGTTCCAGCGTGGTCCCCGCGGGTGCCGTCCCCGCGGACCTTGCCGCTCTTGACATTGGCCCCGTAACCCGGGAGGCTTTTGCGCAGATCGTACGTGGGGCCGAAACGGTGTTCTGGAACGGCCCCATGGGCCTGTTCGAGAAGCCGGGCTTTGAGGCGGGCACGGTAGCTGTGGCCCTGGCCACCGCTGAGTGCACGGCCGGCGGCGGCTTCACGGTGATTGGAGGAGGGGACTCGGCGGCGGCGGTCCGACAGGCCGGCCTTTCCGATGCGGTATCCCATGTGTCCACTGGCGGCGGCGCTTCGCTGGAGTATCTGGCGGAAGGGTCACTGCCTGGAATCGAATCCCTGGATGCGACCTGAGGTATCATGCCAGACCACGTGAGACCGCTGTTCGCGGCGAACTGGAAGATGCACCTGGGACCCGAAGAAACAGAGTCGTTCGTACGTCTCTTCGCGGACCTGCATGACGAGCGGAAGGACGCGCGCGTGGTGTTCTTTCCTCCTTATCTGAGTGTCGGATCGTTTGTGGCCGCCTCGCGCACGCGACCCGACCTGGAGCTCGGAGTCCAGGATGTGCACCAGGAGCTGTCCGGCGCGCATACGGGAGCCGTGTCGGCCCCGATGGCGAAACAGGCGCGTGCCGGGTGGGCCCTGGCTGGGCACTCCGAGCGACGCCGGGAATTTGGAGACGACGATGTGACGGTGGCGGCCAAGGTGGCCCGGATCATCGAAGCGGATCTCAGACCCATCCTGTGCGTGGGAGAAACGCTGGACGAGCGCGAGGCAGGCCAGCTGGAATCGGTCCTGTCCCGCCAGATCGAGGTCGTCCTGGACAGCCTGGCTCCAGAGAGCTTGCCCCTGCTTACGTATGCATACGAACCGATCTGGGCGATCGGGACGGGTCGCACGGCATCGCCGGACGACGCGGCGCAGGCCCACGAAGTCGTACGGCGGGGAATCGGTCGCTGCGGGGGACAGGGAGACGCCGTGATCCTGTACGGAGGCAGCGTCAAACCGGGTAACATAGAGGAGCTGCTGGAGGCCCCCGGGGTTGACGGGGTCCTGGTCGGGGGCGCGAGCCTGGATCCTGAGAGTTTCGCCGCGATCTGCGCGGCGGGAGGCTGATCGCTGGCGGAACACGGCGGTCCGGGCGGACGTTGACTCGGTTCTCCGTTATCCCTAATTTCTATACCGGTGTGGGCCCTGTTCGGCGGCCCGCACCTTTTTTGTCACACGAGGAAGAGGTTGAATGTATACACTACTGATCGCATTGGTCAGCGTCATCGCGCTCCTGCTGATCTTGATCATACTGCTCCAGTCGGGCAAAGGCGGCGGGCTCGCGGCCGAATTCGGAGGGGCATCGTCGTCGACGGACTCCTTCATGGGCGGTCGCCAGGCGGCGAACTTCCTGACCCGCGCGACGTGGATCGGTGGTGGGACGTATCTCGTCCTGGCGCTGCTCCTCGCCGTTCTTTCTGCCCGGCAGTCGGCTCCCCCCGAGTCCATTCTCAGGGAGGAATTCGGTCAGCCGGCGGCTCCGCCGGCGTCGGTCCTGGAGACCGAGGGCCAGGGAGCACCCGCCAACCCCGTTCCGGTGCAGACTCCGCCGGACGGCGAGTCGGGGGGTGAGGACGAGCCAGACGGCGACTGATCTCCGATGAACTCAGGACCCCGCCGAAACGGCGGGGTCCGGTCGGAAAGCGGCGTCGGGCGGCAGGTCCAGGTAATCGATGAACAGCCCGCGTTCCACTTGCGTGGCCATCCATGCGTCAAACCCCGACTCCACGAGTTCTTCGGCAGCGCTTCCAGACTTGGCCGTGCTGGTTGCCAGGTAATTCGCGTACTCGTTCTTCGGATGATCCGCGTGGCCCCGCACCCACCGCCATTCCACGCGGTGCCGGGAGGCTTCCGCGACGAGCTGCCGCCAGAGCTGGAGATTCTCGATCTCGCCGCCCTTCCGGCGCCACCCTCTCTTCGCCCACCCGTGCACCCACTCCTTCATCCCTCGCACGAGATACTGGCTGTCCGACGTGAATACCACGTCACACGGCTTGCGCAACGCCGATAGCCCGACGATACCCGACGTCAACGCCATGCGGTTGTTGGTCGTGTCCGGATCGAAGGCGGCGAAATCTCGCCGATACCATCCCTTGCGCGTATCGAACCGCTCGAGCATGCCGGCTGCGGCTCCCGGTCGAGCCACGTCCTGTCGCTGGTTGCCGAGGCAGGATTCGTCGGCGTAGATATACACGAGTTCCGAGTGCCTGGCGTTCCGCGATGTCGGTGTTTGTCCCATGAACCTCAATTGGATGCCGCCGATGACTCTAACGCAAGATCTTGACGGCTATCTGCTTCTGGAGGACGGAGAGCTTTGGCGAGGCAGGCTCGCCGGGGCAGGGGCCCCGGCGGCCGGAGAGGTGGTGTTCACCACGAACCTCACCGGCTACCAGGAGGTCCTCACCGATCCGTCGTTCGCGGGTCAGATCGTGGTCATGACGGCTCCCATGATCGGCAACTACGGTGTCACGCCGATCGACGAACAGGCGTTGAAGCCGTGGGTGTCGGGATTCGTGGTCCGCGAGCTCTCGAGGATTTCGAGCGGTTGGCGGGCGACGGGAGGATTGGAAGCATACCTCGCCTCGCATGGGATTGCCGTCCTGGTGGGTGCTGACACGAGGGCGATCACCCGGCACGTGAGGGAGCGCGGGGCCATGCGCTCCCTGATCGCGCCGGTCACCCTCCCGATCGAGGCGGCCAGGGATTCGCTGGCCGAACACCCGGCCATGGAGGGCCGTGACCTGGCGACGGTCGTGTCGACGCGAGAACCGTACATCGTGGACGCGCGCGGTGAGGAGAAAGGGCTCGTCGTGTGCCTCGACTACGGGGTGAAGCGAAGGAGCCTTCAGCTGATCGCCGCTGAGGGGTACCGGGTAGAGGTGTTGCCCGCGAGCTCGGAGGCGGCCGACATCCTGGCCAGGCGGCCCGCCGGCGTGTTCGTGTCGAACGGGCCGGGTGACCCGGCAGCCGTTCCCGGTGCAGCGGAAACCGTCCGGGCGGTGAGCGATGCCGGCGTACCGGTGTTCGGGATCTGTCTCGGTTGCCAACTGGTCGCACGCGCGTTTGGCGGACGAACCTACAAGCTGTCCTACGGCCATCGCGGGGGGAATCACCCGGTTCGCAACCTGGATACGGGCGCCGTCGAAATTACCTCGCAGAACCACGGGTTCGCGATCGCCGAGGAAGGAGGGTTTGCGGAAGGGGCCTCCGAGCTCAGGGTCACGCACCGTAACCTCAATGACGGCACCGTCGAAGGTCTTGCGCACGAGTCGCGTCCTGCGTTTGCCGTCCAGTATCACCCCGAGGCGGCGCCCGGCCCACACGACAGCCGGTACCTTTTTCGCAGGTTCGTGGATTCGATGGACGCAACTTCCTCTGTGGCAACCGGTTGACACGCTTTCGCCCGCCACGCTAGTTTCCATGTATCTGGAAGCGCCGCGGACATGGATCTGACCATTCACAGCGCGGACGCATCCAACACCTGGAGGCTCATCTCCGCTAGTGGGAGCCACTTAGCGTGCAGCGTCGCACGACGGTTCTCAGTATCGTTCTGCTCCTCGCGTTCTTCGCGATCTGCTCGGGCATCGTGCTACGCCTGATGCTCGGCGGGCAGTTCCCGCTTGTCTCTGCCGATCGGATAGCCGTCCTTCCCGTATACGGTGTCATCGAGTCGGACGCCTCGTTCATGCAGAGTCTCAAGCAGTTTCGGGACGACGAATCCGTGCGCGGGTTCGTCATCGAGATTCGGTCACCCGGCGGAGTGGCCGGCACGGCCCAGAGCATGTATTCCGAGCTTGCCCGTCTGCGCGACGAAGACGACCGGCCCGTGGTGGCCTGGATTGGAGAGATCGGCGCCTCCGGCGGTTACTACATCGCGCTCGGAGCCGACAGCATCCTGGCTCTCCCGAGTTCCATTACGGGTTCGATCGGCGTGATCATGCAGTTTCCCAATGCCGAAGAGCTTCTGCGAAAAGCAGGGGTGGGGCTGGAGGTCGTGAAGAGCGGTGAGTTGAAAGACATTGGATCGCCGGTCCGGGATCTCACGGATCAAGAGCGCAGGATGCTGCAGGACCTCGTTGACGATGTGTACGAGCAATTCGTCGGTGCCGTGAGCGCCAATCGCGGATTGGATCGGGACAGCGTGGCCGCGCTCGCCGACGGCCGGGTGATGTCCGGAGCTCGGGCCGTGGAAGTCGGCCTCCTGGATCGGACAGCGACACTCGGAGAGGCGTTGGACCTGGTGGGCCGGATGACCGGACTGGGGGACAACCCGCGGATCGTGCGGCCCGTTGAGCGAAGGCTGGGTTTCTGGGACGTCATGCGTGGAGTCGAAGAGTCGAGGTTGCACTCACTGGTGAGGAGCGTTCTGGACCGAGCCTTGATCGGTCCGCGACTCCGCTATCAATGGCCGTGATTTGACGACGTTGGGCCGGAACAACAACCACCGGCAAGGGGGATGCAGATGACCAAGGCTGACCTAGTTGAACAGGTACACGAAGCGATCGGGCCCGGAGTCACGAAGAAGGACTGTGCCGCTGTGGTCGACGCCTTTCTCAACGCCGTAAAGCAGGCGATTGCGAACGGAGAGCACATCGAGATTCGAGGCTTCGGGACCTTCAAGGTGAGGAACCGGCGGCCGAGGATTGCGAGGAATCCGAGGACGGGCGAGTCGGTCACCGTACCCGCGCGGGCCGTCCCGATCTTCAAGCCGTCCCGCCTGTTCAAGAAACAGGTAGAGGACTCCTTCTAGGGGCGGCGGACCCAGGGCGGTCGCCCCGGACAGGGACGGCCGCCGGGACATGTTCAGGAGAAGAACGTCTTGATCCGGGCGAGTCCCTCGGCGAGTTCTTCGTCCGATACGGAGTAGTTCAGCCTCAGGAACCCGGGCGTCCCGAATGGCTCGCCCGGGATCGTCGCCACTCCCTCCCGCACGAGCAGCTGTTCGGCCACGCTCATGGAGTCGGTCGTCGCCGTGAGCCGGGCGTACAAGTAGATCGCACCCGCCGGCGCACGCAGTTCCAGGCCGGAGACTCCCGAGAGAGCTGCCACCGCGGTATCCCGCCGGCGTCGAAGGATGTCGCGGAAGTCGCGCACCACGTCATCCCGCTGCGGCGAAGAGAGAATGGCAGCCGCGGCATGCTGGGACGGGCCCGCGGCGCCCGACGTGGTCTGGCTCTGGAGGGCGGACATCTTCTGAATCACGGCCTCGGGTGCGACGGCATACCCGATTCTCCAGCCTGGCATTGAGAATGCCTTCGAGATGCCGTCCAGGTGAATGACCCTCTCCGGCTGGTGAGGTACGTCGTAGATCGACGGCGCCGAGTCTCCTTCGTAGTACAGGCGACGGTAGATCTCGTCCGAGAGGATCCACACGTCATTCTCACCGGCCCAGGATGCGATCTCCGCCATCAGGTCACGATCGTAGACGTCACCGCTCGGATTCCCGGGAGAATTCAGGAACAGCCCCTTCGTGGCCGGTGTTCGCAGTTTCTCGAGGGTGGCGACATCAACGCGGAATCCGTCTTCCCAGCGGGTCGGCACTACCACGGGCGTGGCACCGGCCAGCTCGACGGTCGCCAGGTAGGTGGGCCAGTATGGAGAGGGGACGAGAACCTCGTCTCCACCCTGGAACAGGCAGAAGCAGGCGTTGAACAGGGCCTGCTTGACCCCCGCCGAGACCAGCACGTTCGCGGGCTCGGCCGCCGCCAGGGACGTCGTCTGGTTCACGTACGACGCCACGGAAGCCCGTAGCCCCGGGATGCCGGGAGTGGGAGGGTAGCCGGCCTTACCGGAGCGCACGTACTCCAGGCCCGCGTCGATCGCCGGTTCGGGGGTAGGGAACGAGGGTTCGCCGGCTGACAGGTTGATGACCGACTCTCCGGCAGCACTCATCTGCTTGGCCCGGGCACTGATAGCCAGGGTGGCGGAAGGGACGAGGGAGGCAATGTTCTTGGAGAACCGCATGTGGAACTCCCCGGGGTCCGGGTGATTGTTGGAGCTTCGAGACCGCACTAGGTTCCAAGCGACGCGAGGTCCGGTTCGACGTACGTTGCGTCGCGATGCGGATGTTATTCGAGACGCTGTGACGGCGTCAAGATCGGCTTCTTGAGAGCGATTCATGATCACGGAAACCACTACGCGACTGGCGCCCGAAGATGTCCTTGACGGCGCACGCAGGTTCTTCACCTCGGAGAACTCGTTGTCCGCGGCGAACGTCGTGGACGAAAGCGATCGGCACGTGACAGTAGCCACTTTTCGGAGCCGGCTTGCCATCTCCGCGTGGCCGGACGATGAAACGGGAGAGACTCGCGTGCGCGTGAGTACTCTTCGCCGCCAGGATTCCGTGGGGAAGTTCTTGTCCTGGCTATCCACGACGGACCCGACCGGGTGACCGGACGGGTAGAGGTCCTGGTGCGGCTGTTCGGGCAGCACAGGGAGGCCGCTGGAGGCTCCGTCGTCTCCGTCCAACTGGCGGAGGGCGGGACCGTGGGTGACCTGAGGCGGGCCCTGGCTGCTGATCCTGCGCTCGGAATCTCGCTCGAAGGCGCGGCCGTCGCCGTGAACCGCACCTACCAGTCAGACGAAGCGCCCATCGTGGATGGAGATGAGGTCGCCGTCATTCCCCCGGTGGCAGGCGGATGATGTCGCCCGAAGCGATCGGCGGCGTGCTGGTGGCCGAAGTCACGGAAGAAGAGCTGAAAGGGTCCGATCTGCTGCGACGTATTGGCGGTGTGTCCGACGGTGCCGTCATCCTGTTCGAGGGCCGGGTAAGGGACCACAACACCGGGCGCTCGGTCGTGTGCCTCCACTATGACGCCTACCGCGAAATGGCCGACGAAGTCCTGAGGGACATCGCATCCGAGGCGCTTCGGTCGTCGGGGGCGTCCGCCATCGGAGTTCGGCACAGAGTCGGCAGTCTGCGACCGCCAAGCGTCAGCCTGGTCGTGGCAGTGGCGGCCGCGCACCGACGCCCCGCTTATGAGGCGTCCACCTATGTCATCGAGGAACTCAAGCGTCGCCTCCCACTCTGGAAGCGCGAGGAGTACGCCGACGGAACGAGTCGGTGGCTGGGGGGGCGAACGCCGTCCAGCGGCCGGACGGGCCTGGAGGAGCAGTCGGCGGGGGTGCTCCGGTGACGGCACTGCAGCAGGGTGGCGAGATGGAGGACCAGTTCGGTCGTCGAGTGGATTACCTGCGGATCTCGGTAACCGACAAGTGCAACCTGCGCTGCACGTACTGCATGCCCGTGGAAGGGCTCGACTGGATCGACCGGGAAGAGTTCCTGACCTATGAGGAAATCGCCTCCGTCGTGCGCCAGATGGCGGGGCAGGGTTTGCGGCGCATCCGTCTCACCGGAGGGGAGCCGCTGGTCAGGCGGGACCTCTCAGATCTCGTCCGTCTGCTTTCGGGTATCCCGGAGATCGAGGAGATCGCGATCTCGACCAACGCCGTACTTTTCCCACAATTCGGACGCGAGTTGAGGGAGGCGGGCGCGAGCCGGGTGAATGTGAGTCTGGATACGCTCAGGAGGGACCGTTTCCAAGAGGTGGCCCGCCGCCCGGAGCGGTTCTTTGACGCGACCATGGAGGGAATCGAGGCGGCAGAGCGACTCGGGTTCTCCCCCGTGAAGATCAACACGGTGCTCATGCGGGGCCTGAACGACGATGAGATCGAAGACTTCGCGGCCATCACTCGGGAGAAGCCGTGGCACGTGCGATTCATCGAATTGATGCCCACCGGAGACAACCTGCACCTGTCGAAGCGGTTTCTGTCTACGGATTCCGTTCTGCAGCGACTGCGCGCGATCGGAGATTTGCGTCCCGCCGCCGGTCCCGTCGGAAACGGCCCGGCCACGTATTTCCAATTCGCCGGGGCTCCCGGAACGGTCGGTGTCATCACACCCCTGTCTCACAACTACTGTGATCGCTGTAACCGGATGAGGCTTACCGCCGACGGCAAGCTCAGGACCTGCCTGTTCGGCACGCACGAGGTCGATCTAAGGGCTCCGCTTCGCGATACGGGCGATATTTTCCCGGCGGTG
>Ga0209567_10000545_pt1 | contig 20552 bp, 17 predicted proteins | sample COG_12_FD_184756 | JGI IMG/M metagenome (GOLD analysis project Ga0209567, IMG submission 184756) | Pelagic marine sediment microbial communities from the LTER site Helgoland, North Sea, for post-phytoplankton bloom and carbon turnover... | ecosystem: Environmental > Aquatic > Marine > Neritic...
TTAATAATCGGTGCCAATTTTTCCTTTAGCTCACCGTCTGGAAAGTCCCAGATGAAAACGGGTGTCCTGCTGAATTCTGAGCTATAACCATTGTCGCTTTTATTCAGTTTACGCAAAAACAGCCTGTTGCCGATTGAATGCAAAATGAGCGATTTATTAAATAAACGCCAGTCGAAGGTATCATAAATCGTAAACCGCTCGGCAACGGTGGGCTCCTTTTTGATGGTGTATTGATCGGTCAGTTGTCTGATGAATTGCTTTTCATCATGGCCGTCCGGCAAGTTGAATCTCAGATTGTTGATCATGATTTGATTCTTCAATTAGATATTTTTGGACAAATCCGATAGACGCGTCCTGGAAATGACGGATGCTGGCGACAAATCGCTCAGCCGCATGTAGTCGATATGTTCAGCCTGCATGTATTTTTGCAATACGGTTTCAATGACGATGAAACCGCTTCTGAACCTTGCCTTTATTCTTTGACTGCTTAGCGATGAGCTCGATAAACATTTCTTGTGCGGCGCGTCGTTTGTGGTCCTGGCGCGGTTGTCGCTTAATATATTTGTCGTCAGGCTGCATATCCCAGGCCGAGCAGTTGTCGTTTTCGTAAACCTGCAATGTCTCCTCCAGCTCCAGTCTGAGTGCGGGGTCGGAAACGGGCACGATGGTTTCCATGCGTCGGTTGAGATTGCGCTGCATCCAATCGGCTGAACCGATAAAGAATTTCGGGTCACCACCATTTTCAAATCGATAGATTCGTGCATGTTCCAAAAAGCGACCGAGGGTACTGTAAACCCGTATATTTTCTGACAATCCAGGAACTCCGGCGCGCAGACAGCATAAACCGCGGATGTTCAGGGTGATCGGTACCCCGGCTTGACCGGCGAGATACAGTTCGCGAATCATACGCGCATCCTGGAGTTGATTCATTTTGGCCCAGATACCTGAAGGACGGTCCTTCTGGCAGTGCTGCATTTCGCGCTGGATCAAATCGGTGAAGTTTTCGCGCATATTATAGGGGGCAACCATAAGCTTGCCGTAGTCGGGAGACGGCGTGGCACCTGTCAGTTCGTTAAACAAAGCCGCAACATTAGATCCCAGTTCCGGTTCGCAGCTCAGAATGCCCATGTCTTCATAAATGCGGGCTGTGACGGTGTGGTAGTTTCCAGTTCCCACATGCACATAACGGCAAATGCCGTCTTTCTCTTCGCGGACGACCAGTGCCAATTTTACGTGGGTCTTCAGTCGCTCTACTCCATATGCAACGTGTGCACCCTCTTGCTCCAGTCGTCTGCCCCAGGCGATGTTCGGTGCCTCATCGAATCGCGCTGTGATTTCCACCAGCACTGCTACCTGTTTGCCCTGGCGCGCCGCTTCCATCAGGGCCTGAATAATAGGCGACTCACTGCTGGTGCGATATATGGTGAGCTTGATGGCCAGCACCTGTGGGTCGACCGCCGCGCTCTGCAAAAAATGCAGGATGGAACTGTCAAAGCTGTGGTAAGGGTGGTGCAGCAAAATGTCGCCTTTGCGAATCTCGGCGAATATGTCTGCCGAATCGCTAAAGTCCAGACGTCGCAGGCGGGTATGGAGTACCGGATGATGGGGTGGATCACGCAGTTCTGGATAACCTTCCACCTGAAACTTCATTAAATCGGCCAAACTCATCAAACCCTCTATGGATTCCAGTTCACATAGATCCGCTTTGAGTTGCTCGGCGATCCAGCGCTGAAGTTTTTTGGGCATGTCAGCACTGACCTGAAGGCGAGTTACACCGGCAAATTTTCGGGCCGTCAGTTCTTCGGTTACCATGCCGATGATGCGACCCGGAATAATATCGGCTTCAGGGTCTTCCAAATTCAAAATTGTCCGTTCCCACGGATCATCTTTGGCGACACGCGTTACGCGGAAAAAATAACACTTAAGGTCGGCTGCCTTGGGAAAGAGCAGACCGAGGTTGGACGCGATCACTTGCTCCAGCGGCACAAAACCGGCGTTGTCGTCCAGCGGCACCCAGCGCGGGCGGTTCGCCGGAACCTTGATGCGCACAAAGCGGTTGCGCTTCTTTTTAGTTTCCTTAACCTCAACCGCGAGGTTCAGCCCCAGGTTGCTGATAAAAGGAAAGGGGTGTGAAACATCGACGGCCAGTGGTGTAAGGATGGGCTCTACCGATTCAAGGAAATAGCGTTGCATCTGTTTCTGCTGTTTGTCGCTCAACTCCGAATATTCCATGATGGGAATCCCGGCTGTTGCCAGAGCGGGTCGAAGCTCTTGAGCCACCAGACGAGAAACAAGGCGAGCCTGTTTCTGCAGCTCTTCTCGGCAGGCTTGCAGTTCCTCTTCGGCGCTGAGCCCGTCGGGGGACAGTTTCTGTTTCTTTTTGCGTTTCCTTTTTTCGATTTTACGTTTGAGTCCCCCCATACGTTTCATCGCAAATTCGTCATATAGCATACCCATGATGCCGGCGAATTTGACCCGTTCAAGCAAGGGTAACTCGGGGTCCTCTGCGAGGGCGAGTACACGGCGGGCAAAACTGAGCCAGCTTAACTCGCGGTTGATGAGTGCACTGGGCGAATCAACATCGATTCTTGGCGGTTTTTCCTCAGTTCTAGATGTCTTTTCGGAGGGCACATCTTTGGCAGTAGAAATGCCGGTTAGCCGGCTTTCTTTGGTAACCAATGGTTCTTTGTGTTGATTTTCGGGAGGGCTCATGAATTATTTTCTCCGTCCACCTCAAGTATGGTGCGCTTGTTTCTTGAATTGACAAAGCGGGAAATGTCCAATTGGCAAGAGCGCGCGTTTGATGAACTGGCGAGACAGTTTGTGGATCGACTTCGGAATTGTTCTAGGTTGTTACATCAGATATTTCCCCCCAACCCGTTCTTTATAAAAGACTGCTGGATGAAATGTCAACTTAAATAAAACGAAAACTCTGGTAACCTGTTAATATTTAATCAATTTAGCGCATGCTCATTTTTGTGTTCGGACTGAGTAATGGTGTCGCCGGACTTTCGACTAAAAATGAAGCCATACAGCATTTGACATTCTCATAAACGTGTTTCACAATATCACTGAGATAAAAAAAAGATTTCTTTTGGCTGGCTGGTTTTAACTGCCTTTACCCGAATACTTCATGTGCGGACAGGCGTTTATTTTAAGCCCTAAAATAGCATTCAGAGCTTAGCTTAACATGGAATCATTATTAAAATTCGCGGCCATCGATATCGGCTCAAATGCCGTCAGACTATTATTGTCGGGTGTATTTGAAGAAGCATATTCAGCGACTTTCAGAAAAATGTCGCTGATCCGTATGCCCATTCGCTTAGGCGATGATGCTTTTACCCAAAAATACATTTCAGACAGCAAGGTCACTCAACTGGTAAAGAGCATGATCGGATTTAATCACCTGATCGGAGCCTTTCAGCCGCTGGACTTGATGGCCTGTGCCACATCGGCTATGCGTGAGGCGGAAAACGGGCCGGAGATCTGCAATCGAATTCTCGCCGAGGCTGGCATTAAAGTTGAAATTATCGACGGCGTAAGAGAGGCCCAGTTTATATTTGAAAATAAAAGTGCCGATCTGTTTGGTGGAAACGATGCTTATCTATACGTGGACATTGGCGGGGGCAGCACTGAAATTACCCTTTTTTCGAGGGGCCAAATCATTACCTCCGGCTCCTTTAACATCGGCACCATCCGATTGCTGGAGGGCCTGGTAACAAAAGCCTATTGGAAAAAGATGAGACAGTGGTTGAAAAATTGCACGGCGCCATTTACTTCCATGGCGGCGATCGGGAGCGGCGGTAATATTAACAAGGTATTTCGCCTGGCAAACTGTAAAAACGGCAAACCACTGTCACATGACAAGATGATGAAAGTCCGCCGGTTTTTAAAGCATTTTACAGTTGAGGAGCGCATCAAGCAATTAGCGTTGCGACCGGATCGCGCCGACGTCATCATCCCGGCATTGGATATTTATCTTAAGGTTATGAAATGGGCCGGTATCCGTAAAATCTATGTTCCTCAGGTCGGACTGGCCGATGGTATCGTTCGTATTTTATATGAAAAGTATAAAGCGTCGCAGCCTGAAATCAGCAATAACACCACCAAACCGCTATAGGTACATTTCTAATATCTTCAGCGAGCCACATTATTTTCCGACCAAAAAAAGCCTGAGTCGTAAATCTAGCGAAGGGTATTAATTTTCAATTGATCTTCATTTAAGGCATCGTCCGGGACGATTTCAACCGATTGGAGATGAAATTTTTCGCCGAGCCGTTTAATGTTGCGGTTATTTTGGCCTCTCATTTTGGAAACACTGCGCGGATGAACGTGCAGGGTGATTGCAGCTCCTTTTGGATTTTCCGATTCTAGGGCCACTGTCGCCATATCCAAAAAAATCTCTGAGTAAACCAGATGCCCGAAAGCCGGGTGATACGGGCCAGCTAAAATTGTTGATCCGTTCTCGAGATCTGTCGATGCTTGAAGGCCCATCCGAATCACACGAATATTTTCGCTTTTAAAAAACAGGTATAGATCCTTTACCTGCTGCACCGCTTCTGTAAGGCTCAAGGGAACATATTCGCCTTTTTGGTAAGCGGTTGCCAAAGGGCTGCCGGCCAGAACAACCGTAGGATAGATGCGGATAAAATCAGGTTTGAGCCGGGCAACCTGCCGGGCGGTTGCGCGCAGGCGTTGGGCGTTATCGCCTGGTAGACCGACCATCATCTGCACGCCCACTTCATAGTCATGTTCTTTGAGTAGCTGCACCGCTGTGACGGTATCTGCGGCGGTATGGCCGCGGTTGCTGCGCTTCAGCACGGTGTTGTTCATGGATTGAACACCCAGTTCGATGGTCGTTACGGGAAAACCCCTGATCGATGACAACCGTTGACGATCTACGGTATCTGGCCGGGTTGAAAAACGAATGCTGTCCGCCTGGCCTGCATTAACAGCCTCAGTTGCTTCAGCCAGCAAGCGCTTCACAGCCTGCGGTTGAATTCCGAAAAAATTTCCGCCAAAAAAGGCAATCTGAGTGTGCCCACGTTCTTTGCGTCTGTAGTTGAGAAAGGTTTCGATTTGGTGGTGGACATCTATGCTTACCGGTGTTGAATGTGCGCCGGTAATGGATGACTGGTTGCAAAATACACATTGGTGGGGGCAGCCGGCGTGGGGCAAAAAAATGGGGATGATCAAAGGACGGCTTCTGGCTTCTGGCGACTGGTCTCTGGCATCTGGCATCTGGCGACTCGCTACCGGCGACTGGTTTTTTTCACCAATTACCGCCTGTTGAACATTTTCACCTACCCGACGCTTACAAGCATGCGATTAAAAGTACGACCTGCGGGCCCAGGCCGACTTACCATCGCTAACTGATCAGCGCCTCTTGTAAAGAGGCCAGCTGTCAGTGGCAAGCGGCCAGCAGCAAGAAGCCAGTTGCCAGCAGCTTTTGATAGACAGGCTGAAAAATGAATTTGGCTTAGGCAACTTTGAATGCTTAAGATTCTTTCTCAAGAATCTCAAGCGCCTTACGGGCCGCATCCTGTTCGGCTGTTTTCTTGTTTTTGCCGGTACCCTGTGCTTCGATCCCAAAAATCTTTACCAACACCCAGAAGGTTTTATCGTGATCCGGCCCCTGTTCATTGACGACATTATAGTTGGGTATGGCGCCATGCTTTTCCTGAACCCATTCCTGCAGACGGCTTTTGTAGTCATAACTGTCGCTTGCCGATTGAACCTGATCAACAATGGGCACAAAATTCTTTTCGATGATGCTAAAGGTGGATTTATAACCGCTATCCAGATAAAGAGCGGCGACTAATGCTTCATACGCCCCTGCCAGGATAGAATTTTTTTCCATGCCATGGGTTTGAATCTCACCTTTACCCAGTTGAAGATAAGATCCCAACCCGATGGAGCGCGCCATCGTAGCCAGCTGGGTCTCATTAACCAAATTGGCCCGGGTTCTGGAAAGATCGCCCTCTTTCATTTGCGGGTAACGCTCCATCAAGATATGGCCGACGATAAGATTTAAGACGGCATCTCCGAGAAACTCGAGCCGCTCATTGTCCCGCAGATCTGATTCCGGCTGTTCGTTTACAAAGGAGCTGTGTCTCAAAGCTTCTGCAAGCAGCTCTTTAGATTTAAACTGATAATCTAATTTTTGTTCGATATCGATCGAATTAACTGTATCCATATTCAAAACCTAGGATATGGCACCCATCAGTGCTTCATAAATATGATGTGAAATAAACAGATTTCCGTTTCCCGATCCCATTTGAATCTCCGGCGTTAATGCACCGTGAAAATCCGTTCCCCCGGTCACCAGCAGGTCATTTTGTTTTGCCAGGCGCTCAAACTGTTCTGTCTGCTCTGCAGTGTGTTGTGGATAGTACACTTCAATGGCACCCATTCCGATCTTCACTAAATTTTGGATGAGTGTTTCCAGCTGGCTTTCACCTGCAATCTCCAGCAGTCCCGGATGGGCTAATGTGGCGACGCCTCCGGCCTCCCGGATCATTTCAATCGTTTGCTCACATCCCAGGCGCTCTTTTTCAATATAGGCAGGCTTTTGGGCGCCCAATAATTTTCGGAAGGCTTCTCCAATGGATGCGACATAGCCTTTTTTCACCAGGGTAAGGGCAATATGCGGTCTGCCGATCTGGCCATCACCCCCGATTTGCTGGACTTCTTCCAATGAAATCGGAAAGCCCAGTTCATTCAGTCGCCTGATAATTTTAGGATTACGGTTTTTTCTGACTTTCTGGAGTTTTTTGAGTGTTTGATTCAAAACCGGGTAGTCAAGACGAATGCCGTAGCCCAGGATATGGAAACTGCCGGAGCCCGGAAAAAAAGGGGGGTATGCTGCGCTGATCTCGACGCCGGATAAAAATTCTAAAGGCGGCGGTATGCCGGACCGCAGGGCCTCCTTGGATCCATCGATTGAATCATGATCCGTTATGGCGATAGCGGCGAGATTGAGCTTCAGGGCATTTTCGAGGATTGCGGCCGGTGACAGGGAGCCATCTGAGGCGGATGAGTGTATATGAAGGTCTATCCCCAGATGGTTGTTATAGTCCAAGAGCCTTTTCTAACGCCTCCTCTTTGGATTTACAGTCAATACACTGAGTTGTAACCGGCCGCGCTTTCAGCCTTTTTAAAGAGATATCTTCGCCGCACGAATCGCAAATGCCGTAAGTGTCATTTTCCAGACGGACGACCGCCTCTTTGATTTTCTTAATCAATTTATGTTCTCTGTCGCGTATGCGCAGCATGAAATTGCGATCGGCTTCAAGTGCAGCACGATCAGTGGGGTCTGGAAAATTTTCTTTTGGCACGGTCATGCCAGACACCGTGTCACCAGCCTGGTCTAGAAGCTCCTCCAACCAATCTGTGAGCAATTTTGTGAAATATTCTTTATCTTTCTTTTTCATAGGCAAACCTCTAGTCTTTCCGGTGCTGATAAGAACTTTTAAAAATTGCTTTCATTAGCACAACTCAATTTGCCTGTAAAGCCTAAAATGCGTTTTTCAACTTTTTGACAATTATAGCACTTCGCCACCCGGCCGACAACATATGATCTATATTTACCGATAATCATTTAAGGTGATATCGGTCTTTCTGTATAAAAACTTTAGGTATTTTAATTGCTTATGCGGTTTCCTTTAAAAATCCTTCAAGCTGTTTCATGTTGCTGACATTGTAGATTTTAACAGGGTAATCCGATGGCAAAATTTTTTTTAACAGGCCGACCAGGACCCTTCCGGGCCCGACTTCCACGAACGTATCCACTTTTTGCTGTGCAAATATACCCATGGCATCATACCATTTAACCGGGCTGCACAGCTGCCGCTGCATACCTGCTTTAATTTCATCGGCTTCAGTGGCAATATCGCCGGTCACATTTAAAACCAGGGTTTTTTCAGGCGGATGAAATATTATTTGTGACAAAATCGTATTGAACTCCTCTTCTGCACCCTTTATCAACTCACTGTGCCAGGCGCCGCTGACTTTAAGCGGTATGGCTTTGGCGCCCTTCTGGCCGGCAAGCGCTGAAACCTGTTCAACGTATTCCGGTGAACCGGTGATAACAATCTGCAGTTCGCTATTGTGGTTGGCGACTGACACAATACCCTGCGACTGAACCTCGGCGACCAAGGCTGCCACGTCAGCTATGGGAAGCCCGACAACGGCATGCATCGCCCCTTTGTTTTTGAGGGATTCGCGATGCATGAGCTTACCCCTATTGTACACAAGCTTAATGGTATCTTCGGCAGATACGACCTTTGCGGCATTTAAGGCACTGTATTCTCCCAAGCTATGACCTGCGCAAAAATCATAAGCAACGCCTTCTTTTTTTAGAACCGCCAGACACGCCAGGTTAACCGTTGTCACGGCTGGTTGCAGATTGACCGTCTGGGTCAAATCTTCCATGGGGCCCTTGAAACAGAGGTCTGAGATGTGCATTTTGACCGTTTCTTCGGCCATGTCAAAGATTTCGCGCACAAAATCATATTCCTGATAAAATTCTGCGCCCATGCCGACGCTCTGTGAGCCTTGGCCTGGAAATAAAAATGCTGTTTTGCTCATATAAATCCTCCGGATTTATTGTCCGATGTTCGTGGACTGTTGTCCGTTGTAGGCGCTCAATTATCTTAAACCAGACGATTTTTTACCCATAGGTTGAATACGAACTTCCGACGGACGACAGACGACTGACAATGGACGATGTTTATTCATCTAAATTAAACAGCTTTCGAACCGAATCAATGTATAACGATTTATCTTCGCGCATGCCGTTTCGTTTTAAAAACCGGGTAGGATCGTGCAGGATTTTATTGATGAGCGATTCAGCCATTTTACGAACGGCCCTGGCCTCTTGCTCTGAGATCATGCTGGTCTGTAGGGTCTTTTTCAGTTCTGCTTCGGCAATGGCGGTCATTTTTTTCCGCAAAGCGATAATGGTGGGCACCACATCCAGGCTTTCATACCACTCCCGAAAGCGAATCACAGCCTCATCCACGATGCGTTCGCCCTTAATCGCCTCTTTGTGGCGATCTTCGATGTTTTCATCTATGATTCCTTTTAAGTCGTCGATATCATATACGTAAGAGTTCGAAAGACGGTTAATTTCCGGGTCGATATCTCGAGGTACGGCGATATCAATAAAAAAGAGCGGTCGATTTTTGCGTTTACGAGTGATGCCTTTGACCTGATCGGGTCGAATCACATATTCAGATGCGCCGGTCGAACTGATAATAATATCGACCGTTTTTAAACTTTCAGGGATTTCCTCAAACCGAATGGCCTGGCCGTTGAATTGTGCTGCCAGTTCAACACCATTTTCAAACGTTCGGTTGGCAACCCAGACGTGATCGACCTTGCAGCGGATAAGGTGCTCGACCGCCAATTCTGCCATTTCCCCGGCGCCGATAAGCAATACTTTTTTGCCTTCCAGCACACCAAAAATTTTGCGCGCGAGTTCAACGGCGGCATAGCTGATGGAAACGGCACGATCACCTATGCCGGTTTCGGTACGAATCTTTTTGGCGACGAAAAAGGTGCGATGCAAGAGGCGATTTAATATGACACCGGAAGTCTTTTCTTCTATTGCTGTTTTATAAGCTTCTTTTATCTGACCCAGAATTTGCGGCTCACCCACAACCATGGAATCCAGACTTGCGGCAACACGAAATACGTGTCGCACCGCTTCATTGCCCTCATGCACATACAGGGCGCTTTCAAATTGGTTCAGGGGGATTTTATTAAATTCGGCGATAAAATTTTTGGTTTCAACCACCGCCCGGGCGCTGTCATCTGTAACCACCAGAACTTCAACCCGGTTGCAGGTTGAAAAAAGCAATGCTTCCTTGATGAATTTTTTGCTCATGAGCGAATGCAGGGCGGATTTGGACTGATCCTCGGTAAAGGCGATACATTCGCGTAGCTCAACCGGTGCGGTATTATGATTTATGCCCAGTAAGAAAATATCCAGCATGGCTTGAACAATTTATGGTTTTAGTAGCGTCTGGTTTACACCACGAAGAGCACGAAGTTCATGAAGGACGCTAAATTTTTTTTAAGACTTTTCTTTGTGTCTTTGTGGTTTTAATTCATGTTAAGTGGCCTAAAATTTCGTAAAGGGTTCGTGGTGCCCTTCCATATAGAGATTGACACCTAAAAAAGTGAAAATCAGCACCACAAAGCCGATAATGGCCAGTATGGCCGACCGTCGCCCGCGCCAACCGACGGCGAACCTTCCATGAAGCAAAACAGCATAAAACAGCCAGGTAATTCCGGCCCAGACCTCTTTGGGATCCCAGCTCCAGAACCGGCCCCAGACGGCCTTGGCATAAACGAAGCCGGTGATCAGGCCCAGCGTGAGCATGGCAAAGCCCACCACGATGCAAACATAACCGATGCTATCCATCATTTCCAGCGACGGTAGGCGCTTAAAAAAGAAGCGATGTTTCTTTGATTTGATTTCATTTTCTTGAAGCAAATATAAAATACCCAGCCCGCAGGCGAGGGCAAACGCCGCTTCACCGATAAAGATGACGGTGACATGGCTGACCAACCAAAAACTTTTGAACACCTGGGTTGTCGCAGCAGGCTCATTGGGGAATTGCGATGCGGCGATCATAATGATCGTCAGAATGGGGGCTGCAAATATTCCCAATATTTTTAAATTAAATTTAATGGTGATGCCAAAGAATACACCGGCGATTGCCCAGCCGGCAAAAGATAGCGTTTCATGCATGTTGCTGACCGGTAAATGGCCGCTGCGCATAAAGCCGTAAACGATGGTCAGGCTATGAAACAGGAAACCGATCAACAGCAGAAATAAACCCGTGCGTTGCAAGTAGTCTTTTTGAAGAAATAGATACGCAACATAGCTGATTGAGCTGAGCAGGTACAGCACGATGCTAACAAGGATTATCGATTCCATTCAAACTCCGTTGTCGGTTGGCCCGTTGGGCCGGTTAAAATCGGAAATTGTCTGATTTAAATATTTAGCCGTTCTTGGGGCTAACCGATATAAGATATAATACCTGAATTTTCTTTCAAGATTCGGGCATTAATTCCTCAATTTTAAAACCCGCTCCCAGGACTTCATGCAACAGGGCATTGATACCAGCGGTGTTGTTGGCTTTGATCAGACCGATAAGATCTTTGTCAATCAGGTGATTGAATAAGGCCTTATGCGCCTCGGGCTCATGGGCCTGGCTTAATAGTTTATCGCGAATGGCACCCATTAAACGCAAGAAATCCGCATATTCTTCGCCGAATTGTTTTTCCAGATCGAGGCGCAAGCGTTTGGCCAGGGCGGGACTTTTGCCTGAGGTGGAAATCGTTAGCATCAGATCTCCACGCCGGACAATGGCCGGCAGGATAAAATTGCACACCTCGGGTCGATCGGCGATATTGCACAGGATGTTGTTGCGCTCAGCATCATTGTTGATCTGCCGATTTAAATTTTCATCATGTGTGGCCCCGATTACCAGAAACATTTTATTTATATCATCGCTTTGGTAAGGGCGCTCTTTGAGTTGAATCGATCCCTTTGCGGCCAGTTTCGTTAATTGTGGCGTTGGATCGGGGCTGACAACCGTCACCCGGGCCCCGCAATCCAGCAGAGTGATCGCCTTGCGGGTGCCCACCAAACCGGCACCGACAACCAGACACTTGCGGTTTTGGATATCTAAATTTACAGGGTAATATTTCATATAGACGGTTATTCGTTATTGGTTATTAGCCATTAATGATCTTTACCCATAACCTATAACACTTAACTTTTAACTTCCAATTCCATGAGGTCATCGGCAAGGACGAGATGGCCGCTGTAGGTCTTGCGACATTCTGCCGCAATGTCTGCTTTTTCACATTCCGGATAAAAGTGGGTCAGGACCAGATTGCCAACGCCGGCTTTGGTTGCCAGTTCCCCTGCCAGCGATGGTGTCAGGTGGCCGGGGGTCCGCAATTTGTCCGGAAGGGCACACTCACAAATCAACAGGTCTGTGTCTTTTGCCAGGTCGATAATTGTTTCAGTGTAATCCGTGTCCCCTGTGTAAACAACGGAATACCCATTAGGACTGGTGATGCGGAAGGCAATGCTTTCCGGATTATGTTTCACCGGTGCCGTATATACAGAAAAATCCTCGAATGTAATCGTATCGGCATTCTGGTTGTCGAATTCAATCATTTCCAGCAGGCCGGGCGTTAATTCAATCCAGTGTCCGTAGACGTTTTTCAACCCTTCATAAAAATCCAGCAAACCACGGCCACCGGCAACCGTCAGAGGTCTTTTTCTGCGACTGCCATCCGGGTATTTAGTGGCAAAAATAAGGGGCACGAGTTCGCCCGTGTGGTCGGGGTGAAAATGGCTGTAAAAAATATGGGTTAAATCGAAAATGGTCGTATCCGCCTCCAGCAGGCGTCGCATGGTGCCCGGACCGCTATCAAACAACATTTTTGAAGCGCCGACCTGCATCAAAACCGAACATGAACTGCGCGTCAGCGACGGCACACAGGTCCCGGAGCCCAAAATCCTCACCGTTATGCCCGAATTGTTTTCCGCCATGTTTTATCCATCCGTTATGATTGAAATTATGTTTAAAATATAAAACCTGAGTTTCCAATCCTAAAATGAGAAGAAAGATCTATATACGGATAGAAACTTGAAGCTGTCTCACTGCATCCGCTGTATCTTATCTACGGATTTTTTAAATATGTTAATAAAACCTAAGTTTCCAATCCTAAAATGAGAAGAAAGATCTATATACGGATAGAAACTTGAAGCTGTCTTAAAAATAGTAGATCACGTCCATGGGCGCGACGTAAACCGATTCAAAAACGAAGCATACACGCTAGTATTCGAGTATTTTGAATCGGTTTACAACAAAGCCCATGGGCGTTAGATGCATTTTTAAGATAGCTTCTATTTGGGTTCCGCGCGGCGGGCGGTGCGCCCGATAATCCAGGACAGCAGCTTTTTATCATCCTTTACATCCACATGATCTTTGAGCTTGCTGAGCACAATTTCTGCTCTGGCCATGTTCTTATGGCCGCCGGCATTTCCCAGCATGCCAAACCCTTCTTTGGCGACCTTGCCGGCGTTTTTGCGGATCCCGTCATTTCTAAATATGATGGTCAATTTTTTTTCACAGATCCCGGACACAATGCTCCAGGTGACGGTATTAACGCGCATAAAGAAGTCGGCAACCAGCACGCAAACGTCCGGGTTAACCACATTTCCCAAATGGACGTAAACTTTTCCCTTGCGCCGGCGCATGTTTTGCAGCGCGATCTTAAAATATTTCAAAAGGTCAAATCGAAGGTCAGCCTGTTCAATTTTGCGGGCCAAATGGATGTTGGCGTATCGAAATAAATATTGAAAAGCACGCACGTCTTCAATCTGTGTTCGCCCTTTGAAATCATTGGTGTCGGTTTTAATGCCATGATACAGACCTGTCGCCAGCCTGGCCGATGGTTTTATTTTTGCTGCGCGCAGATATTCGGTCAATATGGTGGCCGTGGCGCCGTAATGGGGTCGGATATCGACAAACGGGGCCTTGTAGCCCGCATCGGGATGATGGTCGATTATGACATCCACCTCGAGTTTTGTCATAAATTCATTATGATCCGGCTGGGAGTCGACAATAACAATTCGGCTAAATTGATCCACCTTAATATCAGCGAAAGGAACCAATTTCACGCCCAGCAGCCGTATCATGGCCAGATTGTCCGGTCGATTGATGATGTTGATATTTGAAATGGTAACACTGGGCACCTTGCGCCACAGCAGGCGCCGAATGGCCATTGCACTGGCGATGGCATCCGGATCCGCATTAATCACAATCAGCACCTGATGGCTACCGGAAAACTGATCATAAAAGCGCCGCAATTTTTCGGGGACAGATCGGCTCATAAGAAATTGATATCCTATAATAAACGTCAGGATATTACGACGGGTGCATTTAGATTACAATAGGATTTTCAAAATTTAACGCACAAACTAAAAGCCCGGCTCCCAGTGAGCCGGGCGGATTTTATGTGAATTTGCAGTTATATCGTCGTAAACAGAATGTTATCACCTTCGGCCTCGGCCCTGACGCGGGCGCCTTCCGATATTTTACCTTCAAGGATCTCCAAAGACAATGGATTCTCAATGTATTGCTGGATGACGCGTTTCAGCGGCCGAGCGCCAAAAACCGGATCGTAACCCCGTTTAGCGATCAGCTCCTTGGAGTCATCTGTTAATATAAGCTCGATATTTTTGTCAGCAAGACGGCGGCCCAGTCGGTCCATCTGGATGTCCACTATCTTGAGGATTTCTTCAGCTGTCAGGCTCTGAAAGATAATAATTTCATCGATGCGGTTTAAGAATTCCGGTCTAAAACTGGCCCGCAGGGCCTCGGTCACGCGTTTCTCCATTTCTTCCCGGTTGGATGTTGACTGTTCCTGAATCCATTGGCTGCCCACATTGGATGTCATAATGACGATCGTATTTTTAAAATCAACGGTACGGCCGTGGCCATCGGTCATACGTCCGTCATCTAAAATTTGTAGCATAATATTAAAGACTTCCGGGTGTGCCTTTTCAATTTCATCAAACAGGACCACCGAGTACGGTCGACGGCGAACGGCTTCGGTCAGATATCCGCCTTCCTCATAACCCACATACCCGGGAGGCGCGCCGATCAGTCGCGCGACGGAATGCTTTTCCATATATTCGGACATATCAATGCGAATGATGGCCTGTTCACTGTCGAAAATAAATTCCGCCAATGCCTTGGCCAGCTCGGTTTTACCCACACCGGTGGGTCCCATAAAAATAAAGGATCCAATCGGGCGGTTGGGGTCCTGCAACCCGGAACGGGCCCGCCGCACGGCATTGGATACGGCTGCCACGGCTTCGGCCTGGCCGATAACCCGTCGGTGCAGCCGCTCTTCCATATGCACCAGTTTATCCCGTTCACCTTCGAGCATTTTGCTGACCGGAATGCCGGTCCAGCGGGATACCACTTCCGCCACATCTTCGTCATCGACTTCTTCTTTTAGCATTTTGCTGGTTTGCTGAAGCTCGGAAAGTTTTTGATTGGCTTCTTGCAGCTGTTTGTCAAGCTCCAAGGCTTTGCCATATCTCAGTTCAGCCACCCTGGCCAGATCGCCCTCTCTTTCGGCCAGCTGGGCCTCGGTGCTCAACTGCTCTTGCGCTTCCTTTATTTTACGAATCGTTTGGATCAGATCCTTTTCATTTTGCCAGTGGCCTTTCATCTTTGTCAGCTCGTCGTTCATATCGGCCAGCGCGGTTTCCAGTTTCTGCAGGCGCTCTTTAGAAGCCGGGTCTTTTTCCTTTTTTAAGGCCTGGCGTTCGATTTCGGCCTGGGTAATTCTGCGCTGAACTTCATCGATTTCGGCCGGCATGCTGTCGATTTCGATTCGCAGCTTGGAAGCACATTCGTCCATTAGATCGATAGCTTTATCCGGCAAAAAGCGATCGGCAATATAGCGATCCGAAAGGGTGGCGGCCGCCACGATAGCCGAATCCTGAATGCGAACGCCATGATGGACTTCGTATTTTTCTTTCAGGCCCCGCAGGATGGAAATGGTGTCTTCCACCGAGGGTTCTTTGACCAGAACCGGCTGAAAGCGGCGCTCCAAAGCGGCATCTTTTTCAATGTATTTGCGATATTCATTCAGCGTGGTGGCCCCCACACACCGCAACGTACCCCGCGCCAGTGCCGGTTTGAGCATATTGGAGGCATCCACGGCACCTTCAGCCGCACCGGCGCCCACAACGGTGTGAAGCTCATCGATAAATAGAATGATTTCACCTTCGGCACCTTCAACTTCTTTTAAAACGGCTTTGAGGCGATCTTCAAATTCACCCCGATATTTAGCGCCGGCGATCAGGGCACCCATGTCCAGGGCGACCAGACGACGATTTTTGAGGGTTTCGGAAACATCCCCTTCCACAATTCGGCGGGCCAGGCCCTCTATGATAGCGGTTTTGCCGACACCGGGCTCGCCGATTAAAACCGGGTTGTTTTTTGTGCGTCTGGAAAGCACTTGAACAATACGTCTGATTTCTTCATCGCGGCCGATGACAGGATCCAATTTGCCCAGTCGGGCCAGATCCGTCAGGTCGCGGCTGAATTTTTCCAGGGCCTGATATTTGTCTTCCGGATTGGGGTCGGTGATGCGTTGTTTGCCTCTTATTTCCTGTAAACCGTGTAATATGGCGTCCCGTGTGACACCTGCGCGCGATAAAATTTTGGCGGCTTCTCCGGCGGTTTCTTCGGATATGGCTAAAAAAATATGTTCGATACTGACATATTCGTCCTTCATCTGGGTGGCTTCGCTAAATGCCTGCTCCAGAATCGCTTTGGTCCTGGTTGAAATATAGACCTCTGCGGTTGCGCTACCGCTAATCTTGGGAAGCCGTTCAACGGCAGCCTTTACTGACTGTGCGATTTCACCTGGAGAAGCCCCCAGTTTGCGCAGCATGGCAACAGCGATCCCATCATTTTCGTCAAGCATCGCGGCCAGCAAATGTTCGGGTTCAATTTGCTGGTTATTAAGCTGCGATGCCAGCGACTGGGCATTTTGAATAAGCTCTTGGGATTTAATTGTAAATTTATCAAAGCGCATTAAAAATCATCCTCCTTCGTTTACAATGCAGGTAGAGATTCCATTTTTTGATAGAAAATAATCACATTACTTTAATTGTCAACTGCATAAAAGTAATGCAATTTGCTTGCACGCAACGCAACTATCGATGGGGTTGCCGCTTACCCTATTATACTTGAATTTCTAAAATATCCAACACTTTAAATTAATGGCCAGTGCGTTTACCAGCTGTGAAATGAATCTTTCGAACGCAGACTCTCATAAAGGGCAATGCCAACGGCGGTGGAAAGATTTAATGATCTGATGTCTTTGGTGATGGGTATATGATAGCTGGCATCCGGATACATAAGCCGGATGTTTTGGGGCAGGCCCTGTGTTTCGGAGCCAAACACCAGGAACAGGCGCAGCCTTGACGGCAGGCTCCAGAACGAATGCGCTCCGGTTTTTGAAAAAAGTGCGACTTCCTGCGGCTGCAGGGCGAGGCTTGCACGCAGAGATTCAAAATCATCCCAAACCTGCAGCTTGACGTGTTGCCAGTAGTCCAATCCCGCGCGCTTGAGGTGCTTGTTGTCCAGCGAAAATCCCAGTGGTTTGATCAGGTGCAGGTAGGCGCCGGTTGCCACACAGGTCCGGCCGATGTTACCGGTGTTCCAGTGGATTTCCGGTGATACCAGCACTATGTGGCGTTCGGGGAGGGCGTTACTCCCATATGAAATACGTTGGGTCATCTCTAAACCAAGAGTTAACCACGAAAACACGAAAGGATTAAAGCACGAAAAGAAAGTAAAATTTCGTGTTTCCACAATTTCGTGCTTTCGTGGTTTTTTTGCTCGTTTCCATTTCCTGTTAAACGCGTTTGCCACATTGGGGGCAGTATTTAAAATCCTGATCCAGCACTTTTCCGCAACTCCTGCATGTCCTGATTGCATCGGTTTGCTGTTGCGTGGGATCCGGCCCAAACCCCTGGCCGGTCTGCGCACAGCCCTCACATACGCTAAACGGCTCGCCCTTTTTGACTCTGAATATGGGAATGAAAAAAAGGCTGAGATAGTGGTCGATGCGCTGAGAATAAGCCTGGTTCGATCCACACACCGTACACCTGCGTGGATTCTGGTCCAGAACCTTTTTTTTGGGCGAAACACCGGCAATGAAGATCATGGTTCAAAGTTCATTTTGTAGGTTTCAGGTGTCAGGTGTCAGGTTTCAGGGTACTGCTTGTTGAACCGAGAAATGAAATCTCTCTTGAAGGCCTTTGCGACCAGAGGATTCAAGGCCAACGTTAGGCCCTTCGGGCCAGAGACTGACATCTGAACGCTAAAACTTATTATTACTGACACCCGACACCTGACACCTGAAACCGGTTTGCTCGTTGAAGGCTTTAAAATTCAGTCAATTATATTTGCCATTAATACGAACTACCTAAAAGCTTCTCGGTTTGCAAACCACTTCTCTGATCCGCAGATCAAAAAAATTGTTCTGGTGCGCCGGTTTCAGTACCAGGGCCGCATCCGCACCGCGCCCCGATCCGCCGATGGCAATGATATCATTGCCGCTCAATGCACCAGCGTCCGCCGCCATCACTGCAACTTCAACCGCAACCTTGACGCCCTGACCAAAGAGCCTCAGGGTGTCGGCCATAATCAAGACAGGATACACACCGGAATGTTTTTTAGCAATGGAGCGCTCGACGCCTGAAAGTGCATGGCTGGCGGCCACCACGGTGATGTCTTTATTCTGCAGATCTGCTTTGACGTCCTCGGGCATTTGACTCTTAAACGGCTCTTTAAATCCGCAGTGATAGGTGACAGCGGTAATGCGAGGGCCATCAAAAATCTCGATGGCCTGGTAGGCAGTAAAGCCGGTGGTGGATGCCACCACTACCTCTTCAATGCCGAGCTGCCTGCCCCTTTCAGCCGCCAGTTTTAAAGCTTGCTGCGTATTTTCCTTTCCGGGTTTATCAAAAAGCATAAAGTCTTCTCCTTTTTTCAGGTGGTGGATAATTCCTACACATTGCTACCAAACGGCAACATTTTATCTCAAATATTTTTTCAGTCAATATGCAGATTTTTTTGGTTTTTGCTCTGACGCGGTTTGGAATTGAATGCAGATGTGACACTTTGTGCACCAGCACTTGCGGTTTTGTGTACAGTCACTACCGAATACACCTGCCGGCTGCGGCCCGAACCGCAGGTGAACGATCCGGTTTTAAGAAACAATAATATTTTTAACGGCCCTAAATTATGGACGATTAGCACGCTTCAATCATAAATGGGCAACTGGCAATAGTTTGGTGGCATGATTTTTGTTTTAAGAGTTCCAATCCGGTGTCAAAAAGTCCGGCCATGTCGATTATTTTAGGATTAAAACCTGCGAAACAAATTAAATGACTGCATCATCAGGATTAAAAAAAATATGGGATAAAAATTAAACCTTCAAGCGTTATAGAAATTGAGGAGTTTAATATCTTTTACTAGGAGGAGATGGATGGAACCTGCAAAGCACCCCAAAGATGGATTAAAACAAAGGGATCTGACGCGCCGGGACTTTTTAAAATTTTGTACCGTTGTCGCCGGCGCCATGGGTCTGGGACCGGCCTTTGGTCCCAAGATTGTGGAAGCCTTTACCAGCGGACAACGCCCACCGGTGCTGTGGCTGCATTTTGCCGAGTGCACCGGATGCACCGAAGCGGTGTTGCGGACCACATCGCCGTTCTTTGACGATTTGTTGTTTAATTCCATTTCGCTGGATTACCATGAAACCCTGATGGCCGCCGCCGGTGAACAGGTTAAAAACATTCTTTACAGTTCAGCCGACAAATACGCCGGACAGTTTTTCTGCGTGGTTGAAGGCGCCATTCCCACCGCTGACGGCGGTATTTACGGCATGGTTGGCGGTCGCACCATGCTTAGCATTGCCCAGGAGGTATGTCCAAAAGCCAAGGCCATTATTGCCATTGGAAATTGCGGATCATACGGCGGTCTGCCGGCTGCGGCGCCCAATCCCACTGGGGCCAAAGGCGTCCAGGGCGCCCTGGGATCCCAGCTGACGGTTCCGGTGGTCAATCTCCCGGGCTGCCCGCCCAATCCGATTAATTTTGTGGCAACCCTGGCCAATCATCTGTTGTTCAATGAACTACCGCGGCTGGATCAACACGGCCGGCCGGTTTTTGCCTATGGTGCCCGGGTGCACGAACAGTGCCCGTACCGCCACGACAGCCAGGAACATCGCTGCCTGGAGGATTACGGCTGTAAAGGCAAGCGCTGCCATAACAATTGTCCGACCGAGCAGTTCAACGATAAAACCAGCTGGCCGGTGCTGGCCGGGCACCCCTGTATCGGCTGCAGCGAGCCGGATTTCTGGGATACGATGACCCCGTTTTACCAGGAAAACGAAGAGCACGATGAGCACGACGGCTATGGCGATAGCGAGGAGTACAGCCACGAAGAAAAATATGATGATTAAACCGCCGGCTGACACCATACCGTTGAATCGCTGCGACTATCCCATGAAATAATTGGAAAGGAATATATCATGCCAAAACCGACTGATGTTCCCAGAGGCAAAAAAAAGGACAAAGATCCACCCGCACCACCGCCGCCTGAACCGAATCCTGATCCCGTGCCGGACCCTGAACCTGAACCGCCTCCTGGCAACGGCAACCGGATTGTCATCGATCCCATCACCCGCATTGAAGGTCACCTGCGTATCGAAGTGGAGGTGACCGAAGGGTACGTTAGCGATGCCTGGAGTACGGGCACCTTATTCAGAGGCATTGAAAACATTCTCAACGGTCGCAATCCGGAAGACGCCTGGCTTTTCACCCAGCGCCTGTGCGGGGTGTGCACCTACGTACACGGCTCGACCTCGGTACGCTGCGTCGAAGATGCCCTGGGGTTGACGGTACCCGACAACGCCCGCAT
>Ga0209567_10000546_pt1 | contig 20551 bp, 16 predicted proteins | sample COG_12_FD_184756 | JGI IMG/M metagenome (GOLD analysis project Ga0209567, IMG submission 184756) | Pelagic marine sediment microbial communities from the LTER site Helgoland, North Sea, for post-phytoplankton bloom and carbon turnover... | ecosystem: Environmental > Aquatic > Marine > Neritic...
CAGACCTACATGCGGGACGTTGCGCAGCACGCGTCGATACCCGTGATCAACATGCAGTGTGACGTTGACCACCCCTGCCAGACGCTTGCGGACCTGATGACTATTCGCGAAGAGTTCGGTAAGGACTTGAAAGACCTGAAGATTGCTGTCTCGTGGGCTTATGCACCTAGCTACGTGAAGCCGATGTCAGTGCCCCAGGGCCTGATCATGTTGATGACACGTTTTGGCATGGATGTGACGCTGGCACACCCGCCCGAATACACGCTTATGGATGAGCCGATGCAGCTTGCGCGCGACAACGCAGCGCATTCGGGTGGCAGCTTCAAGGTAGTCGACAACATGGAGGAGGCATTCGCCGACGCCGACATCGTGTACCCCAAGAGCTGGGGCGTGGAGTCGCTGTTCAATAATCCCGAGGAGGCCATGCGGGTTGCGCAGCAGTATCGCCACTGGATTTGCGACGAAGCGATGATGGCGCGGGCGAAGGAACGCGCAATCTACATGCATTGCCTGCCCGCGGATCGCAACTACGAAGTGACCGACGCGGTCATCGATGGTCCGCAGTCACGTGTCTACCCGGAAGCCGAGAATCGGCTGCACACGGCCAAAGCCCTCATGGCCCTGACGATGTAAAAGACTATGAACGTTCCAGACAACGCACCACTGATCGTCATCGCCATCGGCGGCAATTCCCTGATCACCGATCCCGAGCACATGGGTGTCCTCGATCAATACCGCGTTGCCGGCGAGACCGCCCACTACATCGTGCCATTGATCAAACAGGGCTACCGTGTCCTCGTAACCCACGGCAACGGACCACAGGTTGGCTTCATCCTGCTGCGCTCGGAACTGGCGCGCGACGTGATCCACCAGGTTCCGCTCGCCAACTGCGTAGCTGACACACAGGGTTCCATCGGGCTCCAGATCGCCCAGAGCCTGCAGAACGAGTTCCTGCATCAGGACGTGCAGCAAGCTGTCACCGCCGTCGTAACGCAATGTGTCGTCGATGAGAACGATCCCAGTTTCGATCATCCGAGCAAGCCAATCGGTCCCTTCATGAGCGAGGAAGAAGCCAGGCAGCACGAACGGGATGACGGCTGGGTCGTCGGCGAAGATGCGGGCCGGGGGTGGCGGCGACTTGTGCCCTCACCGGACCCCCTGGATATCATCGAGCTGCCTGCGATTCGCACGTTGCTCGACAATGGCATGCTCGTCATCGCGGCAGGTGGCGGTGGTATCCCGGTGGTCTACCGGGAGGATGGCGAACTGCGGCCTCGCCCGGCGGTGATCGACAAGGACGCCGCCTCCTGCCTGTTGGCCTGCGAACTCGACGCGTCGGTTTTCATCATTTCGACGGACGTCGACAAGGTGGCACTGAATTTCGGGACGGACGAGCAGGTCGAAATCGACCGCATGACGGTCGCCGAGTGTCGCAAACACCTGGCTGCCGGACACTTTGCGGCGGGCAGCATGCGCCCCAAAATCGAAAGCGCACTCAGGTTTCTCGAAACGGGTGGCCAGCAGGTCATTATCACGCAGCCGCACAATCTGCAGGCTGACCTGCAGAACATCTATGGCACGCACATCGTGCCGTAGTGGACAATGATATGAATGCTTACCGCTGCTTTGCCTGTGATGAAACTCAGACGCCCGAATTCGCCGGCTGGGTGTGTCCCGTATGCGGCGGCAACCTGGAAATCCTGAACGGGCACGACACGATTCTCGCGCAGATCAGGCGCTCCCCTTTCGACGACGAGCGTATGCCCCTGCAAATCGGGAACACGCCACTCTACGCCGCCGAACGACTGGGCCGCCTGATCGGCTTGCGCAACCTCTACCTGAAGGACGACACCGTGAATCCAAGCGCTTCGAGCAAGGACCGCGCGAGCGCGGCGGCCGTCCTTCGAGCACTGGACGTCGGCGCAAGTACCGTCGCTGTAGCCAGTACCGGCAACGCGGGTTCATCATTGGCATGCGTGGCGGCTGCAGCAGGCGTGCAGGCCGTGGTTCTCGTACCCGCAAGCGCGCCAGCCGCCAAGCTCACCCAGGCGTTGTCGTTCGGTGCCACCGTCCTCGCTGTACAAGGCAGCTACGATGACGCATTCGACCTGTGCCTTGCGGCGGCCGGCGAGTTCGGCTGGTTCAATCGCAGTACGGGCTTCAACCCGTTCACTCGCGAGGGCAAAAAAGTCTGTGCCTGGGAAATCTGGGCGTCGCTCGAGGGGCGCGTTCCCGACCGCGTAATCGTACCGACCGGCGATGGCAATATCCTGAGCGGCATGTGGAAGGGCTGGCGCGAACTCAAGGCGGTCGGGTTGATTGACCGGCTGCCGAAAATCGACTGCGTTCAGTCAGTCGGCAGCGATGCAATCAGCCGTACCGTCCGCACAATTGCCGGTGACACAAATGTCGACTGGGCGCGCGTGGACATGGCCGAGGTGGCCGCTCAGACGATCGCGGACTCTATTGCGGTTGATCGGCCGCGCGACGGGCTGGCTGCAGTCAGGGCTATTGTCGAATCTGGCGGCGAAACGGTGACAGTGTCCGACGAGTCGATCCTCTCCGCCATTCCCGAGATCGCAAGTCACACGGGCATTTTTCCAGAGCCGGCCGCCGCCGCACCCTGGGCCGGTGTCAGGAAACTCCTGCACGAGAAAAAGATCGACGCTGACGAGACTATCGTCTGCCTGGTCTCGGGTTCCGGCCTGAAGGACATCTCCGGGGCGCAGGCCGTGGCCGGCGAGCCGCGACTAATCGAACCGGAACTGGAAGCGGTAAGAGACGCGCTGGCTAGATACTAAGGACAAAATCGAATTCGCGCTGTAGCAAATCGGCGAGGCCGCGCCCCGCCCCGTCATGCATCGCCGCCAACGGCGGCCTGACATGCGCCCAGCGCGCATCGCCGGTCGCAATTGCCAGCAGACGTTTCTGTGCCGGAATCGGCCCGTAATCCTGAACGGTTTCGCGAAAACCTTTCAACGAGGCGTGTAGCTCGCGCGCTTCGCCCAGGCGTCCCTGGTCAAAGGCCTCGATAACCCGCGCGATAGCAGCGGCATTCAGGTTTGCCGTTGCTGAGATACAGCCTGGCGCTCCCAGCTCGAGGGCGTCGAGCAACGGCAATTCGGATCCCGGGTAGACGATCAGATTCTCGATCTCAAGCAGCTCACGGGTATTGTCCCAGTCGCCCGAGCTATCCTTGATGCCGACAACCTGATTTGGGAAATCCGCGTGCAGTCGCCGCGCAAGAGCCGGCGGAATGCCAACTACCGCTATCGGCGGAATGTGGTACAGGAAGATTCGGGCCTTCGAACCAAGCCTGGCAATGAGCTGCTCGAAATACGCGTACAGCCCTTCGTTGGAAACGCCTTTGAAATAGAAAGGCGGCAACGTCATGACCGCGGCACAACCCATATCGAGACAGACTCCGGATAATCGAGCTGTGTCCGCAACATTGGTCAGGCCGGTTCCGGGAATGACCCGGGCCGGGTCGATGCCGCCATCCAGCAACGCCCGGATCGCCTCGATGCGTTCATCGATGCCGACCGAGAGCGCTTCACCGGTCGTACCGAATGGCGCAATGCCCGCGCAACCCTGTTCGAATAGCCATCGAGCGTGCGCGACATAAAGATCGGTCGCAATCGACAGATCGTCGTTGAACGGCGTCAGGATCGGCGCAACTACTCCTCGATTAATCATCGAGCTAGTCCGACCGATGGACAGCCGGGCTGTCGAGCAATGCATCGCGGCGCTGCTTCAACCCTGCCAGTTGCCGCTCGTCCAAAACGTCGCCAAGCTCCGCCTGCAGAGCATCGTCGTCGAGTTCGCGCAATGCCCTGCGCCACTCATCGCCCACCACGAACTCGGCCGCAGCGGCATGACCCTGCCAGACCGTGCCCGCGCCGAATGCTGCCCCATGGTCAACCAGTATCAAGAGCATGTTTTGCGGATCGTACAACATTGCCGAGGGCGTTCTCGCGGTGTTGTCGATCAGGGCGTCAAAAACGCGCATCGTTGCCGCCTGCTTATCAAGGGAACAGGGCGCAGCAACCCTGCCTTCAATCCCAACGAATTTCTCGCCAGTCACAGCAGTTGCCGGAAGCAGTTGCAGCGTGCCCAACTGGCCGTCCACCTCGCGACGAACTGTGACCGGCACCATTCCGAGCCCCAGCATCCGATCCAGTCTGTAGGCTGCGACTTCGGGCATAGGGTCGTTATCCTGGCTTTCGCTAAAGCGAGCGAAGACGGCCAGGTCACTGTACGTAACTTCCATGAGGCGACGCGTCTCCCCCTCGGCAGTCAACTCGTCCAGGTCACCAGTGGCAAGAACGGTCTCGAGCTCGTGCTCGCCTATGGGTAATAATTCATGTCCGACACGAATCGGGTGATCGACCGGCGACATGCCAGTCCTGCCGTCCTGATTGACGACGGTGACTCGCCCGCCCTCAATGACCAGCGCGTTGCCGCTGCCGCTGTACATCTCCGTCAGCATTCCGGTATCAATCTCGATGCTGCGGCCGTTCGATCGTTGCTGCACTTCCCGGGTCATTGTCGACGTATGTCCCATGACTACGCGACTGGCGCCAATTTCTGCAAGCGCGCTGGTCAGCACGTCACTTTCTACGAGCGCGCCGCACGTGGCAGTTCCTCGATACCAGGTCGGACCTATCGAAGTGTGCAATGGGGACCGGCCTAGATCGATGAGGGCCTGAGCGGTCTCCTGATATTTCCACGGGACCTGCCCCGCATCGAGCTCTTCCTCCAACAGCGACGGAATCTCCTTGAACCGGTAGACCGGATTCAGAATCCTCTGATCCGTCAGTTTGTCCTTGAAGCGAACGTAGTAGCTCAGGTCATTCTTGAGACCGACATTGACTCCCTCCAGCCCCCACTCGGTGACAAAATTGGGCAATCCACCGTGCACGAACGCGGTCTCGTTAATCACAACGATAAACGGTTTCTTCAGCAGCCACTTGCCATACTTGCCATTGTGCCGGAACGCCTTGCGGTGGCCGAAATAACCCGGCGGTGCCAACTCATTGAACTCGGCGTTAAGAATCGATTCGGCACGCAGATCGGACTCGACGCCGTTCTCCGTCTGGCTCGCCATGAAATCCTTGAACCAGCGCTCCCGATCCCTCTTTGACTCGATGTCCTGGTAGGCGGCGTATTCCGCCTCCGAGACGTAGCGGAGGTCACCATTGAGGTTCATGACCTCGTGATTGCCCAGCAACAGGTGTATCCGACCGCCGGCCCGTCGAGCCGGCTTTTCCAGCCGCATGATCAGGTCCATGACCTGCCGCGACCGGGCTCCACGGTCCAGCAGATCACCGGTGAAGACCAGGTGAGTCTTGCCACCGCTCCAGTCAAGCTGGTCATCAAGCACGTCCGCGGCCTGCAGCGTCTTGATCAGGGCGTCGTAAGCGCCGTGAATATCACCAACTGCGACGATCCTGTCGACATTCGAGTAGTGCCACTCATCGGCGTAGACCTGCAGCCAGGCCACACTGAAAAACAACAACAGGAACAGCACACGCAGGTTTCGCATCTTGCCTCGCCGCAGCAGCCTTATTCGGAACCTCAGGATACTCGCTGTTCTGGCACGTTGCTGCAAAGAAATTTATACGTAAGCCGCTACGGATTCCGCGTATTCACTCTATCTGGGGGCTGCGTATTCTGACCTTGTCAGGTTGCGCTATTGCGCACGTTTTGGAGCAGGATCATGACCCGGGAAGTCTCCTCCCCTAACGGGGCGGGTTTCTTTGAAATCCGCTTTGAATCCATCGGTGGGCTGGGCGCTCACGTCGCCGGCAAGATCATCGCCGCCGCGGCCGTTCTGAGAATGAACATGAACGGCTCTCACTTTTCCTCCTACGGCTCCGAGAAGAAAGGCTCGGTTGTTCGTTCCTTCATTCGGCTTGCGCCCGCCGACAAGGCGATCCGCACCAGCGCGCCGATCGAGGAGCCCGATGTCGTCGTCGTATTTCATAGCGGTCTGTTGGCTCACCCGGCGACTGTGTCGGGCATGAAGGCGGATGGCATCCTGATCTACGCCGGGCACGAAGACGAGGTCCCCGAAGGATTGGCACGTCTGCCGAAGACAACAAAGATCATTCGCGTCGACGCACAACGAATCGCGCACGACGAGCACTCTCGCGAAAACGCGGTACTGATCGGGACGCTCGCTGAAGCCGTATCGCTTCTCGACCGGCAGGCCATTCTCGACGCACTCAGCGCAACGTTCGCCGACAAGAGCCAGAAAGTCGTGAAAGCCAACAAGCGCGCCTTCAATCGCGGTGCAAAAGAAATCGCAATCATTGAAGGCATGGGTCAGCTGGATGGCGACGTTCCGACGATGCAGTCCAATCCCGTGTGGGGCTATAAGAGTGCGCCAATCGGTGGTGTCCTGCCGACGCCCGGCAATACCGCACACAACGACCTGCATACATCCCGAACCGGCTGGATGCCCGTCCTGGATCGAGACGCGTGCATCGATTGCGGCATGTGCGACATGGTCTGCCCCGATCTTTGCCTGGTCTGGTCGACGCATACGGGCGAAGACGGCAAGCCCCTCGTGAAGCTCGACGGTATTGACTACCAGTATTGCAAAGGATGTATGCGCTGTGTCGAGACGTGCTCGACCCGCGCGATGACACGTGAGGCTGAGACGCCAGGGTTGGCTGACAAGCTCCGCGTACCGCTATTTCCTGACCTCATGAAAGCCGCAGGAGACAAGCATGCTTGATAAAGCACCTGTTACCCGCTGGAACCTGGTGCGCCAGGTACACGACTTCAAGAGCGGCAACGAAGCCGCGGCACTGGCAGCGAGAGATATTGGCTTCCACGTCATGGGCTACTTCCCTATCACGCCATCGACAGAGGTCGCCGAGACCCTGTCGAAGATGCAGGCCAATGGCGAACACGACATCGTCATGATTCCGGCAGACGGCGAGCACGGCGCGGCCGGCATTTGCTATGGCGCTGCTCTCGGTGGCGGTCGCGTGCTCAATGCGACCTCGTCGCAGGGCCTGCTTTATGCACTCGAGCAACTGCCTGTGCAGTCCGGCACGCGTGTCCCGATGGTCCTGAATGTATCGACGCGGACCGTCTCCGGACCTCTGGATATTCGCTGTGACCACTCGGACATTTACTTCGTCCTGAATGCGGGCTGGATTATCCTGATGGCGCGCGACCCTCAGGCCGCTTACGACCTGAACTTCGCAGCAATTCGAATTGGCGAGCATCCCGACGTACGCTTGCCCGTCATCGTCGCTTACGACGGCTTCCTGACGAGTCACCAGAAGCGACGTATCGATCGTTTCGACGACCCGGCGGCGGTAGCCGATTTCCTCGGCGAGCGCTCCGACCCCTACGACGCACTCGATCCCGATCGGCCGGTGACTTTTGGTCCGTACATGAACGACCCGGACCTGATCAACAACAAGGTCCAGCAACATGAGGCCATGGAAGCCGCGCGACGTGTCATCCCTGAGATCCTCGGGGAGCTGTATGAATTTTCCGGGCGCGACTATCGAACCGTCGACGCCTACCGAATGGACGATGCCGAGGCTGCGCTTGTGCTGCTGAATTCGGCTGCAGAAAACGCCAAGGAAGTCGCCGACCGCCTGCGCGAGCAAGGCCACAAGGTCGGTGTGGTATCGCCCAATGTGCTGCGACCCTTCCCGACCGACGAAATTCGCAGTGTGTTAAAGAACGTTCGCGGTGTTGTTGTCGGTGACCGCGGTGATTCTTACGGTGCTGAAGGCGGCAACCTGTCGCTGGAAGTCCGAGCTGCCTTACAACAGGATCCTGACAATAAAACCCTGGTCATGAGCCGTATTTACGGCCTTGGCGGTAAGGATTTCTACGACGCGGACGCGGAAGAGTTCTTCCGCGAGGCGCTGACAGCAGCCGAGACCGGTAAGGTCGAGGTGCCGTTCGAGTATCACGGTGCGTATGCCGGCGACGATGCCGCGGGCCCGCCGCCAGGCCTGCCACCGATCACTTCTGAGGAAGTGTCCCGCGGCATGGCGACGGTCACCCAGGACCCCGAGACCGAGCGTCTCGAGGTGGAACTGAAACCTCTGTGGGAAATGACCACGACACCTTCCCGGATTGCGCCTGGGCACGGTGCCTGCCCGGGCTGCGGTTTCTTCCCGATGATTCGCCAGGCGTACAACGTCCTGGAGGGCAATGTCGTTGTCCTGTTCCAGACCGGTTGCGCGATGGTCACGACAACGGGCTATCCGAAGACAGCGCATCGCATTACCTATATCCACAACCTGTTCCAGAATGGCGCTGCGACCCTGTCGGGCCTGGTCGAGATGTACCATGAACGTGTCCGACGCGGTGAGATCCCGGCGCCGCCCGAGGGAGAAGAAACCACGTTTATCATGGTGACAGGCGACGGTGGCATGGACATCGGCATGGGCGCGGCGCTCGGTACAGCAGCCCGCAACCACCGGATGATCATCCTCGAGTACGACAACCAGGGCTACATGAACACGGGCTCGCAGCTGTCTTACGCAACGCCGTTCGGCCATCGTACCTCGACCAGCGAGGTTGGCGACAAACTGTCCGGTAAACGCTTTCACCACAAGGACACGCCGCAGATCTTCGCAGCCTGTAACCGGCCCTACGTATTCACGGCCAGCGAAGGCTACCCCGAGGACTTCATGCGGAAGATCTCCAAGGCGCAGTGGTATGCACAACGCGTAGGTATGGTTTACGGCAAAGTCCTGTCGTTCTGCCCGCTTAACTGGCGCACCAAGGACGATGCGGCGCAGGAGGTTCTGCAGACCGCTATCGATTGCTGCTTCTTCCCGCTCTACGAAGTGGAGAAAGGCCACACCCTGATCACCTACGACCCTGACGCAATCGGCCGGCGCCGCACGGTTGGAGCCTGGCTCGGGCAGATGGGCAAAACGAAGCACATGCTGGAAGCCGAGTATGCGAAACGCCTCGATATGATCGAAGAGGAAGTCGACAAACGCTGGCGACGGCTGAAAATCAAACATGAGAATCCGGAACTCTAAGCCATGGCAAAGATCCTCGAGAAACGACCACTGACGGCCGTGACAAAGTTGTACAAGGTCGACGCACCGCTCGTTGCGAAGGCGGCCAAACCCGGGCAATTCGTCATCGTGCGGGTTCGCGACGGCGGTGAGCGCATTCCGCTGACGATCGCTGATTACGACCGCGATGCCGGTACATTGACCATCGTCGTGCAGGAAGTTGGGACGACCACGATACAGTTCGGCCAACTCGAAGTCGGCGACGAGATCCTCGATCTCGTGGGTCCGCTGGGCATGCCCCTCGAGATTCCGGTCGAGGGCCACATCGTTGGCGTCGGCGGCGGTTTTGGCGCCGCCGCACTGCTCTGCCTGATGCGCGAGTTACGCCAGCGCGGCGACACGACAACGATCATCAATGGTGCACGCGAGAAGGATCTGCTGATCCTCAACGAGGAACTCACAGAAGTCTGCGACAACCTCGAGCTGTGCACCGACGATGGCTCGGCGGGTTACCACGGCTTCGTCACCGATCGCCTCGCGGAGCTCATCGACGGGGACGGCCCGGGACGCCCGGATATGGTCGTCGCGATTGGACCGATGCCGATGATGCGCGCCGTCTCAGAAACGACGGCGGCCGCAATGATCCCGACGCTCGTGTCTCTCGATCCGCTGATGATCGACGGCACCGGCATGTGTGGCGGCTGCCGCGTCACGGTTGATAACGAAGTGAAATTCGCCTGCGTCGACGGGCCCTTCTTCGACGCCCACCTGGTCGATTTCGAAGAGGCCGTCAGACGCAACAAGATGTACGTCAAGCAGGAGCACGAGGCGAAGGACCGTACGAACTGCATGAAACTTGCCGTAGGACAAGACTGATGCCTGTAAAACGCGTTGAAAAGACCCCGATGCCCGAACGCGATGCGGTATTGCGTTCGCACGATTTTAAAGAAGTGAACGAAGGCTATGGAATCGCGCACGCGAAGTTCGAAGCCGAGCGTTGCCTGCGTTGCCAGGACCCGGTCTGTATTGACGGCTGCCCGGTACGCGTACCGATTCCTGATTTCGTTCACAAAATTGCGTCCGGAGATATGCGGGGCGCCGCAGATGTGTTGCGCTCTTCAAATCCGCTGCCGGCGGTTTGCGGCCGGGTCTGCCCACAGGAAGTCCAGTGCGAAGAACAATGCTCGGTAGGCATACGTTTCAAACCGGTCGCAATCGGTTACCTCGAGCGCTTCGTCGCCGACTGGGAGATGCAGCAGCCGCCGACCGAGATCAACGTCAAGCTCGATCGTGCCGAGAAGGTTGCGATCATCGGTTCGGGCCCCGCGGGCCTCGTGTGCGCCGGCGAACTCGCGCAACTCGGTTACCCAGTCACCATATTTGAAGCGCTGCATGCCCCGGGCGGGGTACTGCGCTATGGCATCCCGGAGTTTCGTCTTCCGAAAGACGTGCTGGACTGGGAGATCGAACAGCTCAAGAAGCTCGGTGTAGAGATTCGGTGTAACGTAATTATCGGGAAGACGATCGCGATGGACGAACTGATGGGCGAGATGGGTTTCTCCGCTGTGTTCATCGGTACGGGTGCAGGCCTGCCCTCCTTCATGGGAATCCCGGGCGAGAACCTCAACGGCGTCTATTCGGCCAACGAATTCCTGACGCGCGTGAACCTGATGCACGCCAATGATTTCCCGAATGCCGATACCCCGGTCATGGTCGGCAAGCGCGTTGCCGTCATCGGCGCCGGCAACACCGCCATGGACACCGTAAGAACGGCGCTGCGCGTCGGCGCGGAGAAAGGCCTGATCGTGTACCGCCGCAGTGACAATGAAATGACCGCACGCGTCGAGGAACACCAGCATGCGATCGAAGAAGGTGTCGAATTTCACTGGCTCACCAACCCGATCGAGGTACTTGGCGACGAGGACGGCTGGGTGACCGGACTGAAATGCGTCCGCATGCAACTCGGCGAACCCGACGCATCCGGCCGTGCGCGTCCGATACCGATCGAAGGCTCGGAGTTTGTCATGCCGGTCGATAACGTGGTGCTCTCGATCGGCAACAAGCCCAATCCACTGTTGCTGCAGACCACCAAGGGCCTCGAGTCCAACAAGTGGGGCTGCCTGGTCGTCCGGGACGAAAGCTCCGAGACGTCCCGGGACCATGTGTTTGCGGGCGGCGATGCCGTTACCGGTGCCGCGACCGTGATCCTGGCAGCGGGAGCCGGCAAAGACGCCGCCAAGGAGATTCACGCAGACCTCAGCGGCTAACAGGAGTTCGTGGAAAAACCTGACGAAAGTTGAAACGTTTGGGCGCTTCTACGCATCTAAAGATCGTGTAATCTGTGATCTCTCGCTGGTGCGGAGCCCTGAATGTCCCCTGTAGCTGAACTTAGACGACGTGGTGTTCTCCGCGTTGCCGCCGCGTATCTCGTGGTCGGCTGGCTGCTGACCGAGGTTCTGACCACAATTCTGCCGACCCTGGGTGCGCCGGAGTGGGCCTCCAGGGCTGTCATCCTGATTTTCGCGTTCGGCTTCATTCCTGCGGTGGTGCTGTCCTGGTTCTTTGAGATCACGCCCGAAGGCATCAAGCGGGAGGAAGACGTGGACCCGGAGCGCCCGGGTGCTCGGCGGGTAGCCCGCAAGGTGGACCAGGTGACTATCGGCACCGCGATAGCGCTGATCATCGTTATCGGCCTGTTCAGCGCTCGCTATACCGCCGACGATGAGTCAACGGTCGAGGTCGCAATCAGTGAAACATCCGTCGCAGTCCTGCCGTTTGTCAACATGTCCGGGGACAAGGACAACGAGTATTTTTCTGATGGACTAACGGAAACACTCCTGCACATGCTCGCCCAGATTCCGGACCTGAAAGTTGCGGCCCGGACCTCGAGTTTCGCGTTCAAGGGCCAGAACCTGGATGTCAAAGTGATCGCCGAAGCGCTCGACGTCGCACACGTTTTGGAAGGTAGCGTGCAGCGCGCGGGGGACAAAGTACGCATCACCGCGCAGTTGATCCGGGCGAGCGACGGTTTCCATGTCTGGTCGCAGACCTTTGACCGTACGCTCGACGACATATTTGCGATCCAGGACGAGATCGCAAGCCACGTGGGCGCTGCCTTGTCTGCATCATTGCTGGGGACCGACGGCGAAACACAGCTCGCGGGCGTAACGACGACGGACCCCGACGCCTACGACCTTTACCTGCTGGCTCGCAAGGAACGCGCCACGTATTCGTATGGTGGCTTGCAGGCGGCCGAAGATCTATTGAAAGGCGCGTTGTTGATCGACCCCGATTTTACTGACGCGAAAACCGAGCTTGCAAGCAGTTACGTGCACCAGTACGAAACCGGGCTCATGGACCGACGCACGGCCGTGGCCGAGATCATCGCCATCACGGACCAGGTCCTGATCGAACGGCCCGACGACCCGGTCGCCAAAGCAACGTCCATCTATGCGAAGGCCCTGGCGCTGGCCTCACAGGGCGATGAAGCTGCAATGTCCGACCTCGCAAACGAACTCGAGGCTATTGTCGCGAGTTCACCCACGTCCCTCGAACCTCGCCTGTTACTGGTACGTGCGTACAAAGCGCTACAGCGCTCCGAAGAATGCATACCAATTCTCCGGGAGTCCCTGGCGCTCGACCCGTTCAACCCGACCTTGCACTACGAGCTGGGAACGGCGCTGATGGAGAATGAGCGCTGGGACGAGGCGCGGGCAGCACTCGAGAAATCACTGGAAATCGAGCCCGCGCAACCCAATGCCCACTCTTACCTGGGCATCCTCAGCCTGCGCGACGGCGACGGTGTTGGCATGGCCAAGGCCTTGACGAATGCGATCGCTGTGGACCCGAAGGACCACGAGTTGCCGGGCATGCTCGCCGCGTTCCTCTATGAACTCGGCCTCGTCGAAATCGCTGACGCCTTCCGGGAGCGCGTCCTGGCCCTGGCGCCCACCAGTTCAGTCGCGTATCGGCTCGACATGCTGCGTGCCATCAGCGTGGGCGACACGGAGGGCAGCGTCGTCGCGGCTCGCAGGACGATCGAGGACGATGTCGAGGACCGGCGCTTCGCGTTCGGCGGCGCTGTTCAACACCTCATCCGGACGGCCGCACAAAACGAACGCATCGAGGAAGAGCTTGCGTGGGTCAACGAGCAGGAGCCGGGAATATTCGACGTTGATGCAGCGCGCGTCCCGCAACGCTACCGCAACGTCCAGGGTGTCGCATTCGACGCGTGGATACGAACCCTGCCGATCGAAGAAGTTCGCAGAAGACTCGACGTACTGATTGCTCACGCAGAGTCGCTTGGCGTCGACCCCACAGAGAACCCGAACGCGCACGTGAGCATTCTCGCGATACGCGGGCAAACGGACGAGGCGATCGAAGTCGCACTCGAGGAAGTATTCTCCGAGTCGGTCGCGTTGCACATGAATTGGCGAGCAGCCTGGATGCAGCCGCAATTCGCGGACGTCGTCGCGGACCCGCGAATCCAGGAAGCAATACTGCGCTGGGAAGAGGAAGAGGAAGCGCTGCGAGGCAGCGTACAATCCTGGTTCTCGGACATGCACGCCGCTAACTAGTCGCCGGTCGGCGATACCTTTTTGACCGCTTCTGCCAGTGCCCCATCCACGGGCTTCAGGCTGTAGCCGATGCGCATGCTCGGCTTCTCGATCTCGATCAGCCGTGTGAGATCGATGGGCGTAGCGACGAGTACAAGGTCGCAGTCGACCGCGTTGACCGTCTTCTCGAGGTCCTCGATCTGCTGATCGCCGTAGCCCATCGCTGGTAACAAGTCACCGATATCCGGATATTGCTTGAACGTCTCGGCAATTTCGCCGATCGCCCATGGGCGCGGATCGATAAACTCGGACGCGCCATGCTCAGTTGCCGCAAGAATGCCCGCACCGAACGGCATGCCGCCGTGCGTCGTCGTCGGTCCGTCCTCGATGACGAGAACACGCTTGTTGGCGATGGCGTCGGGATCCGGGACATCCAGCGGTGATTCTCGGAAGATAATCTCGGCGCCTGGATTCACGCGCTCTGCATTCTCCACGACCAGCTTGATGTTGGCCTCGTCGGCGTATCCTACTTTGCCAACAAGAATCAGATCCGCACGCTGGAAATTCACGGTACCCGGGAAATACTGCAGCTCATGGCCGGGTCGATGCGGATCGGCAACACAGATCCACAAATCGGGCTTGTAGAACGGCGTGTCGTTGTTGCCGCCATCCCACACGATGACATCAGCCTCTTTCTCGGCTTCCTCGAGAATGGCTCCATAATCCACGCCGGCATACACAACGATGCCGTTCGCGATGTGCGGCTCGTACTCTTCACGTTCCTCGATTGTGCAGTCGTGACGCGCGAGGTCATCGTAGGTCGCGAATCGCTGCACGGCCTGTTTGGCGAGATCGCCGTATGGCATCGGATGCCGAATCGCGACGGTCTTCAGGCCCAGTTCCCGCAGGATGTCGATGATGCGCCGCGACACCTGGCTTTTGCCGCATCCGGTGCGGATGGCCGTGATCGCGATGACCGGTCTCTTCGCTGGCAGCATTGAGCCCTCGACGTCGAAGGTCGTGAATGCCACGCCTTTCGCTATTACCCGCTCGTGGCGATCGGCGAGATAGCCAATGCTGACATCCGAATAGGCGAAGATCACCTCATCGATATTTTCTTCGTCGAGAAGCCTGTCGAGTTCTTCCTCGGGGACGATTGGGATGCCATCCGGATACAGGGACCCTGCCAGCTCGGCGGGATAAGAACGGTCCTCAATATGTGGAATCTGCGTCGCGGTAAAAGCGACCACCTCAAAAGCCTTGTTGTCACGATAGAGGCAATTGAAGACGTGAAAATCACGACCGGCTGCCCCCATGATGACGATTCGCCTGCTCATTGCGGGTCTCCGTTTTTGCTTGATACTGGATGCTACAGATGGCCTCGCGCGAGGATCATACGGTCTTCTACGTAGCGCAATTCACTAGGTGAATTCCGACATAGGAAACCCCCCAAAAAGGCGTAGCGTCACACTTGAAAATGCCTGTCGGAGGCCGTCATGTCTGTTGCCAAAATGAAAGAACAACCCCTTATTAATCAATCATCTCCAGCGCTTCACCGCGGAGTGAAGATCCTCCACGACCCGATTCGGAACAAAGGCACGGCCTTCACGGAAGATGAGCGTGAAGAACTTTGTTTGCGGGGCCTGTTGCCGCCTCGTGTACACACGATGGCGGCGCAGGAATTACGCGTCCTCGGGAACATCCGCGCCAAGCCCACAGATCTCGAACGCTACCTGTACCTGATCGCATTGCAGGACCGCAATGAGAACCTCTTCTACAGGGTCGTAATGAACCACGTCGAGGAGATGATGCCGATCATCTACACGCCGACCGTGGGCCAGGCGTGCCAGGAATTCCAACACATCTACAGGAAGCCGAGAGGCTTCTACGTGTCGCTGCACGACAAAGGGCGCGTCAAGGAGATCCTCCGGAACTGGCCGCACGAGAACGCACGCATCATCGTCGTCACGGACGGCGAGCGCATTCTCGGCCTCGGCGATCTGGGCGCCGATGGCATGGGCATCCCGATTGGCAAGTTGTCCCTGTACACCGCGTGCGCCGGCATACCCCCGACCGAGTGTCTGCCGATCATGCTCGACGTCGGCACCAATAATGAGCGGTTGCTGAATGATCCGCTGTACAACGGGATTGAGCGAAAACGCGCTCGCGGCGAGGAATACGACGAACTCGTCGACGAATTCATGGAGGCGGTCAAGGAAGTATTCCCGGGCGTCCTCGTCCAGATTGAGGATTTCGGCAACACCAATGCATTCCGCTTACTCGCCAAGTACCGGGACAACACCTGCCTGTTCGACGACGATATCCAGGGCACGGGCGCCGTTGCCGTTGCTGGCGTCATTGCTTCCATGCAGATCACGGGCGGCAACCTGGCCGACCAGAAGATCCTGTTCCTCGGGGCAGGCGAAGCCGGCATCGGCATTGCCGACGTTTTCGTTGCCGCACTGAAGGAACAGGGTATCTCCGAAGAAGACGCCCGCAAGAAATGCTGGTTCGTCGACAGTCGCGGACTGCTCTGTGCCGGCAGGGATCACATTGCCTCGCACAAGGAACCGTACGCGCACGAGCACGAGTACATCGACAACCTGCTCGACGTCGTCAAGGAACTCAAACCGACGGCATTGCTCGGATTGTCCGGCCAGCCGCAGACGTTCACCAGGGAAGTCGTCGAAGCGATGGCCGAGATCAACGAACGGCCCATCATTTTCGCACTGTCGAACCCGACATCGATGGCCGAATGCACGGCCGAGCAGGCGTACACGTGGTCCGAAGGCCGCGCGGTCTTTGCGAGCGGCAGCCCGTTCGATCCTGTGAAACTCGGCGACCGGACCTTCGTTCCGGGCCAGGGTAACAACGCGTACATCTTCCCGGGCGTCGGTCTCGGAGTCATTGTCAGTCGTTCACGCGTAGTGACCGACGAGATGTTCCTCGCAGCTGCCCATTCGCTGGCCAACATGGTGACGATCTCGGATCTCGAGCGTGGCCGGGTCTATCCACCGCTATCCGATATCCGCCAGGTGTCGACCCACATTGCGGCCGATGTGGCGACGATGGCCTACGACAACGGGTTCACGGACAAACCGAAACCCGATGACGTTTTGGCCGAAATTCAGGCTTACATGTACAAGCCGATCTATCCGCACTACGTGTAATATCGGAGCGTGACTGACGACACGCTCGCGAATGCGCTAAACCGGCATTGCCACTGCATCAACGTCGATCAGGACCTGTTGCGGGAATCACTCGAAGCCCGCCTTGGCAAGGCGGGCGCCTGGTCGCACCTGCAGGAAAGCCACCCCCACCTGCTGGCCGATTCCCCTGTCTTTATCTCGCACGGCCAGGTCCGGCAGATGAAGGAACTGATCGAAGCAATCGAGTCCGTCGTGTCGCTCGAGACTTTCCAGGATCATGTGCTCGGCTGGGCGCCGTCCATTGCCCGGCACAAAGCGGGTGCGCATGGTGTCTTCTTCGGCTACGACTTTCACCTGACCAACGATGGGCCGCAGCTTATCGAGATCAACACGAATGCCGGCGGCGCTCTGCTCCTGCTGCAGGTCGCCAGTGCGCAGCAGGCCTGCTGCAGCGAGGTCGAGAAATTCGTCACTGGCCGCATCGATACGACGGATCTCGAACACACATTCGTCGAGATGTTCCGCGACGAACTCCGGGGCCAGCTTCCGGGCCGGGAGCTGCTGCGTGTTGCGGTCGTCGATGAGAGTCCGGCAGAACAATACCTGAGCCCGGAATTCACGTTGTTCGCACGCATGTTCGAGCACCACGGCATTGACGCCGTTGTCACCGGACCGGAAGCATTCACGCTAATCGACCGGCAGTTGCTCATGGATGGACAGCCCGTTGATCTCGTTTATAACCGCCTGACCGACTTTTATCTTCAGTCACCAGCGTGCGCCGTCCTCAACCGTGCCTGCCAGGATGCGGCGGTGGTGATCACGCCAGACCCTCACACGCACGCCGTGTATGCCAACAAGAAGAACCTGACGGTGCTGTGCGATCCGGAGCGGCTGCGAGAGCTCGGTGCCGATGCAGCAACGATCGCGACGCTTCAGCAAAGCCTACCGAAGACCGAACTCGTCACAGCAGAGAATGCTGACGCGTTATGGGCGGAGCGCAAGCGACTGTTCTTCAAACCTGCCTGGGGCTTCGGTAGTCGTGGCACGTACAAGGGCGCGAAACTGACGCGCAAGACCTGGGATTCCATCGTCGGCGCCGACTACATCGCGCAGGCGCTCGTGCCGCCCAGTGAGCGACTGATCGTCCACGACGGCGACGAAAAAGCGCTCAAACTCGACGTTCGGTGCTATACCTACAAGGGCGAGATCCAGTTGCTCGGAGCGCGCATGTACCGTGGCCAGACGACCAATTTTCGAACGGATGGTGGTGGCCTTGCGGCTGTGTTTACGGCGCCTGGCGGCTGACTCAATCAGCCTGGTGACGTCAGGCTCGGCACCCCGTCACCCAGGACCTCGGCGATCGCGGCCATCACTTCGGGTGCGAATTTCTTCACGTAATTGAGCGCTTTCATATTCTCATGAACCTGCTCAACACGGCTCGCACCGGTCAGCACAGAGCTCACCGACGGGTTTTGCAAACACCAGGCCAGTGAGAACTGCGCGAGCGTAGCCCCCATATCTTTGGCTATTGGTTCGAGCCCCGCGATAACGCCCTGGCGCTTTTCGTCGAGAAGCCCGTCCTGCAGCCACTCGTATCCTTCCAGTGCGCCACGACTGTCCTCAGGGATTCCGTCCTTGTATTTGCCGGTCAGGATACCGGAGGCCAGCGGACTCCACGTGGTTGCACCATAGCCGTGCTGCTTGTACACGTCGTCGTACTCTGCGGCGAAACGATGCTGCTCGAACAGGTTGTAAACCGGTTGTTCGACAATCGGCTTGTGCAGATGATGACGCTCAGCAATGTCGAGAGCCTCGAGGATTTGTGCGGCCTCCCATTCGGACGTACCCCAGTACAATGCCTGGCCTTTCTCGATGATGTTGTGCATCGCCCGGACGGTTTCCTCGATGGGTGTCGACTCGTCCGCCCGATGGCAATACAAGAGGTCGACGTAATCCATGTTGAGACGCTCAAGGGAACCGGCGATACCCTCGACCAGGTACTTGCGATTCAGCGTGTTCTTCTCATTCGGGTTATCGTGCAGACCCCAGTAGAGTTTCGTCGAGACCAGGTAGCTGCCCCGTCTCCATCCGAGCTTCTTGAGCGCGGCGCCCATAACCTCCTCGGACTTCCCAAAGGCATACACCTCGGCGTTGTCGAAGAAGTTGACGCCCGCATCGTAAGCGGCGGACATCATCTCGACCGCATCGTCGAGCCCACTCTGCGTGTGGAACGTGACCCAGGAGCCGAGCGACAGCTCGCTGACCTGGATGCCTGCTTTGCCAAGGTGGCGATAGTTCATAGTGGGTTTACTCAGGGTAGTAAGGCGTAGCCTTCGGACTGTAACACCGTCAGCATGGTCATCGCAGACAACGCAACCTGTGCGGGACCGGCGAGTTCGCTCTTGTCGATGCCGCCGAATGTCATCGACTGACCACACACGAAGATCCTGACTCCGGCATCGTGCAGCCTGGTGAGTAACTCGAGATTCGGGTTGCTGGCCTGGTAACGAGATTCGTAAGCGGGGTCGCTCAGTAGATTCTTGACAGCTGCACCGTGGACGACGATGGCGAGATCCATGTTCTCAGCCGGTACGCCATTCCGCGCGTGCATGTTGAGAAAGCGTGCGACACTCACCAGGTAGGGATTAAGCGTCGTCGTGTCGTCGGGATACCTCGCCAGGTCGAAAACAGCTCTGTAGGTGAAACCTCTTGGCAATGCGACATCGCGATCGTTTATCGGGTAGGTCGGACCATAGCCCTCAATGATCGGGCCAAAAGAAGGCTCGTCAGCAAGACTAATGGCAAAACAGGCCAGTCCGATGAGGACCAGCAGGAAACGAGTGCCCATCGGCAATCTCCAGGCGAGTTACGGTGCCCGCAGCTTGCCCGATGGTCTAGCTCGTTTCCAGCTTGTCCTGCGCGATCTCGCCGTTCGGCGATAAGACATAATGATCCAGGTCGAAGCCGATATAGAAACTCCCTGTCTCATCGGGGTTCTCGGAGACCTTGATCTCGTCAGGGCGCACGATACGGCGTACGTGCTTGCTCAGCAATGTAGCGATGCTGGGTTTCTCTGCTGCATATACGATGTCCATGGCGAACTCCTTGTGTTGCATTCCCTTGATACTCGCAGCCAGAGTACGGCCGGCCGGCTTAACAGACCGTGAAAAATACGTGAATCGACGCTGAACGCCTTCTGGCAGCGGAAAATCCGCCAATACCGGATATTACTTACGTTTGTGACCGTCAACTCAGTTGAGGTCCCTGCCCGATCGTCCTAGTATGGAGCTGCAGTTGAGAGGAGAAACGCCAATGCGACAACAACTCATAGAAGCGCTGCTGTATCCCCGCAAGATCGTTGAAGAGCTCATCAAGGAAGGTAACTACGCCAAGAAGAACATGTTCGAGGCCACGGGTGAGCGATGTAATCATTGTGACGGATCTGGTAATTGCGGTTGGGACCAATGCGTGGAAGATTTTACGCAACTCGGTCTGAAGACTGACGAAGCCCTCAGCGTTTCCTTGCGTGAAGGAATCCGGTTCATCGAGTCGACGCACAATCACTTGCGGCACGATGAAACAACTTGCACCTGCGAGACCTGCAGCTGGATCAGAAACGCGGAACAACTGATGGAGGAATGCGAGCACCATCTTCCGCATGTTGATCCGCCGGGCGTAGTGCATCCGGAATAAATAACAAACGACAAGGGCCTCGTATGTACGAGGCCCTTTTTGGATGTTGAACAGAATGAGCACGAACTGCAGCCTGGGTGCTGCGGCAGCACTGGTGTTCGCCTTGTCATTGGCGAGCGCCGAAGAGCCGATCGGCTACGCG
>Ga0209567_10000547_pt1 | contig 20534 bp, 20 predicted proteins | sample COG_12_FD_184756 | JGI IMG/M metagenome (GOLD analysis project Ga0209567, IMG submission 184756) | Pelagic marine sediment microbial communities from the LTER site Helgoland, North Sea, for post-phytoplankton bloom and carbon turnover... | ecosystem: Environmental > Aquatic > Marine > Neritic...
TCATGGGACTTATCATTCAGCAACGGGCGCTTCAGGCAGCAGGTGGCTTGCGGCGGGTGCTTCCGGTGGTTCGGAAGCGCGATCGATCCCTCTTCGACCAGATTCATCGGGCGATGAATAGCGTCGTTCTCAACATCGCGGAGGCTGATGGAAACGACGCCGGGACGGCGAGAGCTCGATTCGCATCGGCGTGCGGCTCGGCCAAGGAGGTGCGCGCGGGACTTCAGCTAGCAGTAGCGTACGGTTACATCCCCAACATGAAGGTCAAAGCCGTGGACATCGCGCTCGACGAAGTCTGCGCGATGTCGTGGAGGCTCTCCGGGCGCTAGAGCGCACAACCCGCCCTCGGTAGCCCCGGTGCCACGCATCGGGTGCTGCTCTTCTTCGTAGAAGTCTACGTACGGAGGGGCGCGGCGGAACGCGACACGGGGTTCCGCCGTGCACCGGGACGTCAGTGCCAGTGCCAGTGCCAGTGTCAGTGTCAGTGTCAGTGTCAGTGTCAGTGTCAGTGGCAGTGTCGGTGTCGGTGTCGGTGTCGGTGGCAGCGGCAGTGTCGGTGTCAGTGAATCAGTGCCGGACGCCCATCAGCGCTTCGAGCGTGTCCCTGAGCCCGATCAAGTCCGACTCGCTCACTTGCGCGGAAGCGCCGGCCTCGAGGGCCGCCTGCCGGTCCGCTTCCCCGTTGGCGAATAGGACCGCGCGGACGTGCTGGGTGTTGCTGCCGCGCTTCAGCGCTTCGATGATCTCTGGGCCACTGAGATGACCGACCTGGGCAGCCAGCACGATGGCGTCGGGGGGGTGCTCGCCGATTCGAAGCAGACCGTCGAGCGGGTCCGGGTAATCGATCACGTCGAACGCGACGCGCAGCGACGAGAGAACCCGTTGCTTTGTGTGAATCCCATTGATGAGCAGCGCGACGCGCGGGCGCTGTGCGTCCAGCTCCTCCGGAATCGGGTAGCCGTACTTTCGTAGGAAATCGAGCACGTGTGGGCGGCGAAAGCGGAGGTGCCGGCCCGGCGTGCGGAAGTGCGGAATCTGGCCTCGATCGGCCCAGTTGTGAATCGTCTTCAGGTCGACTTGGCAAAAGCGTGCAATTTGCGAAGCGGTGAACAGGTCCTTCGGCTTCCGGGCGTCAGCCACCATCCCTCTTGGGTAACGGTTACGATCATGCCGGCACAAGGAATAACCCGAAAAAACTGGAAAATCTGTAGCCTAACGAACAGGCTAGGGCGCATCTCGCCAGGCGCCGTCGTCGAACACCATCCGCGTTGCGCCGGGCAACACCGCGTCGCTTTCCGGATGCTCTGGGTCGCCAGGCAATGCGAGGAACCAACCCGCGTCGCCGGTCACGATGCGCGGCCGAACCAATGGAGGCTTTCGCGAAAGGGCGTCTGCGATCACCGACTTCGCGTCGGCGAAATTTGCCAGCCACTGTAATGTGCGCACGGTCGGCGGCGCCAATTTGATGTGGCCGGAGTGCATGTCCTCGATCGCACGAGCAGGGCGGAGCCAGACTGCAGAGGTCGTTTCGGTCCCGTCGTGCGATGCGCTTTGCTCTTCAGGCAGCACCGCCACATAGAAGCGGGTATCGAAACGACGGCTCTCCATCTTCGGGGTGATCCACCGTGCATAGGGTGTGAGTGACGTCGAGTCGATCTTCATGTCGAGCTCGTTCGCCAGTTCGAAGAACGAAGCGCCTAGGTGAAGGCGTTCGCGGGCTTGGGCCAAGTCGGCCTGGCTGCCGGCGCTTGCCAACAGCACACCGGCTTCTTCGAATGTTTCCCGCACGGCCGCGACGAGCAGTCCGAGTCCAACTTTGGCGTCGTCTTCGCCCAGTTGGTCGGTGAGCTCTTCGGCTGGCCGGTCGACTCGCGTGAGCCAACTCTGCTCGCTATCGCTCGCGTCGACCTTTCCGCCAGGGAACACATGCGCCCCGCCCATGAAGCCGCTTTGCTGGTGCCGGCAGAGCATGAAGGTCTCGAGCCCTGCATCGGTTTCCCGTAGAACGATGACTGTGGATGCGTCCTTGATTGGCTTGTCGACGGTGTCTCCGCTCATGATTCGCGCGACACCAGCACGTGTGTCGTCGACACGCCGATGGCATGGGCGATGCGGGCCAGCGTTTCGAGCGAAGGCGTATGCCGCCCGGCTTCGACGCGCGCGATGTTAGGGCGATGAATGCCGGTGCGACGCGCGAGCTCGGCCTGCGTGAGCCCAGCAGCCAGACGAAGCTCGCGAAGACGCGCGCCCAGTCTTTCTCCATCGATGGCGATGTCGCCTTGCCCGTTCGTCATGTCGGAGGCCGCGTGCATCGACGCAAGCGTCACTTGGCAAACGGCGCCGCTCTCCAAGCGAAGCGTTGCTCTGGTCGCGCTCGGATCAATCGTGATGCTCGCGATGTCCGACCCGTCGTCCGACGCATCGATTGGCCGGCGGTGAAGGGACGCATCACCGTTGCCGAGCACAGCTAGCACGTCATCGCCGCACGGGGAGACGGTTACGAACTCGAAGCGAAGGCGCCGTTGCCGATTCGCTCGTCGTGTGATCACTGAGGCGACGCGCGCGACGTCCCGCTCTCCACTGGTGACGAGGCCATCGCAAAGCTCGGTCACGACGTCTTCGAGCGCGCCGCGATTGCGATCGACATGCGCGATCGGTAGAACACCGGACGCGCGTACGAAGCCGAGTGTCGAAAGAAGCTCGTCCGTATCGAGCTGCGGGCCATCGACGTCGACGACAACCGCAACTTGGCCGTCGACTGCGTTTTGCAAATCGCTTGGCCTGACCACCTTCGATTGCACGTCGTGCTTGCGCAGGGCCTCACGCCACTGCTGCGCGACCTGATCGCGCTCCGTCAACAATGTCACGCTGGGCGTCATCATTCCTCCGAGTACGGGGAGCGATGAGGTTTACACTCCCAGCTCAGGAACCTCAACCGTGTATCGCCGGAAAGTACGGCATACTTCTTGTCGAGCGCTCTCCGATGTAACCCGTGGTTGACACTCGACGGTCGCTTTGCTACCCACGGTCGCCTTCCTACCGGGTGGCGGCTCTTTGCGCGTTTAAGGGGACCACCGATGTTCAAGTCGACCTGCATTTTCTCGGGAAACTCAAATCCGGCCCTCGCCGAGAAGATCGCCAACTACCTAGAATTGCCTGTAGGCCGTGCGCGAGTCTCGCGTTTTTCGGACGGCGAGGTGTTTGCGGAGATCAAGGAAAACGTCCGTGGCGTGGACGTGTACGTGATTCAGTCGACCTGCGCGCCCGTCAACGACAACTTGATGGAGCTCCTGGTGATGATCGACGCGCTGCGACGCGCTTCCGCCGGCTCCATTACCGCGGTCATCCCTTATTACGGATATGCCAGGCAGGACAGAAAGGCGGCACCCCGGACGCCGATCACCGCGAAGTTGGTCGCTGACTTGCTGACCTCTTCGGGTGTCGACCGTGTCGTCTCGATGGATCTGCACGCGGGTCAGATTCAGGGATTTTTCAACAAGCCGTTCGACCATCTCTACGCCATGCCGGTTTTCTTGCAGTACCTGAGGCCCCGATTCAGCACACCGCCGGTCTTTGTGTCCCCCGATGCGGGCGGGGTGGAGCGCACCCGAGCTTACGCAAAGCGCCTGGACGCCGACCTAGCCATCATCGACAAACGACGCGAGGAGAAGAACGTCAGCGAAGTCATGAACATCATCGGTGACGTGGACGGGCGGGAATGTTTGATTCTCGACGACATGATCGACACCGCCGGCACGATGACCAACGCCGCCCGGGCCCTGCAGGAGCAGGGTGCCAAGCGGGTCATGGCGGCTACGACGCACCCGGTTTTGTCGGGTCCGGCTATCGAGCGCATCATGAATTCCCCCTTGGAGGAGCTCCTGGTGACCGACACCATACCCCTTCGGGAGGAAGCTCTGGCGACCGGCCGCTTCCGCGTGCTTTCGGTCGCAAGTTTGCTAGGAGAGGCCATCAAACGGATTCACCACAGCGACTCGGTGAGCTCGCTGTTTGTATGATTGGAGCATTCGAGAATGGAAACGACGACGTTGCAGGCTGAGGTCCGCGCGAGCCGCGGAAAGGGGCCAGCGCGTCGGCTGCGTGCACAAGGAAAGGTCCCGGGCGTGTTCTACGGCCCGGGCGTTGAACCCACGCCGCTGACCCTGTCCCCCAAAGAACTAACCAAAGCGCTCCGAGGCGAGCGAGGGCGAAACGTGGTGTTCAAGCTGTCCATGGACGGCAAGGACGAGCTGGCCATGGTCAAGGACCTGACCACCGATCCGGTTTCGCAGGAGCTGCTTCACATCGATTTGTATCGAGTTTTCGAGGACAAGGTGCTCGAGGTGAACGTGCCGTTCCACACGCTCGGAAGGTCGGTAGGCGTCGTCCAAGGCGGTGTGCTGAACGTGACGCGCCGCGTGCTGCCCGTTCGCACGACGCCAGCAAAGATTCCGGTGTCCATCAATGTGGACGTCACCCATCTCGACCTCAAAGACACGATTTCGGTCGAAGAGATCGAGCTACCCGAGGGCGTGGAGTGCTTGCTCCAGCCTAAGCTCACCCTGGTGATCATCCTCGAGCCGCGCAAAGCAACCGCTGAAGAAGAAGCAGAAGAGGCCGCACCGGCGGCCGAGGGCATCGCACCCCCCGAAGCTGACGCCGAAACGGCCGACAGCTAAGCAATTGGCGGGCCGTGAGCACGCATCTCATCGCAGGCCTCGGAAACCCGGGGCCCAAGTACGCCGGCAATCGCCACAATGTCGGATTCATGGTGGTCGACGAGCTGGCGCGGCGCTGGGGTGCGCCAAGGTTCCGCGACAAGTTCAAAGGTGAGTTCACCAAGGTCGCCGTCGGTGGCGACGACGTGGTGCTCCTGAAGCCGATGACCTTCATGAACCTGAGTGGCGAGCCCGTTCAGGCGGCCATGCGCTTCTTCAAGGTGCCGGTCGACCAGGTCTTGTGTGTGCACGACGAGCTCGATCTCGAGTTCGGGGTGGTGCGCATCAAGGTGGGCGGAGGCACGGCCGGCCACAACGGTCTGCGCTCGATGGTCGAACACTGCGGAGGTCCCGATTTCATTCGCTGCCGCGTCGGGATCGGCCGGCCTAGCCGAGGCCGTCCGGAAGGCTACGTCCTCAGTGATTTCAATAGCTTGGAACGGGTAGAGCTCGGCATGGTCCTCGAGCTGGCCACCGACATGGCCGAGACGGCAGTTCGCCAGGGCCCGCGCCAGGCGATGAATCGTCATCACGGCCGATCGTGACCACTGGCACCCCGGCAAAGATCCGCTATGCCTCGGCCTTCCTCGCTCCAGCGATGTGCTGGGGCCGACCAGACCAGGAGGAGATATGGCAACTGCAGCGGCAGCGCCCGTCAAGCGATGGGCGCGCGAATACGAGACGATTTACATCCTTCGACCCAACGTCGACAACGACGTAGCGGAGAAGGTGGTCGAGCGAGCCAAGGACGTGATCGCGCGTCTCGACGGTACGCTCACGAAGCTCGACAACTGGGGCAAGCGCAAGCTCGCGTACCCGATTCAGAAGAACAATCGGGGGATCTTCGTTTACTTGAAATACGTGGGCTTTGGCGATCTCGTCGCCGAGCTGGAGCGCAACCTGCGTTTGCTCGACGAGGTTGTGCGGTTCCAGACGGTGCTTCTTGCCGAGGACATCGACCCGGCTTCGGTCGCCGTCGACCCCGATGAAGTGCAGTACCTGCACGTCGAGGAAGAGGAAGAGACCGAAGACACCGAGCTCGAGCGCGCTCGCAGTCTCGGGATGGCACCGCGAGCACCGCGCGAGTTTCCCGGAGACGCCCGGGGAGCGGAAGGCGCAGAGGCGCGGAAAGGCGTAGAGGCGCGAGAAGGCGCAGAGGCGCGGGAAGGCGCAGAGGCGCGAGAAGGCGCAGAGGCGCCCGCAGCCGAGGCAGCCCCAGTGGGAGCGGAACCGGCACCGATTGCGGAAGCGGCACCGATTGCTGAAGCGCCGGCTGATGAAGCGCCCGTCACAGAGGCAACAAATGAAGAAGCACCGGCCGCAGAGCCAGTCGCTGAGGAATCAACCGAAGCTGCGTCCGACGACGACAAGCGCGAGGAGGGCTAACCCATGGCCGATGACATCCGACAAGATTTCGACGTGGAGGCCGGTGCCCGTCGCCGTGGTGCACGCAAGAAACCGCCAGGCTTCGCGCTCGCTCCCGATTTCAAGTTTGACTACAAAGATCCTCAGCAGTTGCGGCACTTCATCACGGACCGCGGAAAGATCACGCCCCGACGGATCAGCGGTCTGAACGCAAAGCAGCAGCGGGATCTGACCCGCGCGATCAAGCGAGCCCGCAACATTGCGTTGCTCCCCTACACGGCGACGAAGTGAGGTAGCCATGGCATCCACCGTCGAAATCGTACTCAAAGAAAACCTCGAGCATCTCGGTTCGATCGGCGACGTGGTGCGTGTGCGTCGCGGGTACGCCCGGAACTTCTTGCTGCCGCGCGGCCTTGCGGTCGTGGCGAGCCGCGGCAACGTCCGCCAGATCGAGCATGAAAAGGCCATTCAGGCTCAGCGCATCGCCAAGCTCCGTTCGGAGCAGGAGAAGATCGTTGCCGAGCTCGGCAAGGTCACCATCATGATCGCCAAGGAAGCCGGCGACGACGGCAAGCTATTCGGCTCGGTGACCTCGAACGACGTGATCGAAGGCCTCCAGGCCAAGGACATCGAGGTCGACAAGAAGAAGCTCGTGATGCCCGCTCAGACGATCAAAGAGGTGGGCAGCTACGAAATTGGTGTGAAGCTACCGTATGGCTTGACGGCAACCCTGAAGCTCGAAGTGAAGACCCGAGCCTAAGTCGGGGCTTCCGCAATTACGCTTCCGCTCGTGCGCCGTAAGAGCTAGAACCAAGGCTCGAGGGGAGCATTACGATCACTTCCGAGCAACGAGTAGGCCAAGTCCCGCCGAACGCCCTTGAAGCGGAGCGCGCTGTTCTGGGAGGCATCCTCCTCGAGAACCAGGCGATGAACATCGTCGTCGAGACGCTGTCCGTCGACGACTTCTACGGCGAGGCCAACGCCAAGATCTTCGAAGCGATGACCGAGTTGTCTGGCCGTGGCCAACCGGTCGACCAGGTCACGCTTCGAGAGGCGCTGGTCCACAGTGGGAAGCTCGCGTCGATCGGAGGCGACGAATATCTGCTCTCGCTCAGCAACACCATCCCGAGCGTCTCGAACATCCAGGCGCATGCGCGGATCATCCGGGAGAAATCGGTCATCCGGGCGCTCATTCTGGCGTGTCACGAGGTGGTCTCGCGGGGCTACGGGGACTACGGGCCCATCGATGAGTTTCTCGATCAGTCCGAGTCGTCGATTTTCGCGGTCGGGCGTGAACGTGCACGGAATCCTTACGAGCACGTCAAGGATGTCGTGATGCGGACGTTTCAGGAGATCCATGAAACGGCCAATCGTGGCGAATCGATTACCGGTTTGCCTACGGGCTACAAGCAACTCGACAGGATGACCGCGGGCATGCACGCGGGCGACCTCATCATCGTCGCCGGGCGCCCCGGCATGGGGAAGACCTCGTTTGCGCTCAACGTCGCCCACCACGCCTGCGACCAGACCAAGGCACCGGTTGCCGTGTTTTCCCTCGAGATGCCCAAGGGGCAGCTCGTTCGACGCCTTCTCGGCAGCGAGGCCCGTGTCGATGGCAACCGGATCCGCACTGGGCAGCTTCAAAAAGACGATTGGCCGAAGCTCGCGGACGCTGCGGGCACCCTGAGCGAAATGCCGATCTGGATCGACGACACACCGGCCATCACGCTGCTCGAGCTGCGCGCCAAAGCCCGTCGTTTGAAGTCCGAGGTCGGCCTCAGCCTGATTGTCGTCGACTACTTGCAGCTCATGCGCTCGGGGTCGCGCAACGACTCACGCGAACAGGAGATCAGCGAAATCAGCCGAAGCTTGAAGGCACTGGCCAAGGAGCTCGAGATCCCGGTGATCGCGCTCTCGCAGCTGAACCGTGGTGTGGAGTCGCGCGGCGTCAAAGACAAGCGGCCGCAGCTTTCCGACCTTCGTGAGTCCGGCGCCATCGAGCAGGACGCCGATACGATCTGGTTCATCTATCGCGACGAGGTCTACAACCGCGAGAGCGATGACCGTGGCATTGCCGAGATCATCATCGGGAAGCAGCGTGCTGGCCCCACCGGCACCTGCCGGGTGCGGTTCTTCAGCGAGTACACCAGGTTCGACGACCTTGCAGAGTCCGACTACTACGGCGGCGTCGCGCGGGGGGTCGCGGACTTCCAGGACAACTAGGACTTGGTAACACCGCCCGCCCACCCCCACCCGTAATCCTCCCTCCGCGCCCTGCGCTTCGCTAGAGCTTGGCGGCGCATGCGCGCCGGGCTTCGCCTTCGGCTCGCGCTACCGCTCATGTTTTGGGAGGTGGGGTCTTGGGTTCAAATGGCGCCCCCAACGCCGTTCCGTCCGACCCCCCGCCAGCCAGCAAGCGCCTACAAATCTTTGACCTCGGCGATCAGGCCCTGGAGGACCTTCTTGGCGTCGCCGAAGACCATCATGGTGTTGTCGTACTCGAAGAGCTCGTTCTTGATGCCGGCGTAGCCGGGGCTGAGGCTTCGCTTGACGACGAAGACCGAGCGGGCCTCGTGGGCATTGAGGATCGGCATGCCCGCGATCGGGCTGCTCGGGTCCTTCATGGCGGCGGGGTTCACGACGTCGTTGGCGCCGAGGATGATCACGACGTCGGTGTTCTTGAACTCGGAGTTGATGACGTCCATCTCGAGGAGTTCCTCGTAGGGGACATCGGCTTCCGCCAAGAGGACGTTCATGTGGCCCGGCATCCGACCTGCGACCGGGTGGATGCCGTAGGTGACCTTCGTGCCGCGGGCCTTCAGCATGTCCGCGAGCTCGCGGACCGCGTGCTGCGCCTGCGCGACCGCCAATCCATAGCCCGGAACGATGATGACCGACTCCGCGTTCTCGAGGATCATCGCGGCCTCTTCGGGGCCGCAGGAGGTCACGCTCGTGTACTCGTCGCTGCCTCCGCCGCCCGCACCGTCGGCGACGCCGAAGCCCCCCACCAGGACGTTGAGAAGCGAGCGGTTCATCGCCACGCACATGATCTGCGTGAGAATCAGGCCCGCTGCGCCGACCATCGCGCCTGCAATGATCAGCAGTGGGTTCCCGATGACGAAACCGGCCATGGAGGCCGCCACGCCCGAGTACGAGTTGAGAAGCGAGACGACGACAGGCATATCCGCACCGCCGATGGGGATTGTCAGCAGAATGCCGAGGATCAGCGAAACTGCAGCGAGAGCGAGCACCCAGACGACGGAGTCCGAAGCGGTCGCCGCCACGGCGAGCCCGCCAAACACAAACGATCCAAAGAGCAGTCCGAAGGTGATGTAGTGCCTTGCGGGAAGCAGGATCGGTTGGCCCTTCTTCAGCTTTCCTTGAAGCTTGAACAGGGCAATGAGGCTGCCCGTGAAGGTGATGCCGCCGATCAAGATCGAGAGCATGACCGTAATGGCCTCGTCCGTGCCGAGTGCCTCGTAGACCGTGCCCGCCGGTGCGCGTTGAACGACCGTGTCCCAGTAGACGGAACCAGCCACCAATGCGGAGGCAATGCCGCCGAAGCCATTGAAAAGGGCGACCATCTCGGGCATCGCGGTCATTTGGACCCGGATGGCGAAGGTGGCGCCGATGACTGTGCCGAGCACCATGCCGCCCGCGATCCAGCGGTAGTCGACGGTGCCAAGCTCGAGGAGCGCGCCGATGATGGCAAGCAACATGCCAACCGCAGCGAGCGCGTTTCCGCGCCGCGCGGTTTTCACCTTGGAGAGTTGCTTGATCCCGAAAATGAACAGGACCGTGGAGACCAGATAAATGATCGGGACCACGGTCGAGCGCATGATCTCTTGACTCATTTGCTAACCGCCTCTCGGCCTTGGGCTGCAACGCTTTCGGCACCCGGCTTGAGGGCCTTTGGCTTTTTCTTCTTGCCGAACATACGCAGCATGCGGTCGGTCACCAGGAAGCCGCCGACGACGTTGATGGTCGCGGTGACGATGGCGAGTACGCCGAGGATGTTGGCGACGGTCGGGGCGCCAGTCGTGGCGGCGGCAACAGCGCCGACCACGGTGATGCCACTGATCGCGTTCGCGCCGCTCATCAGAGGGGTGTGCAGGGTCGGCGGCACCTTGGTGATCATCTCGAAGCCGACGAAGCCAGCGAGCACGAACACGTAGATGCCTATGAGCAGAGGTCCCAAAGTCACGTTTGGTCTCCTTTCCTAGAGGGCCTCGGCGGTCGGTGCGTGCCGGACTTCGCCGTTGTGGGTGAGTAGGGCGCCGTCGAGGATTTCGTCCTCGAGGTTCAGAACGACCTCTCCCTCGGACAAGGTGTCGAGCAGGAGAGCCTGGATGTTGCGGGAGTAGAGCAAGCTGGCGTCGGCCGGGGTCGAGGCGGGGAGGTTGGGGTGGCCGATGATGGTCACGCCGTGCGCGACGACCATGTCGCCGCTCCTGCTGAGCTCGCAGTTGCCGCCTTGCTCGACGGCAAGGTCGACGATGACCGCGCCGTCGCGCATCTCCTTCACCATGTCTTCGGTGATGAGCTTCGGCGCCGGGCGTCCGGGCACCAGCGCAGTAGTGATCACGGCATCCGCAGCGACAACCTTCTGACGAACGATTTCCTGTTGCGCCTTCAGCTGTTCCGGTGTGAGCTCGCGTGCGTAGCCGCCTTCGCCTTCGCCGCTTTCGTCCAAAGGAAAGTCGATGAAGCGTCCACCGAGGGACTCGACCTGCTCTTTGACGGTGGGCCGAATGTCCGACACCTCGACCACCGCGCCCAGACGTCGCGCGGTGGCGATCGCCTGCAGCCCGGCCACGCCGGCACCCATGATGACGATCTTGGCCGGCTGAATTGTGCCGGCGGCCGTCATCAGCAGCGGGAAGTACTTGTCGAGATAGGTCGCAGCCATCAGCACGGCCTGGTACCCGGAGATCGACGCCTGCGAGCTGAGCGCATCCATCGACTGGGCGCGGCTGATTCGTGGCACGAGCTCCATCGCGACAGTGCTCACCTTGCGATCGCGCAGAATCCGAACCGAGTCGAGGTTCTTGTGCGGCGACATGAAGCCGATCAGGAGCGCGCCCTCCTTGATCTTCGACGCTTCCTCCGGCGTGATCGGGTAGACCCGAAACACGATGTCCGCAGTTCCCCAGGCGGCTTCCGCCTCGGCGCCGGAGACGACCTTGGCACCCGCCGCGCGATAGTGCTCATCGGTGAAGTGGGCGTGTCTGCCCGCTTCGCTTTCTACGACGACATCGAAGCCTTCTTTGACGTAACGCTTTGTCGTGTCTGGTGTGCAGGCGACCCGAGTCTCACCTTCGGTGATTTCCTTGGGCACGAAAACCTGAGGCATGCCTTCCTCCTGGGCGGGCTCTGTCAGAACGACAAACCCGATTGAACTAGTCAACAACCGGCTGCCCGCGTTCGGGGTTGTTAGTGGTGATTTGGGGTCATGTCCAGCGGCCGGCGAAAAACACTTCGGCGCACCTGTTGCGTTTCCGTCCGGCCTGCTAGATCCGGCGCGCCAGGCAGGAGGACAGCAGCATGGGGAACCCCGCGAAGCTCGATGAGCTCGCCATCAAGACGATTCGAGGCCTGAGCATGGATGCGGTCCAAGCCGCCAACTCCGGCCACCCCGGCACGCCCATGGCGCTCGCCCCGCTGGGCTGGGCGCTGTTTTCGGACCTTCGCCGGCACGATCCGGCCCACCCGGATTGGCCCGACCGCGACCGCTTCGTCTTGTCCTGCGGCCATGCGTCGATGTTGCAGTACGCGCTGCTCCACCTCAGCGGCTACGAAGTCTCCCTGGACGACATTCGAAAGTTCCGGCAGTGGGGGAGTCTCACGCCGGGGCATCCGGAGTTTCATGTCACACCCGGCGTCGAAACGACGACCGGCCCGCTCGGCCAGGGCATCGGAAACGGCGTCGGGATGGCGATGGCGGAACGGCACCTCGCGGCTCGCTTCAACAAGCCAGGGCACACGCTCGTCGACCACCGCACTTGGGTCATCGCCTCGGACGGCGACATGATGGAAGGCGTGGCGTCCGAAGCCGCGTCGATCGCCGGTCACCTGAAGCTCGGCAAGCTCGCCGTCTTCTGGGATGACAACCAGATCACGATCGATGGGAGGACCGACCTCACGTTCAGTGAAGACGTGTTGGCACGCTTTGCTTCGTACGGTTGGCATACCGAAAGCGTGGCCGACGGCAGCGACCTCGAAGCGGTAGTCGGGGCGTCTCGAGCAGCGGTTGCGGACGAGCGTCCGAGCTTCATCCGGGTGCGCACCATCATCGGCGATCCCTCACCAAACAAGCGCGACACTTCGGGCGCACACGGGGCGCCGCTCGGCGAGGACGAGGTCATTGCCACAAAGCAGTTGATGGAGTGGCCGACCGAGCCGTTCTTCGTGCCGGACGAGCTCGCCGCTGCGGCGGAGTCGATTCGAGAGCGTGGCGCTAAAGACTACGATGCATGGCAGGCACGTCTCGCAAGCTATCGCGCGGAGTTCCCGGAAGCCGCAAAGGAGCTCGACGCTGCCTTGGCAGGCGAGCTGCCTGCCGGCTGGGATGCCGACCTCCCGATCTTCGACGCCGACCCGAAGGGGACGCCGACCCGCAAAGCGAGCGGTGCCGTGCTCAATGCGCTGGCTGCCAAGATCGGCGGGCTCGTTGGAGGCTCGGCGGACCTTGCAGGCTCGAACAACAGTCAGATGAAAGGCCTTGCCAGCTTCCTGCCGGGGGCCGAAGGAATTCCACGCAACGTGGATTGGGGCATTCGCGAGCACGGGATGGGAGCGGCGATGAACGGCATGGCTCTACACGGCGGCGTGATTCCCTACGGGGCGACGTTCCTCGTTTTCAGCGACTACATGCGGCCCTCGCTACGGCTCGCAGCGCTGATGAAGCTTCACACCCGCTACATCTACACCCACGACAGCATCGGCCTCGGCGAAGACGGCCCGACACATCAGCCCGTGGAGCAACTCGCCGCCCTGCGCGCGATTCCGAACCTTGCGGTGCTCAGGCCTGCGGATGCAAACGAGGTCCGCGAGTGCTGGAAGGCTGCGCTCGAGTGGGACGGCCCTGCGGCGCTCGCGCTCACGCGACAAAACGTCCCGATTTTCGATCGGAGGGCCCTTGCGAGCGCCGAAAAATCCAAGCGTGGCGCGTACACCCTGCGGGAGGCAGGAGGCGGAGGCCCGGATGTGATCCTGGTCGCCACCGGGAGCGAGGTGCAAATTGCCCTGACCGCAGCCGAGGTGCTCGAACAAGAGGGCGCCGCGGTGCGCGTGGTCAGCATGCCGTCCTGGGAGCTGTTCGAACAGCAAGACGAAGCGTACCAACAGGAAGTCCTTCCACGGGGTAGCGCCGTCAAGGTCGTCGTCGAGGCGGGGATTCGCCAGGGCTGGGACCGCTGGGTCGGCAACGACGCTGCGTTCGTCACCATCGATCGGTTCGGCGCTTCGGCGCCTTACGACGTCCTCTACGAGAAGTACGGCATCACCGCCGAGCACGTCGTCGCCGAAGCCCAGCGCCTGCTGTCCTAGCTTGCGGCGGCAATGGCGGCTTCGTAGTCCGGTTCTTGGACGATGTCCGCAACCATCTCGGTGTGCACGACCTTGTCGTTCTGGTCGACGACCACGATCGCGCGAGCCGCAAGCCCCTTCATCGCGCCGTCGATCATTTCGACCCCGTAGTCTCGAAGGAAGCTCCCGCGGAACGTCGAAAGCGGAACCACGCCTTCCAATCCCTCGGCCACGCAAAAACGTTTCTGCGCGAACGGAAGGTCGGAGCTGACCAGCAGCACCACCACGTTGTCGAGACTTGTTGCACGCTGGTTGAAGGTGCGCGATACGGTCTGGCAGACCGGCGTGTCATAGCTCGGGTTGATCGTGATCACTTTCTTCTTCCCTTTGAAGTCGGCAAGCGTCTTTTCACTGAGGTCGCTTGCGACGAGCAGGAAGTCAGGAGCGGCGCTGCCGGTGGCAGGCAGGTCGCGATTGGTTTGAACCGGGGTTCCCTTGAGCGCGGTGGTGGCCATGATTCTCCTTCTGCGGCACGAGTAGGCCGGTTGTATACGGACTTCAGGCCAAATTCCAAGCGGTTGCCCGCGAAAAGGAAATTCATTATCAGTAGTGGATGAAGCCTTCCCTCGTCGATTTGCCCCTCGGGCAGCACGCCGAAATCGTGTCGATTGACTGCGGGCGCCGTCTATCGCGCCGGTTGATGGAGATGGGCCTGCTTCCTGGGACGCGGATTCGGGTCGTGCGCGTGGCGCCCCTCGGAGACCCGATCGAGGTTCGGGTTCGCAACTATTCATTGTCGGTGCGCCGGGCCGAGGCCGCCAAAATCGCCGTGAACCCCGAGGGAACGGCGTGACCCACAAGGTTTCCCCGCAGGTGTTGGTCGCGGGCAACCCCAACTGCGGAAAGAGCACCCTCTTCAACGCGCTCTCTGGCGGCAGCGCCCATGTTGGCAACTACCCGGGGGTTACCGTCGACCGGACCAGTGCACGCATGCGCCTCGGCGCGCAGGATTTCGAGTTGGTCGACCTGCCCGGCATGTACAGCTTGACCGCGAGCTCGCCGGAAGAGCAGCTGGCGGTGAACGCGCTGACCGAAAGCGACACGCGTGGGGTGATTTGCGTCGTGGACTCGACCACCCTGGAGCGGGGCCTCTATCTCGCGTTGCAGCTGGTCGAATCGGGGGTTCCCGTGGTCGTTGCGCTCAACATGATGGACTCCGCGGAGCGCATGGGGCTTCACATCGACACCGATCGCTTGTCGGAGCTCTTTGGCACCCCGGTCATTCCCGTGGTGGCTACCAAGCGGCGCGGCCTGGATGCACTGCTTGCGGCGCTCGGTGAACAGCTCGAGAGCGTCCACGAGACCCCCAAGCTACGCGTGGCATACCCTGCTGACCTCGAAGCGAATGTGGCAAACCTTGCCCCGGTCATCGCGCAATGGCGTCCCGAGACCGCGGCGAATCAGCATCGCGTGTTCGCGCTCTGGTGCCTGCTTTCCTTGGGCGAAGATAGCCTGCGTGGCGTTCCCGATGCGGTGCGGCACGCCGTACAAAGCATCCATGAAGCTGCTGCCGCGCGAGGTCGCAACATCGACCTCGAGATCATCTCCTCCCGCTACGCATGGCTCGACGAGGCTGTGGGCGAGGCCTGTTTCATGCAGGACCCGCGGCCGTCGTGGAGCGAGCGCATCGACCGCGTGCTGACGCATCCGATCGCAGGGCTCGTCATCTTTGCCGTTGTGATGTTTGCGATCTTTGAGGCGCTGTTTGCGGGCGCCGAGCCTTTGATCGGCGCCATCGAACGCGCCACAGGCTTCATGCAGGCGCAAACCGCTGCAATTCTGCCCGCGGGCGTCCTCCAGGACTTGATCGTCGAGGGGATCATCGCCGGTGTCGGAAACGTCGTCGTCTTTGCCCCTCAGATCTTGATGCTGTTCCTCTTCATCGGATTTCTCGAGGACTCGGGATACCTGGCGCGCGTTGCATTCGTGATCGACCGGGTGATGAAAGCGGTGGGGCTGCATGGAAAGGCCTTCGTGCCGCTCTTGTCCGGTTTCGCCTGTGCGGTTCCCGCGGTGATGGCAACGCGCACGATCGAGCGCCGCCGCGATCGCTTGGTGACGATGCTGGCGCTTCCGCTGATGTCCTGCAGTGCCCGTTTGCCGGTCTACATCCTGGTCGTCGGCACGGTCTTCGCCGGTCAGTCGCTTGGATGGTTCAGCGCAGGGGCCGTCGCGCTCTTCTCGATGTACACGTTGTCGGTGCTGGTCACGCTTGCGGCCGCAGCGGTGATTCGACGCACTGTGCTTCCCGGCCCGGCGCCTACGTTTGTGCTCGAGATGCCTCCATACCGTTGGCCTTCGGCGCAGATCCTCTGGATCAATGCCTGGCGTCGCCTACGCATCTTCCTCGTTGACGCGGGCACGATCATTTTGGCGATGACCATCCTTCTTTGGGCGCTGCTTTCATTTCCCAAATCCGAGGCGCTCACCGAGCACTACGCTGCCGAGCGCGCGCGGGTCGAGCAGACGGCCTCATCGGAGATGGAAAAGGCCCACGCGATTCAATCACTCGATGCGCAAGAGGCCGGTGCACAGCTCGCCAACAGTCTCGGTGGCAGGTTCGGTCACGCGATCGAGCCGGCGCTCCGGCCGATCGGTTTCGACTGGCAGATCGGCGTCGGGATCATCGGCGCATTTGCCGCGCGTGAGGTGTTCATCTCGACGCTCGGCGTGGTCTTTGGCATCGGGGAGGCCGATGAGGAGAACAAGCCTCTTCGCCAAGCCCTCCGCGACGCCCGACACGCCGATGGCAGCCCGGTCATGACCCCGCTCAGTGGCATTTCGTTGATGGTCTTCTTCTTGCTGGCTTGTCAGTGCATGAGCACAATCGCGGTAGTGAAAAAGGAGTCGGGCTCCTGGAAATGGCCGGTGTTTCTCTTCTCGTACATGACAGTGCTTGCCTACTTGGCTTCCCTTGCGGTTTATCAGGGTGGCCAGCTCCTGGGTTACGGATAGGATTTGGGTATGCCGTGGCAGCAAATCATGGCAGGGTTGATCGTCGTGTTCGCCGGCGCCTACGTCATCTGGCGGTTTCGCGGCAAGAAGAAACAGCGCCGTTCTCAGGGCCCAGACGTGCCCGTTTCGAGATTGACGCGAAAACGCCCGCCGTCGGATTCGTGCGGGCATTGAGCAGAATGACTACATTGGTTTGAACATGAGCCGATCGGCGACCATCGAAGGGCTTCGGAAGTTTCGAAAGAAGCTGCTGCGCGAGCGTGACCCTTGGCACGACACCTCGCGCCGGTTTCGCATCCGTCGATTTGCGGGTCCAGAGTGCTTCCTCGAGCATCTCGAAGGGGTACGGGTCGCGCATTTGACAGACCTGCATGTCGGTCGAGTCACGCCGATGGAGGTTCAATACGACGCGGTCTCGATGACCAACGCCGGCAAGCCGGACATCGTGGTTATCAGTGGCGACTTCGTTTGCCACAGCCAGGTGTATCTCGACGACCTGACCGACGTGATCAGCCAGATCGATGCGCCAGTGTTTGCCGTCCTCGGCAACCACGACCACTGGGCGGGCGCTGAGCCCGTGCGGGAGGCGCTTCGGCGGGGCGGAGCCGAGGTGCTCGACAACGCAAACACCACGATCACAATCGGGCATCAAGCCTTGCAAGTCGTCGGTCTCGACGACGCGTACACCGGTCACGCCGACCGCCAAGCGGCGCTCAAGGGTTTGCGCCCGGACCTGCCGGTCATCGGGCTTTCCCACATCGCGGAAGAAGCCGACGCGCTTTGGGAGGCTGGGGTCCCGCTCGTGTTTTCCGGTCACACGCACGCCGGCCAGGTCACGGTTGCGAGGCTGCACGAGCTCTCGGTCGGAAAGCTCGGGGGCCACAAGTACATTCATGGGCTCTACGGTTCTCGCGATGCGCAGGATCCGAACGGCGCCGTCTACGTGGGCGCCGGGGTAGGGGCTGCGATCGTGCCATTGCGCTTAGGTGAGCGCGCCAAGCGCGAGGTCGCGTTCTTCGAGCTCGGTACGCAGCCTGGCGCCTTCGATGAGCACCATGGCGAGCAAGAGGCGCATCCGGGGCGGATCCCTTCGGAGAAGACCAAGGAGCGCCGAGCCCAAGCCGTCCTCCGCAAGCACCAGAAGCGCGAGCGCAAGAACGGGAATGGGGCTGGCGAGGGCTCTGGGCTTAGCTCCTGACCCGACTATCGCCTAGTGGGCGGCGAGGAAGTGCTCTGTTTCTAGGGCGGCCATGCAGCCGGTGCCGGCGGCGGTGATCGCTTGCCTCCACTTCTTGTCCTGCACGTCGCCTGCCGCGAACACTCCCGGGATGTTGGTTTCCGTCGAATCGGGCTTGGTCACGATGTAGCCCTGCTCGTCGGTGTCGATTTGGCCGTTCAAGAAGGCGGTGTTCGGTGTGTGGCCGATCGCGAAGAACAGGCCCGCCACGGGGATGTCTCGCTCCTCATCGGTCTTCAAGTCTTTCACGCGAACCGCTTCCAGGAAGTCAGCGCCCTTGGCCTGCGTGACCACGTGTGACCAGAGCATTTCGATTTTCGGATTCTCCATGGCGCGCTTCTGCATGATTTTCGAGGCACGGAGCTCGTCGCGACGGTGAACGATGTACACCGTCGAGCCGTACTTGGTGAGGAACGAGGCCTCCTCGACCGCGGAGTCGCCGCCGCCAATCACCGCGAGCGGCTGATTGCGAAATGCCGGGAGCGCGCCGTCACAGACCGCGCACGCCGAGATGCCTTTTTGCCAGAGCTCTCCGTCATTGGCACCAGGGATGTCGAGCCGCTTTGCCGTTGCGCCGGTCGCGATGATGACCGAGTCGGCGCTTCCCTCCTGAGCGTCCGCCTTGAAACGGAAAGGGCGGCTCGACAAGTCGATCTCGTTCACCGTCTCCGTGTGGATCGTCGTGCCGAAACGCTCCGACTGCGCGCGGAAGCGGTCGGTGAGCTCCGGGCCCATGATGCCTTCGGGGAAGCCGGGGAAGTTTTCGACGTCCGTGGTCGTGGTCAGCTGGCCGCCGGCGGCGACGCCACCCGCCATGAAGCCTTCGAAGAGCACGGGTTTTAGCTCGGCACGCGCGGCGTAAATTGCCGCGGTGTGAGCTGCAGGTCCGCTGCCGATGATCAAGACTCGGTGGCTCATGTCACTCCTTTTGAGGCCGGGGTTATGCCTACCCACGGCCGGGAGTGCAACCCCTAAGCGATTCTCTCGGACACGTGCGCGCCGATGGCAAGGGCCGCCGTAAGCCCTGGAGATTCGATACCAATCAGGTGCACGAATCTCGGCTGTGACGCCGGCGTCGCGATCACGAAGTCAGCAAATCCACCTTCCGGACCGACGAGCTTTGGCCGAATGCCACTATAGTCCGGCGTCAAGTGTTCCGGTCGGATCGCGGGGAGGTACCGCGCCACCGCTTCGGCGAAGCGCTCGAGCCGGGACTCGTCGACCGAGTAGTCAATCGTGTCGACGAACTCGGCGTCCGGGCCTGCGCGCCGCGCCCCCGCAATGTCTGCTGTGATGTGAACGCCGAGCCCGCCACCCGAGGGCAACGGATAAATCAAGCTATTGCGTGTCTTGGGCGCGCCGGATCCCAGCGCGAAGTAGGAGCCCTTGCACGGATACAGGCGCCAGGGCCGCTCTGCCTCCGGCAGCCCTGACTTCGCTGCCACGTCGAGCGCCGAAAGGCCGGCTGCGTTCACCACCCGCCGCGCGAGCAGCTCCATCTGGCTGCCCGTGGTATCGGTGGTCCGAACGAGCCAGCCATCGTCGCACCTCCGGACCTCGTCGACTCCGGTGTGGTAGACGATCATTCCGTCGCTTGCGATGATCTGGTGCACGAGGCTCGCGATCAGCTCGTGAACATCGACGACTCCCGAGGTCGGAGAATGAAGCGCGAGCTCGCATCGGAGCTCGGGCTCTTGCTCGCGTGCTTCGCTTCCAGTCATGAGCCGAAGCTCGCCGGCACCCACTTCTTTGGCGTGGCGAGCAATCGCGTGAAGACGTTCCTCATCCTCCGCGCTCGTCGCGACGATTAGCTTCCCAGTGTGCTTGTACGGCACCTCGTGCGCTTCGCACCATTGGTAGAGGCGGCGATTTCCGTCAATGCAAAGCCGCGTCTTGAGCGAGTCCTGCGGATAGTAGATCCCGGCGTGCACCACGCCGCTGTTGCGGCTCGACATCTCTCGTCCGGGTCCCACTTCTCGTTCGAGGACGACGACGGAGTCGAATCTTTGAGAGAGCTCGTGCGCACAGGCGAGGCCAACCACGCCTGCGCCGATCACGACAGCATCAACTGCTTCCGACATGACAATCTCCCCTCAGAACGCTAGCGGATCGACGCGCTGTTCGGGTAGTCGAATCGACAGTTGTGGCATGGGGAGCTCGCGCTGTTGTCGGTACGCCTCGTAGTGCACCAGGACCTTGCGGACGTAGCGGTGGGTCTGCGTGAAGGGAATTCGCTCCAGGTATACATCGAGCGGTGTCTCCTCAGCGCCGTCCTGGATCCAGCGACGGACGTTGTGAGGCCCTCCATTGTAGGCGGCGATGGCCAGCGGCAGACGCCCGTCGAACCGTCGAATCAACGAGGTCAGGTACCATGCGGCGAACTCGAGATTGAGGCGCGGGTCTAGGAGGTCGGCCGGCGTGAAGTCTTCATGGCCCAGCGCGTGGGCGATCAGCTGACCCGTTCGCGGCATGATCTGCATGAGGCCAACGGCACCAGCGTACGAGACGATGTGCTTCTGGTAGGCGCTTTCGACGCGCATGACCGCGAGCAAGAGATTTGGGTCGAGCCCGTATCGGTTGGCGGCGGGGACGGCAAGCCATTCGTATGCACGCGGCCGCGTCTCGATGAAGCCCGGCCCCGCGAAGCCACCGGCGGTTCCCATGTCACCGAG
>Ga0209567_10000548_pt1 | contig 20499 bp, 14 predicted proteins | sample COG_12_FD_184756 | JGI IMG/M metagenome (GOLD analysis project Ga0209567, IMG submission 184756) | Pelagic marine sediment microbial communities from the LTER site Helgoland, North Sea, for post-phytoplankton bloom and carbon turnover... | ecosystem: Environmental > Aquatic > Marine > Neritic...
GGTGCGATTACAAGTCGCATCGATTTTCGCATCGGTACTTTTCGAAGGAATCTATTGCTGGCTCAATAGTATCATCTGCCGTTGTCCAGAACTGAAGGCATCGGAAGTGTCGGGTCGGCACTTGACGCGAGCGATTCACTATTGCGAGTTTCACTCAAGGGCATTCTGTGGATGGCAGGAGGTGACGTGCGCCCAAATCATGGCCTAATAGTAAAGGGATGAAACCGTTGATCGGTTGAACGGTTGCGCGGTTTCTATCTTGTTAACTTGACAGTACCCTCCTGATTCACAATCAGTGCCCGAAATGGGATTAGCGTAAAGCTTGCTCATGCTCTTCAGGGTCGGCAAGCCTCGTATTTTCGTTGTCCTGTCGCAGGAGCAAACGAATGAGCTGTTTGCTTAGAGAGTTCGCTTGGGTGTTGGATAAGTTCCCGCTTTCGATTGGGTGAGTGAATTTTCTCAAGATTGTTCCTACCGCATCTATAGCCCATTTCTCCCGAATTGGCACCGGGGCACCAGTGGTCATGTAATAGTTGCTGGCGGGCATCTTCATCAGCCGGGCGGCAATCAGTACGCCGGGTACGGCTGAGGAACCAAAGCCCACGTCTGCCAGTGCGACGCTTTGCTGTCGGAGGATATCTTCGGCGTAACAAAGATAACCTTTCTCGGTTCTGTGCACCTGACAAATTGAGAAAAACGATTCACGAAGGGCCCTGAGCATCATCATCTCATCGGATGCTTGTTCAAACGATGACTGCTCAATATAAAGACCAATGCAGGACTTTTTCCCGGATGAATTGTTGATGCAATAATCCATCAGGACACCCACATCATCTTCGCTGCTGAAAACCAAGGTCTTCTTTCTCAGAAGACCTAAGTCCTTTCCACACCGGTAGATCTCCTTCTTCTGGAGGCGGCGAGTCAGTTCTTCGTTGAGTTTCTTGCTAACAGCACGGAGCTGTACGTAGCGTTCATAGTCAGCGTCTTTCTCGACGAGCATGTCTTTCCTCTGCAGCTATTTTTGGAACAAACCCACCTACGCTGGACACGAACGTCGTCCATGCCATTTGCACAGTGCTCCGCAGTAGGGCGAGAAACCCTCGTCGTGCACGGAGCTCATGTCTTTGCTCGTGCCTCACGTCACTGTTGGTGGAATTGAGTCTTAAGCGCCTTTCTCTGTGCTGGGTTCGCGACTTTTCGCGCAGACTTGAGAAACTTATCGCGGTTGTAGGTGCCACGTCCCTCTATTAGATTTCTCACATTGTTAGCATACTCCTCAGGCGTAGCTGTCGCGGCAAGACTACAAAAATAAGCAGGCATGACTTTCTCTTCATCCAAACCTACCTGCCAGGAGCCCCCCTCATCCGCGAAGAAAACAATCTCATCGCTGCCTGTGTCGATCTCCGCTAGCAGCTCGAAGAGTAAATCCATGGCTGAGCGAGCTTCAGCATGATACCCTTTGGCACTAAGCTGAACACATTCATCGAAGAGGTGGTTGCACTCGCTGATCCACAGGTCGGTGCCCTCTGACGTATCCATGAAGTTCTTCGAGTTGACATTGAAAGACTCGTAGTATTGGCCTGCCAGACTATCCGTGTGAAACCTTTCAACAGCCTTGACCAAACGGCCTGGTGCAGCACCTTTTGCACTGGTGAGTGGGGACTCGAGCGCCAGCAGGTCCACGTACACGCCGAAGACTGATACAACGCGAGATGCAGGTAGCTCCTGGTACGCATCATGAAGGACCTGTAATAGGTCGTCCTTTCTCAGCTTGCGAAGTGCAGGCTCGAGAACTTGCCAGCCGATCCGCCTTCTCGCCATAGTTGCTCGCTTGTCCTAGGAATGTCCAACAAAACCCGACGTCGCGAGGGTGGTCCTGCCCGCCAACGATGGACACCCTGTTAAGCGCGTACAATACGCGACAGAGGTGAACCATGACAAGACGAATTCAAGCAAAGAAGACGATCCGGAAACGGTACTCAAAGGAATTCAAGGATGAGGCGCTAGCGCTGGCGGAGAGGCTTGGGGCTATTTACTCTGTCAGATTTCAATAAGCACGACGTTCTCTCCATCCTCTGGACCGAGGTCATGGGTGCCGGCACTTAGCTGGGTCGCCTGGCCGATAGTCTCGGTTACATAAGCCTTTTCTGTAGTCTTGACAGAGGCATGGCCCAACAGATGCTGAACGTCAGTGATTGCAGCACCTCTACTCAACAGGCGAGTTGCGAACGTCTTTCTTAGATTGTGTGAAGAGACATCGGTAATGCCAGCTCTATTCTATTCCGCCTGCCGGGCGGCAAGGCGGGGTGCGAAACCCCCCCGTCAGCCTGGTGGCCTTAGCATCTTGTCGACTTCGCTGACGTGCCGGCTCTCGGCGGCGATCTGTCCTCGCGCATATTCTTCCAGCATTATGTCGCGCCCCTCGACCAGATGCAGGAGGTCGCCATACAGAGCCAGCGCCGCCTGTTCGTGCTCCAGCGATTCGCGCATGATGTCACCGATATCATGGCGTTCCGTTTCGAGCAGTTGTCCGATGCCGAGCGACGGATGGCCATTTAGCGCCGTGATCAGTTCGCCAGCTTCCTGCGCATGCAGCAGCGACTCGTCCGCCTGACTACGCAGCCAGCCTACGATTGGGATACGGCTGTAGCCATGGACCATGAACGAGTAGTGAATGTAGCGGACGACGCCCGCGAGCTCCGCTTCGAGGATCTTATTGAGCGTGGCGATGACGGCTTCCTGATCGACTCCGCTATTTGACATAGTTCTCTCCGGTCCTACTGATTGGGGGGGCAGCCGACACCGTATTGGCCGCGGCGCCGCTGGAGACTGACGATGCCCCTGTCGCAAGCCCTTGTCAAGCGACGATCATGCAAACGCTCAGCGGTTCACAGTACAAAGGGGACAGATATATTTAGGGTTCCTTCAAAACTGTTTGCATGGATAGTGTTGGCTGGAAAAGCACCGTGTGGCGTGTTGATTTTTCAGGGGCCTGATTTACTCAAGAAGAGTTCCGACATCTTCTTCTTGATACCCCATTGAGCGGTAGCCTACACGCCGTATCTCAAACATCTTGGCGAGCACTGGAACTTTGCTATCGACGTAATTAACAATACGTACTTCGCGTTTGCCAGGATGCAGACGGTGTAGTCGCCCAGCGTATTGGACGAGTGTTCCTTTCCAAGATACAGATAACGCGAGGAAAAGCGTATCCAGTCGAGCGTCGTCGAATCCCTCACCAATATACCTTCCTGTTGCCAGCAGGAGCCGTTCTTCGTCTATGGGAATTGAAGCGAGTTGTTCTCGGACCTCCCGCCGCTCTTTCACCAACCGTCCTCCGCGCAGGACTACAATATGCCGGACAAAGCCCTTTAACAGTTCGTAGAGTTTCATTAGGTGGTCCTTGCGTTCCGTCAGCAGGACCGGTGGCCGGCCTTCTTCCATCGCCATCAGCACATCGTTAATGATCAGATCGTTTCTTTGTTTATCGGCTACCAGCGGGCTGTAGAGTTCCTGAACAGTTTTGTTGGTAGGCCGTATAGAAAGATCAATCCCAGTTTCCTAGAGAATAAGCCGATGGTCAAACGGACGTCACGACATCTTGATCAGAATCAACTCTGACCGGCGACGAATCACCTGACAATCTTCAACCTAGGCTGGGCAGGCTTATCCAGAAGATCAATCGTCTGCTTGAACCTCTCATTCTTCACGAATGCCGCATATGCCTTTTCAGTTGTCTTCACAGAAGCTTGCCCCAGAAGATGCTGAACATCCGTAATAGCAGCGCCCTTGCTCAACAGACGATTGGAGTACCACCGACTTAACACAGCCCTGCCAGGCCTTGGAAAGATGGCTCCGCTGTAGCTGCGGTTTGGCGAGCACTGTGGCCTCCAAAAACGAGTTCTTGAGAGTTCCCGGTTGAAGGATACAATAAGGGTTATCTATTTAGAAGGTTATAGTATGGATACGGAACCGAAAGATTCGGTGGACCAGGACACTCGATTGGTGGGCACAAACATTCGCTGGACCCGGACACCAGGCGTACAAAGGGCAAGCCCAGCGCTGGCCCTTTCGTTCTGGGTTGGCGGCGGCTGATCGATACAGGCGGTCTTCCACAGGCCGACTCCTCGATCGCCGGAGCGTTCTTCTCAGGGTGGCCCATGCAGGTGCCGGCGCATGAACCGCGCCGCGCGCTGCACGGCGTCTTTGGACGCCAGATCATCGGCGAACGTGCGCACGTTCTCGTCGCGGAAATCAAAACCGCGTCCCACGCCGGGATACACAATCAGGCGCGCATCTCGGCCCTTATCCTGCATAATCCGAATGCTGGTCTCGATCACCCGGCGCCGTTGGTACTGCTCCTGGTCGCCGATAAATACCAGGGTCGGCAGCCTGAGTTGCTCGATCTCGGGGGCAAAGCCATAGACCTGTTGCGGCTCGGGGGCGTTTGGATCCTGCAAATGAGGATAGTAGGATACGTAGCAGGCGATGTCCCGCTGCTGCCGATTGAAGGTGGTCGCCACCTTCAGGGCGTAATAGCCGCCGCGGGTGTGTGAATACAAACAGGCTTTACTGCTGCTGATGTCATCACGCGCCAGCAGTACGTCGACCGCCGCGTCGACGTCTTTCTCCAGGGCATAATCGTGCTCGATGGGGTGGGTACCGATGAAATGCGCGCCGTAGATATCCGGTGCCAGCACCACGAAACCGCGCGCCGCGATCCGTCGCGCGAGGCGCTGCACCAGCTCATCCAGACCGCGCCGCCCGTGTTGAAACAGCACCGCCGGGTATTTGCCCGCCCTCTCGGGGCGCGCTACCAACGCCGGCACTTCCACGTCGCCACTCTGATAACTGGTCCATGCCGTCTCGACCCGGTGGTTGACCGGTACTTCGATCTGGCTGCCATCCCACCAGGCATCATCCCACCACCAACCGTTGTCGCCGGGTTCGTCATGGGCGGCGGCAATAGCCGGCACAAGCAGCAGGCCGAGGCACGCCCAGAGCGGAGTTTTGATTACCATGCTGTTACTCCTCTGATTGCCTGGCAAAAGAGTATACACAGCCGCCGGTGACAAATCGCAGCCCCGCCGCGTCCTCAAGATTTGTGGGTCTTATTCGCATCTGTCATGAACCCCATGTTAAGCCGAGTGCCGCAGACATGAAAAAACGATCAGTCGATGGCTGTCCTGGTCCAGCGAAAGTTTGTTCCCATGCTTGGGCGGCAATTGACTGGACGATGCCTTTGTGAGTCGGCATTTTCACAGTGCCGGTGCAACGACTACTTCACAACCGTCAGCTTTGGCGTCACCGGCATATCTAATAAATCAATCGTCTGCTTGAATCGCTCATTCTTCACGAATGCCGCATACGCCTTCTCTGTAGTCTTCACCGACGCATGGCCTAACAAATGCTGAACGTCCGTGATTGTTGCACCCCTACTCAACAGACGAGTGGCAAACGTCTTTCTCAGGTTATGAGAAGAAACATCTGTAACGCCAGCTCTCCGGAACGCAGATTCCAGTGCTCGATTGTTCTGGACTGCACGTTGATTGTTGGCAAAATGGGCGTTTCTTCTTCTTATCCGCATTCCGCCCTATAGCAACGGTGCCAGAAGATGAACCGCATTTTCGGCAAATCGTCTCGGCAGGGATCTTTGCCGCCACTGACTGAGGTCCAGAAGGTACGACCGGTCCAGGTATTCCATTTGCAAAGCGCGTATCCGCGCACTCAAGTCACGGTTGTAGACGATCAGAGACACTTCAAAATTCAGCCACAGGCTGCGTATATCCATATTGACGGAACCGAACAGGCACATATCACCGTCAACGGTGATCGACTTGGTGTGCAGTAGTCCTCCCTCGAAGGCGGCGATACACACCCCCGCGGCTAGCAGGTCGTCAAATACGGCACTGCTGGCGTAGTCGACCAGCCGAGAATCGTTCTTCGCCGGCACAATGAGCGTCACCGCGACCCCCCGGTGCGCAGCCGACATCAGCGCTGTCAACAGTGATTCATCGGGCACGAAGTAGGGTGTGGTGATAATCAGTTCCGAACGCGCGGCATAGATCATGCTCAGGATCAATTGCAGAATCGCGAGGGGTTGCGGGATAGGTCCCGACGGTACCATCTGCAAGGCAACTGGACCGCGCTCCGGCACGTGTTTCACGTCGTGGCTACCTCTGAGCGCTTCCAGTCCATCGCCCGTGACAACTTCCCAGTCGAACATGAAGGTGCCGCCAATCGCCTCCACGGCCGGACCTTCGATGCGGAGCATGGCGTCAATCCATTCGCCCACGCCGGCGTTCTGCTTGAAGCAGCGGGGATCAACCAGGTTCTGACTGCCTGTGTAGGCGATCTCGCCGTCGATAACCACCAGCTTGCGGTGATTACGCAGGTCGGCGCGGGTGGCCAGTGTGGTGAACAGACCAACGGGCAGCGCGCAGGCGAGCTGCACGCCCGCGGCCCTTAATCGTCCGGCACTATCGCTGCGCAGGAAGGGTTTGCTGCCTACCGCATCGAGCAGCACACGGCAGGTGACGCCGCGAGCGGCTGCGTGCACCATGGCCTGCAGCAATTCATCGGCCAGACCACCGTTGTGCCAGATATAGAATTCCAGGTGACAGGTGCTTGTACAGTGCTCGATATCATCGATGAGCGAGCGGAACACACTTGCATAGTCCTGTAGCAGTTCGGCGCGATTGCCCTGCAGAGCAGGCAGACCAACGAGTGATTCGGCCTGGTGCTGGAGGGGTATTGCCTGCGGATTGACCAGTGACCAGTCGACTGCCGCGCGTGCCCTCAGCCACTGCATCCACTGGGTGTAGTGGTCCCGGACCACGCGTGCGCGCTTGAGATAGCGATCGCCGATACGGCTTTCCCCGATGACGACATAGATAAGGACACCAAGAATTGGGATACTCAGGATGAGTGCCATCCATGCCAGCAGCACGCCCACCGGCCGTCGCCGCATGATGATGCGCGCCGAGAGGCCAACGATCAGAGACCAGTGCAGAATATAGGTTGCGACAGCTAACCAGCTGTAAAAATCGATTGGCACTGAAGCATGAATATCATAGTGGTGGTGACTCTATTGTGCCGAGTGGGGCTGTCCTACGCAATAATTTAGGCTGCCTTCGCGACCAAGCAATATTCGTGGTGAAATCTACCGAGAACAGGGTGAGCCGCAACCTTACAGTGGCTCGGAATGCGATGCCGATATTTGTGAGCCATGACAGGAAGATCGACTGGCGGATCGGGGCGCGTGCCGCATCACCTAACTATCTTCAGTTTCGGCACCGCCGGCTTATCCAATAAATCAATAGTCTGCTTGAATCGCCCATTCTTGACGAATGCAGCATAAGCCTTCTCTGTTGTTTTGACAGAAGCATGGCCCAACAGATGCTGAACGTCTGTAATGGCAGCACCCCGACTCAACAAACGTGTGGCAAACGTCTTTTTCTAATTGTGTGATGAGATATCTGTAACACCAGCTCGCTTGATGGCAGCTTCCAGTGACCGCCTGACGCCCTGAAGGCCGCGCGATGCGGGCAGCCGCTTTGTTTACGCCTCATTCGCTACAATCCCGCTACGACTTTAGCTAAGTTCCAACCGGCCGATAACGCTGGCGTTATCATTCAGCTACAGGGAACGTCCGCCATGATGAAAGGACTCTTGGGACTTGCGATAGCCGTCTTTCTGGGCGTCACCGGCTATGAAGCCTGGGACTACTATGTCAGCGTCGAACATCCGCAGGCGCTGCTGACGACCGAGGATGCACTGGCCACGGACGAACTGGTCGCACTCGGCAGCGTCAGCATCGAACACGCGGTGCGGCTGGAAGCCGCCTTTATGGGAACGCCCGACACGTCAGGCGCCGCCGCACAGGGCCTGTTGACTGACACCCCGTTTGCCCGTTTGCAGTCTGCCGGTATCGATCCGCGCCGCGACCTGCGTCACATGGTGGTTGCCCTGTACTTGGGGGCCGGTGAAGAGCCCGGCTATGCGCTGGCCGTGCTCGGCAACTTTGACAAGACCCGGGTGCTGGCCAGTCTGAAAGACGAATATGAAGTCGGTCCTGCACCAAACGGCCAGGCCGGGGTCTGGCAGATCCGTAAACAGGATATCGACAGCTGTGAATGGTCGCGTCCCTGGAACCTGTTTGTCAGTGGCGGCCTGATTATCGCTGCCGATCCCGAACGCATGCCTGCAATGCTGGCGCGCTTCGGCGAACGGGCCACGGCGCAACGCCGTCTGGAACACTGGCGCGAATTTCGTGACGACCAGCTCGGCAGTCTGGCGTTTTTTGTCCCGGAAAATGCCCCGAGCACCGGCAACCGCTTCATCCAGCAGCCGGTCAACCAGGCCCACGATGCGCTGGATGCCTTCAATGAGGTGTATTTTGGCATGGGCGTGTCGCCTTTGCCGTTTCGAGCCCAGCTCGAACTGATGATGGCGAGCGAGGATGCCCAGGCCGCGAGCACTGTGGCCGCCGGCTGGCAGGCCGCACTGGACGCCTCGAAGCAGCGATGGGGTGAACAGATGCCGACCGTGGCGCGCCTGCACGATTCCCTGGAAGTCAGCGATGACAGCGGCGCCTTGCACGTGACCGCCAGTGTCGACAAAGCCTGGCTCCAGGATGCCGCCAACATTCCGCAGGAGTTCATGAGCATGCTGTTCAGCGGCTTCGGCATGTCGATGTCCAGCCCGAACGGCGCGGCTGCACCGCAGGAGCGCATCGACGAAAATCCCGACCGCTTCCTGGCCGAGATCGCGGCCGACAGCCTGCCGGCCTATCAACCCGATCCGCCGTTTGTCCCCGAAGCTGACACGACCAGTGGCCCGTTCGGCATCCAGCTCAGCGCGGTTGAACTCAGCGATCAGGACGATGCCGGCCTGGAGCTGACCCTCACGGCTACACACCGCGGTATCCCCAACCTCGGCGACGGCGGGCAACGGGTACAGTTATACGTGGAAAGTGTCAGCGATGCGCAGGGCAACGAACTGATGCGCGAAGAGATCTGTGGCAAGGAACGCAACACGCTGCCGGCCGACGTTGACCAATCGCATTTCAACAACAGCCGGCAGGGCGAAAAGACGGTACGCCTGAAAGCCGGTACGAGCCAGGCGGATATTCACCGTATCCGCGGGCGCGTGGAACTGCTGCTGCCGCTTAAAACGGAAATCGTTCAGCTCGCTTCACTGGACCAGGAACAGAGTGTTGACCGTGACGGCGTGCGTGTCGTGGTTGAACGATCCAGCAGCGATACGTTGAGTTACAAGATCTATGGCGACAGTCGACGGGTCCTTGCACTGCGAGGTTTGAACAGCGCGGCACAACCCCTGGCCGGCACGTCGAGCATGTCCGGCGGCTTCCTGTTCGGTGAGGGCCTGTCAAAGAGCCAGAGCTTTGCGGGGCAGGTGACAGCCGCCGAACTGGTACTGGCAACCAGCGATGTCGAAAAACAGTTCCCGTTCGAACTCGAGCGTACGCGTCCACGCGTCAGCCAGAACGAATCCAAGCACGAGCCTGCGAGCGTGTCGCCCTACAGCCTCGCGCAGTTGCAGCGCGAATTCAAAACCGCACCGGCGTTGCCGGCTGATACGAAGGATATAAGAGCTGAAATCACCACCGGGCCGTTCCGCATCACCCTCGATCGCGTTCAGTCGTTCTTCGGTCTGCAGGCGGGCTTCAAGGTATACGCGCCGCCGGTACCGGGCCTGACCGATAACCTCGGTGCACTGGCGCTGGAAGTGACCGCGATCGAAAACGCCGCCGGCGAAAACCTGGTTGAAGGTAAGCAGCAAAGCGATGTGCTTAGGTTGAGCGAAGACTGGCAGGATAAATCGCGCCTGCAGGGCCAGGTCAACCTGCGTTTCGAAACCAAGGCTGAGGCAGACGATATTCACAAACTCAAGGGTGCGCTGCAGCTGCGGCTGCCGCGCAACGTACAGTCCGTCATGATCGACAACATGACAGTGGGTACACAGCTTGGCGAGGGCGATAGCACCGTTACCCTGAAACGCATCGACGACAAGGGCTTCAGCCTGGATTTTGGCAACCACCAACCCGCGCTGGTCGCGGTCAATGCCTACAATGCACAGGGCGACAACCTGTGGGTACCGCACCCGCGAATCGAAAACAAGGACGGACGCTGGCTGGGCCGCTTCGATACCCACGGCACTTTCGAAAAGATCGAATTGCTTCTGGCCACGGAACAGGATGAAACAGCGTTTCCGTTTGAGCTGGGTCTGCAGGACTGATCGTCAAATTAATCTCCGGTTCGACAGTGTGACGGGGCGCCGTTGAAACCGCCAGGACACCTCCTCCTCTTTGGTTGAACATCGTGATTCTTCGATAACAGCTGTCCTTCAGCTTCCGATTCCCAGAAGGCGCAGGCACTCGGGTTCGAGCTCCGCATGAGGTGTGGTGGTCCAGCGAAAGTTTGTTCCTGCGCCTGCACGGCATTTGACACGACGATGCCGGTGTAAGTTGCCATCCTCACAGTGTAGATGCTTCAAGATGCTCACCTGACGGACATCGGGTCATAACGAAACCAATCGACGTCGACAGGCGCCGCAGACGCCGAGATATGCCGAAACGCGTTGGCTACGACGCCGCGCGTCTCAATTCAACGATTGGCAGATGTTTCCGCCCCCAATGATAGCGCACATCAAGGCGAATGGGAGCGCCACAGTGGCTGGCGACCGGTGCGTGCGGATATGCGCCGGGTGCACTGCGCGGCCATTGTTCTCGCGGTTGGTATTGAGGACGCTTTATGATGGAACTAAAACGTAGCGACGTGCTGCATCACTTAACAACCTTCAACTTCGGCTGCATTGGCTAATCCAACAAATCAATCGTCTGCTTGAACCGCTCATTCTTAACGAATGCTGCATATGCTTTCTCGGTTGTTTTGACGGAAGCATGACCCAGCAGATGCTGCACGTCGGTGATGGCAGCACCTCGACTCAACAAGCGAGTGGCAAAAGCCTTTCGTAGATTATGCGACGAAACGTCTATACCGACTTAACACAGTCCTGCCAGCCCTTGGGAAGATGAATCCGCGGTGGCTGCGGGTTGGTGAGCATCGTGACTTCCGAAAACGAGTTCTGTTGGAATCTGATGTCGCAGGATACAATGACTCCAGTAGATTCCCAGTGATCCTGCCCGCCAACGATGGAAAAAAATCAACCTAGTCAGTAGGTACGATGTTTTTGGTAGGCACAAGCCGAAACGATGAATGTCTGTTACAAATGTTTACAGATTCCTAGCTCGCAAGAGACTAAGATTTCATCGGTGTCAGCTTCCGCTCACGGAACTGACTTCATACATCATTAAAGGAAATATCACGATGGCTAATGATTCATTCAAAGCGCCTGTCATCGACGCATCATACCGGCTGATCGATTTTTTCACGCTGGAACTGGTTCTGCTGTGTGGCCTGGTACTGCTCGCGCTCTTTCTGATTTCCCGTAATTCATCGTCGCGCTGAAAATCGCATCTCTTTCAAAAGGTAAAAAGAACAACCTGAAAGGCATATTGAATCTGTAGTTTCACCAGATTCATGCTCGATGGTCGCACTGAAAGTGGCTTTGCCCATTATTCCGCTCGTGCACTCACCGAACAGACCCTCTGCCTGGCGAATTCTTAGTCAAGCCGCTACCGGGAGCTGATAGAGTTCTTGGCAGTGAGTCTGCCAACGGAACTTATCCAACTTAGCGTGCGATTTTTAGTGCATCCCGCAGCTTCAGCCGGCTAATCACTGCCCAATGAGCTATGAGCGCGACGAAAGTCTTAATAAGAGACTTGGAAATCTACGATCTTTCTCTCCAAGTCAAACGCAATAAAGTAATGCGAGCGGTGAGTGTAGAGGCATCTTAGGTTAGTTTAAAATGTGAATCCGTGCCCTTGTCAGTAGGTGATCACCTAACAACCTTCAGCCTCGGCAGCACCGGCTGATCCAATAAATCAATCGTCTGCTTGAACCGTTCATTCTTCACGAATGCTGCATATGCCTTTTCTGTCGTCTTGACAGAAGCATGGCCCAGCAGATGCTGAACATCTGTAATTGCAGCGCCCCTGCTTAACAGGCGGGTAGCAAATGTCTTTCGCAGATTGTGTGAGGAAATCTGTAACACCAGCTCTTCGAAACGCAGCTTCCAGTGCGCGATTGTTTTGAATCGTCTTGTGTCCACCAAATCGGCCTGGAAAAACGTAGTCACCATCAACCGACTTCTTCCAATTCAACAGTGCCATTCTCAACCGATTCGTCATCGGGATGAAATCATCATTGGATACCTTCGATCTGTACAAATAGATGACGCCATTATCGAAATCGATATCCGACCACTTCAACACGCTGGCCTCATTGACCCGGAAACCACCATCGACCATTATTCCTATATGCATAATGGAACCACCAGGCGGTCGCGGAGTGCAGGCGCTGTGTCATCCTGAGACGCGACGAAGGATATTGAGCTGCGCCACTTGTTGTGCGAGTTCAGCGTGACAACGCCTGGCGGCTCAGAATGACAATAGTGCAGCACTTAGCTAAATACGTATCGTCGTTCCATCAAACAGAGGTACGGTCAATGAGAAGTTTTCCCCGTAGCAGAGCTTTTGCTCTTCTAATATCCCCAGCGCAATCTGTTCACCCATTCGCCATGATTCGTAGTAATCGGTGTAGTAGTGCACCCCGGCCCAGTCACGGCCGATGGAAATGTTCCCGGCAAGTTTATTCAATTCACCTTCGATGGTGAGAGTGTCGTCGGGATAACTGCCGCTGACGTCGTTCAGATTTGCACCATCCGTGTCGGCTTCAAATACGATCCGCGCGCCACCGGACTTCAACTCCCAGCCGTGATCGAACCAGGCCTTGAGGATCGTGACGCAGGCCCCCGCTACGGTGGCATGTCCGGCGCCATAGGAAGGATGGGTCGGTGAACCCTCCGGGAATGCCATCGGTAACAACCAGTTGTCGGGCGTATTGTTGTTGACGTTTTCCACGGCATTCCCCACCTGCGAACTTCCTGCATAGGCGGCCTCCATGTTTGCCAATACTGCTAAGCGGTCTATGATCGTATTGTTGCTGTTGCGCCGTTGATACATCCATCCTGCCACGGCCTCTGGGCGTAAGCGGCGATGAACATTGAACTTCTGGTAACGCACCGCCTTCAAGGCGCGGGTGGCGACTTCGGTCACCAGGGTCAGGATGTGCGGTCCACCAAACTGGGCAAAGCCTTGTTGCTTGTCCTTATAGTCCGCTCGCTGGAACGGTAAACCCTGATCGAACGGTGCCCCCAGACCCAGCAGGATCAGACAGGCATTCAGATAGGACTCATACAGGGCATCGTGGTGGACGTAGGTGGCCATGTCGCGTGGTCGGGAAATAAAGCGGTAACTTGCGTCGTAGTTTTCGCGACCACGCACGTCGGCACCATTTTGCACATCGAGCCATTCATCCCAGGTCTGCATATAGTTATCATCAGTGGCAACGCGAACCCGCTGATCGGCTCGGATGGCGCCATAGGCGATCTGGCCATCTGTAATCGCCTGTGCACCGGCGATACCGGTATTACCGATCAACAAAAACTGCGAGATATAGGGGCCCAGCTGTTCACCCGGTGTCACCCCACGGAACAATTGAGCGAACGGTACCGGTGCGACACCGTCTTCGCTCAGGATCCTTCGACGTGCCAGTGAAGAGGGCAGTCGATCCGTGACACCGTCCAGCCGGTCGGTGCGATCAGCTCGAAACCACCACAGTCGCTTCAAAGACTCACGCGCAGCGCTGATGCTTGCGTGGCCAGCCCAAGCATTAAACGCGATATCCCGGCAGACCGCCATCCAGTACACCTCCGCCATTTCGGCGATCAATTCCTGACTGTCAAGGGAGGGGCACGGGGGCATGGTCACGGCCTGCGCATCCGGTCCTTCCAAATCATATGTGGAACCAGCACCCTGACTCTCCCAGGCACGCACCCCGGGCTCCTGACCAGCAGGATAGTTGTGCGTCCAGACATGAATCGGTGGTGAATTGGGATCCAGTGGATCGGTATATTGAAAATCCCCATCAGCGGCAAAGGGGCCCGGGCCGATGCGTAAACGGCGAAAATCACGTGGGTCGCCGGAATCTATGGCACGTACCCAGTTGTCATAGTCTACCGGATCGATCAGAAAGCCATCGGCATCATGAGGCAGGCATTTGGTGAAATTGCCGGTGTAGGTCGGGGTATTACCGTGACGCGGGTCAGTAACATCAGGAATATCCTCAAAGCGAAAACGACGTTCGTCACCATTGCTATAGTGTGTCGGGTGTGGGCGTGCGGCGGCCAATTCCGCGGCATCGGTGCGTACTTCCAAAGCATTTTGTCGACGAGATTTCATGGCTAGTTCCTCCATAAACAGTTTAATCTTGGGGATGGTTCTTCACCATTTGGGTTTATGTGTTGCATGCTGCAATACTTACTCTGGCCTCAGTCAGGATTCTAGCGGCTACAAGCTTTCGAGGATGTAAACTAGTACCGGATGAAATGTGAAAAAATCACTGTACAGAGCGTCGTTGAACAACTAGCATTTCGACGAAGGCTCATTCGGCATTTGCCAACTTCGCTGTCGTGTGAGTCTCAAATTAATGACTATGCCGGCATCGGCAGCTGTAGCAGCCCGTCGCATAGCGCTTGCCAACGGTAACATTTCAGGTCACCGTTTGTGATTCTGGGTTCACTGAGCGAGTGGCAAATGTCTTTCTCATATTATGTGAAGAAACGTCTGTAACTCCGGCTCGCCTAAACGCTGCTTTCAATGCCCGGTTGTTCTGGATTGTTTTGTTCCATTCTACTCACCAGCATACCTTGAAACTCAATATACAGGCGTGAATCAGCGTTCGACTTCCACCAGGTCGGCTACATATGATTCAAATGCTTGAGAGCTAGATCAGCGCTGAAACTGGGTGCTGGATTACACTCCCCCCTTTGCTATCGCACGAATTGGTGGCGCCTAAAGTATATTAGGCTGCGTCATTAACTATGTTAGACAAAGTAGGTTTGTCGTGCGAGTGGAGCCACTATCTTTGTCAGCGTTGGCCAATGCGAACTGAGGCGCCGTCCCGCCGATCCCCTCAGCTGGCCCGGTTCAGCTCAGCCGCAGTCGTCTTTCGAAGCGCAAATGACGCCTGTCTGATAGGCGCTGGAACTGGTGCAACGCCCAAGTTTCTGGATCACCGTCAGGATGTCGCCCAATACGATTGCGCGGGTCAGCCCCACCTGTGCACCGGAGCCGTCGCCGATTTCGTTCAGCGCAGCATCGTAGATGAGGATCCGCGCGCTCGGTACTGCACTGGTCACCGTAACAAAGGTTTGTCCGACGAGCGGCGTTGCGATGCGGGGCGCGTCGAGCCGTTCGCAGGGCCGCGCCTCCGGGATCGACACCTTGGCGTCCTCGCACAGCGTCGAGATGACCGAAAGCTGATCACCCGCCTCCAATGGCCGACCGAGCCCCGTGGCCACGTCGACCTCCGGCTTCCAATCCACGGCGGTGCTGAAGACCGACAGATCGCCCGCGCTGCTTTCAGATATCGTCGTCAAGGCCCCGTTCGCGAGGTTCGACAGGTGCACCACCTGCTGGCCCGCGATCGGCGGCGCCGGGTCGATCATCGGGACCGGCATCGGCGAGGGCGGCGTGCCTGCCGATTCGGTTGCGGAGATCTGACTCTTGTCGGTGCAGAGACTCTGCTGTGCGGTGTAGTTGTCGTTTAGGATGAAGGGCCTGATCTTGGGCGGCAGGTTCGTCCAGTCGCCGCCGCTTGTGTAGGTCACGTCATCGACGCCGTTGGTGAACACGGTGATCTTGGCCCCCCGCACATGACGCACGGCAATGGTTCGGCCGCATTCGTAGATCACTTGCGGATCAATAACGGGCACTGGCAGTCCGCTGGGATATGCCACGGTATGGTCGATCACCGTCACCGCGTTCGACGGATCAGACGGAACGCTGTTCGCCTCCTGTATTGCGGCGACCACGTCACCGGCGACCAGGGCCGGGACAGGCACAATGGTCCGGCTCGGCGTGGTCACCGTGATGGCAGGTTCCGGTGTGCCGTTGACCGATACGGTTAGCTTGGCGCCGTAGATGCCGCCACCCACCTCAACCGCCTCAGCACAGGCGTAGAGTGGGCCGATCACCAAGGGCGGTGAGACCACTTCCGGGTCGTCCTCGGTATTGGGGGGCGGCACCTCGCCGCCCGGCGGCGTGGACTGGTCGCAAAAGGCGAGCATGGCCTGGACGTGCTTGTCATGGGGACTGCCGGCCCCGGGCATCGTGTTTCCGAGGGCCGATTTCAAAATTACACGGCAGTAACTGGATTCGCCACCCTTCCAAGCGTTGAGCGCCAGAATGTCGGGGAATCGGCCGAATTGCCCTTGATTGTGACACGTCAGGCAGCTTCCGTCGTTGTCAGGCGGCAACGGGTTGATCGGCACTTGTGCCAGCAATCCGAAAGGCCCGGGATTTTGCGGCCATGTGGGCTTAATGAGCGGCGTGTGCCAAGCTTGCGGTTTGTTGTCTGGCCACATGTTTAAGGGCCCGCCCGGATGAACAACGTAGGGATTCTCGCCGGCATGACAATCAGTACAGACCCCGTTGAAGAGATCGGCGCCCGACAGGAAATCATCAATGTCCATCTTCGCGCCCACCGGCACGTCCTCGGCATCATAGAAGCAGGCATTGCTGCTTTCCGTGCCGAGACAAATGATCCCCAGCGCGCTGATCATCGAGCCGGCAACACGGGGCAGCGCCACGCACAACCCCTTCGGGGAGGTGCTGTCCGCGCGCCAGACCTCTGCGGGATTGCCGAAACCCAGGAAATTGGTGCTGAGGTCGCCAATCTTGGTCCAGCCATTGCCGCCCCATTGCGGCGGGATCGGCACCTGGGCCTTGCGGCATTCCTCCATATATTCGCGCCCGGCTGCCGTGGTCGCCTTTTTGATCATGCCGCGCTCTTCGCCGAATTTGGCGACTTCGCGGGGAAGGTTTGTGCGCCGGTCAACCTGATCGAGATAGCGCTCAAGCCCCATAATGTCCTTGTACCAGGCGCGGCGCATGATGTGGTTTCGCGCCTCCAGATAAGCCTGGCCCAGCGGTGCCACCGCGTTGGTCAGATATTCAAGGATCAGAAAGCGTTGCGTCATTTCGTCAGTTCGGAACTCTTCGGCCAGAACCTCGCGGTGCTTGTCAAGCGTTTTCCGAACCCGGCCATTCGCCTCCGCAGTCAGCCTTTTGATGTAAATATCAAGAGTGCGGCGCAGAAATTCGGGACTGGGGTCGATCACCTTCAAATTGGCGTCGAAGAGCGCGCCGTGGGCTGCTACCGAGACCGGATCGTTGCTGTGGTCGGCCGGCAAGCGGGACTTAGTTTCGATCGGCATACCCGGATCGGTCTGTGCGACTGCGCTCTGGTGTAACCCGGAAGCAGCAAGGTAAGTCAACAGGGCAAAAATCGGATTTAGCATGCGGGCATTCATGGCGGCCTCCACAATGAGCTGGGCATATATTGAAGAGCACAAGCAGCTTTTTCGAAAGCTACATGAAAGACTAGCTCTTACTAGCTCCATTCACTGTGAGAAAAGTCACCAGAAAATAGTGAAAATTTACATTTCGCACGGAGCGAGTCAGATAGTAGAGTTGTGGGTGGCGAAATACTATTCATGCGGGAATGGGCGTCTGAAAAAGCCCGTTACAATGCGATGTCCATGAATAGATGCTGAGTACTGCGCTCAGCGGTTGAGATTCGCCGCTAACAACCGCTGGCGTATTTCCGCCTAGCGATTGGTGAACCCGAGCCTGATTGTAGTATCGCCTAAGATCCACGAGTTTCCATTCAAGGTCCCGAGCATTCCAGAAGAAGACATGGTCAAGGTATTCACGGCGAATGGTTCCGATGAGGCTGTGGGTGGCGAATTCCTATTCAAGCGGCTATGGGTGCATATGGCAATTGAGATATTGCAGTCGCAAATAGGACTTTGCTAGTTTTGTGGTATTGCGAGTGCACGCAGACGCAGACGCAGACGCAGACGAAGTTGTGGGTGGTCGTGGAAAATACTCTTATTTTCAATATGTTTATCTACGGTGTATCATGAGCTAATGCCTACGATCCTCCGTATAGGAAGTTACCGATTCTTCTTCTATAGCAATGAAATGGGCGAACCACCTCATATCCATATTCAATCGGAGCGAAAGCTAGCAAAATTTTGCTTGCAACCGGTGTAATTGGCGAGTTCGACGAGATTTCCGGCGCATGAGTTAAACAGACTGAACCGTCTCGTGGAAGAAAACAGAGAACGTTTGCTGGAGGCATGGCATGAGTACTTTGGCGATTGAAGTTAATCCGTTGGCGGAGCGTGTCGAATTTACTGCCGATGAACTCATTGTGTACCTGGTTGATGGCCGGAAAGTATCCGTACCCATAACGTGGTACCCACGTTTGGCGGCAGCTGATGATAAACAGAGAGAAAACTGGGAACTGTTAGGCGACGGTCAAGGTATCCACTGGCCGGATATTGACGAAGATTTGAGTGTGAGCGGCATCCTGAGGGGTGTCCATCATGACTGATGGTGCAGCATTAAGTCGAGTGTTGAGGATATACAGCGGCACCTTCCTTACTTGTTAATCAGCCTTTGGAATTCGAACCACAGCACTGGTGTATGCGACCTAGAAACGAGAGGTTATTGAAGCGTTGATTGTCGCGCCCTTTATCGTGCGGGACTTTTGACGGGATCAGTGGTGCGGTGTCCTGCATTGTGGTGCAACGTGAGCAACGGACGCCCCAGCAAGTGCTGGATTTTGAAAGACTGATAGCTACCGAGGCTGGCTCATAACCCGAAGGTCGTTGGAGTATAAGCAGAATAAACGCCCTTTTGATCACGCTGGCTGTGGTGGTCCAGCGAAAGTTTGTTCCCATGCTTGGACGGCAAATAACTGGACAATGCCTCTGTGGGCCTGCATTTTTACAACGCAGTTGCTTCAAAATACGCATTTGACGGACATTAGTGCGCAACGAAAGCAGTCGATGCCTTTAATACCGTCGGTGCCGATATAGTCTGGAACGTTCTCGCTAGGCAACGTGCCTCAAATCAACGATCGGAAAATGCTTCCGGCCCGAATAGTAGCGCACATCGAGGCGAATGCGAGCGCCACAGTGGCTGGCGACCGGTGCGTGTGGCGACGCACATGGCGCACTGCGAAGTGGCACAAGAATGATCCGCGTGCATTCGTTCTTTAGGGTTAGGATGAATCGCTCAACCAGGGCAATGCTGCCGTGTCGGCCAACGGCGCCGAATCGGGGCGTGATCCCATGGCCATCACACCAGGCCTTGAACGCATCGCATCGGAACTGCTTGCCCTTGTCGCAGATTATGTATTTTGGAGTGGCGCTTGCGTTGGCAATGGCGCTTTCGAGGAAGGACTGAATCGATACCGATGGGGGATTATTCCTGAATATCGCAAAACCCATAGCGCGTCGGGAGTAGTGATCAATGACAACCGCCACCCACCAGCAAAACGGCCAGCGCTGGGGTAATGCGAACGGCAACCATGGCGCCCAAAAGCCCATGGATGTCGAAACCGCGGTAAGATCAACATGCCAGACATGATTAGGGCGCTTGGCGGTCACGACGCGAGTGGACGGCGCTGCATCTCCCGGACTAGACTGTGGCTCCTCTTGCAAGATCCGTCCGACCGTCGTGACCCCCAGATGCAGCCCTGCTCGGCATAGCGTCTCGGCGATCTTGACCTTGCCCATGCTGGGGCTCAGGGTTTTCAGACGTTGCACGATGTAGCGCACAAAGTCCGGAAACTTATTTACCGGCTCGCGCAGCTGCAACAGAGCATTGGCGCCTTGGTCATCGATGCGTTTCATCCACGATGTAACCGTGGCCGGCGTGACGAGGAAGGTGTCGGCCGTTTGTTTAAGGGACCAGCCTCGCGCGGCACGAAGTTCGAGGATCGCCATGCGTTCATGAGGGTCGTAATGCGGCCGGCGCTGAGGTGTGATCTGCGCTATTCGGGTGTCCTTGATGCGGATCTCTTCGCGTGGCAGGGCACACGCTTCGCGAAGCCGGTCGTTCTCTGCCGCGAGTCGCACCCTCGCATTGATGCTATCGGCAGCCCAGGCACGCGCGTAGACGATGGCGTAGTGGGCCAGTGCGATTGCATGGAGTACCGCAGACTTGACACAGTCATGCCAGCCCTTGGGAAGATGAATCCGCGGGGACTGCGGGTTCGCAACCATCGTGACCTCCGAAAACGAGTTCTTGAGAGTTTCCAGTTGAAGGATACAATAAGGGTTATCGATTCAGAAGGTTAGGCTCCTGATGGTGAACAGAAAGATTCGGTGGACCAGGACAGTTTCACAATAAAGTAAAACGGCGACCTGAAGGTCGCCGCATTCTGACGATGTAATGGGTCAATAGTTCATTTCGTTTCCATCGAAGATAATTCGGCT
>Ga0209567_10000549_pt1 | contig 20461 bp, 20 predicted proteins | sample COG_12_FD_184756 | JGI IMG/M metagenome (GOLD analysis project Ga0209567, IMG submission 184756) | Pelagic marine sediment microbial communities from the LTER site Helgoland, North Sea, for post-phytoplankton bloom and carbon turnover... | ecosystem: Environmental > Aquatic > Marine > Neritic...
GTGCCGCCCTCGCCATTACCGAGCAAGATGTAGGCGCCCTGCTTCGCCTGCAGCATGTACCCGAAATCTTCCGACCCCATGATCGGGCGGCTGTCGCGCAGCACCTGCCCAGCGCCGACGACGGCCGCCGCCACGTCGGCCGCGATGGAGGCCTCGGCGGGCGAATTGACCGTCGGCACGAAGTTGCGCCGGTAACTGAAAGTGTGGTCGACCCCGTGAGCGGCGCAGACGCCCGCAACGATGCGCGCCATGGTCGCCTCGATATGGTCCTGCACATCGGGCGTCAGCGACCGCGTATCCCCTTTCAATACTACCTGTCCCGGCACGACGTTGACGGTCCCGTTGGTGATAAATTCGGTAAAGGACACGACGGCATGCTCGACGGGATTCAGTGTACGCGACACCAGCGACTGCGTTGCGGTCACTACCTCGGCCCCGATCACGATGGGGTCCCTGCCCAGATGCGGCATCGCTGCGTGGCAGCCGACGCCGTCGATCGTGATTTCGAAATTGTCCTCGGCCGCCATGATCGAACCCGCGCGCACGGCGAATTGTCCAGTCGCCAACGATGGAAAATTGTGGATCGCGTAGACGGCGTCGACCGGAAAACGCGCGAACAATCCGTCATCGATCATCGCGCGAGCGCCGTCGCCGTGTTCCTCGGCAGGCTGAAAAATAAACACGGCCGTGCCGTCGAACTCGCCCCGCTCTGCTAGACAGCGGGCAGCGCCGAGTAGCATTGCTGTATGGCCGTCATGCCCGCAGGCATGCATCTTGCCGTCATGCACGGAGCGATGGGCGAAAACGTTCTGCTCGTGGATCTTGAGGGCATCCATATCGGCGCGCAGTCCAACGGATCGGGAGCCATCGCCGCGCTTCAGCACGCCGATTACACCGGTGTTGCCGACACCCTGGTGCACCTCGAGCCCCCAGGCCGTCAGTAATTCCGCAACGATACCCGCCGTGCGAATCTCTCCGAAGGCCAGTTCAGGGTGGCGATGGATGTCGTGGCGCCAGCCCTGCATGTCACCATGCAAGTTGTAGGTGTGTTGGGTCAAGGTCTGCATCGATTTTCTGTCTCGGTCACGGCTCTAGGCTGTATTATATTATCCAGACTTTACGGCATGTTTATGCAAAACCCGACGGCCACACGATGTTCGAGAACAGAATCCAGGCATTCGGCGACCGCCTGCGCGAGCAGGGTATAGAAGTTGCCCTGATTACCGATGACGACTCGGTCTACTATTTCACCGGGTATTACGATTATCTGCACATGGAGTTCGGGCGACCGACCATCCTGGTGATTCATCGCGATGGCGAAACGCTGCTGATCACGCCTTCTATCGACTATAACAGCGCGCTCGATCACGCGAGAGTCGATCGCATCGAGCCATGGAACGACGGCATGGGTAACGAGTGGCGCGAGCATTTGCCCACAGCGTTGCAGGGGCGTACCCGGGTTGCGTTGGAAAATGACCGCATGCCACCCATGGTCAGGTCCTACGTCGATGGGCTGATTGCCGGACAGCCGCCGCGGGACATCGCCCCGCTGATCGCCGAAATACGCATGATCAAGTCCGCCGACGAATTGCAGCTTGCCCGCCATGCCGGAGAGGTCGCCACGGCGATGATGCAGGCAGGCCGGGTAGCGATCGGCCCCGGCGTTGCCGAATTCGAGGTCGCGCTTGCGACTGCCGAAGCGGGCACGCGAAAGTCTGCCGAATTGCTGCACAAGCACTACCCCGACGCGAGCATGTCGCCGAATACTCACTTCCTGCAGATCATGGCATCGGGTAGCGAGATTACCCGCACCCATCACCGGGCATCCAACCGGGTCATGCGGCATGGAGAGCCCGTTTTTCTGTGCTTCTGCGGCATGACTAATTTTCACCGTTTCAAGCTCGGCTTCGACCGCACCTTCTGGATCGGGGGCGTTGCCGACAAGAGCCAGGAATCCGTGTACCGCGTCGCCGTGGAGAGCCAGGCGGCCGCGCTGGCCGAACTTAAACCCGGCGCCGTGGCCGAGGACGTGCACGCCGCCTATGCCGATGTCATCCAGTCGGCGGGTTACGCTTACCCATTTCGCTGTGGGCGCGGTACCGGCTTCAGCTTTGTCGAAAAGCCGCAACTGGTCTTCGGCGACAAGACCGTATTGCGTCCGGGGATGGTGCTTGCGGTGGACGGATCGGTCACGACCGACGCTTTCCGCGCCCAGGTCGGCGACAGTTTCATACTGACCGGGGAAGGCTACGAGGCGGTCACCTCGCACGCCAAATCTCTCACCGACGCTATCATTCATTGAGGTAAGACGATGTATCAACCGGGTACACGAATCAACTCCCCCAGTCGTAAAGTAGAGTTCGATAAGGGCCGACATGGCCGGGCCAAGCTCGGATTTATCCTAATGTCGACGGACCTAGCCGCCGAGGCTGATTTCTTCGACATGGCGCCGCGGGACGTCGGCGTCCACATCACGCGGCTGAAGACGGACGACTACACCACCAACGAAACCCTGGCCCGGCATATCGAACACATGGCAGAGGCCGCGTTGCGCATCCAGCCGGATACGCGGCCGGACGTAATCAGCTACAGCTGCACGTCCGGCTCGATCGTGATCGGCGAGGCGCGCATCATGGCCGAAATCCGAGCGGGCGCGCCCTGGGCTATCCCAATGACGCTCGTCACCGGGGTGGTGGATGCGCTTCGCGAGCTCGGTGCCAGGAAGCTCGTCGTGGGGACCCCTTATCTCGATGAAATTAATACCCAAGAAGCCCGCTTTCTGCACGAAAAGGGCTTCGAGGTTCTCGATATCCAGGGGCTCAACCTTGAGACGGGTATCGAGTTCGGGACGGTAACACCGCAATTCTGGAGACGTTTTGCGCTCGACCTCGACCGCCCCGATGCGGATGCAATTTTCCTGAGCTGCGGCGGGATTCGCGCGCTCGAAGTCGCCGAGAAGATCGAAAGGATCGCCGGCAAACCCGTCATTACGAGCAACCAGGCGCAGATGTGGAGTTGTCTGCGCCGCGCCGGGGTCGGGGATCACATCGACGGTTTCGGAGAAATTTTCCGACGCGACGGCAAAAGCCTTCAACCGATCACGCGGTAACGCTTGAGCAGCAATCAGGTTTGTAACAGGAGCCATACCGTGGGACCCGGAGCGCAGCACCGCCTCCCTGACTGAATGAAATCAAGTTACTTTGGGATCGGTAACCCGTGGCGGCGCTCGGAAAGGGATTGTCAGCGGACGGATTTGGTTTGTTCGAGGTGGCCGAGTATCCACTTCACGATCGCCAGACCCCAGATGCAAGCGATCACATGGTCCGCATTTGGCCGGTTGCTGTCTGTGCAGCGCAGCAAATTATGTACTCCTCCCTGTCAAATCCCACCGGCAGTAATGGAATCCATTGCAGCCTGTCGAATTTAGAGTGTTTATATTAAGTATCGACGAGGGCGTACTGGCGCTTTCGGCCAAAAGCGGGCATCCGCTACTGCGCCCCACGCTTGAGAACTACTGGCCCAGATAGGGTCTTGTCGCGGTTAGCCAATCCGGTCGTTGGGCCTCGGTCTAATTGAGGAAGGAGACTCGGCCTGTGCCAACGTCATGTATTGCGCCGACGATTTTTATGCGCCCTGCCTCAACCAAATCATGCAGTATTGCGCTTCGCGTAAACAGCGCTTGCACGTTTAGTCAGAAGTAGGTTTCGGAACCCCATCTTTTTGCTGTGTTTTCTGTATTCGCGATGGGTTTGAGCAGTCGAGCGAAGATCATTACATGTGTCACCAAAAGTAGTGGCACCAAGAAAGTTGGTATGTACCAGGCTGCTCCGAAGTAAGGGGCGACCTCCAGGTGACGTAAAGCATTGAGCAGGTCGACTGTACCGACAACATTGAAGAGCCACACCGCGCCTATAGCGCCCCTCCATCTGGCCCGAAGTGCGACGAGCGCCATCAGCGCCAGGGCACCCGCCAGCAAATCACCATACGCAGCGGGAATGGCGAAATAGTCGGGGAGCGGGCGCGCCAGCACACCAGGGACAAGAAAGACCATGCCAATGTGGCGAAATGCATGAGGTAAAGTAAGCCAGAATAGCGCTTCGCGTTGGGGCCGAGTAGCCAACCAGGGAGCCAATACCCAACTTGCCAACAAGCTTAGTACTACCAGACTCAAAGCAAACTGCAATCCAAATATGGTTTGTGTACTCATTGCGTAATCCCCCTAAACGGTGTTGCGATAGATGGGTACTGATTTGAGCTCAGGTTGCTGTGCACTGGAAGATAGCAAATATAGTTGCTGCTTCTCGGCGCTCGCGACCCAATCCTTGTTCTCCGGGGCGAGAACGGGTTGGGTCAGCATCGGGTGCCCCCGGTCACGCTCCCAACGATCAAAATCTGGTACACGGGTTAGCATCATCCGCAACACGAAAGCCATCGCATCAAATTTGTTGCCGATTGCCAGCTGGGAATGGATCAACTTAGGATTAGCCAGGTAACGGCGAGAGATATTTTCAAAAGACTCTGGTTTTTGGCCGGTAATAATCTCGACGTGATCCGTCGGGGCACCCACCTCAAAAGCGCCGTTTCGAAGTGCATCAGCATAGTATCGGAGTTGCGATATCTCAAAATAGGAAGCGCCGAGCGCTTTGGCCGCTTTAGAGAACATCTTGATCGATGCATCTTGGTATTTGACTTTACGGCCGACGACGTTGGTGAGGATGCGGGCGACATTGTGGGGTGATAGCAGCTCTGGTCCCGTCGGGCGATAGCTTTTGCCAATATGGGGCCCTGGATTGGCTAATACACCCGCGGCGACGCGGGCGATATCCTCGTTAGAAGGGGGCGCATTTCGGCCTTCACCGAAGGGGGCCATAAACATACCCATATGAATGATCGCCGGAAGACCCAGCAAGTATATGAAAGCAAATAGACCCGGGTTGACGTGTATAACGTCTACCGATGGCATCCAGTGATACAACTGGTTAGTGATCCAGTGTTCTCGTGTTGTTATAGAGGGGTCTGCCGAATGGGGGAGCCACTGACTCATTAAGGCAACGACTTCGAGTTTGGCATCCTCCGCAGCTAAGGCAAATAACATAGCCCCTTGCAATAGATTAGGGGCAAACGGTGGGACATAGTAGGCGCGTTGGACGCCATCTAGCGCGTGGCGCAGATCCCGAAAGTCGGACAAGTCGCCAAAGGCTAGTTCGGCGCCGGCTTTTTCGAGGGTTTCCGCGCGAGCATCGCGCTTTCGAACGAATGCACGCACCGGGTGACCCGCCTTGAGCAGTTCCAATACAGCGGCGGAGCCCGTACGTCCGGCTGCTGATGTCACTAGTATTTTAGGTTTGTTCATGATTAAGCCCTCTTTGTTATATCAGACTATAACGTCTGAATAAGTTAAAAAAATCAAACAAGCACTTGAAGTGCTACCTTCAGATGACGTTCGATGTCCCGACGCGAATTGCCGCTCGCAGACAGCATGAGCGCAGTCCGAAACTCAGTCACTAGGTAATGCGCAATGGATGTAACATCGGTGTCCTTCTTAAGTTGCCGCTTCTCTACAGCGCGCTCGAGGCAACGTTGCATTACTTCGGTGGTTTCACTAAAAAAATCCTTTACGAAATTACTAATTTCAGGATCTCTCATGCCAAGTTCGACTCCTGTATTGGCAATAAGACAACCACGTGGGGAGGTTGTCGTCAGCATTCTTGGGACGCCCTTGAAGAAAGTCAGGATTTCCGGGAGCGATGCATCAGGCTTGCGAATAGGACGCTGAATGTCTTTATGTCGATCGCTCGCGTATTGCGTCAACACTTTCTTGAACAGCTCGTGTTTGGTACCGAATGTGCCGTAGATACCGTACTTCGCAACGCCTGTCTGTTTGACGACTTCATCCACTGACGTATCGTAGTAACCCTTCTCCCAGAACAGGCTGATTGCTGTCTGTAAGGCTTCATTTGGGTCAAATTCTCTTTGTCTTGGCATGTTTTCAGACCATTTCGTCTGGATTTAATTACAGACTATCTCGTCTGAAATCAAAAATCAAGCCTCAAACTAATAAATTTATGACTAAGACTTGGTTGGGGCCTTTATCTAAACTTCTGCTTTTGGCCGGTTACTGACTCACCCAGTGCAGCGCAATCTACCCGCCCAAGGCCTATTTGCTCTGACCGCTATGGCGGAGACACCCGTCATTCGGAAACAAGGAATATCAGCGTTTTCTTAAATACTGGAATCGACCCACGACTGCCTGTCGCAGCCTGATCACGGAACGCCCGCAATTTGCCCATTACGGACATGCACAGTTTGACTATAGGATGCTGAAACGGCGAGTAACTGCTGATCGGTAATCTCGATATTAACTTCCCCTTTCGCGGGATGAGTTTGACGACCAAGCTCAACGGCGCGGACCGAATGCCAAGGGAAGTAGCTCGCGCTTAACCGCGTCCGCCGCGGCGCCTTGTTAGGGTGCAGAATCACGAGGCCTATCTCCGAAAAATCTCTCAAGAGTCTCGGAGGCTTTACGTCTTGCCTCCGGTGTAACATGGACAGCAACGGTCGCCAGAGCGGCTACCAGTACTCCTAAGTCGTCCGCATAACCAACGACCGGTGTGAAATCAGGGATTGCGTCAGCGGGAAATATGAAGTAACCGAGCGCGACGGTAATAGTGGTCTTGGCCCACGCCGGTACATCGGGTTCAGACAAGGTGTAATAGAGAATTAGAGCATGTTCGACTACCTCACGTCCCGCCGCAAACGAGAACCGCTTCATCTTCTCCCAGAACGAATTCTCCGAGTACGCCCGCTGAAATTCCGCTGGTTCGTCCGCCATTTCTCGCCTCCGCCACCTAACGTTATTCTAACCCGCGCCGCTACAAAAGCTGCCGCAACGCGCCGCGATACTTCCCGGCGTCGGGTTGAGATACTGGTTATAGCGCATTTACACCACCGACATTGATGCACCGTCACCAACTGGAGCGGGCTCAAACGAGAACGGATCAATACCATCAATACAAGCCACATTGAAACCATACGTGGTTGGGTCACTTCTCCTTTGGTGATGGGTATAAATTCCACAGATTTTGCAAAAATAATGTTTCGCCGTTTTAGTGTTCCATTGATACAGCGTCAATGCATCCTCACCTTTTGTTACTCGTAAGCCTGCTAAGGGAACGCCAGCCATTAGCGCACCTTTGCGCCGGCAGAGCGAGCAATTACACCGCCGAATATTCTCCAATCCATTGTCGAGCGTTACTTCGAACTCGACAGCGCCACAGTGACATTTTCCAGTTTTAACTTCGACCACTATTATCTCCTAGCGCTATAACTATTATTGAACCCCACAAGTATCCGATATTCCTGCTGCTGTTTTGTCGTGTATCTCGGGCCGGATCATTGTAACTCATTGAATAAATACGACCATCGTCTGGGATAAGGGAACGTATATTGCGTGGAGGAAAGTGGACACATAGCGGTGCGAAAAAATCCATGCTGCTGGTGCGCAAATGACCATAAAGAGGTATGTAGGAGCCCTTCACGTTACTTACCCCGGGTGGCCGGAGTTGGCCGGGTCCCGACTCAAGGAGTGCGTAGAAATATACCCGCCCAAGGCCTAAATGCTCTGGCCGCTATGGCGGGGACAGTTGCCTGTCGAGCTGAGGCAATATCAGTACGGGCCGGATAGACTGGACCTGACACATTCTTGCCGGTCGCAACTAGAGCACGCTACGCCCGCACATTACCCATTCCGGTCCTTCCTCTCAAAGATAAAAACGAGTTGTTGCAATGCAGCACCTCGGTCCGGAGACGACCCAACTCGGACTCTCATGGACCCGTTTAGAGTAAAGGCCTTGCACCCAAATTGGGTTGGCAGTTAACTTATTTCGTGGCTCCGGAATTAGGCTACTAGAAGCGTATCTGTTGTCCAGGTTGACGAGCGCCCCAAAATGCATTGCTGATTTAAGTTAACTGTCAGCGTAGTATAACTGTTATGCGGATTGGGTAGCATGTGATATGTTGGTTGGAAAATAATTCCCGGGCCTGGAGTGACAGTCGCGGCTACCGTGCCGTACCTCCCGACCTCTGTCATCACCTTGCGCACTCATTGGAGCGCGGCACCGATAGAGAGAACCATCCCATGAAAGCCATGCAAGTTCAGCAAGCCAACAGTGACTTCGTCCTCGTCGATTTACCAATACCCGAGCCCGCCGAAGGTCAAATTCGCGTCAAGGTCGAAGCCTGCGGCATCTGCCATAGCGATGCTTTCGTCAAATTCGGCGCCTTTCCCGGTATCGAGTACCCGCGCGTCCCGGGTCATGAAGTCGCGGGAGTCGTCGACGCCCTGGGCTTGGGTGTCAGCGCCTTCAAAGAAGGCGACCGGGTTGGAGTTGGTTGGCATGGCGGTCACTGTTTTCAATGTGAACCTTGCCGACGCGGCGATTTTCTCAACTGTACTAGCCAGAAGATCTGCGGTATCAGCTACGACGGCGGCTACCAGGAATACATGGTGGCTTCGTGGGAAGCGGCGGCGCGTATCCCGGATGAGCTTTCTTCTATCGACGCCGGCCCACTTCTATGCGCGGGCATCACAACCTTTAATTCGCTTCGCAACGCAGGCGCACGTTCAGGCGATACGGTTGCAATCTCCGGTATAGGCGGGCTTGGACATCTCGGCTTGCAATATGCCTCACGCATGGGCTTTCGCACAATCGCTCTTTCGCGGGGCGACGACAAGCGAATCCTGGCCGAGGAACTCGGTGCACATGAATACATCGACACCGCCCAAACAAACGTAGCAGAAGCGTTACAGGCACTTGGTGGCGCGGATCTCATTCTTGCCACTGCTCCCAACGCCAAGGCGATCGGCGAATTGACCGACGGCTTATCGGCCCGGGGTAAATTGCTCATAGTTGCGGCTGCCGCCGACAATGTCGAGTTCGCTCCCTTCACCATGCTTTCTGGCAAGACCATTGCAGGTTGGCCAAGTGGATCGTCTATAGATTCGGAAGACACCCTCAATTTTAGTGCGCTTACCGGCGTTAGACCGAAGGTCGAAACTTTTCCCCTCGAGCAAGCCAACGAAGCATTTGCGAAGATGATGGCCAACAAAGTCCGCTTCCGCGCTGTCCTGACAATGAGTTGACAGGTTTGGCTTGACGGTGGCAGCAGCCTTTGCCTATTTGGCCATTTACGTCATCATTCAATGTCCGCTCTTGGCGTGCGCCGGACACCGTGCAGTGAGATGCAAGCGTTCAAGCCCAGTATCTCGGTCCGCTTTGGCGGGGACAACCGCCAATGGACGACAGAGAATATTGGCATTAGCGAATCGCCATTTCTCGATCCTTGCGGAGCGTTCCTCTCGAAGTCGCGAAGCGAGTCATTGCGCGGCAACAACCGGGGGCTCGGAAGCACGCGAACCAGCGGAAACATCCTGAAACGCAAATTCAGCTGAAAACGCGACCGGCTTGTGGGCCAACCGCATAATGAAAACTGTTTCAACTTTATGCACACCACGAAGAAATATCCACTAAAGGAGAGTTCTCATGGCTGACAAGATAGAAAAAATTCCCGACGAAACGAGGTGGGAAATTGCAACTAAAGGTCTGACAGGTGCATACATTGCAATTTCTAAAGCCCTAAAAGAAGCTGTGGAACAGGATAAATTTGAGGAGTTCAATGGATCACTTTGGTACGAAGCAGGGAAGGGAGCGAGGGAGTTTGCTGATACCTTCGGATTACCGATTGAGACCGCCGAAGACGTCGAAATGGTTACACACCTCCTTGCCAAAGCGTCAATGGGGCCGGAATTTGTGTTCGAAGTTGTTGAGGCTACCAAAGACAGATGTGTGGGAAAGACAACTGAGTGTCCTTGGCACAAGAGATGGAAGGAGCAAGGCATTGACTTTAATACCTGCGGCGTAGGGCATCAAAGATGGGGCGATGGTGCTGTTGAAAGTTTGAACCCAAATTTTTCGTTCAAACTTACCAAGAATATGCTCCTCGGCGACGCGCATTGCGAGTGGGTGGTGGAGCGGAAGAGTTAAGGCCAAAAAAGGCTAGCGCTTAGTTGAGTGTGGCAGGCGCTATGTGTTCACTTTCCTTCTTGCAATATACGCCTCCTTATCTCAGGATACGGAAGGCTAATTCCGTAGTTTACAAGGACCCGAGCCGAGATACACGACAAAACAGCAACAGTACTATCGGACACGTTTAGGGTTCATTAATTAAGACATGTCGTACCTATGTCGTCCGAAGAGCCTGTTTAGGGCACGGGCGTCACGATCTCACGAAGTGAGTAGCGTCATCCAATAATTCCTCAATCGGTCTTGGTACACCAACACCATAACCTTGCACGTAATCAACCCCAACTCCTCCTGACTTTAGTTTCCCCAGGATCTCAACATCCTCCACGAACTCTGCAATAGTCTGCTTGCCCAACACGTGCGCGATATCATTGATCGATTTCAGCAATTGAAGATCTAATGGGTTCTCAACTATGTCCTTTACAAATACCCCATCAATCTTCAAAAAATCAACTGGGAGCGTTTTCAGGTAAGCGAATGAGGACAAACCGCTGCCAAAATCGTCCAACGCGAACCGACACCCTAATCCCTTAAGAGTTTGAATAAAACGCCTAGCACTGGCGAGATTGGTAATCGCATTCGTTTCCGTGATTTCGAAACAGATCTTGCTTGGCGCAACACGCACTTCGTTGAACTCTCCGATCACCGTGTTGAGAAACTCATCGTCAGTCAGAGAATGACCCGAGATATTAATTTCACATAGATACAACTGCTTCACGTGATCGGGATATCGGTTCAACCAGCGAAACGCACTGCGAATAACCCAATGATCAATCTTTGTGAGCATGTCATAGCGCTCGGCAGCTGACATGAACGTGCTGGGTTGAACAACACTACCGTCTTCCTCCTCCAAGCGTAGTAAAAGTTCGTAATGTGCGCCTTTGTCCGCACCGCCCCAAACCGGCACAATGGGCTGTGCATGAAGTCTGAAGCGATTCTCTTCGAGCGCCTGGTTAATCCGTCCGACCCACTGCATTTCGCTTTGGCGACGATCGAGTTCAGCGTCCGCTTCACGGTAGATGCTGATGCGATTGCGTCCCTTGTCTTTCGCAGCGTAGCAGGCGCTGTCGGCCGCACTGAGTACTGCAGTGACACTCCCACTCGTCGCCGTGATAGGAACCAATCCAATGCTTGCGCCGATGCCAAATCTCTTACCCCCCCACACAAAGCGAAACTGCCCAATGGCATCGCACAGTGTGTTGGCTATCCGTTCAGCGTAGTTGAGTGGGCAGTGCTCTATCAGCACCCCGAACTCGTCACCACCCAGACGCGCTAGCGTATCGCGTTCGCGAATGTGGTTGCGTAACATCGACGCAAGCTCGCGCAACAACTCATCGCCGGCGACATGACCGCAAGTGTCATTGATTACCTTAAATTGATCCAGGTCAACGTAACACAGCACATGCTTTCCACCTTCTCCACGCACCGTTTCCATCAGTCGCTTTAAGCGATCTTCAAACTCCCGCCGATTAACCAGACCGGTTAGTGCATCATGGGTTGCTTGGTGTGAGAGCTCCGACGCAACGCGATGAACCTCAGTCACATCTTGGAACACTACAACTGTCCCCACAATTTCGCCCTCCCGACTCCGAATGGGGGCAACGGAGTGTTGCACCCAGATGCTCCCCCCGCCATGTCTCATCAGCACACAGTTTTGAAGTCCCGCGCAATCACACCTCGCTGAATGCCCCAACTCATCGGCTGCACAAGCTCCTGTGTCTTTGTTAACAATGCTAAACACCTTCTCCAACGGAAGACCACGCGCCTCCCTCCCCAGCCAGCCGGTCAACGCCTCCGCCACAGGATTCATATATTCAATCGCACCTCCAGCATCTGTGGTAATGACGCCGTCCGCGATTGACTGAAGGGTAACGCGGGCGCGTTCCTTTTCTTCGAAAAGCGCATTTTCGTTACGTTTGACTTCCGTTATGTTCTCATGCGTGACGACGATGCTTGGGTTAGGCAACCCGTGAAGGCGACTTACTCGAACCTGGAACCAACGTTGTTCGTCTGGTGCGTGGCAGGGATAGTCAAGCCAAAACTGTTCACTCCGCCCCGCGATGACGTCTCTAATGCCTTGTGCGGCAAAGGGTGCCTCCTCGGCACATTCACCTTTCGCTCGATCGCAAACCTCAAGGTAGTTGCTCCCCACACCGTAGCTGCCAGCAATGAGCGCGTTATAATCAGCAAAATTACGCCAACTCTGATTGACCGCTAGGATTGTGCCCGCTTCGTCTAGTATGGCGACGTGAGCGAGCAGCGCGTCTAGAATCTTGCCCGTGTCTGGTATCGAAATCATCTACGGAGATGTCGCTGCATTTGCAGAGGCTCAATCCACTGTTTGGCTTCGTTTAATCGATCTACTCCTTCTCTTGGGCTCGTTGGGAGATTGTGGCGGTTGCGGACCGGGACTGTTCCCAAGTCGGTTTGACAATTCGCCGGTCCTGACTCCCACACCGCGTCGCGTTAAGAGTGGCAGTCGATTAGCCTATAGCAGGTTGTGTTTAAAAAAACCCGCACCGATCGAGAGAGTCAACAACCATCAGAAATTTAGTATCGATTGTCGCTAGAAGTTCACTTCCATCTTCAGCCGCCTGTCCAAAAAACGAAACGAGAATGGGCCACTTTGACCTAGGTTCAGGTCGAATCCCTGTTTGTATGACTGTGCCTCGTCAGGCATGTCCCGATAGACAGCAACGCCTCTGGAAGAACAGGATCCGCCGCATAAGTTGAGACCGCTCGACCCTGTCCAGGTAGTGGCTTCGAATCCAATTTCCAGCCTCGGATATCCTTTGTCGAACAACGGTGGAAGATGCGAGTCCGGATCGCCCTCTCCCCAGGCACTCAGCGTCACACCCAGCACTATCCACGACAAATAACGAGTTGGCCCTTTGCAAAAACGGTTCAACTCACATAGAAAGTTTTCGCTCTTGACAGCCATTGCGTCACCCCCTGCTCATTATCGATTAAGGCTCACCCTGCCCAAACGGGTTATCACCTTCAATAATCGGTAAGCGCCAAGACCAGCTATAACAACTCTACCTCATCTGTTCCGCTGACGCTGTAACTTCCATCACCATCTAACAGCTTGCAGTCCATCCGAAACGATGGTCGCTGCTGGTTAGTTTAGTTGCTCTTAGGCATGTCGTCAGGATCGATTCCGGGTACATGGGTGATGCCGGCACGCTGTTTCCAATCTACTGGGTAGGCGGCATAGAAAATAATGCATTTCTCATCACATTCGTATTTCACGTGAATGTCTCTCGGTACATACATCAGGTCCCCGCGATTGAGCACGTAATCTTTCTCGTCAACCACCAGGCGAAAAGTACCCTCCAGGCAAAAAATCAGTTCGTCGCAGGTCAGATCCCAGGGCACTGAAATCTTATTTAGACAGTTGATCCCGGCACACATGGTATCGCTGTGTTTTACCGTAACAAATGGTTTGATAAAAGTACCGTTGGTTGGCAGGTTGTCAATACGATCCTGAATATCGGAAATTCTGAATACACTGGGTGTTGGCATTGTTTTATTCCTGTCTGGGGATTAAACCTTGGCAAGGTGCGATCAAGTTATGTGGGTGGGACCAAACGATTACCAACTCATTTTATGCGCTACGTTTGGCAGGCGAAAGCAGATATTGCTTCGGGTCCCACGGTATGGCTCCTGCCACAAACCGGATTGCGGCTCAAACGTCACTCGATGACTCCGGAAAAAGCTGCCTCGAACTCCATGGAAACAGGGAACGGCAGTTATCGGGAGCGAAGCTGTCCACTCAATACTTACCTGTTTCAGACTAAGAATTACTGATTCGACTGGCTCTGCTCGGCCACAATAAGACACCCGGGTCCCCGAGAAACATAGTGTTTCATCGACCGCTATACGGTCAGCCCCCACTTGCGGCCCGAACGCTAATTTTCCATGCTCGCCTTAGCTAATTCCCTGCAACCCTTGGTTTTTAGAATTACAACCCCATTGATAAGACCCAAATGAGGAGAGCGCTAATTTAGAACCTCGAGTCATTTGAAATCATCAGCTTTTATTAAAGACCTGGGAGGTTTAAAAAATATGGCTATTAGACCCTTGCATGACCGTGTGCTGGTCAGACGCCTCGAAGGCGATAAAAAGACTAAGGGCGGTATCGTAATTCCTGACACCGCCGCGGAAAAGCCCATGGAGGGCGAAGTTGTCTCTGTTGGCAGCGGTAAACTCCTGGACAACGGTGAACTTCGTGCGTTGGATGTAAAAGCCGGGGACAAGATATTATTCGGCAAATATTCCGGTACCGAGGTTAAAGTAGATGGCGAAGAATTAATCGTCATGCGTGAGGACGACATCATGGGCGTCATCGAATAAATGAATAGACAGAGGAACTAAATCAATGTCAGCAAAAGAAGTATTATTTGGCGAGGTCGCCCGCTCCAGAAAGATCAAGGGCGTGAATATTTTGGCCGATGCGGTGAAAATTACCCTTGGCCCTAAAGGTCGCAACGTGGTACTCGACAAGTCATTCGGCGCCCCAACCGTCACTAAAGATGGTGTATCCGTAGCCAAAGAAATCGAACTCAAAGACAAGTTCGAGAACATGGGCGCACAAATGGTAAAAGAAGTTGCCTCAAAAACTTCCGACGTCGCCGGTGACGGCACCACTACAGCTACCGTATTAGCTCAATCTATGTTGCAGGAGGGTTTGAAAGCCGTCGCTGCGGGCATGAATCCGATGGATTTGAAACGCGGTATCGACAAGGCGGTTATTGCCACCGTGGAAGAGTTGAAGAAACTTTCCAAGCCGTGTTCCGACAATAAGGAGATCGCCCAGGTCGGTACTGTATCTGCCAATGCCGACGAGAGCATAGGCAACATCATTGCCGAGGCCATGGAGAAAGTAGGGAAGGAAGGCGTTATTACGGTAGAAGAAGGCACGGGTCTCGACAACGATCTGGACCTCGTTGAAGGGATGCAGTTCGATCGTGGCTACCTGTCTCCTTACTTCATCAACAAGCAAGACAGCATGAGTGTTGAAGTAGAAAGCCCATACATCCTTATCCACGACAAAAAGCTCTCCAATATCCGCGACCTGCTCCCGATTCTGGAAGCAGTGGCCAAATCCAGCAAACCTTTAGTGATCATTGCTGAAGATGTTGATGGTGAAGCCCTCGCCACGTTAGTTGTCAACAACCTCCGCGGTATCGTGAAGGTCAGTGCTGTGAAAGCCCCGGGCTTCGGTGATCGCCGTAAAGCCATGCTGGAAGACATCGCCATCCTCACCGGTGGTAAAGTGATCTCCGAAGAGGTAGGCATGAGCCTGGAAAGTGTAAGCTTGGAAGACCTGGGCAACGCAAAACGCGTCCAAAGCACCAAAGACAACACGACCATTATCGACGGTGCCGGCAGCGCGGACGAAATCCAGGCTCGAGTGAACCAAATCCGCGCCCAAATCGAAGAAGCTACTTCTGATTACGATAAGGAAAAAATGCAAGAACGTGTGGCCAAATTGGCCGGCGGGGTTGCTGTAGTCAAAGTAGGCGCTGCGACCGAAGTGGAAATGAAGGAAAAGAAAGCGCGTGTTGAAGACGCGTTGCATGCCACCCGCGCTGCAGTAGAAGAAGGTGTGGTGCCCGGTGGTGGTGTAGCTTACGTACGCAGCTTCGATGCGGCCAAGAGTTGCAAGGGTGATAACGATGATCAGGAAGTCGGCATCCGTATCGTACGTCGAGCGTTAGAAGAACCTCTGCGTCAAATAGTGAAGAACGCTGGCGAAGATGATGGTGTGATACTTAACGAAGTTAAGGCCAATAGCGGTAACTACGGTTACAACGCGGCCACCGGCGGGTACGGTGACATGATCGAGATGGGTATTCTTGATCCCACCAAAGTGACTCGTGTTGCGCTCCAAAACGCTGCATCCATCGCAGGCCTTATGGTCACTACTGAAGTCATGGTGGCAGAGCTTCCGGAAGACAAACCGGACATGCCCATGGGCGGTGGCGATATGGGCGGTATGGGCGGTATGGGCGGTATGATGTAAAAACACGAACCCATTAGACAAAGCTGTACACAAAGCCCCGCAAGAAGCGGGGCTTTGTTATGGTGTAGTAGGAAAATCTTTATCCGATTCTAATGCAAAATTATTGGGGAACGCTCAAGCAGATACGCGACTTGAAAGCCTTTTCATGCGGAGTGGAAGACTGACGTGAAACTTCTCTGCTGCAATGCAACACGTTCGAAGTCAATGACTCCTGATAGAGCCAAAGCGGCTCTCGCATCGATGTTTATCAAATGAACCGTCTTTGTCGAAGCGGGGACGACTTTTTCTGGGAGCGAAGGCGCATCGAAGGGGATTTTGTCATGGCTGGATACGAGTGAGACGGACAATGGCATCGGGGTCATCGCTTTCTTGCGTCGATTTTGGATTCAGGGTCGTGACAGCGTGGGGCCCTGGGCGGACCACGAGCGAGATGCGGCCGCGTCTGGCTGGATTGAGAACTTGATCCGCGATAACAGCTAACTCATTTTTGGCCCGGCGCAGCGTCGCTGATTAGTTTTTTGCGTTACATGGTGTGATACGCTCATGATTTTGAGGTACTTTGCGGAGAAACTTAGTCATGAATCCAGCAGATAGCGCGATTGAACACCTGGAAAAAGCTAGAGATATGATGAAGTCAGAGCGAGCCCAGACTTCTATCGTTGGGCGGGCGTTGACGGAAGAAGAGCTAGCTCGCCTAGAGGTATTGGCGGCAGCCGTGAGTCACGTAGATAGCGCGATTAGCGTCTTGAAAGGTGGATAAATTGCAATGCGTCGAACGTTAGGTTGCACGCTTAAGAAACACATTAGCTTGTTGACAATAGGATTTAAAAGCAGAGCACTGTTTCGGCAAGGTACTGGGCGTGCTTCAAGTACAGAATACTGAAGAAGTTCGAATGCGATTTTTCAGTTAACAAGATAGAGTAGTTCGTGATCGTCATGAACGTTACACGACCCAAAATATTCTCTTGGATTGTTCTTGCGCTGGCATTAATGCTCTAGTCTGCAAGTATGCCCAGAGAGGTGCGAAAGTGTTCAATCCACTCCGCCATTGATTTTACGGGCGTTTACGCGATATATGCTGCAGTGCAATAGGCGGAATCCGACCAACTCCAATTATTCATGTTGGTATACTTGATCTTCCGCTTTCACCGGTGAGGAGTCGTACATCGCGCCGGTCTGAAGCAGCCACTTCTCGTTCAACTGGTAATTGAGGCCCAGACCGACACTCAGCGTGCGTCTTGTTAACCTCGTCAATACGGGATACAAATCCGGCTTTTATATCGCCATCACAGTTATTGACCAGATCAACAATGCCGTAACCGGTCCGGTAGGAATTCTTCCGCGCGCAACCGCCTGGTTCGCGTTTGAACACTTCTTTCAGAATATTCAGATCGTGGCCGATGTTGAGGGAATCCACAGAATCTTCGTGACTGAATAGATAGTAGAAATTATCTAATCTCGACCAGGTATTAGCCGATGAACAGAGCGTGCAGGGCTCATGAGTTGCAAGAAAAGTCAGTTCCTTCGGATCAACTCTCTTGGATTCAGCCTCATTAACCATCGTGTAATTCTGATTGATGGTGTAAACCTCTCCATGCCAAAGCGGATTGTCGGTTTCATGATTTGAATCAGCGATAATGGTCGACAGGTCAGACTTCCGTAGCATCGCGGCTCCGAATGTTACAGCTGGAAACTCCCACTTCGTTTAAGTAATGAAAAGTCTCCGCGATTACTAATTGGAGGCTCAGTGGACACGCCGCAGGAACCGTTTTGCGTGTACTCGCCTGTTATCCGATTTCCGCCTGAAAGGTGCAAGGTGCCAGTTTCCGAAACCGTACAGACACCAAGCCCGGGAACAAAGCACTTGAAATGGGCCACCCAGTTGAAAGGATTGCTGTTAATGAACTTTCCACTAAGTCCCTTTGGACACTGGGGATCGGGGCGAAGATCAAGCACTCCACCGGACTGTCCGATATCAAAACTGAATTTTGCAAAACTATAGACGTTCGGTCCATTTATCGGCCCGGACCAGTCGCCTACATAGGGTGCAATATTAAAACCAACGCTACCAGCGCCCTTGGTTGTACCACCACCACCACCGCAGCCAAACAGAATAGAAATGAAAACGAGAATACCGAGCAGACGAGTCTTTCTTAACATTGATCTATCCTCCGCGCTATACAATCCTCTGTTGTGGCAATATCTCGTCTCCGAACCGTGGAGCTTCTTTGTCTTCGCCGGATTTCGCGATCGTACCGTCTAATTACACGCCGATCAATGCGTTTCTATCAGGTCAACATGCGCTTAGTGGTTTCCCCTTTCGATTGCATATCATGCATGTCTCGCGGAATCGAAAACACATCATGAATAGAAACAACGGGTTTCGTATACTTGTTGTGATCTTACTTTCGTTTTCGTTTAATCAGGCTCATGGGCAATCTTTCGAACCAGAGATGGTGAAAGTAGAGAACTTCCTTATCAGTAAATACGAAATAACTCAGGGTCAATGGAAAGCGATCATGGATGACAATCCATCGGGGTTTAACAAGGGAGACAACTACCCGGTAGGTACCGTGTCCTGGGTGGATGTCTAGGAATACATTAGGAGACTAAACGAAAAAACGGCGAAACGGTACCGGTTGCCAACGGAAAAGGAATGGGTTTTGGCTCGTCACGGGGCAAGGCAGCCACAATCGTACTGTGATAGTGAGGATTGTAGCCCATCAGCACAAATATCACAGTAAGTACACAGGAGGTGTAGTTTGAATCACAGACCAACGCTCTTTGGGCGGCCAGTAAATCAAAAAACTGGGGGGAGAATACTTCTCGAGCTCACCTGCAATCGGCAAGCGCCTGGATCGCTCGCGCCATTTTATCGTCGACCTCCAGCCCGCTTGAAGCTGCGGCTTCGCGCAATTCAAAGCGGCGTGTGCCCGGTAGCCGGGCGCCCGGGTCCTGGCCGAATTGCTCGGCAAGAACACCAAATCGTTTGGCAAATCTGCAAGCACCCGAAAATCCATCCGGATCGATCGCGATAATGAACTGTCCGACCCCCGGTGGGCCGCCTGCGTCATCGAAGAAGGATGATGCTTCAAAGGCAAAATTTGAGCCGGTCAACGCCACGGCAAGAGTTTCCACCATGAACGCCAGAGCCGCGCCCTTGGCATCACCAATTGGCAACAGCGTACCCTTTAGCGCCGCTTCTGCATTGGTTGTTGGTTTGCCATCCGCATTGGTAGCCCAGCCATCAGGAATCGGCTCGCCCTTTTGGGCTGCAGTTAGGATCTTGCCGCGCGCCACCTTCGATAGCGCTAGATCAACAACGGCTGGGCGGTCATCAGCGTTGGGAGCGGCAAAGGCGATCGGATTAGTGCCGAACAGGCGCCTGGTGCCACCCCACGGTGCCATCGCATCGGGAGTATTGGCAAAGGCAAGCGCAACCAGTCCCTGGTGTGCTATTCGTTCCGCGTGCCAACCAAGCACGCCGCAATGATGCGAACGAGTGATCGCGGCCGCCGCAATACCCGTCTCACGGGCGCACGCGGGAAGCTGGTCGACGGCAGCCTGAAACGCCGGATAGGCAAACCCATTCATAGCATCGATCAGCAACGCACCGGGGCGGCGGCGTGAAACCTGCGGCTGGGCGAAGCCATCGACCTTTCCGGCGCGTGATTGCAGCGCGTAGCTTTGGATGCGGGATAGGCCGTGACCTTTCTGGCCGTCGATCTCGGCCTGCACCAGCGCTTCGGCAACACTCCACGCGTTCTGCTCGCTTGTGTTTGATGCTACAAATGCGCGCTGCACCAGCGCCACAAGATCATCCTGGCTAAAGGTAGTCGTCACTGTTGATTTGTATCGAAAAATGACCTAGCAATTGCACTTATTTTTCACCTGTGGGTGTCCAGTCCGTAATTTTCTCTCTAAATTGATGGCTAGCACAATCTTGTCGTTAGCAAAAACCCTACTAACCTGCCGGCCACATGAAAGAGATCTCGCTGTTTCTGACCCATCTACTGACGGTTGTCGCAAAGCTGCTCGGTCCCGGTGGTGTTAAGGTCATCATCGCCGAGAAAAGTCAACGACTATAAGCCGATTCTATTTATGGAAGGCTCAGTGATATTTCGAATTATGAGTTCGCCATAGAGCAGGTCCTACCGTCTTGTGCGTCATTTGAGTAAGTGAAAATTTGTTTGTTTACTTGCCTTTACGTCGAATGTCGCTGTTGTATCACACCCGTATGACTCGTTGATCCGCGCGACAGCCGCCCGATCATGGGGTCGGAAGATTTCGGGTACATGCTGCAGGCGAAGCAGGGCGCCTACATCTTGCTCGGTAATGGCGAGGGCGGCAC
>Ga0209567_10000550_pt1 | contig 20444 bp, 17 predicted proteins | sample COG_12_FD_184756 | JGI IMG/M metagenome (GOLD analysis project Ga0209567, IMG submission 184756) | Pelagic marine sediment microbial communities from the LTER site Helgoland, North Sea, for post-phytoplankton bloom and carbon turnover... | ecosystem: Environmental > Aquatic > Marine > Neritic...
GATCTTCGGGTGCGACAGGAAAAACTCACCGACACCCGGGTCGTACGTGAACCCATCGACCTGGTCACCGGTCGAGTACACCAGCATGTTCGACGACCCATAGATCACGTAGCCCGCAGCCACGATGTCGCTGCCGGGCTGCAACAGGTCCTTTAGGGTTCCGGGCTGTCCATCCGGCGTGAGGCGACGATGGATCGAAAAGATGGTGCCGATCGACGCGTTGATGTCGATGTTGCCCGAGCCGTCGAGAGGGTCGAACTGAAGCACGTACTTCCCCTGCGGATACTCCGAAGGGATTTGAATAGGCTGCTCGACCTCTTCACTTCCCATCACGCAGACGTGCCCGCCCGCCTCGACGGTGCTCACGATCACGCTGTTGGCGAAGTCGTCGAGCTTCTGAACCTGCTCGCCCTGAACGTTCGTCGTTCCCGTGCGTCCGAGGATGCCCGAGAGCCCGGCTTTGCTGACGCGGCTGCCTATGATTTTGGCGGCCAGGCTAATCTGCTGGAAAAGCCCTGTGAAATCGCCCGTGGCTTCCGGCATGCGGCGCTGGCGGTCGAGCAGGTGCCGTTCTAGAGTCGTTCCGATGGGACTTTCGTGTGCCGGGCCTATCGATAGTGCGCTGCTCATTGCTGCCGGGCATACCAGAGCGCCCCGAGGAGCGCCAGGAGCCCCTAAATGGGGGTACCAGTCCACGGCTGTGATATTGTAAACTTACCGTGGTGGGGAAACCGTGACGAACTTCGGAAACTGGCTCGAAGCGATGCAGCGGCGACGATCGGGTATTCCGCGCGTCCGCAGCCCGCGGGGCCTTCCGGGCGTGCTCGCCCGCGGCGACCTCAGCGTCGTGTATCAGCCGATCGTATCCCTCAGCACGATGGAGCCCTTCGCGTACGAAGCGCTCGTCCGTAGTGATTCGCCGCACTGGACCAATCCGCCGCAGCTCTTCGACGAGGCGATCAAGTCCGGGTACGTCGGCGCGCTCGGCCGCTCGATTCGCGAGCTCGCCACGACCCATTGCACCGAGAAGCCGCTGTTCCTCAATGTGCACCCGAACGAGTTCGACGAGTCGTGGCTCGTTCAGCCAGACGATCCGATCTTCACACATGGCCAGCCGATCTATCTCGAGGTGACCGAGTCGGTTCCGCTGACTCACTTTGCCTACTGTCACAGCGTCCTTCGTGAGATCCGCGGCAAGGGCGTGTCGCTTGCAGTCGATGATCTCGGGGCCGGCTACTCGAACTTGAAGTATATCGTCGACCTCAAGCCGGAGGTCGTAAAGCTCGATCGAACCTTGGTTGCAGATCTTGCCGATGACCGCCGCGCGCAGGTCTTGGTTCGCCACATGGTTCGGCTCTGCCACGAGCTCGGGGCGCTCGTGGTTGCTGAAGGCATCGAGCAGGAGACCGAAATGAAAGTCGTCGTCGACTGCGGCGCTGACTTCGGCCAGGGCTACTACTTCGCCCGTCCGGCATATCCAGCACCCGGTGTCAGTGCGACGCCGCTCGCCATGATGAGCAAGGGCGCCTGAGCGTAGCGACTCAGAACGGGACGGACTGGTAGCTCACGTCACCAGCTTCGTGACCTTGGATCTCCAGGATCCCCGCCATGCGCTGGCCCTCCGGACCACGCTGCATGGAAATGACGAGATCGACCGCGCTCCCAACGAGCTGCGCGACGCAAGCGCGTTCCGCTCCGCCGCATCCCGCGGCCAGCATGAGCCCTTCGATGGCGTCCTTGGTGCTCCAGCAATGCACCCCGAGCAAGTGCCCCGGCTCGCATCCGAGCACCGCAGTCAGTGCGGTCATCGTGTCCGCACCTGCGATATCATTGATGACGAGGTGCTCCGCCTGTAGGCGTGTCCCGTGCTCGATCGCTTCACCGAGCGATATGCCCGAATCGGCAGCGGTCAACGAGATCATGCGGTCCCGGTCGATGTCGAGATCGGGGACTGCCTCGATCGCGACCGTATTCTCTGTTTCGGGCAGCTCGCGCGCGAGGGCCGACATCACCTCGGTCACGCCAGAGCCGCGGGGACCCGCAACGACGATGTTGCGGCACTCGGCGACGGCCTTCGCCAAATACGTGGCGGCGTCCGTGCTCATCCAGCCCGTTTCGGCCAGTTGCTCGAGCGACTTACCGCTGCGAACGCGGATCTCGATCACGGGACCCTTCATCACGAGAGGCGGCTGCATGATGGTCAGCCTCGGACCGAACGAGAGCCGTCCATGAAGAACGCTTTGCGCTTCGAGCACTTGGCCGCTCTCGGCAGCGAGTCGCCGCGCCACCCGGCGCAGTGCGCGGTCGGAGGAGAACTTCAGCGATGCGGCTTCGAGACCTTCGCCCCTGTCGACGAACACATGCGAGGGGCCGTTCACCACGACGGTACGGACCGACTCGTCGGACAGAACGTCATCGAGCGCCCCCAAGCCCACCGCTTCGTGCAGCGCAATGTGCGCGACCTGACGCATGTCGATCTCAACGTTCACCGAGCCATCGGTCTGCATCGAGAGGAACGTTTCGGCGATTGCGGCGCGCGCGGCAGACCAGCGTTCCTGATTCTTGATCGCGGCCGGGTCGACGTTCTCGATGTCCATCCGCTGGGCCAGGCGGCTCAACAGGGAGCTAAGCGGGTCGGCGACCGGAATCCCGGTCTCGGTCTTGGCGGGAAGCTGCGGCTCGCCCGTCTCCCGGCGTTCGATCCGCGGCGGCATGCTCGTCGCTCCGGGATCGTTTGGCCTCGGCGTTCTGGGGTCCGAGGGCATCGGGCGGCGCGTGCCCAGCGAACGCCGGACCGGCATCGAGCTTTGCGCCGGTATGGAGCTCTCGGCCGGCATCGGGCGTTCGGCCGGCATCGAGCTCTGCGGCGGCATCGGTTGCTTGGCGGGCAGTGGCGGCGGTTCCGAAACACGTGGGGCGGAGCTTGCTCGCTCCGAGCCGCCGTTCGCAGGGCGCAGCGTGATGATGAAGTCGGCAATGTAGATCTTGTCGCCCTGCTTCAACGACTGCGGCGAGTTGATCTTGCGACCATTGACCCAGGTTCCGTTGGTGCTGTTGAGGTCGACGACGACCGCTTGGTCGCCCTTTAGAGTCAATCGAGCGTGCTGCTTAGAAACATTGCGTTTCGAAAGGACGATGTCGTTGCCGTGGACGCGTCCGACGGTCAGCTCGGGCTTCGAAAAATCGAGCGTCCGCTGAACGCCCCCCTCATCCGTGATCACGACCGCGTACATATCCCCACTGCATTCAAGAGGTGACGCCGCCTCGCGTCAAGTGATTGCCAATTCTCGCCCCGCCGGCTGAGATCGCCTCCCGCGGCTCGCTCCGTCGGCTCGCTCGCGAAATCTAAGAAATGATTGATGATTTCGGCCTCTGCAGCACCATCTAGGACCGATTAGGGTTAAAAAAACCATGCACTCCGGCTGGAATCGGTACCACCGGACGGGTCAACTGGGGTAGCTTACGCCGCATGCCGGGAGGGTTTCTAATTGTTGAGGACGAGCCGACTCTTGCTCGGACTCTTGCTCGTACATTCGGGCGTCACGGACCCTGCGAAGTCGTGCACAGCATGGCGGCGGCCCGCGACCAGCTGGAGAGCCAGCCCGAATGGACTGGCGTCGTCTTGGACCTGATTCTGCCTGACGGATACGGCTTGGATCTCCTCGCAGAGATCCGGCAGATCCATGGTGAGCTTCCTGTGCTGGTTCTGACCGGTGAGCTCAATCGTGATGTAGTCAACAAAGTTCAGACGATGCGAGGCGAGTACGTCTGCAAGCCCGCTTCTGCGGACAACCTCAATCCGTTCATCCAGCGGGCGCTCGCGCAGGAGCGGGTGGACGACGCGGCGATCGGTCAGCGTATCGAGCACCTGGCCCGGCAGCTGAAGCTCACCCGCCGCGAGACCGAGCTCTTGACGCTTTCGGTCGACGGCCTTTCTCGCAAAGAGCTCGCCGACGCGCTTGGCGTGGCGGAGAACACGGTCAAGGCTCAGATTCGGTCGCTTCTCAAGAAGAGCGGCGCACGAAGCCTGGCAACGCTGGCACAAAAGGTCATCAAAGGCGCGACGCGCGACACCGTGCCGCCTGGTGAACCCACCAGCCCTGCTGAAGGCTAGCGGAGCCCACGCTTAGGACGGCCGATATGCTGGTGACTTCGAGCACATATCGGGCGGCCGCGAGCACGGCCGTGGCTTTGTTGGCGGCGCTTACCGGGTGCACCGACAAGGAACCGATGGCCGAGCCGCCTGAGTTCGAGCATGCGCCCGAGCTCGTGGAAGCGCCGGATCCTTACGTGCACACGCCCTCCCGTTTTGGCGTCGTGCCTCTTCATGCCGGGTTCAGCCCCGACCCGAGGGTGGTGGGTGGCACAGCCATCGGCGAGATCCGGGCCAAGTCGATTCACCGCAAGTGCAAGGGGTGGGTGTCCAAGACTCCGGACTATCTACTCGACGCGGACACCGCCTTTTTCAAGCTCCACGTGCTGGGGCGTTCGCGTTCGGACGTGCTGCTCGTCGTGCGAACGCCCGACGGCAGGGTGCTGTGCAACGACAACCGCAACGGCACGAAAGACCCGATGCTCCGTTCCGATTTTCCCATGGGCACGACTCAGATATGGATCGGAGTTCGAGAGGAAGGTGGGAAGGCCGACTACCGACTTGGTTTCTCCGAGGTGAAGTGGCAGTCGTCCTCGATTCCGCTACCCGACCTCGATTAGGGCTCGCGACGCCGCCACAGCGCCAGACGCTCTTTGCCTTCGCGCCCCGGGTGCGTGTGCTCCACCTCGGCGGTGTCGAGCTCTTCGAATGCATCTTCGACGTAGGTGCGCACCATCTCGGTGTTGATGGGCCACGGAGGGCCCGCCCTTTCGGAGATTGGGTCTTCGAACGGGAAGAGCAGGGTGGCGAGCACACCGGCCGGCTCGACGAGGCGCTTCATGGTCTGGCTCCACGCGCTCCGTTGGTCCGGATCGAGTGCGCAGAAGAAGGTGTAGTCCCAGACAAAATCGAAACCGCGTGCCGGCGCATAGGAGAAGAAATCGGTCACTTCGTAGACGACGCTCCCCGGAAGACTCGGATGCTCGGCCAGGAATGCCGTGCGCGCGTCGTCAGAAAGGTCGATGCCGACGACCTCTCGATCCTCCCTGGCAAGCGTGGCCAGGTCGTACCCGGTGCCGCAGCCGGGAACGAGAACGCGACCGCTGGGCACGGCGCCACGATCGAGCAAACCCCGGAGGGCAGGCGGAGAAGCGCCCGCGTCCCATGGGGTAACCCCCGCCTTCCAAGCCTGTCGCCAATCTACCGGTGCCATTTGTGTCCTTCAGTCGATGAGCCCCGCCGCCTTGGCCGCTTCGCGCGCGACCGGGAGCACCGTATCGTATGCGGCCGCGTTGCACGCCAGGATACCATTGCGGTTGCGCATGTCGGCACCGCCATAGCGGTATGGGTCTCCTGCCAAATCCGTGAAGCGTCCGCCCGCCGCCTTGAGGACCGCCTCCGGCCCGCACGCGTCCCACATGCTCGACTTGTCAGCAATGTGCACGTAGAGGTCGGCTTTGCGCTCAGCGATGAGACCGGCCTTGAGCCCAACGGAGCCGCTGGTCGTTTCCTGCTTGATTCCAAGTCGGGTGACGACCTCGCCGACCGCTCGGTTGCGGTGCGAGCGAGACACCACGAGCTTCAAATCGGCGGGGTTGGCGATGGTGCTCACCCCGAGCGCCCTCCGCACACCACGCTCCTCGAGATAGGCCCCGTCACCGACGACGCCGGCGTAGAGCTTGTCGTTGTCCGGTCGGTACACGACTCCGGCGGTGGCGACACCATCGATGGCCAATCCGAGCATGACGGAGAACTCACCATTTCTCGCCACGAACTCCTTCGTGCCGTCGAGCGGGTCGACGTACCAGCAGCGCCCGCCCTGGAGCGCGTCGCTCCAGTCTTCGGTTTCCTCTGCGACGATGCCGTCCCCGGGAAAGGCCTTGTGGAGCTCATGGACGATGTACGTGTTGGCTTTGGTGTCGGCCTCGGTCACAGGGTCGGCTTCGGCTTTGTAGGCGACGCGGAAGTCCGTCGCGTAGACCTCCATCAAGATTTCGCCGGCCTGCCGCGCGATGCGGGCGGCCTCTGCGATCTCTCGGTCCAACATGCCGGGCCTCTACCACGAGACGATGGCCGCGCCACCGGTCACTTCGCGATGCGCTGCGACAATTGTGAAAGGAGCGAGCTGACCTCGTCTACGCTCCGGAGCAATGTAGCTGACGCGGACGGAGTGCCCCGTTGCTCCTCCGAGCAAACGAACGCACCGACGCCATGTTCCTCTGCGAATTCGATCGCAGGGAAATCGGTGAGATCATCGCCCGCGAAGAAAACAGACTTTGCCCCGGAGCGCTCGAAGATCTCCCGAAGCGCGCTTCCCTTGTCGTGACGTACGGCCTCGGCTTCGCACAATGCTTTCCCGCGCCGCACGTGCAGACCGAGGCTCTGCGCGAGCTCGTCTGCTTCTCGAAGGAGTTGGTCAGCGCGGTCTGGGTCGCTCGAGGCGACTCCCCGGACGTGCACCGCGACGGCCTGGGGCTTGTATTCGATAAAAGCATCGCGCGCATGGGTGTCCGCCCACTGCCGGAATCGGCCGAGCGCCTCCCGTTGCTCGGTGGTGAGCTCGGGTCGCGAAGGTGTTTGCCCAGGGGCCAAGACCACTCCGCCGTGCTCGACCGCCCGCCATACGCCGTCGAGCTGCTCCATCCGCGAAAGCGAGCCCAGGTCGCGGCCAGTGATCAGCGCCAGCTCCACCGTGGGCGCGCCGGCTAGCGCGGCCAGCACGGAGCGAGTTGGCTCGGGGATCTCCGCGAGATCCGGATTGCGCACGATTGGCGAGAGCGTACCGTCGACGTCGAGCGCCACGAGCAGGGGTCGCTCGAGCCTCAGAAGCGTTTCGAGGAGCGACTCGACGTGGCTCACCGGCCCTCCAGAGCGGCGAGGTAGCGATCAGCCCAACGGTGCACGTCGAGCCGCATGACTTCGGCGCGCATGGAGCGCATCCGTTTGCGCTTCTCGGAGGTTTTCATCGTGAGCGCGCGATGAATGGCGTTCGTGGTCGCTTCGACGTCGTAGGGATTGACGAGCACTGCACCCTTGAGGTGCTTCGCTGCACCCGCGAACTCGCTCAGGATCAGCACGCCATCTTCGTCGGTTCGAGCCGCGGCGTACTCGTGCGCCACGAGGTTCATGCCGTCGCGCAGCGGTGTCACCAAGGCGACATCGGCCGCGCGGTAATGCGCGAAGAGTGCTCGTTGGCTCAGGTTACGGTAGAGGTAGTGAATCGGAACCCGGCCGGTCTCCGCGTAGCGCCCGTTGATGTCGCCCACCATGCGGTCGATCTCTTCCTTGAGGTCGGCGTAGGCTTTCACGTCGGTGCGGCTCGGAACCATGATTTGGATCAGCGCGTACTGCGTGCGTGCGGATTTGTCGCGGCGAAGCAGGCGCTCGAAGGCAGCGAGCCGTTCGGGAATCCCCTTGGTGTAGTCGAGGCGGTCCACGCCGAGGATCAGCCGGCGGTTCGCCATCGTTTGACGGATTCGTTCGACCTCACGCTCGAGATCCGGGTCGATCGCGAGTGCCTGTAGGTCGTCGACCGGGATTCCGATTGGGGCGGCGATCGTCTTCACCTTCCGGCCGCGATACTGGATCACGCCACGCGAGATCCGGTGGGGCGTGAAGCGCTCGACGCACTGGCGGAAGTGCTCGGCGTACTCCGGAAGATGGAACCCGAGGATGTCGGCTCCGAGCAGCCCTTCGAAGATCTCCTCGCGCCACGGCAGGATGCCGAACGTGTCCGGCGGAGGCCAAGGGATGTGGCAGAACCAGCCGATTCGAGCCTTGGGGCGCTTCGCCCGCACCATGCCTGGCACGAGCATGAGGTGGTAGTCCTGGACCCAAATCAGGTCGCTCACCCCGCTCGTCGATAGGGTGGTGTCGGCGAACTCCTGATTGGCGTTCACGTAGCTCGACCAGGGCGCCTCGCCAACTTGGATCGTCGGCTCGAAGCCATGGAGCAAGGGCCAGAGCACCGAGTTGGAAATACCTTCGTAGAACCCCCGCTGCTCGGCCCGCTTGAGCGAGACGTGCGCGAGGTCATATGCAAGATGGGGCGCTGGAACCGTGACCGAGTCGAAGTCTTTGGCGGGCTTCGCGCTCACCCAGACCCCGCCGCGCTTCTGCAGCACCGGGTCGAGTGCGGTCACCAAGCCACCGGCTGCGCGGACCCAACGTTCTTGTCCCCGGGTGGCTTCGTGCCGATACGGGCCGCGGTTCGATACCACCACGAGCTTTCGGCTCTTTCTCACCATCGAGCCCCATTGTAGTCTGCAAGACCTGATGGACCCAGCGCAGTTTCTTCAAGGCCGCACCCGCGAGACCGAGATTCGCCGCGACGCGCGCGGCCGCTGGTTCAACGGACAGGACCCGATCGAGCATCCGAACCTGACGCGTTCTTTCGATAGCTGGGTCGACCGCGCCGAAGATGGACGTTTCTGCCTGAGCAACTCGATCAACTGGGCGTACGTCGAAATCGAGGGGCCCGCGTATTTCGTGAAGGACGTCGAGCTGGCCGGCGACGGGGTCGGTTTACTCCTTTCCGGGGACCTTCGGGAGCCGCTCGATCCGGCCTCGCTCCGCCAGGGACCCGAGGGCGCGCTCTGGTGCGTCGTTCGTGAGGGCCGATGCCCAGCCCGGTTCGACAACCATGCCGTCAGCAAAATGAGCGACTCGATCCGCGAGGACGAAGACGGGGTGTATGTCCTTATCGGCGGAGAAAAGGTGCGGCCGCCGGAGATCGGCGATCCACTTTCACTCGGCCTCGGAAAGCGCTAAGGCACCGGCGTGTCCCGACGTGAGCTCATCGCCACCATCATCGTGGCCGCGATTGCATTTCCTCTGATCTTCATCTTCACGGGCGCCGTGGCGGATGCCCGCGCACGCTCGCGCGAGGCTCCGTTCAGGGCGCTCCTCGGCAACGCTCGCTTCGAGCAGCTGATGGACGGCCAAGGTGGCGTTCCCCACTACCTGGGCGCCTCGCTCCGCGCTCCCGACTTCGCCCTTCCCGAGCAGGGAGGCGGTGAATGGAAGATGTCCGAGCAGCGAGGCAAGGTCATCGTGATGAACTTCTGGACGGTGACCTGCCGGCCCTGCATCCAGGAGATGCCAACCATCGAGCTTCTTGCCGAGATCGTCGAGGACTGGGGCGACGTCGAGGTCGTTGCCATCTCGACCGACCGCAGCTGGGAAGAAGCGCAGACGATCATCCCCCGGACCTCGCGCATCACGAGCCTCCTCGACGTGGAGCGCGAGGTCGTGACGGAGCAGTTCGGCACCAACCTCTTCCCCGAGACCTGGATCATCGACGCCAACGGAGTCGTGCGCTTTCGGTTCGACGGCGCGCTCGACTGGTCGGACCCCGTCGCGCTGGATCTGATTCGCGCCTATCGCTGAGGGTTCAGGTCTCCGACAGGAGATGGCGTGACACCCAGACGCCGAAGCCGACGAATAGGAGGTCGAAGGCCGTGAGGATGCGCATCCAACCGAGGATCTCGGCCGTCGTGGCCCCAGCGAAGAGCTCGCGTGTCGCCACGGCGGACGCGAGGAGGGCAGGAGCGACCAATGGGAAGACCAGCACGCTGAGCATCAGATCGCGGGCCCGGGTGCGGATCCCCACAGCGGAAAACAGCGAGGCGGTCGACACGAACCCAACCGAGCCGAGGAAGATCAGCGCGAGGAGCGGCAGCATGATGCCGCTCGCCTCGATCTGGAAGAAGATCAAGCACAGCGGGACGAGCAAGAGCTCGATCACGAAGAGCAGGACCAGGGCGCTGATCGTCTTGCCGATGTAGATGGACGCGCGCGGAATCGGTGCCAGCAGCAGCGCAAACACGGCGTCGTTCTCGCGCTCCAGCGCCCAGCTTCGGCCGATCAGGAGAATTCCGCAGAAGAGGATCGAGATCCAGAGCACGCCCGGGGCGACGTTCGGCGAGCTCACCGGGTCGGTGTAGAACGCGAGTGAGCCCAGGGTCACGACCAGGACGGCAAAGAGCCCGGTCGAGGTGAGGATCTCCTTCGTGCGGACCTCGAGCTGCAGGTCCTTGAGCGCGACCAACAATGCGGCGCGAAGCGTGCTCATGCTTCGGGCTCCACGATTCGACCCCGGTCCATGTGAAGAACGCGGTCGGCCACCTGGCTCGCGAACTTCGCTTCGTGTGTCACGACGATCACGATCGCGCCTTCTTGTTTCTCTTGCTCGATCAGCCCGACGACCGACGCGGTGGACTTCACATCGAGGCCGGTCGCGGGCTCGTCCATCAGCAGCAGACGAGGCTCGTGGAGCAGCGCGCGCGCGATCGACACGCGCTGCGCTTGCCCCCGAGAATAGGTACGCACTGGCCTATCCCAGTACTCGCCGAGGGAGAGGGCTTCGCAGAGATCGGTGGCGCGCTTCTCCGCGTAAGGGATGCTTTGCAGCTTGGCAGCGAGCAGGAGATTCTCGTGGCCACTGAGGCCAGGGTAGAGCTGGAGCTGATGCGCGACGAAGCCGATGCGACCCCGGAGGCCATCGGCGCGCGAGACGCCGTATTTCCCATACCGGATCTCTCCTCGCGTCGGGTATGCGAGCATCGCGAGAAGCCAGAGCAGCGTCGACTTGCCGGAGCCGTTCGAGCCCTGGATGACGGTGACGCTCCCGGCGCTGAAGCTCAGGTCCACGCCGGCCAGCGCGAGCGTCGGCCCGTAGGACTTGGTCAGGCCAGCGACCGAGACTTCTTCAAAATCGAGCTTCACCGGTCCGCACTCTAGAACAAGTCTCGCACAATGCCGTCAAGTTTCAGCCAGCGGTCCTGCGGAACGCGGAGCCAGTCTCCGACCTGCTCCAGGTTACCAGTCTCGATGGCGCGTTCGATCTCCCGCTCGCGGCCAGCCTGCGGGTCCCGGCCAGCTCTCGTTTCTGTCTCGCTCAGATTCATGCCGTCGACAGTGCGCAGCCCGAGCATCAAGGCCTCACGAATGATCTCTTTGGGGCCCAGCTCCTCGACTTCCGCTTCGAGCGTTCGTTGCGCGAGGTACCGCTGGGGGTTGGGGTCATTTCGCCATCGCGTCGCGCGCCCCTGTCCCTGATCGAGACAGCCGACGGCCGCGGCGCCGAGTCCCACATAAGCGCCGCCCCGCCAATAGTGAAGATTGTGGCGAGACTCCTCTCCCTCGGCCGCGTAGTTCGACACCTCGTAGTGCGTCCACCCGAGGTCCGTGAAGCACTGCTCGGCATACTCGAACAGATCCGCGTACTGCTCCTCGGGGGCGACCCGAAGCTTCCCGGCGCGGTGCAGTGAGCCGAACATGGTTTTCTCCTCGACGGTGAGGGCGTAGGCGGACACGTGGCGAACTCCCGTCTCGGCGATGCGCGCGATGTCTTCTCCGAGCTCCTCGAGCGTCTGGCCCGGCATCCCGAACATCAGGTCCGCGCTCACTCGGGGCATCTCCCGGGTCGCCTCTTCGAGCGCGGCCACTGCCCGCTCCGAGTCGTGCAGCCTTCCGAGAAAGCGCAAATGTAGATCGCGCAACGACTGCACACCGATCGACAGGCGGCCTACGCCGGCTTCGCGAAGGAGGGCTGCGTTCTCCTGCGTCAGCGAGCTTGGGTTGCATTCCACGGTGACCTCGAGATCGTCGTCCACGCGGTCGAACGCGCCGGTGATTCCCCGGAGCGTTCGCCGCAACGCGTTCGGTCCCCAGAGCGATGGCGTCCCACCACCGAAGAAGATCGACTTGAGCGCGCGCCCTTGCAGATCCGGGGCGCGAGCGTCGAGCTCACGCAGCACAGCGTCGGCGTACTCTTCGTGGGGCAAGGCTTTTGCGCGGATCGGCTCGGTCGCGAAGTCGCAGTAGGGGCACTTTCGCGCGCACCAGGGGAAGTGGATGTAGACCGAAGTCGATGTGGGTTCGCTTGACATGCGGGGCGCCGGGCAGGAGGTATACTCCGCTTCTTGGAGCTGGTCGCTGATGACCCTGCCGGTGTTTCCATCGCTACGAATAACAGCTGACGCGCTGATCCCTCAGGGCGCGTTCGCCGAGGCCCAGGCCGCTTTTCTGAAGCCGGACCCGGAGCTCGTCGCGCGGCTGACCGCACTGCTCCGCGAGAAGAACGCCGGCGTCGTGGCTCACTTCTACATGGACCCGGAGCTGCAGGGTGTGCTCTCCGCCTGTGATTGGCCGCATATCCACGTCTCCGATTCGCTTGCGATGGCCGACCGCGCGATTGCAATGGCTGAGCAGGGCGTTCGCACAATTGCCGTTCTCGGCGTCGACTTCATGAGCGAGAACGTCCGCGCGATGCTGGACGCGTCTGGGTATGCGCACATCCCGGTCTACCGGGCCGCGACGGATCCGATCGGCTGTTCGTTGGCCGAGTCCGCAGAGGCTCCGGCGTATGGCGCGTACCTCGCGGAGGCGGCGGAGACGCCGCGCTCGCTGCACGTGATCTACATCAACACCAGCCTGGTCACCAAAGCAAAGGCCCAGGCGATCGTGCCCACGATCACCTGCACGTCCTCGAATGTCGTGCGGACGGTCCTGCAGGCCGCAGCGCAGATCCCGGGCGTCCACATCTGGTTCGGCCCGGACACCTACATGGGTGACAACCTCGCGCACATGTTCCAGAGCCTCGCCGAGATGCCCGACGAGCAGATTCGCCATCTGCATCCGGCGCACGATCAAGCCTCGGTTCGCTCGCTCCTCCCCCGGTTTCATTACTTCAAGCAGGGGACCTGCATCGTTCACCACATGTTTGGCCGTGAGGTCGTCGAGCTGGTCCGGCAGAGCTATCCCGATGTCTTCGTCACCGCGCATCTGGAGGTGCCCGGCGAGATGTTCGAGCTCGGCTTGCAAGCGCAGAGCAAAGGAAATGGGGTCGTTGGCTCGACGTCGAACATCCTGGCGTTCGTTTTGGGCAAAGTCGATGAGGCGATCGCGCGCGGCGACCAGGTCAATCTGAGATTCATCCTCGGCACGGAGGCTGGCATGATCACCCCGATCGTCCGGCAGGTGCAGGCGCAGCTCCGTGACTACGCCTCCGAGGGTGGTGCTGAGCTGTCGGCCGAGATCATTTTTCCCGTGGCTGGCGAAGCGATCGCGCAGGACGAGCAGAGCGGGCTCGGGGTCGTGCCGGGCGTTGCGGGCGGTGAGGGCTGCTCCACGGCAGGCGGCTGCGCGACCTGCCCATACATGAAGATGAACTCGCTTCATGCGTTGTTCGGGCTCCTCGAGCGCGTCGACGCCGATCCTCTCTCCAACCTGGTCCCCTTCGAGCCGCGCAAGTACGTGCAGGAGATCCGGGGACGGACGGTCGCCGATCTCGGCGGCGAGCCGATCCTGCACATGCGCGCGTTTCAGCGCGGAGGGGAGCTGCCCGAAGCCCTGGTGAGCGATGTGCTGAGCCGAGCCGCCGAGCAGGCCGGCTCCGAGGATTGAGCTGTAACCGCCCTTTTTCTTGGGTCTTCGGACGGAGCTTGACCGGGGAGCCAGCATACTTATGTTGCACGCGCCCAACAGCATGCAGTCGTGATGTCCAAGCCTGATTACTACGAAGTTCTCGAAGTCCACCGCGAAGTTACGACGGTCGAGCTCAAAAAGGCCTATCGCAAGAAGGCCCTCGAGCACCATCCGGATCGCAACCCGGACAACCCCGAAGCGGAGGAAGAATTCAAAGTGTGCGCCGAGGCGTACGCCGTGCTGAGCGACCCGCAGAAGCGGCAGATGTACGATCAGTTCGGGCACGCGGGTTTGGGCGGTGCTGGTGGGCCGGGGTTCGGCGACATCGGCGACGTGTTCAGTCAGTTCCAAGACATCTTTGGAGATCTCTTCGGCGGAGGCGGGGGTTTTGGCTTCGGAGGGTTCGGCCGGCAGCGCCGCGATCCGAATGGGCCGGCACGCGGCGCAGACATCCGTACCGACGTGAGCTTGTCGCTTCGCGAGGCGGCGTTCGGGGCCGAGCGTGAGATCGACCTTTCGCACCCGTCGCCCTGCGAAGCGTGCAGTGGGACCGGCGCAAAGAACGGCGAGCTCGAGGGCTGCGCAACCTGCGCAGGGCGCGGCCAGGTCGCGCGCGCGCAAGGCGCGTTTGTGATGACCACCACGTGCCCGACCTGTCAGGGTCGAGGGTCGCGGGCCAAGGAAGCATGTGAGGAGTGCGACGGCGGCGGCCAAGTCGACGTCGAACGTGTCGTGAAGCTCACGATCCCGGGTGGGGTCGACACCGGCCAGAGCCTTCGATTGAGCGGCCGAGGTCAGGAGGGCGTGCGCGGCGGACCTGCTGGTGACCTCTACGTGACCGTGCACGTCGAGCCGGACGAAGACTTCCAGCGGGAGGGCTTCGACCTCGTGCACCGCCTCGACGTGACGTTTCCGCAGGCGGCTCTCGGCGCCAAGGTCGAGGTGCCCGCGCTCGAAGAGGACGAAAACGCGACGCAAACCATCAAAATCCCCTCCGGCACTCAACCCGGCGAGACCTTGATCGTTCGCGGCGGAGGAATACCGCGTCTCAATGGCCGCGGGCGTGGCGACCTGGTTTGCGTGGTCGCGGTCGAGGTGCCCAAGCGCTTGTCTCGTGAGCAGAAGCGCCTTTTGAAGGACCTTGGCCGCACTTTTTGACGAGTCTTGAGAAGCGCTGGAGATCAGCACTCCTCCGGGTGTAGGCTACCCGTCTGATGCAACCTCTCACCGGACTCGATTCTTCATTCCTCTATCTCGAGGACGCCCATCAACCGATGCACGTCGGGAGCGTCCTGGTGTTCGAGGGGTCGATGAACTTCGAAAGCTTTCGCGAGACGATGGCCGCGCGTGTTCATCTAGTGCCACGGCTGCGGCAACGCCTCGTCATGGTGCCGTTCGGAATCGGCAAGCCTTACTGGGTGGAGGACCCCGGCTTCAACCTCGACATGCATTTGCAGCACGTGGCTCTTCCGAGCCCCGGAAGTTGGAAAGAGCTTCGCGGGCTTGCCGCGAGGATCTTCAGTGTGCCTCTCGACCGCAGCCGGCCTCTTTGGGAGATGACGCTGGTCGAAGGGCTCGACCAGATTGCTCAGGTGCCGCCCGGCTCTGTTGCGGTGATCAACAAGGTGCACCACGCGGCGATTGACGGTGTTTCCGGTGCCGACATGATGAGCGTCCTGCTCGACCTGACCAAGGAGCCCAAGGCTTTTCGTCCGCCCCCACCTCGCGCGGTTGCGCCGGTGCCGAACGAGCTCGAGGTGCTCTCGCACACCGCTCGCAAGATCATGGGCAAGCCCAGCGAGATCAAGAGGGTGACTGCGGAGATCAGCGACGCTCTTCGCGCCGCAGCCAAGGTCCGGGACAAGGGCGTCGAGGTGCCGCCCGTTCCGATGACTGCACCGCCCACGTCGATCAACCACACGATCACCGGGCAGCGGATCTGGAACACGGCACTCCTCGAGCTCGACCGCGTCAAAGCGATTCGGAAGGTCACCGGCTGTACCTTGAACGACGTGGTGGTCGCGATCTGCGCCGGGGCGCTTCGCCGCTATCTCGATGAGAAGGGCGAGCTTCCAGACAGACCGCTGATCGCGATGATCCCCGTTTCGACACGCGGAGCCGACGAGCGCGGCAAGATGGGAAACAAAGTCTCAGCCATGTTTCTCGACATCGCGACCGATGTGGCCGACCCGGTCGAACGCCTGAACGTCATCAAGGAGCATACGCAGGGCGGTAAGGCCTTCGAGAAAGCAGGCGCGACCCGGGCCTTCGTCGACCTCTGGGACTTCATTCCGTTCGGCCTGGCCAATCGCGTTCTTCGTCTCTACTCCCGGTTTCGTGTCTCTGAAATGCACAACCCGGTGTTCAATCTCGTGATCACCAACGTGCCTGGGCCGCAGGTCGACATGTACATGGCGGGCCACAAGCTCCTGGCCACCATGGGAATGGCCCCACTGGTCGACGGCATGGGGCTGCTGATCACGGTGCTCAGCTACAACGGCGTGCTTTCGATCAGCCCGACCTCTTCGCCTGCGGTCATGCCCGACTTGGACGTCTTCACTCGTTACTTGCGCGAGGCGGCCAATGAGCTCGAAGCTGCGGTGCTTCCACACCAGGAGCCGGATGCTGAAGCCGAGGGCACCGATGCGCTGGCTGCAGCCGAGATGACGGCGGCATTCGTGAACCAAATGAGGTCCACGCTGAAGCAAGCCCCTGGCGACCGTTCGCTCGGTGAGGGGAAGTTTCAGCTGAGGATTACTGGCGCCGACGAGAAGAGCTGGATGATCGATCTGGGAGACCGAAGCGTCACCGAGGGCAATGGACGGCCAGCCGATGCCACGCTGACCATTCGCGCTTCGCATCTCGCCGAGATTCTGCGCGGCAACCTCGATCCGCAAATCGCGTTTGTGCAGGGCAAGCTCCGGGTCGACGGCGACATCAACCGAGCGATCGAGTTTGGCGCGCTCTTGCCCAAAGTGGTCGCCTAGGGCGCTTTGGTTAGCGCGCGCTGAACCGCTGCGGCCCGCTGGTTGCGGGAAGCTTCGGGCGAAGCTCTGGGAGCTGCTCATCCGCGAGCCACTGGTAGACGCCGTAGGTTTGCAGCACGCGGCGCGTATACCGGCGCGTCTCGTCGTACGGAATCTCCTCGATGAACACGTCGAGGGGACGCGCGGCGTCTTCCTGGAGCCAACGGCGGACCGCGCCTTCGCCGGCGTTGTATGCCGACGGCACCAGAGCAGGGTTCTCGTTCAAGCGGCTCCAGAGCCAGGCCATGTAGCGCGCACCGATCTTGAGGTTGACCGAGGGCTTCTTGAGTGTGCGCGGGGTGGCCTTCTCGCCGACCTCGCTCGCAAAGCGCTTTGCGGTGGGCATGATCAGCTGAACCAGCCCATAGGCCTTGGCCCAGGACACGACCTCGGGGTCGAACGAGCTTTCCTCGCGCGCGATCGCGCGGACGAACGACGGCGGGATCCCTTCGTCGCCCGCCACATCTTCGATCAGCGGTGAGAATGCCTGCGGGTAGGTGGCCTCCCAGATCAACCTGCCTTCGCCCTTCGGCAGCAGGCCCTCGAAGTCCTCGAAGTGCGCGCGGATGACACGGCTCAGCCTCGTCTCCGCACCCGCGTGTTGCAGCAGCACGGCACCCACGACCGCCATCTCGGGGTCGACGTCACTGCCAAGCATGTGGAGCCTGGACATTTCGGACGAGGCGTAGGTGACCTCGTTGACGGCCAGCAGCTCCACCATCCGGTCGAACGCCGGGTCGTCGAACTCATCGCGCCATGCAAACACCATCCGCGTTGGCTCGTCGCCCGAGCGCATTTCGTCGAGCATGGCCTTCGCCCGTTGCGGCACGATCTCGCTCAGGCGCCAAAGCGCCTGCTGCGCGTAGTAGCGCAGCGGCCAACGTTTGACGATCTCTTCGTAGGCTTCCACGGCATCAATGCGCCGGCCCATCATGAACAGCGCGCGGGCGCGCCAGTAGTTGGCCCGGCCCGTGATGCCTTCTTGGCGTTCGTCGCCGCCACGTGTCACGAGCTCGTCGAAGCGGTCGTACGCACCATCGTAGTTGCCGTCACGAAGCTGGACCCAGCCCAACTTGAACAGGGCGCGGGGCCACATGTCGCCTTCGGGGTAGCGCTTTGGAATCGAAGCCAGGCGCACGAGGGCCGCCTTTTGCTTACCGTTTTCGAGCTCGGAGAGGGCGGCTCGGTAGCTCGAGTCGTCGGCGAGACTGTGGGCAGGAGCTTCCGCCTCCAGCTTCTCGTACTGCCGAATCGATTCGTCCCACTGGCCGATGCGGGCGTAGGCGCGCGCCGCGTAGTAACGGGCCCAGGCGCGCGTATCGGGGTCGATCTGCGAGCACTTGTTGGCTACCTCGCGCATGACAGGAGCGCCGCGCGTGCGTTCGCGGTCTTGCAAGAGCGCGCGGCCCTGCTGGTAGCGGGCCTTGCACCAGACCACCGAGCCCGTCTTGAGTTGCCTGATCAGTTTGCCGAATAGCCGTTCGGCTTCTCGATATCGCTTTGCGTCGTAGAGGGACTCGGCTTTGTCGAGGCTCTGTTGCATGCGCGGACGCACGGCCCGCGTGCTTGCCAAAGCAGGGGGCTTGCCGTCCACGCGGATCTCGAGGTGTGCGCCGGATGCGCTCGAGCCGCCCGTGCGGGTTTCGATCGAGCGCGCGCGATCGCCGCCCGCCCAGTTGTCCGTTAACGATGCGACGATCTGTGCCGCCGTCGCCGGGTCCTGCCTCTCGAGAAGGGATGCTCGCTTCAACTTGGCCCAGCGCGCGAGCGGATGGTTGAAGGTACCGAGCGTGTCGAGGTGGGCAAGCGCGATGCTGTTGTACCCCTCGTCGAGCGCAGCGACGGCGGCCAACCAGTGGAGCCGACCTTTGTCTCGCGCGCCGGCGCTCGGTAGGGCGGCTTCTGCGACCTCGAGCGCCTTGCCCGGATTGTCCTTGTCGAGTTGCTTGCGCACCTGCATTACCGTCGACTTGTCGGACAGTTCGACGATGACCGGGTCGAGGACCTTCGGCGGTGGCGCCGGAGCCTCGGCCACGACGGGCGCCGGCTCGCTCGGCGGGGGCCACACTTCGCGGCGCACGTTGCTCTGCTGATGGCACGCCACCAGCAGCCCGATACACATCGCGAAGGGCCAAATCCGCTTCATCTAACGAACCCTAGTGAGTCGGCCCCAAGCGGGCAAGTTCCCCCGTAAGGTCGACGCTTTGCGTCGTCCAAAGGGCTTCGCCCCAGCGCGCGCCGGATCGCCGTTTGCGGGTGTGCGTGATAGGGGGAGGGGGCGTGAGCTATAGCTTTCAGATTGGGGTCCGGTATCTTCGCTCCAAGAAGCGCGCCACCGTTTCGATGATCACCCTGATCTCGATCATCGGCGTAGCCCTGGGAGTTGCAGCTCTGCTGGCTGTCCTCTCGATCACGACCGGCTTCGAAAAGGCCTTCCGCGACAAGGTGCTCGGCGTCAACGCACACGTCCTGGTCCTGAAGTACGGCCGCGAGTTCCGAGACTACCGAGACGTGCTCGCCACCGTCGGCGAAATGCCCGAAGTCGCCGGCATCGCTCCCTTCTCGATCAACGAAATGATGCTCACCAAGGGCGAACGCCGAGCCGTAGTCCTGGTAAAAGGCGTCACCCCCGAAGGCCTCCAAACTGTCCTCGACCTCCCCCAGCAGATGATCGCCGGCAACCTAGAAGGCCTCCGCCGCCCAGGCTCCGTCCCCACGCCAACCGCCGCCCCAAAACCCAACGAAGACTGGCAATGGCTCCGCGACATCCGCGACGGCAAACCAGAAATAGGGGACAGTCAGCTTGTTCGGCCGGACGCCTCCGGCGGCAGTTCGTCCCGCCCCACCACCCCCACACTATCGCCTAGGGTTAAAGACGGCGACAAGCCGGATGTAGATGGCGGTCAAGAAGGGGACAGTCCCTTGGGTGATGGGGAGCCGACTCGGCGGAAGACCTTCTGGGAAGAGGAGACGGAGCGGCGGGAGGCGGAGCGTGAGGCTCAGCGGCGCGCGCGGCGGCCGCGCATCGGGAAAGTAGCCGAGCCGGGTGACATCGAAGCGATGCTCGGTGAGCTCGACGAGGACGAGCTCGCATTGCCCGATGACCCGGCGTGGGAAGCCGGCCTTTCCCAAGGGGAGGCGCAGGAGCCGGTGGACGCGCTGCCCGGAATCATCGTCGGGAAGACCCTTGCCGAGGACCTCGGCGCCGAAGTCGGCGACCGCGTGAGGCTGATCTCGCCACTGGCAGCGCTTGGCATCACGCTCTCGGAGCCTGGCGGCGCCTCGACTCGTTCGCGTGAGTTTCGGGTCATCGGCGTGTTCCAGGCAGGCTTCCAGGAATACGACTCCGGCCTCGTTTACACGGACCTCTTCGAAGCCCAACGCCTCTTCGATGAAGGCGACAACGTGACGGGCGTCGAGCTCCGCGTACACGACCTCGACACCTCGTTCGAGCTCGCTCGCCGCATCGAGCAGAACCTCGGCGGAGCCTTTCACTCCCTCGATTGGTCGGAGCTCAACCGCAACCTCTTCACCGCGCTCGAGGTGCAGAAGATCGCGCTCACCTTGGTGATCGCCACCATCATCTTCGTCGCCGCATTCAACGTCATCGCGACCCTGATCATGGTCGTCCTCGAAAAGAAGCGGGAGATCGCCATCCTGAAGGCCATGGGCGCGACCGACGGAACCATCCTTGGCGTGTTCATGCTCCAGGGCGTCGTCGTCGGCGTGATCGGCACCTTCGCGGGCGTGCTCGTCGGCGGCGGCCTCGTCGCCTACCTCGACAAGATCCATTTCGCCCTCGATCCCAAGGTCTACCTAATCGACCACCTCCCCGTCGTACTCAGCCCAACGGTCTTCTTGGTGACCATCGGCATCGCGCTCCTAATCTGTACGGT